>Ga0209002_10005157_pt1 | contig 10160 bp, 7 predicted proteins | sample Rifsed16ft2_FD_184010 | JGI IMG/M metagenome (GOLD analysis project Ga0209002, IMG submission 184010) | Soil microbial communities from Rifle, Colorado, USA - sediment 16ft 2 (version 2) | ecosystem: Environmental > Terrestrial > Deep subsurface > Rock core/Sediment | place: Rifle, Colorado...
CGCGAAGACCTGGTTGGTCGAGCTCTGGATGGCCTCGCGGGTCAGGTCCCGCATCCGCGCGCGGTTGTCCTCGCCCATGGTCTCCTGGTACTCCTTGCCGTGCATGTCCCGGTAGCCGTCCATCTCCGCCATCGACGCCAGGGGCTGGAAGATCAGGAACGTCCCGGATGGCGCCCCCGAGATGACCTCCCAGGCGGACCACTGTTCATCCATGTTCGCCTTCTCGTGGGCCTCGTTGACGACCTTCCGGAAGGCGACGAAGTCCCGCTCGTAGCCCGGCTTCACGTGGATCGTCGTGGCCGCGACGTACCGCATCTTCGCGATGTCTCGCCCGCCCACGCGGTAGCCCAGGTCGTCGCGCCGGACCGCCAACATGTGGCTCGAGGCGGTGAGCAACTCCCCGTCCCGGGCCGTGATCGCGTCGATCTCGGCGCTGAGGGCCGCGTTGCCCATGATCGCTTCCTCGTCTTTCTGCACCGAGGCGAAGCTGTCGCGGGCCTCGATGAACCAGGCCTCGTCCGGCCCCGTCACCGAGGTCATGGCAATGTAGTGAGCGGGGGCCTTCGCCTTGGCGAGGGCCTGCACCCAGGCCAGCTCGTTCTTCTCGTGAGCCCCGCCCTTCCCGGGCTTCACCTGCTCGCGATAGATGGAAAGGATCGGTGGTGGCTTCGGTGGCTCGCTCTGTGCCAGCACCGGCACCACCCCCTGCCACAGAAATCCGACTCCAGCCACGGCCAACGCAACGGTTCTTCGCACACGCACCTCCCGCGAGCTCGATGAGGCTCGCATACTCCGGCAGTCGATTTCAGGGAAAAACGGGCACGACTCTAGCCATCGCCTGGAGACCTGTCAACGTGACTTAGCGGCGCTCGCCCGCCTCCTCCTCCCGCGGGCGCACGAAGGCCGCACGCACCGGCGGCGGCATGACTGAATCCCGGCCTCGCACCGACTTCCACACGATCTCGTTCAGCTCGCGCTCGGGGGCGAGATCGGCCTCGGTGAGGTTCATGCGGAGCGAGGCCTGGGCCCCCGGCGCGTCATCACGGTTCTTCTCCTCGAGCGGGACGCGGGCGGGACGGGCGGTGAAGGGCCGGCCGTCCGGCCGATCCGTGAAGGCGGCGACGAGCGGGGTCGCCGCCGCGTCGTACTGGCTCATCGGGGGGAGCCCCAAGACGAGCTCCATGGTCCGCAGGACGCCCGAGGTCGTGTAGAGCGTGCTGTCGACCACGCCGCGCCTCGCCCAGGGGCTCGCGACGAGAAGCACGGAGCGATGGGCGTCGACGTGGTCGGGCCCGTTCTGGGCGTCGTCCTCGAGGACGAAGATCGCGGACTCCGGCCAGAAGCGGCTCGTCGAGATGGCCTCGACCAGCCGGCCAAGGGCGAGGTCGTTCTCCGCCACCATCGCCCGCGGCGTCGGCATCCCCGGCTGGGTGCCGGCGGTGTGGTCGTTGCCGAGGCGGACGATGCTGAGACGCGGGAGGCCGCCCTCCTTCTCGAAGCGCCGGAACTCCTCGAGCCACACGTCGATGCGCCGGTTGTCGGGGATCGAGAGGTCGTAAGGCGGGTACGCGGGATGGACCTTGCCCTCGAGGCCGGGGACGCTCGCGGTCACCGATCCGCCCTTCCTGTCCCAGGCCGCGAACTCCCCGTAGCTGCGGACGGACACGCCCGCCCGCGCCGCGTAGTCCCAGATGTACCCCTCGGCAGGGGCGGCGAGGTTGCCGTAGGGGTTGCGCCGCTCATACCCGCCCTCGCTCAGGTAGAGCCCGCCCCGGTCTCCGTACAGCGTCGGCCAGAGCTTTTCCGTCGCGTCCGTCGCGTAGGCGGCGGTCGAGAAGGAGTGGCCGTCGTAGCTCACCTCGGCGTCGACGTAGAAGTTGTCGAAAAGCACGAACTCGGCGGCGAGGGCGTGGGCGTTGGGGGTGACCCCTTCGCCGAAGAGGGTCAGGTTCGAGTCGCCGTTGCCCTTTGGCATGTCGCCGAGCACCTGGTCGTAGGTGCGGTTCTCGCGGATCACGTAGAACACGTGCCGGATCGGCGTCGTCTCGCCGGCGCTCCGGGGTATGGCGGAGGCGGCGGGCGCAGAGGCCGGGGTCGGACTCGAGTCGCTCGCCGCCCGCAGGGCGAAGACGCGCTCCGTCATCGTCTTGAGCGCATCCAGGTCGGGGCGAGGGAGGAGTGTGAGGGCGCCGTTGAGGAGCGCCGCGATGTACTGCGTGTCCTCCGGCACATCCACCGGCTGCGGGCCGCGGGGGTTCGCGGCGGGCGCGAGGCCCTTGCCGCTGAGGACGAGCAGGTTCGCCCCCGCGAGGTCGAAGGCGACGCCCGTCGGATACCAGCCGGTGGGGATGAAGCCGAGGAAGCGGCTCTCGCCCGGCCGGCTCACGTCCACCACCGCCACCGTGTTGTTGTCGGCGTTGGCGACGAGGAGCGTCCCTCCGTCCGGCGAGAGGGCCAGGGCGTTGGGCGTCGACCCCGGCGGATCGTCCGCGCGGAGCGACACGCGGACCTGCTCGATCGCGCGCCGGGAGGCGAGATCGACCACCCAGACCGCGTTGGTGTTGGCGCAGGCCACGAAGAGGCGCTGGCCGTCCTTCGAGAGGACGATCGCGTTGGGGTGCTCGCCGACCGCGATCTCGCCGAGCGGGCGGAGCGTTCCCGCCTCGAAGAGGGCCACACGCGCGCCGCCCCAGACCGAGACGAGGACCGTCTGCCCGTCGGGAGAGACGAGCGTGGTGTACGCCTCCGCCGGCAGCGCGGCGCGGGCGATCACGCGGCCGGTCTTCACGTCCACCGCCGCGAGCGACTTCCCGTAGACGTGCGCGGCGTAGAGCGTTCGGCCGTCGGGTGAGAGGGCGAGCCCGCCCACGAAGCCTGCGTTCTCGAGCCGCTCGTCTTCGACCGTCCTCTGGGGCGGGGCGAGGGTGAAGCGGCGCCCGGGAAAAAGTCGCCCGCCACGCCACGCGACCTCCTGGACCGTGTTCTCGGCGGCGCCGGAGGAGAAGAGGCGTCGTCCGTCCGGGTGCCAGACGAGGCCGAGCCAGGCGTGGTCGAGGGGGAGCTTCTGCACGACCTGGAAGCGCTCGAGATCGACGACCCGCAGGCTTGGCTTCGACCACCCGTTGTTGGTGATGACGAGGTGCCGGCCGTCGGGGTGGAGGGCCATCGCGAGCGGCAGGTCTCCGGCGTCGAGGTGACGACCCACGGGGGCGATGCGCCAGCCGTTCGGCAGAAGCGTCACCCCGCCGCCGAGCGGGCCCGGCCGGTCAGGTGCGTCCTGCCCCGTGCCCGCGGATCCGGATGCGAGGAGCGCGGCGAGGGTTGAGGCAGCGATGGCCAGGGGCAGTCGCGAGCGCGGCATGTGGCGAGACCTCCCTCGGCCGCGTGGGCCGGAATCGGTGCAGACGATACCACCGCGTCTTCACGCCCGCTCGCGCACGCGGCTCCGCCCCGGCACTCAGTACACGAATTCCCTGATGTCGTAGGTGGCGACGCGAGGGGGGTGCGCGGGGTCGACCCAACGGATCGCCCCGAGGATGGCGCCGCGCTGCTCCGCGCAGCGCTCGGGGGGCAGGGGGGCGAGGTCGGGAGCCCCCGCCGACCGCCGACCGTACTCGAGGCCGGGGTCGTCCACGAGCTCGGAGAAGTAGAGGAAATCGCGTGGGCCGAGGCGCATCCGGCCGAGGACGTCGGCCGTCGCCGTCACGTGGGAGCCGAAGAATCGCTCGCCCCCCGCGCCGAGGAGGACGATCACCCCCAAGTCCACGCCCGCCTCGTGGAGGGCGGCCGACAGCTCGACCGCGTCCTCGGGCGATCCGGCCTTCTCAAGCCAGGCGAGAAGCTCAGGGTCGCCCGTCTCGAGACCGACGTACACGCGGCGCAGGCCGAGCCGCGCGTACTCGCGGTATTCGTCCGCGGTCTTTCCGCGACCTGTCCACGCGTCCACGAACGAAGCGAGGGGGCGATCGGGGAACTCTCGGGCCACGGAGGCGACGAGAGGCCGGAGCTTCTCGTGGGCGAGGCAGAGGGCGTTCGCGTCGCCGAGAAACACCGAGGACCTGAGCGCGATCGACTCGCCGAAGAAGGCGCGGAGGGCGGCCGTGTGGGCGGCGAGCTCTTCCTCCGTCTTCCAGCGGAAAGGGACGTCGCGGTAGAAGCCGCAGAACGTGCAGGCGTTCCAGGAGCAGCCCTCGGTCACACGCACGACGAGCGAGAGATACTGGTCCGGGGGCAGGATGCCGACGCGGCCGCACACGGAGAGAAACCGGGCGGCGTCCTCGCGCAGCGCCCGGAGGCCCATCGCCGTCACGCGTCCGAGTCGACGGGCGGCCTCGTCGTTGTCGCCGAGCACCCGAAGCGCTGCCTCCGCCTCGCGGCGCGCCGCCTCCACGACCGGCTCGCCCTCCTCGGGGGTCAATCGTCGGCGGAGGCGGGGCACCTCCTGGGCGGCCTCGCGCTTGTGCAGCAGCCGTCCGTCGAGGGCGCGGCGGTAGGTTCCGCTCTCGCGGACGAGCGCGTAGGGCCGCCCGGCGAGGTCCCACGAGGAGACGATCTCGTCTTCCACCGCGAGGACGGTGGATGCCGGGCCCAGGAGCAGAGTGGCGGGTCGCCCGTCCGGCAGCGCGAAGCGGAGGAGCTCGCCCTCCATCTCCGTCCTACTCCGCCCGCAGCGCCTCGATCGGGTCGAGGCCGGCCGCCCGGCGGGCGGGCGCGACCCCGGCCACGAGGCCGGTGATCACGCTCACGAAGAGCCCGGCGAAGACGAAGCGCAGCGGCGTCTCGACGGGCAGGCCCGGAACGGCAAGGCGCAGGAGGTTGCCCGCGCCGAGGCCGAGGGCGATGCCGGCGACACCGCCGAGGCTGGCGAGCGCCGCCGCCTCGGCCAGGAACAGGGCCTGGACCTGCTCGCGTGTGGCCCCGAGCGCGCGCACGAGCCCGATCTCGCTCGTGCGCTCCCCGACCGCGATCCACATCATGGTCAGGATCCCGGTGGCGCCGACGAGGAGCGAGATCCCGGCGATGGCGCCCACCGCCATGGTGATGACACCCATCACGTTCCCGAAGACCTCGAGCATCGCCTCCTGGGTGGTCACGGTGAAGTCCTCGTTGCCGGCGTGGCGCTCGGTGAGCACGCGCTTGACGTCGGCCTCCACCCGTGCCGTGGCGTTGACGTTGGAGTAGATGAGGTCGATCTCGAAGAGCTCGTCTTGGTTGAACAGCTTCATCGCGGAGGCGACGGGGACGTGGGCCACGTCGTCGATGTCGAAGCCCATCATCTGGCCCTTCGGCTCCATCACCCCGACCACGCGGAAGCGTGCCCCCGCGATGCGCACGAACTCGCCGAGCGGGCTCGTCTCGCCGAAGAGCTCGCGCGCGAGCTTCGGGCCGAGCACCGCGAGGGGCGCTCCACGCCGGGGATCCCCCTCGGGCCAGAACGAGCCCTGCCGTGCCCCGAACTTCCACAGCTTCGGCAGGTCGGGTGTCACCCCGAGGACGGTGACGCTGCGGCCCCGGGGGCCGGCCTCGACCCGGGCCAGTCCCATCGTGACCGGCACGACGGTCTCGACGCCCGGGATCCGGGCGAGGGCCTCCGCGTCGTCGATCGTGAGCTTGCGTGTCGTTCCGCCGAGGACGCCGGGGATGCCGATGGTCTTGGACTTGCCGGGGTTGATGGCGAGGATGTTGGTCCCGAACTGGGTGAACTGCGACAGGACGTAGACGCGCGTGCCCTCGCCGATCGAGGTCAGCAGGATGACGGCGGCGACGCCGATCGCAATCCCGAGCATGGAGAGGAAGGACCGCAGCCGGTGCGCCCGGAGCGCGCCGAGGGCGAGGGGGAGGAGGGGGCCCATGGCCTCACCGGCCCGCGAGCGCTGCCACCGGATCGAGGCGAGTGGCGCGGCGCGCGGGGAGCACTCCGAAGAGCGCACCCACCGCCACCGACAGGGCGAGGGCGGCGAGGACGGCCCAGACGGGGGGAGACGCGGGCAGGTCGGGGTAGACGGCCACGAGGACCCGGATCGCGACCCAACCGAGGAGCAGTCCCAGGAGGCCGCCCGCGGACGAGATCAGGATCGCCTCCGCCAGGAAGGCGAGGAGGATCTGGCCGCGGCCCGCCCCCACCGCCTTGAGCAAGCCCACCTCCCGCGTCCGCTCGGAGACGGAGACCAGCATCACGTTCATGATCCCGATGCCGGCCACGGCGAGGGAAATGGCAGCGATGCCGGCGAGGGCCATGGTCAGGGCGCCCAGGATCGAGGAGAAGGCGGAGAGCACCGCGTCCTGAGTGATGGCGGTGACGTCCTCCTCTCCGTGCCGCTCGGTGATGAGCCGCACCACCTTGTCCCTCGCTTGGACGAGGTCGGCGTGCGCCCGGACCTGGAGCAGCACGCGGAAGAGGGAGGAGCGGTTCAGCATGCGGAGGGCGTTCGCGACGGGGACGATGACGACGTCGTCCATGTCCACGCCGAGCTGTTGGCCGCGCGGGCCGAGGATTCCGATCACGCGCATTCTCCAGTCGCCGATGCGCACCACCCGTCCCAGCGGGTCCTCGCCGGGGAACAGCTCGCGGGCGGTCTTGGTCCCGAGCACGGAGACCGGGGAGCCGCGGTCCCACTCGAGCTCGGGAAGGAAACGGCCCCGGGCCAGGCTCAGCCGTCGGACCTCGAGCATCTCGTGGGTCGCCCCGATGAGGGCCACCTGGCGTCGGCGCTCGCCGTTGGCCACGGTCTCCGTCCCCATGGCGATCGGCGCCGCCTTGTCGATCTCGGGGATGCCTCGACGGATCGCCTCCGCGTCCGCGAGCGTGAGGTCGTTCGGAACCCCGCCCATGCCCGGCATGCCGCCCGTGGTCTCCGTCTTTCCGGGAACGACGATCAGCAGGTTGGTGCCGATCTGGGAGAACTGCGAGACCACGTAGCGCCGGGCCCCCTCGCCGAGGGCGGTCAGGGTGACGACCGCCGCGACCCCGATCGCGACCCCGAGCAGGCTCAGCCCCGTGCGCAGACGGTGGCCGCGGAGGGCGCGGGCGGCGAAGCCGACGAGATCACGCGGGCTCACCGCCCGTTCCCCCCACCGGTGAGCGCCTCGAGCGCCTCGTGGATCCGGCTGCCCTCGACGCGGGAGACGACGCGGCCGTCCATCAGCACCACCACGCGCCGGGCCCGGCGGGCCACCGCGGGGTCGTGGGTGACGACGATCAGCGTGAGGCCGGAGGCGTTCATCTCCTCGAGCAGCCCGAGCACCTGCCGGCCGGAGGCGGTGTCGAGGTTGCCGGTGGGCTCGTCGGCGAGGACGACCTTCGGATCGAGGACGGTGGCCCGGGCGAGGGCAACTCTCTGGCGCTCACCGCCCGAGAGCTGGTCGGGCCGGTGGGAGGCGCGCGGCTCGAGGCCGACCGCCCGCAGCCGTCCCATCGCCCGCTCCCGCCTTTCGGGAGGCTCGATCCCGGCGAAGAGCATCGGCAACTCGACGTTCTCGAGGGCGGTGAGGCGCGGCACGAGATGGAAGAACTGGAAGACGAAGCCGATCGTGTGGCGCCGGACGAGGCTGAGCGCGGCCTCGTCCAGCCCCCCGACGTCGCGGCCCATGAGCTCGTAGGTCCCGCCGTCGGGGCGGTCGAGGCAGCCGATGATGTGCAGGAGGGTCGACTTGCCGGAGCCCGAAGGCCCCATGATCGCGATGTGCTCGCCGGCCGCGATCTGCTCCGTGACGTCGACGAGGGCGTGGACGGGCTCGCCCCCGACCTCGAACGTCCGCGAGATACCCTCGAGGCGGATCATCGGCCGCCGGTGGCCTCCCGGGCGCGGGCGCCGGCCTTGATCTCCGGGCGGTCGAGGGAGACGACGACGCGCGCGTCGGGGGCGAGGCCGTCCTTGACCTCGGTGAAGTCCCAGTTCCGCAAGCCGAGCGTGACGCCCCGCTCGACGAGCCGGCCTCCCTCCAGGACGAGCACCTTGCCTCCCTCGAGGAGCGCGGCGGTGGGGATGCGGGGCACGTCCTCCCGCGCGCTCAGGATCACCTCGGCGTCGGCGGAGGTGCCGGGCAGCAGCGTCTTGGCCAGGGCCTCGTCGTCGATCTCGATCTCGATCTCGATCGTCCGGTTCTGCTCGAGGCGGTCGAGGACGTAAGGCGCGACCTTGACCACGTGGGAGGGGAAGTGCCGGCCCGGGTGGGAGTCCACGGTCACGCGCGCCGTCTGGTCCTCGCGGATGCGCGCGGAGTCCACCTCGTCCATGGGGGCGCTGATGTAGATCGACCGAGAGTCGATGAGGTCGAGCACGGGGGGGATGGGCAGCGCCGGGGGCGAGGGCGCGGTCCATTCCCCCTCCTCGATGAAGACGTCGGCTACGACACCCCCGAACGGGGCGAAGAGGACGGATTTGGCGAGCTCCGCCTTCGCCAACGTGACCGCGGAGGCCGCGCGCTCGGCGGCGGCGGCGGCGGCCCGGCAGGCCGCCTGGGCCGCCCGCGCATCGCTGTCGACACGGTCGAGGAGGTCGGCGGAGACGATCCCGTCCGCGGCCAGGGCCTGCGTCCGCTCGCGCTCGCGGCCGGCTCGCTCGGCGGCGAGGCAGGCCTGGTCGCGCTGCGCCTGCGCCGCCTTGCGCTCGTCCTCGGCCAGGCTCAGCCGAGCGCGCGGCAGCGAATCCTCGAGCCGCAGGAGCACGTCCCCGGTGCGCACGCGCGCCCCGCGGCGGTGGGGAAGGGAGACGACGCGTCCGCCGACCTCCGGCGCCAGCTTGGCGCGCCGGCGGGCCTTGACCGTCCCCGCCCGCGAGTTCGTCACCGTCTCCTCGACCCGGCCCCGCTCGACGGCCACCGTCCGCACCGCCACCCTCTCGGGGGCGAAGACGGTCAGCCGGGCGAGGACGGCGAGGGCCACAAGCGCCACAAGCGCCGCGAGGCGTCTCCACGAGCGACGGATCTGCATGGCTTGACTTGGTTCCGGGAAGCACGTCGAAGCGACCCGAACACATTATCGCGCCGAAGCGCGATCCATCCTCGGGGCGGGGGGCGGCCTCAGGCCCCGGCCCTCCAGCTCTGGAGCATGAGCATGTAGTTCGCGCGCTCGTAGACCTGGGGGTCGGGGCAGGCGGCGAGGTTCATGCTGCCCTGCATCTGGTGCAGCGAGTGGTACTCGTGCTCCTCCAGCCACTGCACGAGCTCCTGGCGGAGGTGGGCGAGGTGGGACGGCCCACGCTTGAGGAGGGCGGAGACCACCTGCACCGCACGGGCGCCCGTCATCACCGCCTGCACGACGTCGAGGACGGTGTGCACGCCGCCGGAGACGGCGAGGGAGGCCTTGAGCTTCGGTGAGAGCAGCGCCAGCCACGTCAGCCGTAGCGGCAGCTCGGCCGAGGTCGACAGATGGATCTGGCGGCGGACCTGCAGCTCCTCGGCGTCGATGTCGGGCTGGTAGAAGCGGTTGAACAGCACCAGCCCCTCGACCCCTGCCTCGTCCAGCCGCCGCGCGAAGTGGGCAAGCGACGTGTAGTAGGGCGAGAGCTTGACCGCCACCGGGATGCGGACGGCCTTGCGGACCGCCTGCACCATCAGGATCGTGCGCTCCTCGATCTGGTCGCCGCTCTCGCTCGGGTCGCCGGCGAGGGCGTAGACGTTGAGCTCGAGGGCGTCGGCCCCCGCCTGCTCGATCAGCTTGGCGTGGTCGAGCCAGCCGCCGAGGGTGGACCCGTTGAGCGAGCCGACCACGGGCACCGAGACCGCCTGCTTCACCTTGCGCACCTGTTCGAGGTACTCCTCGGGGCCGAGGGCGAAGGCCTCCGGGCTCGGGAAGTAGCTGAGGGCCTCGGCGAAGGACTGCCCGTGCGACTCGGTGTGGACGAAGGTCGCCATCTGCTCGCGCGAGATCTGCTCCTCGAAGAGGGAGTGCATCACGATCGCGGCCGCCCCCGCGTCTTCGAGCTGGCGCACGGTGTCGAGGTCGTCGACCAGCGGCGAGGCCCCGGGCATGAGGGGGTGGGAAAGCTTGAAGCCCAGATAGGTCGTGCTCAGGTCCATGGTGGCCTCCTTGTCGACCCCCCACCCTATCCCTCCCCACGTCGGGGGAGGGAACGCTGTGGCGGGGCCTGTTCCGCCTCTTTCGTCGACCCCCCACCCTGTCCCTCCCCACGTCGGGGGAGGGAACCGCAGTGGCGGGG
>Ga0209002_10005158_pt1 | contig 10158 bp, 6 predicted proteins | sample Rifsed16ft2_FD_184010 | JGI IMG/M metagenome (GOLD analysis project Ga0209002, IMG submission 184010) | Soil microbial communities from Rifle, Colorado, USA - sediment 16ft 2 (version 2) | ecosystem: Environmental > Terrestrial > Deep subsurface > Rock core/Sediment | place: Rifle, Colorado...
CAACACCATCGCCTGCGCCACCTGCCACAAGCCGGAGAACGCGTTCTCCGAGCCCGAGCCCGTATCCACCGGCATCCGGGGTCAGAAGGGGAACCGGAAAGCGCCGACGTTCATCAACGCCGCATGGGCTCTCTTTCCGCACACGTTCTGGGACGGCCGCGCGGCCTCGCTCGAGGAGCAAGCGATGGGGCCGGTCGCGAATCCCATCGAGATGGGCAACACCCACGAGGCGATGATCCAGACGATCCAGGGGATTGGGGGCTACGCCAAGTACTTTCAGGAGGCCTTCGGCTCTCCGGAAATCACCACCGACCGGATCGCCAAAGCAATTGCCGACTACGAGCGTACGAGGATGAGCGGAAACTCTTTCTACGATCGCTGGAAGAACGGCGACGAGACCGCGGTGAGCGAGCCGGTGAAGCTCGGAGATCGGTTGTTCTTCGACAAGGCGGGCTGCAACCAATGCCACCTCGGCTACAACTTCACTGACAGCTTGTTCCATAACCTCGGCGTCGGCTGGGATCCCGCGACCCGCGAGTTCAAGGACCTGGGACGGGTCGCCATCACCAACCAGGAGAGCGACACCGGCGCCTTCAAGACGCCCACGGTGCGCGAGGTGACGAAGCGGGCTCCCTACATGCACGACGGCTCGGTCACTACGCTGCGCGAAGTGGTCGAGCTCTACAACCGCGGGGGTGAGGCGAACCCCTACCTCGATCCGAAGATCAAGCCGCTCGGCCTCACCAGCGACGAGATGGACGCGCTGGTGGCGATGATGGAGGCGCTCTCGGGCGAGGGCTACATGGACGCGGCGCCGACGTCATTTCCCCAGTGACGCCGGTGATGCCGGTGATGCCGGTGATGGAAGTCCGACGAGCTCGTACACGATCGCGTCTTCGGTCCGGTGGGCTTCCGAAAGGCCAGGCTCCGCATCGAGTCGTCGCTCGAGCTCGATCCCTCGGGTCCGAAGATAGCGGTCTTTGTGGAAGACGACGTAGCGAAAGCCGTCTTCGGCCAGCTTCGCCGCTCCTGCCCGATCGGGAAAGTCCTCGAGCGCCGCGGCGATCTCGGCGTATACCGGAGGCACCACGCTGCCGTAGCCGTTTGCCAGAGGCTGAAAGTGCGTGGTGGACCAATAGAGGTAGACGGCGTTCTCGCGCTGGCGCTTGACCTCCGGAAGCGGAAGCTCGACCAGCGGCGTTCCCGCCGGGAGCCGGGCCACCCACGCATAGACCGCGGGGGTCGCGGGCGCCCGGTTATAACCGATGGGACCCGAGAGCGACTCGAGAAGCGGCATCAACGCGATCGTCCCGAAGGCCCACCCGCGAGCGGGTCCGGGCGCTCGACCGAGGAGAAGCGCAGCACCCTGAGCCGCGAGGATCGCCACCGCCATGAGGACGTAGATCGCCATTCGGGGCGGAACGCGCACCGCACTCAGGCCGGGAACCGCGGCATGGAGCAAACGATATAACCCCCAGGCGGGACCGAGACTCGCCCAGAACGCGGCGAGGCCGACGACGAGGAAAAGGCCGGTGCTGCGATTCACCCGGGTGAGCGCGAGAGCGAGAAGCCCCACCGCCACGATGCCGGGAAAGAGCGTCCGTTCCGGCGAGGAGGGCCGGAAGCCCAGCGCCTCATGGACGTGCGAGCCCGAGCGAAGGTAGTCGCCGGGCCGAGCCGAGGCGCGCTCGACGGTCGTGAGCGGCCGCTCGAAGCCGAAGTCGCTCCGAAGGCGCATGAACGGCAGAGCCAGCGGCAGATAGGCCAGCGCGGAGAGGGTCAACGCCAGCGACAGCCCGAGAATTCTCTTCGGGCGTTTCATCGAGGCCGTGCGCCAGAGCTCGTAGGGAACGGCTACTGCCAGCAGAATCCAGGTGAAAAGACCGTAGTAGGCGGACGAGGCCGATGTCAGCCAGAGGAAGACCGCGACCCCGACGGCGTGTTTGAGGCGTCCGTCCTCGAGGAAGCGTCGGAGGCAAAGGTAGAGGAGCGGGATGAAGCCCGTCGACTGAAGCTGCATGTGGGCGAGGTGGTCCATGCGATAGGCGTTGAAGGCGAAGATGCTTCCCGCCACCCCTCCAGCGCCCCGCGATCCGGAGACGTGGGTCCCGAGTCGATAAGCGCCGTACCCCGAGAGAGCCAGCGACAACAACATCCCGACGTTCAACGTCAGGACGGGCTCGCCGAAGACCCACTGGAGCGGCGCGAGGATGGCGCCCAGAGCCACCATCGGGTCGTGGAAGGCGAGGGTGCCCCGCTCGGGATAGAAGCGGTTGGCTTCGAAAAGGTGAACGGGATCCCGCGGCAGTTGATGCGCGGTCCAGGCGAGCGTCCAGGCGTCGAGCAGAGGATCGACATGGTCGGTGACCGCGGTCCGAAGATTACCGACCAGCGGATAGGTGAAGATCATCGCTCCCGCGAGGAACAGAGCGAAGACCAGAGGCTCGCGAAATTTCTTCCAGACGTCGCGCATCGATGAGTGGACGCTCGAATCGTCCCGGGTCGCGTATACTCTAGCGCCTTCGGGGTCGCCTGCGGCATCGCCGAAAGCTTGGGCGCTCGCTAACGGGAGCGAGGCGCCCGAGGCCGAAGGCCCACGAGGTCAGAGATCGAGCTCGTGGTCGAGCATTGTCTCCCCGTCGAAGACGTATCTTCCGGAGAAGGGGACGCCCTTCAGAACCAGCGGAATCCATAGCCGGTCGTCCTCCCACATCTCCTCGTAGGGGATGCGGTCGACGGGCGTCCAGAGAGGCGCCGCTTCGTCGGTCTCTTTCGGCTCGCCCTCGAAGTCGCGCGCTTTGAAGACGTGGACGTGGATCGAGTAGCCGTCGATGAACTGGAAGAGATTCACGCCCGCGTAGCTCAAATCCAGGGGAGTGATGCAGACCTCCTCCCGCGTCTCGCGAATCGCGGCTTCGAGAGGTGTTTCTCCGGGCTCCAGGCGTCCGCCGGGGGCGTTGATCTTCCCCGCGCCGAGGCCGCACTTCTTGCGGATGAGAAGGACCGAGGAGTCCTTGACCACGAAAACCAGCGTTGCGGGATCCTTGGCCCGCCAGCTCTCCCAATCGATGTCGCGAACGCGCACGTCGCGTATACTCTAACCTCGTTCGGAGTCGTTCATGAATCCATTCTTCTTGCTCCTCGCCATCCCGCAGCCGCCGTCGGGAGGAATCGAGTTCGCGCTCGACGTGCGGCCGATCCTCGAGCGGTCCTGCTTCGAATGCCACGGCGCCGCGCGAGAGGAAGCGGGCCTTAGGCTCGACATCCGCGAGCGATTCCTTTCCGGAGGCGCTTCGGGGAGGGTCGTCGTTCCCGGGAGCGCCGGCGCGAGCCTTCTCTACCAGCGGATCGTGTCCCCGGACCCGGAAATGCGCATGCCCTGGCACCAGGAGCCGCTCTCGGCCGGGGAAACCGAGATTCTCCGGCGGTGGATCGACGAGGGCGCCTCCTGGCCGGAGAGCTCTCCTTCAGCCCCGAGTACGCCCCCCGCCGCGACGGAGGCTCGATGGCACTTCAATCGCGACGTGCGTCCCATCCTCGCCGGGTGCTACTCCTGTCACGGTCCCGATCGGAATCCGCGACAGGCGGGCCTCAGGCTCGACCGCGAGGAGGCGGCGAAAGCGACGCTCCCTTCGGGAAACGTCGCCATCGCGCCCGGCGCTCCTGAACGGAGTGCCCTTCTTTCCCGCGTCACCCACCCTGACGAGAATCTGCGCATGCCGGCGCTCGCGAGCGGCAAACCTCGATTGACCGACGTGCAGATCGAAACCCTCCGACGATGGATCGCTGACGGAGCGCCGTGGGAGCCGCACTGGTCCTACGTACCCCCGGCAAGAGCGGCGGCGGGCTTCCCAATTGATATCGACGACTTCATCGACGCCGCGATCGTGAAGGAAGGTCTCGTTCCGTCGCCGGAAGCGAAGAGGCACGAGTTCCTCCGGCGCCTGAGCTTCGACCTCACGGGTCTTCCGCCGACCCCGGAAGAGGTCCGGGATTTCGAGTCCGATACGGGCCCTGACGCGTACGAGAAACAAGTCGACCGTCTCCTTGCCTCGCCGGGCTACGGCGAGCGGATGGCCGCCTACTGGCTCGACCTCGTGCGCTACGCCGACAGCGTCGGCTATCACAGCGACAACTCCCGCCCGCTCTGGCGCTATCGAGATTGGGTGGTCTCGGCGTTCAACCAGAACCTTCCCTTCGATCGCTTCACCCTCGAGCAGCTCGCGGGCGATCTGCTCGAGGACCCGACGTTCGAGCAGAAGATCGCCTCCGGATACAACCGCCTTCTGCAAACCACCGAAGAAGGGGGCGCTCAGCCGAAGGAGTATCGCGCCATCTACCTCGCCGACCGGGTGCGGAACGCCTCGACGGTGTGGCTCGGCGCGACTCTGGGCTGCGCCCAGTGCCACGACCACAAGTTCGATCCCTACCTCGCGAAGGACTTCTACAGCTTCGCCGCATTCTTCGCCGACGTGGTCGAAGAGCCCGTGGGGCGTCGAAAACCGACGGCGCTTCCGGGCGAGGCGGAGCGTCCCCTCTTCGAGGCCCTCGAGGCCGAAGTCGAGCGCATCGCCGCCGAGCTGAAAGGGAAGAAGCCGGACGAGGCATGGGAAGAGACGATCCGGAGGACGCCGGTCTGCTGGACGACGCTCGAGCCGGTGTCGGTCTCGTCCGAGCGCGGCACGCGAGTCCTCATCCAGGGAAACGACTTCTCTCTCATCGCCACGACCCAGAACGGACCGAAGCCCCCCGCGGATACCTACACCATCCGGTTCACGACCGCCCTTCGGGATATCACCGCGTTTCGACTCGAGGCGGTTCCGTTCGAGGAGCTGCCGAAAGGCGGGCCGGGCCGCGACCCCGAGGGCGGGTTCGTGGTCTCGGAGATCGAGATCCGCGACGAGGAAAACTCGCCGATCCGCTTCCACACGGACGCGGGTCCCTGGGCCCTGGCCGCGGCGGACGGGGAGACCCATCGCCTCATCCTCGAGACGGTTTCACCCGTGGGAACGAAACCGGAGACCACTTTCACCGTGGTGCTTCGTCAGAATGCCGGCGACGGCCGGACTCTGGGACGCTTCCGGGTCTCCGCGACCGCGAGCACCGAGCCCGTCTGCCGCGATCTCGGCCCCGGAGTTTCGCGCGACCTCAAGGCGATCGCCGAGACTCCTTCTTCTGAGCGAACGCCGCTGCAGCAGGAGGAGCTCGAGGCGTACTATCGAGCGACGGCCCCCGAGCTCGCGCCGCTGCGCACGCGTCTGCGTGCGGCGGAGCTTCGGCGAGACGCGCTCCTTACCGACATTCCCCAGTCCTACATCACCACGACGCTCGAGCCCGATCCCGTCCGGATCCTTCCTCGCGGCAACTGGCTCGACGACTCCGGGCCCGTGGTCGAGCCCGCGGTCCCTCATTTTCTCCCGCAGGTCGAGACCGGGGAGCGTCGGGCGACGCGCCTCGACCTTGCCCGGTGGATGGTCTCGCGCGAGAACCCTCTCACCGCGCGGGTCTTCGTCAACCGGCTCTGGAAGCTTTTCTTCGGCCAGGGGCTTTCGCGAACGCTCGAGGACCTGGGAACGCAGGGAGAGTGGCCGACGCATCCGGAGCTTCTCGACTCGCTCGCCGTCGAATTCGTCGAAAGCGGATGGGACGTCAAGCACATCGTCAGGACCCTCGTCACCTCGGCCGCGTATCGACGCTCGTCTATCGCTCCGAAGGAGCTTCTCGATCGCGACCCCTACAATCGTTTCTACGCTCGCCAGTCGAGGATCCGCCTCGAGGCCGAGATGGTGCGCGACAACGCGCTCGCCACCACCGGCCTTCTTTCGCTCGAGATGGGTGGGCCGAGCGTTTTTCCCTTTCAACCCTTGGGCTACTGGTCGTTTCTGAACTTTCCTCCGCGAGAGTGGGAGGATTCGATGGGGGAGGACCAGCATCGCCGCGGTCTCTACACCTGGTGGCAGCGATCGTTCCTGCAACCGAGCCTCCTTGCCTTCGACGCTCCCAGCCGCGAAGAATGCGTTGCTGAAAGGACGCGCTCCAACGTTCCGCAGCAGGCCCTGGTGCTCCTCAACGATCCCACGTACGTCGAAGCCGCCCGGGCCTTCGCCCGGAGAATCCAGGACGAGGGCGGGGAGTCCTTCGACGCGCGAATCGACTGGGCATTCCGGGGCGCCCTCTCGCGCTCGCCGAGGGAAGAAGAGGTCCGCATTCTGCGCGGCCTCTACGAAAAGGATCGGGACTGGACTTCCGTGGCGCGAGTGATTCTGAACCTTCCCGAGCTCATCACCAGGCCGTGAGCCCACGAGAAACGACATGGAGATACTGACCGACGACGTCACTGAGTTTCGAAAGCGCTGGACGCGCCGAGCGTTTCTGTCCCGCTCGGGGATGGGGCTTGGAGCCCTGGCGTTCTCGTCTCTCTCGGCGCGCGGGCAGGAAAGAGCTGCGGGAGTCGTTCAGCCGCTCCACTTCGCGCCGAGAGCGAAACGGGTGATCCAGCTCTACCAGGCGGGAGGGCCGTCCCATCTCGAGCTCTTCGACTACAAGCCGAAACTAGCGGCGATGGACGGGAAGCCCATGCCCGAATCGTTCACCCAGGGGCAGCCGATCGCCCAGCTCCAGGGGCAGCCTCTCAAGTGTTTCGGACCGCAGCATCCGTTCCAGCGCTACGGAGAGTCGGGGCAGGAGATGTCCACGCTCCTTCCGCACATCGGTGGAATCTCCGACGAGATCGCGGTCGTTCGTTCGCTCCAGACGGAGCAGATCAACCACGACCCCGCTCATACGTTCATGAACACCGGGACTCAGATCTCCGGGCGGCCTTCGGCCGGATCCTGGGTCTGGTACGGCCTGGGATCCGAGGCGGAGGACCTGCCGGGTTTCGTGGTCCTCGTGTCCCAGGGTCGAGGCGGCCAGATGCAGCCGATCGCCGCGCGGCAGTGGCACAGCGGGTTCCTTCCGAGCCGCTTTCAGGGAGTGCAGTTCCGATCGAAGGGCGACGCCGTCCTGTACCTCCGCAATCCCGAGGGAGTCACGGCGTCGAAGCAGCGCGACGTCATCGACGCCGTCTCCGCCCTCACCCGGACGAATCCCGACTGGGTCGAAGATCCGGAGGTCGCCGCCCGCCTCAGCCAGTACGAGATGGCGTTCCGGATGCAGTCGAGCGTCCCCGCGCTCACGGACTTCTCGAGCGAGCCCCGGTCTGTCCTCGAGGCTTACGGGGTTTCGGGATTGGACGGCACCTTCGCCGCCAACTGTCTTCTCGCGCGCCGGCTCGCGGAGCGCGGCGTGCGCTACATCCAGCTCTACCACCGCGACTGGGATCACCACAGCCGGATTCGGCCGGACATCGTGATGAAGGCGAATGAAGTGGACCGGGCGTCGGCGGCGCTGGTGAAGGATTTGAAAGAGCGAGGCATGCTCGACGAGACCCTCGTCCTCTGGGGAGGGGAGTTCGGACGCACCCCCATGGCCCAGAGCGACGGACGCGACCACCACATCAAGGGGTTCTCGATGTGGCTCGCGGGGGGTGGCATCCGGGGCGGGGTGAGCCATGGAGCGACGGACGAGCTCGGCTACCACGCGGTCGAGGACGTGGTCTCGGTCCACGATCTGCACGCGACGATGCTGTATCTTCTGGGAATCGATCACACGCGACTCACCTTCAAGTTCCTCGGACGGGATTTTCGCCTGACGGACGTGAAGGGAGAGGTCGTCCGAAAGATCCTCGCGTGAGGCTGCGCTAAACTCTTCCGATGACCGTAAGCAATCGATTCAAGAGGAGCGTCGTCGCCGGTCTCATCGTGGTGCTTCCCCTCCTGGTGAGCGTCCAGGTGCTGGTGTGGGTCGCGCGCCTTATCGAGGGGAAGATGGGCCCGCTACTCGAGTGGCTCCTGGGAGCGAGCGTCCCCGGGCTCGGCTTCGCCTCCGCGCTGGCCCTGGTGACCATCGTGGGCCTCGTCGCCACCACCGTCGTCGGCTCTCGTCTCCTGCACCAGGGCGCGAACATCATGGCGAGGATTCCGCTCTTCAAGGGCATCTACGTGCCCGTGAGGCAGCTAGTGACCGCGTTCTCCCCCGAGAACGAGTCGGGGTTCAAGCGCGTGGTGCTGGTGCCTTGCGCGGGAACCACCGGTTTCGCCGTAGGGTTCTTGACCCGCGAGTTCCAGGTCCAGCGCGAGAGCGGGGGCTGGGAGGCCTTTGCATCGGTCTACGTCCCGACGAATCACCTCTACCTGGGGGCGATCCTCTGCTTCCCGCAATCCGCGCTCCGGGTCTCCGACTTGAGCATGGAGGAAGCCGTCCGCATCGCCCTTACCGGAGGAACGGCCATCCCCGACACCATCCGGGAGCGGAGTCCTTCGGAGGAAGAGCTCCCGCAGCTGGCCCCGACCCCGCGCGAATGAAGCGGCAGGTACTGTCGTGCATCCTCTGCCTTACGTCCGCGGCCGCGGCATGGGCGCAAGGCGACGATGAGGCGCGGCGCTGGGCGACTGCGACCCTCGGCTCTCTGTCCCTCCGGGAGAAAGCGGCGCAGATGGTCTGCGAGCAAATCCGCGGAGGCTACATCGCCGAAGATGCCGAGGGTTATCGTTACTGGAGCCGGCTCGCGGAGGACTACGGCATCGGCGGTTTCGTGGTCTACGGAGGGGCGCCGTACGAGACCGCGCACCTTCTGAACCGTCTCCAGAAGCGGGCCCGATTCCCGATTCTCATCTCCGCGGACTTCGAAGGCGGCCCCGGCCAGCAGTTCCAGGGCGCCTCGGAGTTTCCCGCGAACATGGCGCTCTCCGCCATCGGAGACGAGCGCCTCGCCTACGAGGTCGGAAGAGTCGGAGCCCTCGAGGGGCGCGCGATCGGAATCCATCTCACCTATTCTCCGGTGGTGGACGTACAGACCCTTCCGGACAATCCCGTCCTGAGCGTGCGCTCCTTCGGATCGGACCTGGAAGTTCTGGGACGAATGGCCGCGGCGTACATCCGCGGCTACCAGGAAAACGGTATGCTCGCGACCGCGAAGCATTACCCGGGCCGAGGCGACGTCGAGATCTTGGAAGACGAGTTTCTCCTGAATCGCAAGCCCGGAGCGCGGGTCGAGGCGGAGGATCTCCGGGCCTTCCGGTCGGCGATCGAGTCCGGCGTCGCGTTCGTCATGAGCGAGCACATCGCCATTCCCGCTCTGACCGATGGCTCCGATCTTCCCGCGAGCGTCGAGCCCAAGCTCGCCTCTTATTGGCTTCGGCAACGCCTTGGATTCCAGGGGGTGCTGACCACGGACGACCTCTGGTACCCCAAGGTGGTGAAGCGCTTCGGCGCCGAGAGAGCGGGTGTCATGGCCATCCAGGCCGGCCACGACGTGCTGCTCAAGCCCGCGAATGCCGTCGCCACCATCGAGGCTTTGGTCCAGGCGGTCGAGAGCGGCGACATCCCGCTCTCGCGCATCGACGATTCCGTCGAAAAGATCCTCTACTGGAAGGCGCGGCTCGGGCTTCACCGGGATCGTTTCGTGGATCCCGAGCGCATCGCCTCGGTGGTGGGCGCGAAAGCCCACCGCGAGCTGGTTCGGGAGGTGGCGGAGCGGTCGCTCACCGTTCTCGTCGACAAAGGGGTCTTCCCCACGAAGCGCGAGGCCCTGGGAAGGATCGTCTACGTCTCGATTCAGAAGAACGAGGGCGATCCCGCTCCGGTGGCGGCCGCCCAGAAGATGGGCGAGGGGCTTTCACTTCAGGAGTCGTTTCTCCTCGGTCCGGGAGTCGACCCCGCGCGGTACGATGCCGCCGGCGAGGCGGCGCGTAAAGCGGATACCGTCGTGGTCTCGCTCTTTCATCAGAGGAACGTGTATCGGGATCGCGGCGTACTTCCGGCGAGAGACCTCGAGCTGGTCCGAGGCTTCGAGGCCGCGGGGGTCCGGACCATCGTGCTCTCGTTCGGAAACCCGTATCTGGCCGAGGATCTTCGCGACGTATCGGCCTTCGTCGTCGGTTATGGCGAGGGTGGCTTCTACGGAAACCAGATCGTCTACGCCGACGCTTTCCTTCGGCTTCTCGAGGGAGAGATCGCAGCCTCGGGCAGACTGCCCGTCGCCGGTCTCGAGCTTCAGCGGTGAAGGTTCACTATCGCTCCCGGCTCGCGCGCTGGGCGCTCCCCCGGAAGTACGCG
>Ga0209002_10005161_pt1 | contig 10154 bp, 10 predicted proteins | sample Rifsed16ft2_FD_184010 | JGI IMG/M metagenome (GOLD analysis project Ga0209002, IMG submission 184010) | Soil microbial communities from Rifle, Colorado, USA - sediment 16ft 2 (version 2) | ecosystem: Environmental > Terrestrial > Deep subsurface > Rock core/Sediment | place: Rifle, Colorado...
GTCAACATCGCCGCGTTTGTGGGCGACCGCGACCGCTACTCCGCGCAGGACGTGCTGGACTACCTGCTGGAGGGCGTGACGGCGTAGGTTGTGGACCTGCAGGCCATTCGCGCCTATGGCGCGTGCGTATGCATGGCAGTCGTGGCTGGGTTCTGAGGGGGGAATTGGCCTTTCGTGAATCGGCGGCTGGCGCGTGAGGCCGGCCGGAAGGGCGCTCAGGCCCGGGCCGCGAAGCTGCAGGCGGCTCGCGGCGTGCCGGACCGTTTAGCGGGACGATCCTAGAGGCGATGACTCTGTTTCGAGATGGACACGCCCGTGCGGGCGTGTCCGCCAAGGCCGTCCGGACGGGCACGAAATGCGGCGATGTCGTATCGCTCAGTCATGTGAGGCGCCCTTCTCGCTCAGGGGCCGTGGGTCGGCCGCGCGGCTATCCGCTGGCTTGTCCGCCACGAGGGCAATGAACGCTGCTCCCACGGTCGTGAGGGAGCCCAGCGCCGCCTCGAACAGCGCGAACGCGCGCGCCGCGACCCTGCTCCGCGGGTAGAACACGGCGCCGCGCACGCGGCGCGGCACGAGCCCCGCGGCTTCCAAAACCTGCCGTACCTCCCGCGCCGACCAGAACCTGGCGACCCGCCACGGCCCGCCCCGGCGCCACCCCCGGACTCGGCGCCCCACGGCCCACCAGCTCCAGCGCCCCAGCTCGCCGATCACCAGCCGGCCCCCGCCCCGGACGGTGCGCGCCATCTCCTGAGACGCCGCAACCGGATCCGCCACGAAGCAAAGCACCGTCACGGCGGCGACGGCGTCAAACGACTGGTCCCGGAAGGGAAGCGCCCCGACCCCCGCGCGCACCAGATGGACCGGCAATGCAGCGGCCCGCGCACATTCGCGCGCGGCGCGGAGCATCGCCATGCTCGCATCCACGCCGGCGACGCGCAGACCCTGGCGCGCGAGACTCAGGAGCAGGCGGCCATCCCCGCAGCCGGCGTCGAGCACGCGCCACCCGGGCTTGGGCTGGAGCACACGGAACAGCGCGCGCTCCTCATCGGCCCACACGCGGCGGCCGAGCTGCGAGTTGAACCAGGCGCCATAGGTGGCAGGATCGAACGTGACGGTCGGCATTTCCTCTGAACCCGGGGTCGCACGCACGCTCTCGAGCGTTAGAGCCACCCCCACATCACCTGCTTCTCGAACAGCACCTTGCCGGCATGCCAATACCACGCCGGCCGCCGCATGCGCACCGCCGGTTTCGGCTCTGCATAGAAGTCCCCGCTGCCGAACCCGGCGCGGCCGTCGCCGGTTTCGACGAAACACGCCCCGTGCCCGTCGAACCGCGCCGCTTGGCTCTTGCCCGCGACGCTCGCGGCGATGTTGCGGGCGACCACCTCGGCCTGCGCATGCGCGAACACCCCCGCCCGCGGGAGCGGCTTCCCCATGGTCAGCGGGATGAGTGTTGCGTCGCCCACCGCATAGACCCCGGGGAAGGCTGTCTCGAGGGTATGCCGGTCCACGCGCACCCAACCGCTTTGGTCCACGAGCCCCGAGTCGCGCAGCGCCTGCGGGGGCGCGATCGGCGGCACGTGCACCAGTAGGTCGAAATCCACCGTAGCCCCGTCGGTGAACGTCACCCGGCCTGCCTCGGCGCGCTTGATCTGGTGGTCCGGCCGGTAGCTGATCCCTTTCCCCTCGACCATCGCCCGCACGGCCGCGGAGGCCTCGGGCCCCGCCACTCCCATGGGGCCCGGCTCCGCCGAATGCAACTCGATCTCCAGCGATTCCCGAACGCGGCGCTTCCGGAACATCGCGTCGATCAGCATCGCCCCCTCGTAGGGGGCGGCTGGGCACTTGTAAGCCGGCGCGGCCGTGAGCAGCAGCACCCGTCCCGAACCGAAGTCCTCCAGCACGCCGCGCAGGCGCGTGGCGCCGTCCAGGGTGCAGAAGGTTCGGCCTCGAGGGTCCGGCCGCCGACCACCGCCTGCTTGCGGGCCGGGTCTATGCGCTCGATTTCCCCGCGAATCACCTCGATGCCTTTGCGGGTAAGCCGCGCCAGCGGCCGCGAGATCTGCTCGGGCACCCGGGTGCCGTTCATGATCCAGAGAACCGAGGCGGCGAGCGCAAAGCTGGGTTCTCGATCCACCAGCACCACCCGATGGCGCCGGTGGAGCCGCCGGCGCAGGGCGTTGGCGGCCACCACGCCGCCCACGCCGCCACCGAGGATCAATACCGTTTGTTGGGGCATCGTCCGGTCCTCCGCCTCCCGTCTGAGTTGTGCCGCCCTGAGAGGGCGGGCTCGGCGCCGTGGGCGTTCGCAGGTTTCAGGTGCATGCTGGGCGTCAGCTCCTCGGGACTGTGCTAGAACGCGTAGCGCGCCGTGACGTAGACGTGGCTGTTCTTCTCGAACTGCCCGAAGAACGTGGAGGGCTCCTTTCCCGAGAACACGTTGCCCCCGACCTCCGCCCAAAGCTCGTCGGTCACCTGATAGCGGACCGAGGGGTTCAGGTAGAGGTCCTGGTCGCTTGGGCTCAGCAGCGCAAAGAGGCCCAACTGCAGGGTTTGGTGCAGACCGAGCTGGCGCAGCCGGACGCTCGTCACGTGCCGGTAGCGATCGCGGGACGGGAGTCCGGGCGGCAGCGATGCCCTGTAGGCATCGTGTTGCATCATCGCCTCGACGTAGTATTGCACCGACAACGAGCCGTCAGTCCACGGCTGAAGCTGGTAGGCCAGCAGTCCCCGTGCTTGTGAGTTCTCTATGCCTGGGTCCGTGCCCGAACGGTCCTGCAGTGACTCGTAGTACCCACCCTCGAGCGAAAGGACGCCACCTAGGGCAGGCCCCTGGAGGCTGGCCCCGTAGGTCGCGAGCCGGGGGTGGAACAGGATGAGCCGGCCGGGAGCCGCCGGGTCGTCGGGGCGCACGGCCGGGGTGCCGTAGAAGCCGCGTGAGGCATACAGCGCCATCTCGAAACGGCCGACGCTGCGATACAGGCGGCCGGCCACCGGCATGTTCTCCAACTCGACCGCGGGGCGTTCGGTGGTGCGATCGGTCAACGCGGGCATCGGATCGAAGAAGAAGAGCGGGCTTCCGGAGGGAACCTGGTCGGACTGGAACACCGGGCTCACCACGACCTCCGCGTTGGCGAACGGCGGATAGATTCCCAGGCGGAGGGCGTCGTTGCCAAGCTTCAGGTATTCGAGCGGCGCACCCGTGAGGAACGCCACCCAATCCTTCGGGAACACGTCGTTGATGAACAGGAGCTCACCCAGGCCCCAGGTCACGACCTGACGTCCCAGACGCGCCGAGAAGCGCCCGAGGTTCACATCGGCGGAGAGCTCCCGCACGTCTACACCCGCTTCGGCCCGCAGGGCGTCATGGAACAGGTCCACCCGGGCGAGCGCCCCGGCGCGCCCGTCGCTGGATGCGTGATCGAGCTTGAGCTGGAGACGCTCCTCGGCGCGCATGACGCCGCAGTCGAAGGTCGGGGGGCAGTCCGCGTCAGCGGCTCGCAACGCATAGTTCCCCTGCACGAAGCCGTGAAGGGCCGTCTGCGCTCGAGCCGAGGTCGCCGAAGCCAGCGCCAGCGCGGCGCACACCGCCCCGAGCGCAGTGGCTGGCCTCACTGCACCCACTTCCGCGGCGGCTCCCTGAGATAGCGCTCCGAGAAGATGTCGGCCTCGATGCCGAGGCCGTAGGCGACGTCCGTGAACACCACCGTGGTCGTGTGGCCCGTCTTCCTGTTCGCCATCGTCCGCTGGGTGACGGTCGGAACGCCCCCCACGTCGGCCACTTCATCGGCGGTGAACGTCCTGAAGAGCTCGTCCTTGGCGTCGTAGTACTCCTCCTTGACGGGCAGGAACGAGGTCCGGTCGATCCAGGCCAGCTTGCGCTTGTACTGGGCGGGCGATCGGGCGACGCTCTCGATCACGTAGCAGTCCCGGCCCCCCACCCGCTCCTCGCGGAGCAGCGTGTGATCGTCGGCCTCCAGGTCGCGGCCCGACACGTCCTCATACGTGAAGTCGGAGCCGACGAAGCTCTGTGACGCATCGCGGGCCGCGAGACGCTTGACCATGTTGATCGCGGGGACGAACAGCCAACGGTCGTCATCCTTCCGCGGGTACTTGACGACCAGGAACGTCATGCCCTTCACGTCCGCGGGCTGATGGAAGTACATGAAGTACTTCTGCTCCCCCTCCGTGGCTTCGTTCCGGCGAAGCATGGTGAGCTCCCGCACCCGCTTCTGGCCGCTGGCCGACGTGAGGGTCATCAGGACGCGGGCTTTCATGTCGCTGCCCGCGTAGAAGAACGCCTGCTGGGATTTCGCGAGGATCGTGCCCGCACTGGGAGGCTCCTGGGCACGAACCTGCTGCCCAGGAAGTACGCCGGCCGCGAGAGCCATGACCACACCTGCGCGCTTGAGCATCGTTATCCCTCCTTGGCGAAGCCGGGGTTGGCTTGCGCTCGCCGGGCCGGCCGCAGGGAGACCAGGGCCGGGAGATAGAGCAACGTGAACACCGCGGACAGCGTCATCATCGTCATGATGAAGAGGCCGACCGTGATATAGGGGGTGAGGCTTGAGGCCAGCATGACCGCGAAGGCCAGCGAAAAGAGGACGGCGTTTCGCAGGATGCCCTTGCCTGGCCGCGCCACGGTCCAGACGAGCGCGTCTGCGACGGGCTTGCCTTCGGCGAGCCGCTGGCGGTAGCGCCGGATGAAGTGGATCGGGAAGTCGACCGCCATCCCGAGCGAAAGCGTCGACAACACGGAGATGGGCATGTCGAAGTCCTTGCCGAGGAGTCCGACCGCCCCATAGATGAGCGCGATCGTGAACAGCAGCGGCACGAAGCTGAGCAACCCCCAGGCCAGCGAGCGGAAGGAAACGACCAGGATGGCGAGCACCAGGACCAGGGCCACGAGAAACGTCCTGACCATGTCTTTGAGGACTTCGCGGTTCCAGACCAAGTTGAAGTACGCGATCCCGGCTGGCTGCACGGTGAGCGCCGGGGGCGCATGGTTCTTGGTGTAGGCCTCGACCCGCCCGACGACCCGCTCAGCGGCGCCGGCATCCCAGGACTTGAGCTGGACCCAGACGTTGGCTCGCCGCGACTCCGCATCGAGCAGGTTTTCGAGCGTAGCGGGCTTCGCTGCCATGCCGAACAAGAACAGGTATTGCCCCACGATGTCCCTCGTGGCGGGAAGGACTTCTTGCTCGGACCGGTCCTCTTGCATCACGCGGTTGACGCGCTTCACCAGGTCAACCACCGAGACCGCCTTGCCCACGTCCTCGCCGGTCTCGACCTCGCGTTGCAGCGCCTCGATGTAGGCCAGTCTCGCCGGATCCTTGAGCCCTTCGGCCTCCGGCGTCGAGGCCACCAGGTAGAGGAGCGAGGTGCCACCCAGCTTCGCGTTCATGACTCGATCGGCCACGGCGATCGGGCTCTGCGGCTTGAACCAGCGGATCATGTTGTTGTTGATCCGGATCTTGGGGATGCCGGTGGCGACCACCGCCAGCAAGACTGCGCCCGCCGCCAGCACCGCGACGGGATGCCTGATACTCAGCCGGCCGAGCGCTCCGAGCCACCGCGAAGCCCCCGCCTGGAGGTCCTCACGCTGGCTCGCCCTCTCGAGGGTTCGTTCCGGGACGAGCATCATCACGGCGGGCACGAGGCTGAAGCTCATCAGGCGGATGACCACCGTTCCGAAGGCCACGAACAGGCCGAACACGCGCACCGGGACGATGCCGCCGAGCGCGAGCACGCCGAAGCCGGCGGCGGTGGCGAGCGCCGTGTAGCGCACCGGCGCCCCCACGACCTGCATCGTCTCCAGGACCGCCTGGCGGCGGTCGGACGTCTCCCGCAGGCGGAAGTAGAACTCGTTGAAGATGTGGATGCTGTCGGTGGCGATAGCCATGAGGAAGACCGGCATCATCGAGCTCATGATGTGCACCGGCTGGCCGACGGCGACCAGCAGACCCATGCTCCACACGCCGGCCACCATGGCCACGGCCATGATGGAGAGCGACAGGGCGAGGCTGCGGAACATGAACTGGAGGGCGACCAACATGACGAAGCCGGCGAGCGGCGCGAACACCGCCATCTGCCGGAACATCTCCGCCCCGAACGTGTCACGCGCCACCGGGTCTCCGGCCACGAAGTACTGGAGGCCGCCGGCCGGTTCGCGCGCCAGGATGTCCCGGATCTGGTCGGCGACCACCTTGCCGTTGGCTCCCTGCTCGAGGGGCACGTAGACGGCCGTTGTGGTTCCGTCTTCGGAAACGAGCCGGCCGACCACCATGGGATTGCCCATGAGGGATCGTCGGAGGCGTTCCATCTGTTCCCTCGTCTCGGGCACCCGCGGCAGCAGCGGCTCGACACGGAGCATGCCCCCTTCGGCCACCACGTTATCCGCCGTCGTGAGGCTCGTGACGTCGACGCTCACGACCCCCCGCAGGCCCGTGATCGCATTGGTGAGCCGCTCGAGCGCCTCAAGGGCCTCGCGCTCGAAGATCCCGCTGTCCCTGACGATCCCGACCACGATCATGTCCTTGTGGAGGCCGAACCACTGGTCGACCTGATCGTTCAGCACCCGCACGTCGGAGGTGGCGGGGAGCATGTTCTTGGGATCCGTGTCGGTGCGCATCCGCGGCAGCCAGGCCGCGAACAGGGCCGTGAGGAACGCCGTTACGGCGATGGTCAACCGCGGATGTCGCGTTGACCACTCCGGCAGCCATTGCGGGGTCAGCCTCGCTCTCATCGGTGGCTCCTTGCAGGGCGCCGGGGTCGGCTCGGGCCACAGTCGGCGCGCCAGGCGCCGTTCATGACCCAGAGGAAAGCAGCCGCGGGCGCGAAGCTCCTTGTTAGAATACCAGCACCTTGTCGCCGGAAGCCGTGAGCGCGGTCAGCTCGTCCAGGCTGCTCCGCGTGCTGCCCTCGACGATGTCCTCGTCGCGGATGCCGCGCGCGTCCATGCAGCTGCCGCACGGAAGGACCTGCCCGTGGCGGGTCAGAATGCCGCGCAGCATCCGCTCGAGGTTGTAATAGCCATTTGGGGTTTGCTGTCCGCGTTTCGCCGCGGCCGCGGCGTCCGCCATCAGGAACACGGTGACCGACACACCCTCGGCTTTGTGCAGGAGATTGAGCGCGAGACGGAGGCCGTTATAGGTGCGTTCCGTGCCGTAGGGCGGGTCGTTCAGGATCATCAGGATGTGCATGGTCAGGACCGTTTGTGGGACCCGGAGGGCTCAGGGCCGGCGCCGACCGGGAGCCCGGCGTCGCGCCATTCCGGGAAGCCCTCCTTCAGGCGTACGGCCTTGCGGCCGCGGGCCCGGAGGCGGCGGACGGCTTCCGCCGCCAGCACGCAGTACGGGCCCCGGCAGTATGCCACGATCCGCTTGTTGCGGGGCAGGGTGCGGAGGCGCTGCTGGAGCAGGCCCAGGGGAATCGAGAGCGCGCCGGCGATGTGCCCGGCGGCGTATTCCTCGGGCGGCCGCACGTCTATGACCACCACGTCGCGGCTGCGGGCGCGGCGCAGGAGCTCCGCAGACTCCACAGGTTCGAGTCCGTCCGCGTTCGAGAAGTAGTCGTTCACCAGGCGCCCCATCTCGGCGAGCCGCGCCTTGGCGAGTTGCTGCACGGCGCGATAGCCCTCCAGGACCATGGGATCCGCCAGGCGGTAGAAGACCTGGAGCCCCGTTTTGCGCGTGGCCACGAGGCTCGCAGCCTTGAGGGTCTGCAGGTGCTGGGAGGTATTGGCCACGGTCAGGTTGGCCTCGCCGGCGAGCGCCTCGACGTGCCGCTCCCCCTGGGCCAGGAGATCAATCAGCTCGATCCGCTTGGGGCTGGCGAACGCGGCGGCGATGCGGGCGAACTGGTCAAAGACCGCGTCCTTGAAGTCGCGAGCGCGCATGGGATCCTCCACGCGAACCTCAGTCGGTACGGGTGATACTGGTCTCAAGCGGGATGGGCTGCGTCAGGCAAAACACGCCGGGGCAGCGCTCTCGTGCCAGCCGCTCCAGGGCCTGGAGGGTCGCGATGTCCGCATCGGACTGCGCCATCAGCTTCAAGGACACCTTCTCGACCACCGGCTTGTTGCCCAGGCCCATCGGACGAGTGAGGTCCACCTGGTTCTCGGCGACGACCTGGAGGCCCTGCAAGACCACCCCGTCGGCCGCGGCCAGGGACACGAACGTCCCGGCGAAGCAGGCCGCCAACCCGTAGAGGCAGTACTGGATGGGGTCAGGGGCCAGGCCGGCCCCGCCCATGAACGGCGCCAGGTCGGCCTCGAGCACCCGTTCGCCGGCCGCGTACGCGAGGCTTGCCCGGAACTGCGGCCTGCCTTGGTCGAACGACCAGGTGCCTTCGACCCGCTTCTGCTTCTTGAGCACGGCCGGGTCCTGCTTCGCCTGCTCCACGAACGCCATCATCCCGTCGAGGTTCACGTTGTTCGGGTTCATCCTTCCTCCACTGCGGTGCGAACGGAACACCGCGCCGGGCTCATTCCCGGAAGGGGCCCGCACTCGGTGCCTTTAGAAACCGTCGTTATTCAAGGAATCAATTGAATAAGCGGGCACTGCACTTGTCAAGGGCTCCTGGTGGCGCCTGGAGGGGATTGAGTGGTGGCTGACAGTGGCGGTTGCTGACGGTCCGCCCGGTGGCGTCGTCGCCGCAGGTGGTGAAGGCGCGATACGATGAGCCTCGGCGACACTTCATACCTGAGCTATCGCAGCAGATGTCACGGGCAAACGACCGCCGTCGGGCGGCGGCAGGCCGAGAGAGGCAGGTCACTCTCGGCGCGGGGGAGTACAACCCGGAGCCCCCCACGTGCTCCGGCACGCTCACGGCGGTGGCGCCCCTTCGGTGGCCCCCGAACAACACCGCCGCTGGACACGTCCGAACGGGCGTGTCCAGGGCGCCCGAGGCGCGTCGAGGACGCCCGCGGCCGGCCGGCTCGAAAACCCGTAAAGCTGTAAGCGATGTCCCTGGGCTACTTCGTCAACGATGCCCCCGGCCGTTCAGTGCTCTTCGAACCGTGGGAAACGGTGCGTTCATAAGTCGTGTCCGGCACCTTCGTTGCGAGAATGCGTCAGGATTCGTCGAAGAACCGCGCAAACATAGTCCAAGGGTCTCCTGTTGAGCGCCGCGAGGTTGAAGTCGTCTTCAAGCGATCGGCAAGGTGACGCGCGCAATGCTTCGACGAACTCCGCGGACCGTGGATGCGGCGCGATGCTGGTGGCCGGTCCGCACCAGCTACGGGCTCGAGCGCAAACCCTTTCGATCGCCGGGGGTACCAGCAACCCCAAGACAAGACTCGCTCGTCCCCGCCGGGCCGGCGCGCAGGTCAGACTGTCTTCTCGAGAACGAAGCTTAGTACGAGAAGGGTCACCGGCCACAGTCCGACGAAGATTCCCCATCGTTCTGCGTGAGCTTCCTGTAGCGCCACCTTCAGCGCGGGATCGGTGATGCCGGCAAGCACATGGCGTCCAATCTCGAATCGCGCTCCGAAGAGCCACACCAGCCATGACAGCGGTATCGAAGCGACTCCGACCCAGAACAGCACTTGCGGTAGCGTTTGCATGTCGTCCTCCTTGCGTTAAGATACAGGAAACTCCCGTCCAATGTCATCTGGTTCTATCTCCTCTACTATCCGCCGGAGCAATGGTGGAGCAGAGCGAATCGCGAGGATGAACGCCATCATGATCTTCATTCAGGAGCGATAATCAGAATGACCTTGCGCCTAACCTATGCTTCGATTGCAACAGCTAAAGTTTGGGGGTCGGTGAACGGACTCGCAAGCGAAGTGCTTATCGCTGCAGAGCGGGGAAAGCCGGATCTGCCTGTCCATGGCCACGTTTTGCTCACCGCCCGGCCTGGGCGGGTGCTGTAGCGCCATCAAGCCGCAGGGTAAGCCCCGACAATGCCGCCTTATCACGACCGCCCTGCAGGAAGAAGGACTTCTCTTGCGACACTGGGACGAGGGCGCATGGACACGCCCCCTCGGGCGTGTCCAGAGACCTTCTGGGAGGCGCTGAGGCAAACCGGCTACCACCCGCCGTCCCCGGTCCGGCGTCGCGGGCCGGTTCATGTCTCCCTGAGTCCGGGTATGGTGCTGCTTTCGCAACGGGGGCAAGCTTACCGAGATGAGCCGGCGCATCGATGGGACGGGG
>Ga0209002_10005162_pt1 | contig 10153 bp, 13 predicted proteins | sample Rifsed16ft2_FD_184010 | JGI IMG/M metagenome (GOLD analysis project Ga0209002, IMG submission 184010) | Soil microbial communities from Rifle, Colorado, USA - sediment 16ft 2 (version 2) | ecosystem: Environmental > Terrestrial > Deep subsurface > Rock core/Sediment | place: Rifle, Colorado...
GGGCCGCCTCCGAATCGACGACTTAGTCGATCACGACGCCGGTGCCGGCGGCGGGATGCAGTCGGGCTGGTAGAACTCGTGGAGGATCGACGGGCACTGCGTCGTGGGGTCAACCACCGAACCCGCGAAGAACGGGTACGCCGCGACCATCGCGATCACGAAATAGATGCCGAGCAACAGGATCGGGGAGACCCGCCGCCGGGCGAGGAGCCACCACGTCAGGAGCGTGAAGATCAATGGCAAGAGGCTCGGCATCACCTTGTCGAGGATCTCGTTGAACTCGAAGGTGCCGTCTCCGACCTTCACCGTCACGGTCAGGTAGACGTGGACGAACTGGAAGGTCAGGGCGCCGAGGACCAGGTTGCCCAGGGCCCCAGCTCCGACGACAAGCTTGTCGAGCAGACCCGACCGGAGCAGTGAGGTCACGCCCTCGCGACCGCGGTCGTAGCCCTGGAACCAGAACCAGTACGCCAGGGCGAGCATGATCCCGACCTCAAGGACGAAGTACAGGATCGACCCGAGAGGGTTCCCCCGGCCGCCGCCGGGCTGCACCGCGGCGAGGCTGATACCGATCGAGAGCAGGATCGGGGTGATCGTGCCCTGGCTGATCGTGTCGCCGACGCCGGCGAGTGGTCCCATGAGGCCGGACTTGACGCTGTTGATCGCGTCGTCGTCGATGTCGGCCCCGTTGGCCCGCTGCTCCTCCATGGCGATGACCGCGCCATGGATGATGCCGCCGACGTTCGGCTCGGTGTTGAAGAAGACGAGGTGGCGCTTGAGAGCGGCCTTGATCTCCTCCGGGTCCTTGTAGAGCTTCTTGATGATCGGGACCATCGCCTGCGCGAAGGCGGTGCCCTGCAGGCGCTCGTAGTTGTAGTTGGCGTGGCTGAAGAACGTCCACAGCCAGAAGGAGCGGCGGACGTCGCTTCGGTCGAGCTTTACCGCGGGGCGGTCACTCATGTCCATGCCCATGTCACGCCCCCCTCGACTGCATCGCCCGCTCGGCGCGATCGCCGACGAAGGCAACGTGGAGGAACGCCAGGGCGACGCCGATCACGCCGATGGTGACGATGTTGATCCCGCCGGCCGTGCTCGCCGCCAGGATGAAGCCGATGAAGAAGTACGGCCACACGGTGCCCCGGAAGATGAAGCGCATGTTGAGCGCGAGCCCGATCGCCGGCAGCAGGCCGCCCGCGATCTCGAAGCCACGCAGGATCCACGGGGCGTTCGTCTGCAGGTTGTTGATCGCGTCCGCCACGACCGCCGAACCGGCGTACACCGCGATCGTCGCCGGGAAGAAGCTGATGAAGAACAGGAAGATCTGCGGTGGCAGCCAGTTCATCCTGGCCACCCCGTCCGCGTCCCCGGCCTCGGCCCGAGCATCCGCCCAGTGCGCAAACACCGCGTCGACGCTCATCCGGGTGAAGAATACGAGCGTGCCGAGCAGGCCGACCGCGACGCCAAGGGCGATCGCGGCCTCGGAGCTGAGGCCACCGGCCATCGCCAGCGCCGTCCCCACCCAGCCCGCGACCGACGGGTCGGCCGGGATGGATCCACCCGCTGAGATGAAGCCGAGGTACAGGATGTTGATCGCGGCACCGATCTCGGCGCCCGTCACCGGGTCGCCGAAGATGATGCCGACGATGAAGCCGGCCACGAGCGGCCGGTACAGGCCGAAGAAGCCGCCAATCCCGAGCAGCCAGGGGCTATTGGACAGGTAGTACCCGAGCCCGACCAGGGCCGCCCGGACCAGGTCGTTCGTACCCTCGCCCTCGGTTTGCGCGAAGGCCGGCCCGGCGAAGATCAGCGCTCCGAAGAGTGCCGTCGTCACCAGCACGGACACGCGCAAGGCGAGCGGCGAGGCTTGGACGCGAGTCATGTCGCGCACCTCCCAGACACCTCCTAGATCCCTCCTACTTGTCGACCGACTTGAAGGCCACCGGTCGGTCGTTCTCCACGATCCGGAGCTCCACCGTCGTACCCATCGACTCGAGCTGCCGCATGGCCGCCATCTCGTCCGGCGAAGCGGAGATGTTCCGGTAGAGCGGCTTGCGGGACGGCCCGGCGCCGAGCCCGCCGACGTTCAGCAACGGAAACTCCACGCCCGCCTCCCGCAGGTGCAGGGCGACGAGAGGCGATCGCATGAGAACGAAGACCGGCTCTGAGTTCACGGCCAGCGCCCGGACGCGCTCCGTTCCCGACGCGAGGTCGAGCACCTCGACGTCGACGCCCGAGGGCGCAGCCAGGGTGATCACCTCGCGCAGGAACTCGTCTCGGGCAGTCCGGTCGTCGACGATCACGATCCGCCGGGCGTTGAGCGCCTTGAGCCAGATCGCGACCACCTGTCCATGGATGAGCCGGTCGTCGACTCGCACGAGCTTCAGGGTCATCAGGTCCTCCGCTACGGGAACAGAGGCTCGGTGGCTCCGTGTTCGATTGCGTCCGGTCGAGACACGGTCCTCCAGGCCCCGCCTCGGCCACTGGTCATGGCTGTCTCGCCGCCAGCAACTGGCTCGCATTCACGAGGGCCTCGCGACCGCTCGCGACGAGACGCTCCACGGATTCGCCGTCGAGCGCGTCGGTGCTCGTGACCGCCTCGATGAGGACGGCCAGGTTGACGCCCGAGATGAGCACGGCCTTCGGCAGGCGGCGCGTCGCCACGAGGGCGACGTTGTGGGGGGTGCCACCCGCGAGGTCGGTGAGGATGAGCAGGCTGTCAGCCGGGTCCCCGGCCGCGGCCATCAGCCGCTCGCCGTAGGACTCGGGCGAATCGGTCGGCAACAGGCCGACCGCGTGGACGTCCTCGAGCCGGCCGCAGATCATCTCCGCGGTCGCAAGGAAGGCGTCGGCGAGGTCGCCATGGGCCGCGACCAGGATCCGGAAACCCCGCATGGCCTCCTCGGGGGACTGCCGGTTGCGAGAGAATCTTTGCGGCACATTCTTGCACGCACCGCTACGGCTGTGTATACATTCCGCATCGCGACGCTGTCAAGGTAGATCGCGCCCGATTCCGGCAAGGGCCCGCCGTCCCCGGGGAGGAGCGTATGGCAAGAGCCGCCGAGCGAGTCACGAAGACGGCACCGTCCGCGGATCGCGAGGTCATGCGCCTCGTGTCCGAGCTCTACTACGCGCGCGACCTGCGCCAGCCGGAGATTGCCGAGATGACCGGCTTCTCGGTATCCAAGGTCAGCCGGATCCTGGCCCAGGCGCGCGAGGTCGGGATCGTCCGGATCTCGGTCGATCCGCCCACCGACGAGCAACCGGCGCTGGCCCTCGAGCTCGGCCACCGCTTCGGCATCGAGGCCTGGCTCACGCCCGGCCGCGAGACCGACCCCTCGGCGGCCGCGCGACTGTGTGGCGTGGCGGCGGCCGAGCACGTCGCAGCATGGCTGCCAATGACCGGTGCGATCGGGATCGCCGGCGGCTACACCCTCGACGCCCTCGCCTCTGCCCTCCCCCGCCGGATCCTGGCCGACCTGACGGTCGTGCCGGTCGTCGGTGGCTGGGATTCGCGCAACCGGTATCTCGATGTCAACGAGCTCGCCCGCCGGATCGCCGACCGGCTCGGCGCCCAGGTCCATTACCTCCATGCCCCGGGCATGCTCGACGACGAGGAGACGAAGGAGGCGCTCCTCCGCGACAGCGGGGTCGCCGCCACGACCCGCCACTGGGCGGCCCTCGATGCGGCCCTCGTCGGCGTGAGTGGGGGTCCCACGATCATGCCCGGCTACGGGACCGTCATGGATCGCCTTGACGATGGCGGCCGGCGGCGGCTCCTCGACCTGGGCGTGGTCGGCGACGTGAGCGGCCACCTCTTCCGGGCCGACGGCACGATCGTCGAGGACGAGTGGAGCCGGCGGACGATCGCGATCTCGATCGACGAGCTTCGCCGGATCCCGCGGGTGATGGCGATCGCCGCCGGGTCGAACAAGCACCACTCTCTCCTCGGAGCTCTCCGGGCCGGCCTCATCAGCCACCTGGTCACCGACCGCCCGACGGCCGAGGGGATCCTCCGGCTGGCCGGCGGTGCCGGTGCGGGTGCGGGGCGTACATCTCGGGGGTCCTGACGCGGTCGGTCGCGCGAAGGCGGCGACTGGCTGAAGGCGACCCCGAGGCGGTGGCGTGTGTCTCCTGGACACCGTCCCGGAACGAACAAGCTCGACCGACCTCGAGTTCGTGCAGATTCCCGCAGGAAGTCGGTAGTGGCCACGCTCATTCATGCGGATCCTGTGTCCAGGGAGCACCGGGGCGTGGCGAGCTCGTCGCCGGTGATCGTCGCGGGCGCCTCGAACCGCCGATTTAGTCCTTCTTGCGGTCGTTGCGGATCGGCGGAGGCCGCCGCACCCCGCCGCTCCCCGGCAGGCGGGCTGGTCAGGAATGCGCGCGGGCCGCCGCCGCGGCCGCCGAGCGAACCTCGGACGCCGAGCGCGCGGCGAGCGCCGTCGCCGCCAGGTCGCGGAGCGCGCCGCTCGTCACCCGGCTGAGCATGTACCGGATCCCGTCGAGGGCCCCGGCATCCATCGACAGCTCGTCGACCCCGAGGCCGACGAGGACCGCCGCCCCGAGCGGATCGGCGGCCAGCTCGCCGCAGACCGCCACGGGGATGCCGCGCGTCGCCGCACCCTCGACCGTCGCCCGGATCGCCCGCAGGACGGCCGGGTGGAGCGCGTCGGCGGCCGCGGCGAGCCGGGCGTTCGTGCGGTCCATGGCGAGGATGTACTGGGTCAGGTCGTTGCTGCCGATGCTGAAGAAGTCGACCTCGGCAGCGAGCTCCGGCGCACAGAGGGCGGCGCTCGGGACCTCGACCATGATCCCGGCCACGATCCGTCCAGTTCGCGCGGCCCCCTCAGCGTCGAGGGAGGCGAGGGCGTCCTCGACGATCTCGTGGAGCATCGTCACGTCCTCGAACGTGCTGACCATGGGGGCCATGAGCCGGGGCGTCGTACCGGCTGCCGCCCCGGCTCGGGCGATGGCCCGGACCTGCGTCCTGATGAGCGCCCGGTCGTCGTAGCACAGGCGCAGGCCCCGAACCCCCAGGAAGGGGTTGTCCTCGGCCGCCAGGTGGAGGTACGGGATCGCCTTGTCGCCGCCGATGTCGGCGAGCCGGATGACCACGGGCCGGTCGGGCCCGAACGCCCGGAGCACCGCCGCGTAGGCCGCGACCTGCTCATCCTCCGACGGGGCGTCCGATCGGCCGACGAACAGGAACTCGGTCCGGAAGAGGCCCACGCCCTCGGCCCCCGCCTCGAGAGCCCGAGCGGCGTCCTCGGGCCGACCGATGTTGGCGAGGAGCGGAACCGCGACGTCGTCGGCCGTGCGGCCGGGCCGGCCTCGGAGGGCGCGGGCGACCTCGTCCTCGCGGCCCCGTTGGACGCGACGGGTATCGAGCCCGGCGATCTCCGCCGCGGACGGGGCGAGGACGATCGTGCCCGCCTCGCCATCGAGGCCGGCGATCAGCGTCTCACCGACTCCCGCCGCCAAGTTCCCGGTCTCGTCGGCGGCCGCCACGAGCCCCGGGATCGCGACGACGGCCGGGATTCCCAGTCCCCGTGCGAGGATCGAGGCGTGACTCACCGGCGACCCGCCCTCGAGGGCGATCCCGAGGAGCGAGCCCGCTGGCAGCTCGGCGGTGATCGACGGCGGCAGATCGTCGGCGACGGCGATCGAGGGCCGGTCCGGCATGGCGATCTCGCGCCCGGCCACGATCCGGGCGATCCTCGAGCCGACGTCGCGCACGTCGGCCGCGCGGGCCGCGAGGGTCTCGTCGGGCAGGGCGGCGAGCGTCTCGGCGACGGCCCGGGCGACGGCCTCGACAGCCGCGGCCAGGGCGTCCGGGTCCGCGGCGTCGAGAGCGCGGGCGTGCGCGTCGGCCTCCTCGAGGAGCATCGGGTCAACCGCCATGAGGGCCTGGGCGTCGAAGATCTCGGCCTCGTCGTTCCGGCCCAGCCCCCGGACCCGCTCGGCGAGGGCGAGCAGCTCGCTCGAGGCCCGGTCGGCCGCCGCGCGGACATCCGGAAGCGGCTGCCCGCGGGCCTCTCCGTGGCGGTAGCGCCAGACGGGACCGACCGCGATCCCCGGAGCAGCCGGCAGCCCCCGCAGCTCCATCTCAGGCCTCGCCGGCAGGTGCCTCGCCGGCGGATGCCTCGCCCAGGCCCCCGGCGACGAGATCGGCGAGCGAGCGCACCGCGTCGGCCTCGCCGTCGCCATCGACGCTCAGCCGGATCCGGTGGCCCGTCGAGACGCCCAGGCTGAGGACCGCGAGGATGCTCTTCGCGCTGACCTCGGCGCTCCCCGTCGTCAGGTTCGTGACCCGAACATCGGCCGCGATCGCCGAGGCGGCCCTGACGAAGACGGCTGCCGGGCGGGCGTGGAGCCCGGAGGGATTGTGGACATCGACCTCGATCGCGGCGCTCATGCCACCCCGCACCTGCAAGGAATTGCTGGAAGGAATTGCTAGGGACGAACGGGGGGAGTATAGGACGGGCTCGGCAGCCCCCGCGACCGCATGACGGCCCCTGCGGGCAGGCCTGATGGCCCGCAGCGCGATCCACCGGCCGGACGCCGGGCGACCTCCGCTACCCTCCGAGGATGGCCACCGACCTCCTCCTCGTCAATGGCGGCAGATTCCTCGACCCGGCCACGGGTGCCTGGCAGCCCGACGTCGGGCTCATCGTCCGCGATGGCCGGATCGAGGCGATCCTCGGCCCCGGCGAGCCGCGGCCGGCGGACGGGGCAGCACGCGTGATCGACCTGGCTGGCCTGTCGGTGCTGCCCGGGCTCATCGACGCCCACGCCCATCTCATCGGCCGGCTCGAGTTCGCCGGCATCCCGGCCATCGACGAGACCGCCGAGACCGAGCTCGCCGCCGGCGTGGCCAACGCCCTGGCCACGCTCCGGGCCGGGTTCACGACGGTTCGCGACGTGGGGACGTACCGCGGCCTCCTCGACGTGGAGCTCCGGCGGCGGATCGAGCGTGGCGAGGTCAGTGGTCCGAGGATGCAGTGCGCCGGGGCGATGATCACCCGCCCGGGCGGTGGTGGCGAGGTAACCGGCGAGCCGGGGGTGGCGATCCCGCCCGAGCTTCGCCTCGGCGTCGTTCGCGACGCCGCGGACATGCGCCGGACCGTGACTCGTCTCGTGGAGGGCGGCGCCGACGTCATCAAGCTCATCGTGACCGGGGCGGTCCTGACGCGAGGCACCGCCGTCGACGACGTCGAGCTGGAGGCACCGCTCGTCGAGGTGGCCGTCCGGACTGCCACCGAGCTCGGCGTCTTCGTCGCCGCCCACGCTCACGGCGCCCGCGGAATCCGGGTCGCCGCGAAGTCCGGGGTCCGCTCGGTGGAGCACGGCTCGCTCATCGACGACGCGGGGATCACGGCCATGGTCGCCCACGAGACGTGGCTCGTAGCCGACCTCTACGACGGTGACTGGATCGACGAGATCGGCCGGCGCGACGGCTGGCCGGCGGCGACGCTCGAGAAGAACGCGGCCACGACGCAGGCCCAGCGCGACGGCTTCGGGCGGGCGCTGCGGGCCGGCGTCCGGATGGCCTACGGCACTGACAGCGGCGTCTATCCCCACGGCCTCAACGCCCGCCAACTGGCCTACCTGGTTCGGTACGGGATGCGCCCCATCGAGGCGATCCGGGCGGCGACCGTCGACGCGGCCGAGTGCCTGGGCTGGTCCGACCGGGTCGGGAGGCTGGCGGTCGGTCGGTTCGCCGACTTCGTGGCCGTGTACGGCGACCCGACGGTCGATGTCACCCTCCTAGAGCGACCCGCTGTCGTCGGCAAAGGCGGCGACATCGTCCGCGACGACCGGCGCCCGCGCGACTGAGACCCGGTGTCGCCGCGCTCAGGCGACGCGATCGGCGGTGTAGCCCTCGATCGAGACCTCGATGAGCGGGCTGTGGGCAATCATCGCCTCGGGGTCGCGGCGCCAGACGCGGGCGATCTTCTCGAGGACCTCGCGGCGCTCGGTCGGGTCGGTGATGACCCGGGCCGTCGCGGCCAGGTCGGCCTGGACGATCGCCTTGAGGTGGAACGTGAAGCGCCGGTCGGCCTCCAGGTTTCGCAGCCAGGCCCGGACGCGGTCGGCGCGGGGCATGCCGCTGATGTAGATCCGGCCGTCGAAGACGTGGAAGACGATCTCGATCCGGCGAGGCTGTCCGGTCAGCCGCCCGGTGGTCGTGATGTCGATGACGTGCCCGTGGCTGAGGGCTCGGCGAATGGCGGCGTCCATGAGCGCTCGGTCGGCCCTCGTAGGCCCGGGGCCTCTGCGGCTCCGGGATAGTTGCTAGTGCAACGATCATGCCCCTGGCCGACGTCGGCGTCAAGGTCGACTCGCGACCGGTCCTCGCGCTCAGGCTCCGCGCGTCGCCTTCGCCGCGCGGGCGTCCGCCTTCGCCGCCCGCTTGCCGGCCTGGTAGCGAGCGAGCGCCTCGGGCGAATCGACGTCGCCGAGCGTCGGGTGGGCGGGCATGACGTCGCCGAGCCCGGGAACCGTGACGCCCAGCCGCTTTCCGAGGATCGCGAGCGTTCCCGAGACCTTCATCGCGCCGAAGCCCGGAAGACCCGCGAGCCGGTCCCGGAGATCGCGGCCGTCGCGGGCATCTCGCCAGATCCGGCTCGCGTCGTTGCCGTAGCGCTCGGCGATGACGGCGCACAGGGCCTGCACCTTCGACGCCATCGAGCTCGGGAAGCGGTGGATCGCGGGCGGCGTCCGGAAGACGCGATCGAGCTCCTCGGCCGGCAGGGCGGCGATCCGTGCGGCGTCGAGGTGGCCCAGCCGGCGACGCAGCTCGTGCGGCCCGGAGAAGGCCTTCTGGACCGTCACCTGCTGGTCGAGGGCGAAGCCGATGAGGAGTGCCAGGGGCTCCTCGACGAGGTAGCGGTCGGCGGCATCGTCGCCGGTGAACGGTAGGCGATCGGTCGTTGTGGACATCGCCGCGATGGTACCGCGACCGGCGTTTCGCGCTCGCCGGAGGGGTTGCGCCGGGGTCGTACGATGGGTCCATCAGGAGGTTGCCTGAACCGATGACGGGACAGCACCGCTCCCCGGCTCCCGAGTCCGGCCGCAGGCCAGAGACCCTCTGGGTCCAGAACCTGGCGCACACCGCGGATGTCAGTCGCGGTCGCAGCAACCTCGCCTCCGTGCCCCGAGCGGGCAACATCAGCACCGACACCCGCGCGGGCTGATCCGGGTGAACCGGGGGAGCCGATTCCGCTCCACCGTTCACCGAGAAACCACCAGCAACGGGAAGACCCGCGCCCACTGGGAGCGCGGGTCTTCGATGTCGTCCGCCGGCGGAGGAGCGCCGGCGGGACGCTGCCGGGCGTTCGGTGGCTCGGCTCAGCGGCTTGCGCGGGTCGCGGTCGTGGGGCTCGCTCCGGCAGCGAGCGCCGCTCCGGCTACGATGAGCGCCCGCCCGATCCGGACGCGCAGGGCCTGGGCGCCACCGGTCGTGCGCCGGCTCCGGGCCGCCAGGATCCGCTCGGTGCGGAGGTCGTCGGCGGTGGCGTGGAGGTCGCGGATCCGGTCTTCGACCGGGTGCGTCATGCTCAGCATCAGCCCATCCCTTCCCTGGTCTGGCGGGCCTTCGTGAAGGTCATTCGAGAACGATTCGGACGCCGTCGCCGTCGGCGTCCTCGACGTCGAGGATGGGACCCCGGGTGCCGGTCGCGACCGCCTGCTCGATCTCGGCGAGCTGGTCCCCCGAGAGCCCCGGGACGCGGCCCAGGGCGAACCGCCCGAGCGCGATCGGGATCCGCAGGTCGACGACGCGCTTGCCGGCGTCGCGGATCTCGATCCGGGCGAACCGCGGGCTGCCCTCGGTCCCGGCCGCGGGTTCGGCCGGTCCTTCGCCCGGCACGGACGCCCCGCCGCGGCGATCCGCCACGCCGAGGGCATCGAGGATCGGGCCCGCTTCCTCGGCCGTGAGGCGACCGTCCGCCACGAGGCGCAGGACGCGCTCCAGGGCGAGCTCCATGTCAGGCCTCCTCGATCTCGGCGATCCGCCGCATCGCCGCTTCGACGCTCAGCTCACCGCGCTCAAGGGCGCGGAGGACGTCCATCCGGGCGACCTCGCGGCCCCCGGCGGCGCCGTCGGTCGGGGCGGCCGGCGGCTCCGGCGCGGCCGGTGAATCCGGCGTCG
>Ga0209002_10005168_pt1 | contig 10145 bp, 9 predicted proteins | sample Rifsed16ft2_FD_184010 | JGI IMG/M metagenome (GOLD analysis project Ga0209002, IMG submission 184010) | Soil microbial communities from Rifle, Colorado, USA - sediment 16ft 2 (version 2) | ecosystem: Environmental > Terrestrial > Deep subsurface > Rock core/Sediment | place: Rifle, Colorado...
CTCGAGCTTCGCCCAGTCGACCTCCCACTTCCCTTGCGCACCGCGCGTCATGTGCCGCTGGAGATCGATGGACCCGAGGTTGCACGACTCGTACGGCAAAAGTGGCTGTTCCCCGCATTGATGGATAACAATTCCGTAACATACCATCGAATGCGACAGGGGCTCTGTGAGGTCGTAGACTTCGCGCTCACCGAGGAGCTCCTTCGCGGCGAGGAGGTCGAAGAACTTGGTCTTCCGAAAACCGCGATACCGGACGGCGGCCAACCTGGCCTGCTTCTCATCGAGGAACCCAACTTCGCGGAGGAACCTCTCTCGGCTCTCGCCGAAGATCCCGAGTTCGTAGAGCCGACCGTCGGAACCGTAGGTCCGACGCGAGCCGTCCTTGGCCGTGTACTCGAAGACGTGATCGGCGCGGGGGGGACGACTCCGGTCCAAGATGGCCGAGCGCATCCCGAGATTCAGCAGGAGGAGCTGAACCCCCCGAAGGAGTTCACGGCTCTTCGACGTTAGAGCGATCCATGAGCTGTTCGCCTTCGGATGGTCACGGACGGTCCCGTCCGCCGTGAAGAGGGCCTGCAGGAAGCCGATGACGACGTCCCTCGGCGCGCGGAACAGGCTCACGGGCACCACCTTCTCCGCCGAGTCCACGGCCCGTACGCCGAGTCTCTCGAAGAACTCCACGAACGGCTTCGAGTGGTAGGACAGGTGGTACACGCCGTTCGCCCGCTGCACGCCGCGGATCTCGCGGTTGTACCACCGGTTGAGGATCGGCCGGAGCGTTGCGAACATCGGCGCGTCGTTCCGCGAGAACGTGAACCCGACGCGGCAGTCCTTGTCTCCCGAGCGGAGCCACCCGTCGCCGACGAGCCAGCCCAGGACGAGGCCGAGTTCCCTCGACCATTCCGACGGAAGGTTCAGGACCGTCGTCTTCCCGTTCTCCCCGACCCAGAAATTCGCGGGGCGGAACGGCAGGGCATGGTCCGCCGGGAAGGCGCCCTCGCCCGACTGGATGAGGAGTTCGTGCGTTCCCGGCACGAGATCCTCCACGGGGACCCAGCCCTCCGTCGTGAGGACCTTGTGGTCCGCCGTCGCGGTGAGCTCGAAGCCGGACTTCGTGCGGATCTGCCACACGGGCTTGACGCCGGAACTCCAGGCGCCGACCGTCGGGGAGAGCCGCGTGCCGGCCTCCGCTTCGTCCTTCGAGGCGAGGAGGAGCCCGTTCGACTCCGTGACGACCTCCGCGGGCACGCGCCGGTCCGTCACGATGCGGATCCCGCCGTCCGGGTAGTCCCGGGCGAGCTCCGCGATCGGGATGAGCCCTTTCTCCGTGGCCACGAGGGTGTCGCCCGTCACGCAGGGGTTCGTCGCCTCCATGTCGCCGACGTGGGGCGTCGGCTGGCGCCGGTTGTTCTCGTCGATGAAAAAGAGCCCTGGCTCCCCATTCTTCCAGGCCTGGTACGCGATCTTGTCGAGGACCTCGCGGGCGTCGAGCTGCCTCGCGACCTGGTGCGACCGCGGATTCACGAGGTCGTACGAGGTCCCGGCCTTCACGGCCTCCATGAAATTGTCCGTGACCGCGACGGAGATGTTGAAGTTCGTCACGTCTGTCGTCCGGTCCTTGCACACGATGAAGTCGAGGATGTCGGGATGGTCCACGCGCAGGATCCCCATGTTAGCTCCCCTTCGACGTCCCCCTTGTTTCACGGTCTGCGTGGCCGCGTCGAAAATCTTCATGAACGACACAGGGCCCGACGCGACGCCCATCGTGGACTTGACGAAGTCCCCCTTGGGACGGAGGCGGGAGAAGCTAAACCCCGTTCCGCCGCCTGACTGATGAATCAGAGCCTGTTGTTTTAGCGATTCGAAGATTCCGATGAGGCTGTCGTCAACAGGCAGCACAAAGCAGTTGTGAACAACGATGCCGTTGGCGACGTAGGTGTTGTCCTCTTCCACCTCCAGGTTGTAGACGGTCGTCACGCCCTCGAGCGGTTCAACCGATTCCACGAGATACGCTCCTTTCCGCACGAACATGGGCCGCCCGCCGAGGGTAAGCGACCAAGGGCGCGCCGTCGCGTTCGTCGGTTGATCCTCCGCCCCCATGCAGGGCGTGTGGCCAAGTCCGACGGCGACCTCGAACAGTTGCCGGATGAGCGCCTCGTTCGAGAGGGTGATGCGAGTCTGGTGAACGTTGACGTGGGTCCCATCCCCGTCGGAGACGCCGCGGAGAAGACCCGCGCGGAACTCGGGCGGTGTGGAGTGGATCCAGTGGGGGAGTCTCTTCCGTGAGGACCCGCGGCTGAACTCCTTGGCGATCCACTCGCAAAGGATCTTGCTGTGCCCTCGGACGGTCGTCCAAGAGGTCGGAGCCTCGACCACATGGGTGACCTCCGAGCCGATGCCGAACCGACCCTTCAGAATGGTCAGGAGCCGCTCCGCACGGGCTTCCTCGTGGAGACCCAGCGTGAACCGGACGGCCCGCAACTCAGGGCTGACATCACCCTCCGCGAGGTACATTCCGAAGAACCAGCCAATCTCCTCGTCGAGTTCCACCCGGGCCCTGGCAAGCGTGATTTGCAGGCTCCTCGTCCCGAGGACACGGTGCCTCTTCATCGAGGCTTCGGACTGACCGACCTTCCGGCCGTAGACGAGATCGCCGTCGACCTCGCCCTCGAACTCAACGACGGTCCGGGTGACCGGCTCCGTGGGCACCCCGAACTCAACGTACTTCCCCGCCAGGTCCCGGGCCGCAACCCAGCCCTCGGATGTGAGGAAGGGGTGCTCGCCCGTCGCGAGCATGGCGGGCATCCGATGAACCCTTATTCGATACACGGGCGCCGTGCGACGCATCGTGGCGAGCACACGCCGGTAACGGCCCGCTCCGGTGAGGACCAAGTCGCCCGTGGCAATCTCCTCGACCGGTTTCGGGCCGTGCATCGTGCTCACCATCGTCCCCGCGGCGAAGCACGCCGACAGCTGTTGCAGCTCGAGGCCCGCGTTCATCAGCGTCGGGCTATTGGGCAGGAACTCGAGGTTCGCCATGAGCCGGTAGAAGCGGAGGGCCGTGTCGACGACCTCCTCCTCCGTGGCCCCGTAGTTCCGCTCCGCCTGGGCGAGGTTCCAGGCGACCCGGGCGAACATCTCCCGCGGGGTCTCGAGGGGCGTCCCCTTCTCGTCCTTCCGGAGGTACCGCTTCTCGAGGACGCGGATCGCGTTCTCCGTCAGCTGGGGATCCGGCTCACGGGCGAAGACCTCGAGGGTCTTCGACGCAGCAACCTTCATCTGTTCCATGGAACGAACCTCTCTACGGCGAGGATGGTGGCCCGAGCATACGGAGGTGGAACCATCCCGGGGGTGAGCGCGGCGAACAGGGTCTGAACCTATAGTCCTTTTTGAACCACGTCCGGTGCGGGTCCCCCCACCGAGTTGTACCACGTCTGTTACCACTTCGTCAGGACGTGAGCGGACATAAAGGTGCGCCGGAGGTCCGCGAAGGGGTCCCTCCTCGGAGGCGTCCCTTCACAGGAAAGGAAGGGGTGCCACGCGGGCGGGATGAGCGGACCCGCGAATCTCCACATGAAGGCCCGTCCCGACGCGGGCATGGGCGGGCCCGACGGACGCGAGGGCGATCCCCACGCGAAGGAACGGGGACATCGTGCCGCTCGTCACCCGGCCGACCTCGACGGGGCCCGCGAGAATCCGGCAGCCGTGGCGCGGGACCCCGCGGTCCTCCATCTTCAGCCCGACGAGGCGTGGGTGGTCCCCGCGGGTGCGCTGCGCCTCGAGCGCGTCCCGTCCCAGGAAGGAACGGTCCCACTTGACGACCCAGGCCCCGTTCACCTCGAGGGGCGTCTGCCGCCCGTCGAAGTCCTGGCCCGAGAGGAGATACCCTTTCTCGAGCCGCAGGGTGTCCCGGGCCCCGAGCCCGACGGGCTTCAGGCCGAGGTCCCTCCCCGCCGCCAGGAGGGCGTCCCAGGCCTCCCGCGCGCGGTCCGCAGGAGGGAACAGCTCGAACCCTGGCTCCCCCGTATACCCCGTCCGGGTGACGAGGACGGCCGCGGTTCCACCGGAAGCGAAGGCGTCCCCGGACCCCCCTCCGTTGCGGATGGAGAGATCACCGGACGCGGGGGACCCCCACCCCTCCATTTCCAGTGGAGAGGGCGCCTCCGTGGGGGGGCCCGAAGCGAGGCCGGAGACGCGGACGACGGCGCCCGCGAACGGCTTCATCCCGAGGACGTCGACGAGGGTCAGGCGGCCGAGGATCTCGGGGGCCCGCGGGCCCTGGAGGGCGAGGCAGAGGTACGCCGTCGTCGCGTCCCTCACCCGGACGTCCGGGGGCACGTGGGACGCGAGCCAAGCGAGGACCGCGGGCCGGGGTCCCGCGTTGCACACGACGAAGTACCGGTCCGCCGAGAGGCACGTCACGATCGCATCGTCGAGGATCGTCCCGTCCTCCCGGAGGAGGAACGTGTAGCGCGCCCGGCCCGGACGCGTCGGGACGTCGTTCGCGCTCAGGCGGTCGAGGGCCGCGTGGACCCCGGGCCCCTCGACGAACAACTTCCCCATGTGGCTCACGTCGAACAGGCCCGCGGCCTGCCGGACGGCGAGGTGCTCCTCGACGATCCCCGCGTACTGGAGGGGCATCTCCCAGCCGCCGAACTCGATGAAGCGTGCGCCCGCCTCGCGGTGCGCGTCGAACAGGGGCGTGCGCGATGCCATCGCGCCTCCGGGAACGGGGCGGGAGGCGATGAACCCTCGCGTCCGCGAAGCCTTTATCTGGAGCCCCCTCTTTGCCCGCGCCCATGAGCCTCCTCCGGGAGCTGAGGTACGAGCTGAGCACCCTCGTCTTCGGCCTCGGGGTCCTCGGGATGTTCATCTCGATCACGAACCAGTTCTTCGCGGGGTCGAGCCCGGAGTGGCTCCGGTCCATCCACCTCGGCCTTGGGAACTACGTGTTCTGGGTGGGGATCCTCGGGTTCTTCGCCCTCCTCGTGGGCGGGTACTACTTCATCGACACGATTCGGAAGGAGCGGGAGTTCGAGCGCCTCGTCTCGACGACCTCGAAGGAGGTTTTCCTCAAGAACCTCAAGCGGATCGAGGAGCTCGCGTACTACAACCTCCCGTCGTCGTACGAGAAGAGGATGAACGAGAAGAAGGCGGAGTTCCGGATCAAGGCGTGAGGGCGTCCCTCCGCAGGACGACCCGCCCGAGGCCCTCGACGGCCGCGAGGTCCTGGGCCCGGCAGCGGACGACGGCCTCCACGCGATCCGCGTGATGGACGACGGTCACGACGTCCGCGTGCTCGTGGAGCCAGTGAAGTCTGCCTTCCGTCCCGGGGCCCTGGGGCAGGACGAGGTGGAGCTCGTGGGGGTACGCGAACGCGGCGAGGAGGTGCGCCCGGAGCTCCGGGAGGCCCTCGCCCGACGTCGTCGAGATCGCGAGGGGCGGCCGGTGGAACTCCTCGTCCCGGAGGAGGTCCGCCTTCCTCCCGAGTTCGTCCGCGGGGACGAGGTCCGTCTTCGTCAGGACGGGTAGGACCGTCTCCTCCCGGACCCGTGGGAGGAGGGTGCGGGCCGCGAGGCGCACCTTCCGGAGGATTTCCGCCTCGGGATCGGACGCCTCGATGAGGAGGAGGATGAGGTCCGCCTCGAAGATCTCCTCGAGGGTCGCCTGGAACGCCTCCGCCATCCAGAACGGGACGCCGTCGACGAAGCCGACCGTGTCCGTCAGGAGGATCCGTCGGCGGGCGTCGGGCAGGGCGCGCGTCGTCGTCGACAGGGTCGAGAACATCCGGCCCTCGACGAGGACCCTCTCCCCCGTGAGGGCGTTGAGGAGGGACGACTTCCCCGCGTTCGCATACCCGGCGAGGGACACGAGGTGAAAGCCCCGGTCCTTCCGAAGGGACCGGCGGAGGTCCCGTTCTCGCCGGATCGTCGCGAGGTCGTCCCGGATCTTCTTGATCCGCCGCTTGACCGTCTCGTAGTAGGCGTCCACGCGCTGCTCTCCACCTGCCATGAAGCCGGGCCGCTCCCCGACGTCGGCCTCGTGGATCCATTCCCGGAGGAGGGGGACCTCGTACCGGAGGAGGGCGAGCTCGACCTGGAGCTGGGCTTCCCGGGTCGCCGCCCGTTGGGCGAACAGCTCGAGGAGGACCCGCAGCCGGTCGTAGCATTCGACGCCGAGGGCCTGTTCGAGGGCGTAGTGCATGGACGGACGCAGGTCCCCGTTGAGGACGACAGCCTGGACGTCGCCGCGGTCCACGCGCGCCCGGACCTCCTCGAGCTTCCCCCGCCCGACGAACGTCTGGGGATGGGGGGCGGCCCTCCTCTGGACGATCAGGTCGGCCACGCGGTGGCCTGCGGACTCCACGAGGGCCCGGATCTCGGCGACCTCGGGGACGAGGGAGACGAGGAGGACGTCCACGGGTCCGTCAGGCCCCCGGCCACCGATAAGGGTTTCCAGGAGAAACGGTGGGGTGGGGGTCCCGTCCGCCCATCCCCGCGTTAACCTTAAGTAAGGTTAACTCGATCGGGAGGGCATGCAGGTCGGCTGCGGGGGCACGACGAAGGAGATCCGCGGGCGGCGCTACGTGTACTTCTGGCACTACGAGGATCGCGGCGCCCGGCGCACCCAGGTCTTCGAGTACGTCGGCCCCGCCCGCTCGGAGGCCTCGCGGGTCCGCCTCGCGGAGGCGATCGCCGCATACTACGACCGCGCGGAGGTGGAGCTCCGCCGGCGCCGGGCGGACGCCTTGGCCCGGGCCCTGCCCGAGTAGGTCGCAAAGCCCATTACCCCGGGAGCGTTGGGCAGAGGGCATGCGCGTCCGGGTCCGGCTCTTCGCGACGTATCGGGAGATCGTCGGCCGCGGGGACCTCCCCTGGACGCTGTCGGAGGGCGGCACCCTCGGAGACCTCCTCGAGGACCTCCTCGCGGAGCATCCGGGGCTGAAGCCCCACCGGGGCTCCATGCTCCTCGCCGTGAACCGGGAGTTCGCGACGCGGGACGTCCGCCTGCGCCCCGGGGACGAGGTCGCCATGATGCCGCCCGTGAGCGGGGGCGCCCCATGATCGCCCTCCGCCGCACGCGGATCGACGTCGAGGCCGTCCTCGACACCGTGCGTCGCCAGGACGCGGGGGCCGTCGCCGTGTTCCTCGGCACGGTCCGCGCGGACCCCGGCGTCCGGGCCCTGGACTACGAGGTGTTCGGCCCCATGGCCCGGGCGAAGCTCCGGGAGGTCGCCGACGCCGCGCGGGCCCGCTTCGGGGTCCTCGCGATGTCGATCGTCCACCGTCTCGGCCACGTCCCCCTCGGGGAGGACGCCGTCGTCATCGCGTGCTCCGCGCCCCACCGCGCGGCGGCGTTCGAGGCGTGCGCGTGGACGATGGACGAGGTCAAGCGGATCGTCCCGATCTGGAAGAGCGAGCTCCCCCCGTCCCCGGCGAAGGCCCGCGCCCGGAAACGGAGAAAGGATCGGGCGGGGCCGCGTCGGCCCCGCGCCTCGCCCCCCCGACGGGGGTAAGCTGGTTCGCTCCGCCTCGTCCCGGCGCGTCAGCCGAGGAAGCCGAAGATCCCCGCCGGGAAGCCGAGGCACGCCCCGCGATAGCGGTTCGCGCCCTCGTCCGCGGCGTGGATCGGCACGTGGGGGTTCGCGGGCAGACAGACTTCGTGCTTGGGTCCGTTGCTGTTCTGCGCGGCCTTCCCATGTGCCGCCGGCGGCGTGTCCGTCGGCTCGTCGCCCGGGTCCGTGTCCGGCGCGGGGTCGTCCCCGTCCGGCGCGGGCGGTTCGTTCACGATGACGGTGTCCGTGTTCGGACCCGCCGTCGGGCGGAGCAGGTACGCGGCGGCCGCCGCCAGCATCGTCACGGCCAGCGTGACGGCCACGAGCTTCTTCGTCCCTGCCATCTTGGTTCGCCTCTCGTCTCGGTCGTCTCGCGGGCCCTCAGTCCGGGCCCGCCGCGGCGCCGGGCGAACGCGCGGAGAAGGAACTCCGATTCGGGCGCCCCGGAGGGCTCCCGTCCCATCCCTTCGCTTGCGCGCATCCCATTCGCACGCGGGGTCCCCACGCCCGCCCGGCGTAGTTAACCGTTTCGCGTCGGACGCGTCGGCTTGACAAAGCGTCGGACGCGCCCGGATGACGTCCCCGTCCCGGGCGCGGTCCGCCGGAGGGGCGCGGCTTGACAAACGGGAGAGGCCAAATACGCGGCCGTGCGTTCCGCGTCACGATGGCGCGGATCGTGGACATCGCCCGGAAGCCCGACGTCCCTCGGCGGGCCGTCGCCCGCGGCTCGATCCGGCTCCGGCCCGCGACCCTCGCCGCGATCCGCGCGGGACGCGTGGAGAAGGGGGACCCTCTCGCGGCCGCGGAGGTCGCGGGGCTCCACGCGCTCAAGTCGACGTGGCAGGTCCTCCCCCATTGCCATCCCATCCCGATCACGTCCGCGACGGTCGCCCTCGAGGCGTCGCGGGACCGGGTCACATGCACGGCCACGGTCGAGGCGACGTACAAGACGGGCGTGGAGATGGAAGCCCTCTATGGGGTGGCTGTGGCCCTGCTAACCGTCTGGGACATGGTCAAGGCCCTCGAGAAGGACGCCCGCGGGCAGTATCCTGCGGCGCGGATCGAGGGTGTCCGTGTGATCTCGAAAGGCAAAGGTCGCCACCGACGATAGTGCCTACGACGCTCATTATGAGAATGGAAAGGGACATCTCCCAACCCTCCATCCCGAATCTGAGGGTTTGGCATGGCGGCTGCGAAGGCAGAGCGGAAAAGAGTTTTGGCGGCGGAGATGCGGAAGACGATTGCGACGTCGCTGGCGGCGGCCTTCGGCTTCGTAATCGCGCTGCTGTGGAACACGGTCGTGCAGTCGGGCTTCGCGACGGCAGGGATTCCGTTGGGTACGGACGCGAAACTAGGCGACTGGGGTGGTTGGGCGTATTTCGTCGTCAGCGTCGTCGTCATCACGGTGGTGATGGTCGTCTTCATCATCCTCGTGAGCCGCCTCGCCGGCAAGGAAGCGGGGAAGGAGTAGGCGGTCTGCCGGCCGAAGGGGCGAAGCCCTTTTATCGCCAGGGCGGCATGGATTCCGGCCCATGAAGGTCGTGATCCTCGACGGGTACGTGGACGAGCCGTCCAACTTCGGCGTGCCGCCCTATCTTTCGCCCTACCCGAGGTACCTCGCAGGCGCGGTGCGGGATGCGGGCCACGCGTGGGAGTACGTCACGATTGACCAGGTCCGTTCGGGCCGCCCCCTGAGGGGCGACCTCCTGGCGGTCATCTCGGGACCGATCGTGCCGGGGAAGTATCTCCGCGGCCTGCCCATCAGCGAGAAGGAGGTCCTGCGCCACGCGAACGCCTTCGAGGGTCCGCGGGTCTTCGGCGGGCCTCTTGCCCGCTTTCGTTTCTTCGACGAAGCCCTCACGGCTCCGTTCGACCACGTCGGGGTGCGGGATCTGGACGCCTCGGTCTACGACCACCTGTCCGAGGGCGACTGGACGAACCGCGACCGGACCATGGAGGAGTGGGACCGGTGGGGGCGCCTCGGTGCCGACGTCATCACGCGCCATCCGGACTTCCCCGAGCCGCTCGTCATCGAGCTCGACACGTCGAAGGGCTGCGTCCGCTACGTGAACGGCGGATGCAGCTTCTGCATCGAACCGCAATATGGGATCACGAAGTTCCGCCCGGTGGAGGGGGTCCTCACGGAAGTGCGCAGACTCGCGGAGCTGGGCGCGGTCAACTTCCGCCTCGGCGGCCAAGCCGACTTCTTCAGTTACCAGGCGCTCGGCGTCGGGACCTCGCCGACCCCGCAGATCAACGTGCCGGTCCTGGAGGCGTTGCTCCATGGCATCCATGATGCCGCACCGAGACTGCGGGTCCTCCACACGGACAACGGCGACCCCGCGATGATGGTCGCCCATCCGGACGAAGCGATGGCGGGCCTCCGCCTCCTGGTGCGGTACACGTCCCCGGGCAACCTCCTCTCCTTTGGCCTCGAGTCCGCGGACCCCGCGGTCACGGAGGCGAACAACCTCAACATCGACGCGGACGGATGCCTCGAGGCCATCCGCATGGTCAACGCCGTGGGCCGGGAACGTGGGGAGAACGGCCTGCCGCAGCTCCTGCCCGGTCTCAACTTCATCACAGGTTT
>Ga0209002_10005172_pt1 | contig 10141 bp, 6 predicted proteins | sample Rifsed16ft2_FD_184010 | JGI IMG/M metagenome (GOLD analysis project Ga0209002, IMG submission 184010) | Soil microbial communities from Rifle, Colorado, USA - sediment 16ft 2 (version 2) | ecosystem: Environmental > Terrestrial > Deep subsurface > Rock core/Sediment | place: Rifle, Colorado...
ATCCGGGCCTCGGTTACTGGCATGCGGCACTCCCTTGCTGCGGGGCGGGCAGGACCACGAATCCGGCGGTCAGGCGGTCGGCGAGGCGGTCGGCGTGGCAGGTCAGGCGGTCGGCGTTCTGCACAGGAGACCAAAGGGCGGTTATCTGCGGATCATCGGTGACGTGACCGGGCGGATGGCCGGCGGGCGAGCCGCCATGAGAGCCTGACCGAGGCCTGAGGACGTCGTGCCTGTCAGCCAGGCACTCGAAGCGCCTGCCACGGCGTGAAAACGCCGATTCCGTGCTCCTGGCAGGCTCCTCAATCAGACCATCGAGGCGCTCGCTCCGCGCCACTTGCTGGGTCCTGGTCGAGGCCGTCGCGAGCGCTCGATTTGCGGCATTGGTTCTTCAGCGAAGAACAACTGACGAGCCGGGACGCGACGAGCGGGCAGCCGCAGCCCCCTTAGCCCACGCGCACCCCGAAGATCCCGAGCGCGCTGACCCCAAGCAAGACCACGTCCAGCACGATCACCAGCCCGACGGTGCCCCAGGCGAGGATGTTGCCGAACCGACCGTTCCGGTGACGACCCATGATCCGAGGGTCGTTCACCAGCAGGACCATGAAGATGAGGATGACCGGAAGGAGCAGGGCCTGGAGGTTCTGGGTCAGGATGATGAGCGGGACAAGGTCGAGGCCTGGCAGGAGCACGAAGGCCGCGCCGATGGCCAGGACCACCGTGTAGATCACGTAGAACGGCCGCGCGTCCGCGAAGCGCTTGCCGACCCCTGATTCCCAGCCGAACGCCTCGCAGATGACGTACGCCGTCGTCAGCGGCAGGATCGTGGCGGCGAGGCCGGACGCCCCGAACAGCCCGATCGCAAAGAGCGTCCCGGCCATGGGCCCCGCGACGGGCTCCAGGGCCCGGGCCGCATCCTCGGCCGTCTCGACCGAGATCCCCGAAACGAACAACGTTGCCGCGACCGCGATGACGATGAACGCCGCCACCATGTTCGTCCAGATCGCGCCGCCGATCGCGTCCGCGCGCTCGAGGCCCAGCTCCTCCTCGTCGATCTCCTTCTCGGCGACGGCCGACTGGAGGTAGAACTGCATGAACGGGGTGATCGTCGTGCCCACGAGCGCCACCGCCAGGATCAACACGCTGGGCTCGAGGGAGATCGACGGCGTGGTCATCGCCTGCCCGACAGCCCCCCAGTCCGGGTTCGCCTGGAAGGCGGACACGATGTACAGGAGGAACACGACGACGACGCTCAGGAAGACGCGTTCCACGGTCCGGGCGCTCGAGAACATGACCAGCGCCCACAGGCCGACCGCGACGATCGGAACGACGGCCGCGCGGTGAATCCCGAAGATCTCGCCGGCCGCGCCGATCCCGGCGAAGTTGGCGATCGTCTGGGCGAGGTTGGCCACGAACAGGACGACCATCGCGAGGGCCGTCCAGCGGACGCCGAAGCGGTCCCGGATGAGGTCGGACAGGCCCTGGCCGGTGACGACGCCGAGCCGGGCGGCGATCTCCTGGACGATCGCCAGCATGACGACCATGACCGGGAAGAGCCACAGCAGCCGATACCCGGTTTCGGCCCCCAGGACGCTGTATGTCGTGATGCCGCCGGCATCGTTGCCGGCCATCCCGGCGATGATCCCGGGGCCCATGACGGCGAAGAAGGCGATCAGGCCGCGCCGGCCTCGGAACCGGCCACGAAGGCGCAGCCACTGGCCGGATTCCAGCCGATCACGGACGCGGGCCAGCAGCCCGATCCGGGGTGGCGGGCTCGCCCGCCGGCGCCGTTGGAGCCGAGGAAGCCGGGGGAGCGGCGGGAGGTGGGGGATCTGGGGCACGGTGCTGCGCGTTCCGCCGGGTCAGCCGCGGCCGGCCAGGCGCGGGAGTCGCTTGCGCCAGGCATCCGGGATGATCGCGTCCATCGCGTCGTCCACGGTCACGATGCCCACGATGTGACCGCTCGCATCCACGACCGGAACCGCGAGCAGGTTGTAGTGGGCGACGACCTCCGCCACCTCGGCCTCGTCGGCAAGCACGCCCACGGTCACGGGTTCGGGGATCATGACGCCGGCGATCGGCATCTCCGGCTTCGCGACGATGAGGTCCCGGAGTGACAGCACCCCGACCAGGCGATCCTCTTCGTCGGTCACGTAGACGTAGTAGATCGTCTCCGCGTCGGGCTCCATCTCCCGAAGACGATCGATCGCCTGGCCCGCGCTGAGCGTCGCCGCCAGGGTCACGAACTCCGTCGTCATCATGCCGCCGGCCGTGTCCTCGGGGTAGGCCAGCAATTCGCCCAGCTCCTCGGCCTCGTCTCGCTCCATGAGCGCGAGGATCTCCTCGCGGGTCTCGTCGGACAGGTCCGCGACGAGGTCGGCCGCATCGTCCGGGGACATCTCCTCGAGGATGTCGGCGGCGCGCGCGGGATCCAGGTCTTCGAGGACCTCGACCTGCGTCTCGGGCTCCATCTCCTCGAACACGTCGGCTGCCGCCTCGTCGTCGAGGGAGGCGAGAACGCCGGCGCGATCCTTCGGCGCCAGCTGGTCGATGATGTCGGCCAGGTCGGCCGGGTGCAGCTCGGCCAGGCCGGCGTGCGGGACCCGGAGCTTGATGGACGCGATCGAGGTCTCGACCGGGTCCACGTCCTCCCAGTCGATATAGCGCTCGGGCAGCGGCAGGCGCAGGTTTCGGGCGACCGTCCGGTAGCCGCGCTCAAGCCCGAGGCGCCGCAGGAGGCCGGCGGCGCCCACATCGACGGCCACCAGGTGGAGCTTGCCTTCGATCTCGTCCAGGCGCAGGTCATTGACCCGGACGACCTTGCGGCCGTCGATGTCCACGATCTGCTTGTCCATGAGATCGGCGCGCAGGAGGATCTCGTTCGGGCGCTGGCTGAACTTCCCGATATCGATGGTCAGGGTTCCGAGCCGGGCGCCGTTCGCATCGAGATGGTCGACAGACGACCAGGGCATGAAGATCCGCCGGCGATCGGTCTCGACGACCAGGCCGGTGACGGGCGGATAGCGGTCGCCGACGGCGACGATCAGGTCGGCGATCTTGCCGATCGGCTCGCCGTTGCCGTCGAGCACGGCCCGGCCGATCGCCTGGCTCAGGTAGAGCATGTGCCACCTCGCGGGCGGTCCGTGCCGCCGCCGGGTGGCACGGACCCCGAGGGGCCCTGCGTCACACGCGGGAGGCGGGCTGGACCATCGTGTCGGGCGCGCTTGGAGCGCCCGAAGTTCTGGATCCGGTCTCCACGATGGGAGGCATCCTCCGAGACGAGCTTGGTCGGTCCGAGCGCAGCGGAACAGGCAATCGATGGCGCGAGGGACCAGGGCGAGTGTAGTCGTCCCTCCCGGGCACGGTCAACGCGCTCATCGGGTAGTTCGCGCGCTCGTCGGGCAGTACGTTCGGCGGCCCCACCGGTACCTCAGGCGGCTGCCAGAACGCACCACCGCCTGCCACCCTTCCTTCGTGCGCGCACAGGCCCCTTCCGAGCGAAAGCCCTCGACCCGCCCCGGTCGGGGCGTGGTCGGCCCCCGGCTTGGGCCGATCGGCGGCCGCGTGCGCGCAGAGCCGGGATCCGACCGCTACCGGGCCCTTCTCGATGTGGCGGAGCGCCTGTCCACGTTCTTCGATCGGGCGGATCTCCACCGGACCATCGTCGAGTCGGCGAAGACCCTCACGGGAGCCGATCTGGTCCTGCTGCGGACCCTCCGGGGCGAGCTCCTCGACCTTGTCGGCTGGGCGGGGTTCGATGACGCGACCGCGGCCGGCCTGGCGCCGCTCACGATGCACGAGGCGTGGCTCCGGGACGCGCTGGCGGCCGGGCGGGCGTGGGTCTGCGACGACGTCAACGCGCTTCCGCCGACAACCTGGACCGAACCGTTCGGGGGTGGCCTGCCGATCCGAGGGGACATCTTCGTCCCGCTCAGCCACGGCGGCCGGCTGATCGGCTCGCTCACCGTCGCGACGGTCGCGCCCCGGCGGTGGACCGACGAGGACGTCGAGATCATGACCGCCCTCGGCGCGCATGCCGCCCTCGCCTTGAGGAACGCCGACCTGTTCGAGCGCCTGGAGAAGCGGGCCGCCCAGATGTCGGTCGTCCAGGCCGCGTCCGCCCGGATGAACCGGGCCAGCACCATCGAGTCGGTTGGCCGGGCGATCGTGGAGGAGGTCGGCGGGGTCGTCGACTACCACAACGCTCGGGTCTACCTGCTGGAGTCGAGCGACGATCTCGTCCCGATCGCCTTCGAGGGCAAAGTCGGCGCCTACAAGATCGTCGACTGGAGTGTGCTCCGAACGAAGGTTGGCGTGGGCTTCACGGGCTGGGTGGCCGCCCACGGGACGCCGCTCTGCATCCCCGATGCGACCGCCGACCCGCGCGGCATCCAGATCGACGGAACCGAGGTAGTGCCGGAGTCCATGCTCGTCGTCCCGCTGCGCCACGACGATGCGGTCATCGGCGTCATCACGCTGTCCAAGCTCGGCCTGAACCAGTTCGACGACGACGACCTGCAGGTGCTCACGATCCTGGCCGACCAGGCCGCGACCGCCCTGGCGTCGGCTCGCCTGCTCACGCGGACCGAGTCGATGGCGACCGAGCTCCGCCGCCTCCTCGAGATGAGCCAGGAACTGGCCCAGACGCTCGACCCGAAGCAGGTCGGGCTGGTGATCGCACGCCACCTCACGGCGGCGCTTGGGGTGGACGTCGGGTGGATCAGCTCCTGGGATGTCGCGAGAGACCTTGTCGTGTCTCTCGGCGAGTACCCGGATCGAGGCATGGTCGAGTCTCATCCGTTCTACGACCTCTCCGAGTACCCGGAGACGCGACGCGTGCTCGAGACGCAGGCCACGGTGATCATCGACGCCGAGGACCCCGCGGCGGACCCGGCCGAGGTGGCCATCCTGCGCGAGGAGGGGTTCCGCGTGCTGGTCATGATCCCGCTCATCGCGAAAGGCCAGTCCATCGGGTTGCTCGAATTGCTCTCGGTGGGTTTCGTTCCCATCGACGAGGTTCGTCTGGCCCTGGCCCGCGCGATGGCCAACGAGGCGGCCATGGCGCTCGAGAACGCACGCCTCTACGAGGCTGCCCGCGCGCTCGCGGATCGCGATCCGCTGACCGGCTTCTTCAACCACCGGTTCCTGTACGAGCGCATGGGGGAGGAGGTGCTCCGTGCTCGACGCACCCGCAGCCCGCTCAGTCTCCTGTTGCTCGATCTCGACGACTTCAAGCTCGTCAACGACACCTTCGGTCACCAGTTCGGCGACCGCTGCCTCGTACATCTCGCCAAGGTTGTCAAGTCCACGCTCCGCGCGTCGGATGTGCCGGCGCGCTACGGAGGCGATGAATTCGCCGTGATCCTGCCCGATGCCGACGCGGGTGCGGCCGCAGCCGTCGCGACGCGCATCTCCGACGCGCTCGCCGGGACTCCGGTCCTGACGGATGGGCGCGGGCCCGTCCCGATCAGCGTGTCCATCGGCGTCTCGTCCATCGGCCCGGAAGTCCGAACGCCCACCGAGCTCGTTGGCGTGGCCGACGCCCGGATGTATGCGGCCAAGCTCGCGGGTGGTTCCAGCGCGCTCGACCCGCATGCCGAGGCACTGACCGAGGTCGGCTGAGCCGAGGTCGGCTGAGCCGAGGCCGGCTGAGCCGAGGCCGGCTGAGCCCAGGCCGGCTGAGCCCAGGCCGGCTGAGCCCAGTACGAAGGTACCAGGCGTCCCGGGTACTTCCGTACCTCCAGCTGGGCTGGACGCGCACCTGCCGGCGCCCCATGCTTTGAGTCCGTGAGTGCCGGGTCGCCCCGCAACGATCGCCGTGAACCCGAGGACCGATCGGTCCGTCGGACGTGGTGGGTCCTCTCCGCGACGTTCCTCATCCTGTCCGCGATCACCGGTATTCGCGCGCTCACGTCCGGCGATGCCTTCGCCTGGGCACCCCTGCTCGCGGTGGCGCTGGCGGCCGTGGCCGCGATCGCCCATCGCAATGCGGTCGTGGCCCTCGAGGTCCGGGGCCGCGCCGAGGCGGAGAACTTTGCCCGGATCCTCCGCGGGCTGTCGCGATCCGTGAGCGTCGACGCGATCGTCGGGGCGATCGTCGACGACTTGATCGAGGGCACGGGCGCAGACCACGTCGTCGTGGTCCGGCGCCGTCCCGAGAGCGGACTGCTGGAGGCGACCCTGGTCACGCGTCGCGCGGGCGTCCCGAACTCGAACACGGTGCTGGCGCTGGGGGACCTCGATCTCGACGCCGATGGGCCATCGAAGCCGGCCGCAGCGAGCCCCGCCCGCCCGGAGGCCGAGCTGGCGATGGCCGGCACCGGTGCGAGGTTCGTGCGCTGGCTGGGCGAGCTGCTCGAGGACTTCGGGCTGCCGAACCCCGGCCGCACCCGCGGTCCGGTCGCAACGCCGCGCGCCGAGGTCCTGGGCACGGGCTCGGCGGCCCAGGCTGCCGCGCGGATCGCCGGACGGGTCCGGGAGGTCTACGGCCTGAGCCACACGCTCGCGGCCCCGCTCCGGACAGACATGGGCGTCGTCGGCGCGATCGTCGTGTCGCGCCGAGACCGTGAGGCGTGGGACGTGCCTGCCCGCCGCCTGCTCGAGGGTGCGGCCGTGGAAGCGGCCGCGGCACTGGCCCGGGCGTACAGCCACCGCCTGGCAACGGCCAACGCCTCCACGGATCCCCTGACGGGGCTCCCGAACCGGCGCTACTTCGACGAGTTCTGCGGGCTCCTGGCACACCGTCGTCGCTCGGGCGACGCCGTCGCGATCCTCATGATCGACATCGACAAGTTCAAGGTCCTCAACGACACGTATGGCCACCCGGTCGGCGACGAGGTGCTCAAGGCAGTAGCGGGAGCGATCATTTCGGCCGTCCGCGAGGAGGACGTTCCGGCGCGTGTCGGCGGTGAGGAGTTCGCGGTTCTGCTTCGCAATCCGGGTACGGACGTGGCGGTCGAGGTCGGCGAGCGCGTTCGCGAAGCCGTGCAGGCCCTCGATCTGAGCCGGCACGGCGTGCCCGGGGTGAGCGTATCCGTCGGTGTGGCCAATGCCCGCGATTCCGAGGAAGCCATCACCTCGATCGTGGAGCGCGCGGATCAGGCGCTCCTTCGGGCCAAGCGCGCGGGCCGGGATCGGGTGATCGCGACCTGACGCCGCGCCCTCGGCGCCCCGCGCCCCGCGCCCGGCGCCCAGGGCTACCCGGGCACCCGGGCACCCTCGGCCATCGCGCCACAGCCGCCCCGGACTACCATCGAACCGTGCCCGCGCCCGTAGATCCCGAGCTCCTCCACCCGGACGAGCCCCCCGAGCCGCCGTCCAACGCCGAACTGGCGCGCGTCTTCCACGAAATCGGTGACCTCCTCGAGGTCAAGGGCGAGCTCGTGTTCAAGACCGTGGCGTATCACCGCGCGGCCGATGCTATTGGGCGCTCGCCGGTCCCGGTGGCGCGTGCGTACCTCGACGGCAACCCGCCGGCGATCCCCGGCGTCGGCAAGGCGATCTCGGACAAGGTCGCCGAGCTGGCACGGACCGGTCGGCTCGCGTATCACGAGGGACTCCTGGCTGAGTTCCCGGCCACGCTCGTGGACCTGCTCCAGGTTCCGGGCCTCGGTCCGAAGACCGTCCGCCAGCTTTGGGCGACCCTCGGCATCGCGGACCTCCCCGCTCTCCGGACGGCTGCGGAGACGGGTCGCCTGCGGGGCCTTCGCGGTCTCTCGGCGCGCACGGAGGTTCTGATCCTCGAGGGCATCAAGGGCCTCGGCGCACGGGAGCGCCGCCTGCTGCTCTACCAGGCGCGCGACGCCGTGGATCTCGTGACCAGCGCGCTCACCGACGTCGAGGGCGTCACCCGGATCGTGGCGGCTGGCTCATATCGCCGCCGGCGAGAGACGATCGGGGACCTGGACCTGCTGGTCGAGACCGCCGACGCCGGCCCCGTCATCGAGCGGTTCACGACCCTGCCGGCGGTCGAGTCCGTGATCAACCGAGGGACGGAGAAGGCGGCCATCCGCCTCGCGTCCGGCCCGCAGGTGGACCTCATGCGCATGGTCCCGGGAGCGGCCGGCACGTACCTGATCCACTTCACCGGGTCCAAGGCCCACAACGTGCGCCTGAGAGAGCGCGCCCGGGATCGCGGCTGGAGCCTGTCCGAGAAGGGCTTCGTCCGGATCGGCGAGGACGGTGAGCCCCTCACCGGCGCCGAGGCCGAGCTCAGGACGTTCGCCACCGAGGCCGAGGCGTATGGCTTCCTCGATCTGCCGTACATCGAGCCGGAGCTGCGCGAGGACACGGGCGAGATCGAGGCCGCGCTCGCCGGGCAGCTGCCGCGGCTCATCACGCTGGCCGACCTGCGGGGCGACCTCCATTCCCACTCCGATTGGTCGGACGGCAGCCAGCCGATCGAGGTCATGGCCGAGGCGGCCCGTCGGCGCGGCCACGCCTACCAGGTCCTGACCGACCACTCGATCTCGCTTGCGATCGCCCGCGGGCTGGCCCCGGATCGTGTGGCGACGCAGGCTCGGGTGATCGCTGCCCTGAACCGGCACTACGCGGAGGAGGAGGACGCGGGCACGGCGCCACCCGGGACACCGCCGGAGGGGTTCCGGCTGCTCCACGGGTGCGAGCTGGAGATCCGGGCGGACGGTCGGCTCGACTACGAGGATGACCTCCTGGCCCGGCTCGATGTCGTGGTCGCGTCGCTCCACGTCGGTCGGCGACAGCCTCGGGACGAGCTGACCGCTCGTGTCCTGGGCGCGATCCGCAACCCCCACGTCGACGTCATCGCGCACCCGTCCGGCCGGATGATCGACACCCGCGACGACCTGGACCTGGACTGGGACCTCGTGTACGCGGAGGCCGCCCGGACCGGGACGGTCCTGGAGATGAACGGATCGCCGCACCGGCTGGACCTGGCGGTGGAGCGGGCGCGGCACGCGGTGTCCGTGGGCTGTCTCCTGGCAGTGGACTCGGACGCGCATCGGGTGGAGGAGTTCGACCATCTCGAGTGGGGGATCGGGCAGGCCCGGCGCGCCTGGGTGGAGCCCGCCGTCGTCCTGAACACCCGCTCCCGGAAGGACCTCCTCGCGTACGTCGGACGGAACGACCCATGAGCACGCGGCACGCAGCCTCCGACGGGGCCTCGGCAGCCGGCAGCTCGCGTACCATCCCGCCGATGGGCATCGCCGGCGCCTCACGCCACCTCGTCGCGGCCACGATGGCCGTGGTCCTTCTGTCCACGCTCGTGGATGGGCCCGCGGCGTGGCTGGTGGGCCTTTTCCTGCTCGGCGCGGTCATCCTCGGAACGCTCCAGGTCCTGGGTGACGGTGTGCCCGCGACGGCCGGACCGGGGGTTCCGGTGGAGTCCCTGATCAGCCCTGCCGTCACCGCGGTCGCGATCTTCGGGAGCATTCGGCTCGTGCCCGTCGGGATCGCGCTCGTGCCGGCGCTGGCCGTCGGGGCCTGGTTGTTCGCCCGCGTCCTCGCGACGGAGGCTCGGCTCCTCGCAAGCCCGAGCGGGCCCTCGGGCGCCGACCGGACGGTCGTGCTCGCCCAGGCGCTCGTGGTCGGGTTCCTCGCGTTCACCGGGATGGCCGCGCTGGTCCCGGGTGGCCTTGCCGAGCCAGGCAGTACCGTCGCAGCGCCCACGGGCCCGCAGCTCGCGGCCCTCGCAAGCGCGGACGCGCTCATCGGGTTCCTGCTCGGGTATCGGGCCGCCGCGCTCCGGTCATCCAACCTGCGCGACGTCGCCTGGTTCGCCCTCACCAGCGCGATCGTCGTCGCCATCGCCGCGGTGGGACTCCGAGCAATGGAGATTCCGCGCCTCCTGGGACCGGCCCTCCTCGTGCTCGTATTCTTCCTGTGGGACGCGGTCCACGGCACGCCGCCGTCGCGGCGACGGGACGCGCGCCGGATCTGGGAGACCGTGCTCCTCCTGGTCCTCGGCGCCGTAGTCATCGCCTGGAGCGTGCGCCTGCGGAGCTGAGCCCGAGCACCTCGCCCGGCTGCATCCCGCCCGCCCGCATCCTGCCCGCCTGCGAGCCCAGCCATTTGACCGACGGCGGCCTGGGTGCTACAAAGGCCTGCTACTTCCACGGCGTCACTGGCCCCTGCCGGATCGCGCCCGATGACCCCCGACCTGCCGCCC
>Ga0209002_10005174_pt1 | contig 10140 bp, 8 predicted proteins | sample Rifsed16ft2_FD_184010 | JGI IMG/M metagenome (GOLD analysis project Ga0209002, IMG submission 184010) | Soil microbial communities from Rifle, Colorado, USA - sediment 16ft 2 (version 2) | ecosystem: Environmental > Terrestrial > Deep subsurface > Rock core/Sediment | place: Rifle, Colorado...
AGTGAGGAAAGTAGCCAGATGGAGAGCGTCCAGAGTGCGGAGAGCTTTTCCCGGTGCGACATGGGACGCTAGCTCGCAAACCGATTCCGTGAGCTCCCAAATCTCGCACCTCGACCAGAGAGAATCCATCTCGCTCTGCGCATCGGCGAGGTCCTTTTCAGATGCTCGATGGAGCTCTCGAGCCCGGATCAACGCACGCGCAGACTCGACCAGGGACAAGCGTGATGTCAACAGGATTCGAGACGAAGCTATCAGGGTCTCGACTTCGGGGGTGGTGCCCGCTTCAAGGGTAGCGCGAAGAACCGCCGACGTATCGAGGTATAGGGCGAAGGCCATTCCTTGCGCGGGTCACCGGTCGGCGCGAGTCTCGTCCAGGATGTCTCGTGCGGTGCCGGATGGAAGCCCGAGACCCCGGGCCTTCCAGGTCCAGTTCTTCTTGGGCAAGGCGGAACGGGTAATGTCGCCGGAAGCGGCGAGGTCCTCTAGAACATCCCCTATGTCGTCTCGCGGCCGCGGGCGGCGAGCGGGCCGGAGCTCGGCCACCACCTCATCGCGCTCGGTGACGAGCACCGTCTCGCCGGACTTAACCAGGCGGACGAACTCTGACAGCCGTGCCTTGAGCTCCTTGATGCCGACCGCTTTCATCGTTCCCATGGTAGTCACCGGTGGTCACTTAGTCAAGTCCCTCTAACTACGGTTCGCTGGTCATGATGAAAAGCGGCTTCGACTCGAAGCGCTCGAAGATGGGGCGCAGCCGGTCGGTGTTGTAGTACTTGGCCACGTCCACGACTTTTTTCTCCTGGGTGACCGCGTCGATGGGAACGTTGTGGTAGCGACCCTGACGTACGCACACCAGCCTGCCGCTGGCTCCTTCCAGAACGAGATCCATGGCCAGGTTGCCAAAGGCCATAGGGACGATGGAGTCCAGGGCGTCGGGGTCGCCGCAGCGCACCAGGTAGCCGAGGCGCTGGTTGATGACGTTGATGCGACGCCCGTTGTTGAATCGTGGTGAGATGTCCTTCAACTTCTGGGACACGATGTCGCCGATCCCGCCCAGCTTCTTGTGGCCGTACATGTCCTGCTCTTCTTTTTCGAAGATCATTTCCGAGCCGTTGAACTTGGCGCCTTCGGAGACGAGGACGACGCTGTATTTGCTGGGGTTGGAGTAACGGTCGGCGGTCAAGAGCTCGCACAGGCGTTCGATGTCGAACTGGTACTCGGGAATGACGCAGCGATTAGCGGCGCCGGCCATGGTGGGAATGAGCGAGGTGAAGCCGGCGTAACGTCCGAACACCTCGATGACCAAGAAACGTTCATGGCTTCCCGCGCTGGTCCGCAATGCGTGGGTCATCTCGATGGTGCGGGTGACACAGGTGCTGAACCCGATACAGTAGTCGGTGCCCGGCACGTCGTTGTCCATGGTCTTGGGGATTCCGATGATACCGACTCCCTGCTGGTGGAGCCTGAGGGCGTAGGAGAGGGTGTCGTCTCCACCGATGGGGATCAGGGTGTCGATCCCCAGCCAATCCAGGTTGGCGAGCACTTCGCCGGTGAGGTCGTTCACTTCGTCGGTGTAACGATCCTTGAGGTGCGCCGGCACGTTGGCCAAAGGCAGGTGACTGGGGCGGGTGCGTGAGGTATGAAGGAAAGTACCGCCGGTGCGGCCGACCTTGTTGACGACCTCCTCGGTGAGCTCCACCACCTGCTCGTAGGCGGGGTGTGAGCTATCCCGCACCAGGTCCACCAGCCCCGCCCATCCCCTTCGAATACCCAGCACGCGATAGCCTTCCCGGAGGGCCCGGATGGTCAAGGCCCGGATGGCGGGATTCAAGCCCGGCACGTCACCGCCGCCGGTTAGAATGGCAATCGTTCCTTTGCGACCGTTCACGTTTGGGTGGGTTTGCCGGATTTCAAATTCCATTCTAACCACGCGATTGGACATTCGTCAATAAGGCGGCTAAAATCAAGGGTTTGTATGAATAACCCGCCACGAGATCGGACCCGAGATCTCCTTCAGGGAGAGATCGGCACGGTCTACAAGCCCCACGCCGGGAGGCTCCGGGTGGCGCTCGGTTATCCCAATACCTATTACATCGGGATGTCGAACGTCGGTTTCCAGGCGGTTTATCGTTTCTGGAACGACGAGCCGGACGTGGTCTGCGAGCGCTTCTTTCTGCCCGACCGGGCGGACCGAGACGAGCTTTGGAAGGGCGGCGCGCCCCTCCTCACCCTCGAGTCGGGGACCCCGGTCCGTGACTTCGATGTGGTGGCCTTCTCCATCACCTTCGAGCCGGACGAGCTGAACCTGATTGCCCTGTTGGAATGGGCAGGCATCCCGGCTCTGGCATCGGAGCGGGACGAGCGGCATCCTTTGGTCTTGGCGGGAGGCCCGGTGACCTTTCTGAATCCCGAGCCGCTCGCTCCTTTTCTGGACGTCATGGCGGTGGGAGAGGCGGAGGCCCTCCTTCCGGCGCTGACCGACGCCTTGCGCACCGCGACATCGCGAGCCGACTTGTTCCGGAGGCTTTTGACGGCGGGCGGTTTCTACATTCCGAGTCACCTCGACATCGAGTACCGGTCGGACGGCACGATCGCTGAAAAGCGAAGTCGAGCGGGCGACAGCATCGTGCGGGCGAAGATGGGAAAGCGTGCCGATCTACCGCCCCCCGCGACCTACGTGCTGACCTCGGCCACCGAGATGTCGAAGAAGTTCTTGGTGGAGGTCTCCCGGGGTTGTCCGACCCTGTGTCGATTCTGCTGGGCGGGATACAACTACCTTCCCAAGCGATCCTTCGAGATCGAGAAGATACTGGAGAGCGCTCGCGCGGCGCGGGCGCATACTTCGCAGATCGGTTTGGTCTCGACGGCGGTGGGCGCCCATCGGGAGATCGTCCCACTCGTCCAGAGCCTCAAGGAGATGGGTTTCAGGGTGAGTGTCTCCTCGCTGCGGTTCGAAGATCTGCGACCGGAGCTCGTCGACCCCCTGGTGGAAAGTGGAGAGAAGACTTTGGCGGTCGCTCCGGAAGCGGGTACCGACCGACTGCGGTTCGCCATTCACAAACGCATCCCCAATCGAGAGATACTCGAAAAGGTCGACATGCTATTCGACCGTGGAGTGGAGAATCTGAAACTCTATCTGATGGTCGGCTTACCCGGTGAGCGCGACGAGGACGTGGCGGGTATCGTGAGCCTCGTCGAGCAGATCCGCGAGGTCATGTTGGACCATGGCCGGCGAAGGGGCCGGTTGGGGCGGATCATCCCCAGTATCAATCCTTTCATACCCAAGCCAGCCACGCCGTTTCAGTGGTGCCCGATGGCTTCACAGGTCGAGTTGAATCGTAAGATGCGTTTTTTGCAAAAGGCCCTGGGACGAGTCCCCAATGTGGAGGTCCGCTGCAAGTCACCGCGGCAAGAAAGGCTTCAGGCTCTGCTCTCCCTCGGGGATCGCCGTCTGGCGCCGGCCATGATGCTGATGGCTAGGGGGGAGGCGGACTTGAATCAGGCCCTGGCCCGGAGCGGTCTGAGCCTCGACTTCTACGTCCACCGTTCGCGGCGTCTCGAGGAGATCCTTCCCTGGGGCCACATCGACAACGGGATGAAGCGCGAGCTGCTGGAAACGGAGTACCAGAAGGCCCAGCTCGATCACTCGATGACGACGAGCGCCACCGCGTAGTTGCCGCTGTGGCTGATACTGACGTGACCCTTCACGGCGGGCGCCCCGGCCCGCTTCGCTGCACCGTGGAATCTGAGTGTTGGAGCGCGCCCCGGTTCTCGCACCACTTCGATGTCGCCCGCCATCTCCCCTTCGTTTCCACCGAGAGCGAGACAGGCGGCGCGTTTGGCGGCATAGCGACCCGCTAAGTGGGGCTCCGGGTGGCGGCGCTCCAGGCAGTAGCGACGTTCCGTCTCGGTGAAGAGGGGGCTAGTGACGGGAGGCGTTTCCGCGACCTTCGCCAGGAAGAGTCCTATCCTCATCGAGGCATGGTAGACGCATGCGGATCGGTCATCAAGTGACAAAGGCGCACTTCCAACGGGAGTCCATCGGGGACCGGGAAGGACTGGACGTTCTCGTCTGTAGTGCACTTGCCCAGCGCGGCGTCCCCAACGGGTTCAGTTTGAGATGGCGAAAATGGGGCGGAGAGGAACCCTTCGGAACACGGGACCTTTGCTCCCGAGATCGGGAGGAGCTGGCAAAGGCTCTCGGGTTCGACCGGGGGGTTGCCCACATGCGCCAGGTTCATGGCAACCAGGTGCTCGCCGTTGACGACGCGCCGGCCGAGCCCCCGGTCTGCGACGGATTGGCCACCGTTCAGCAAGGTTTGGCTCTCGTCGTCCAAAGCGCCGACTGCGTGCCTCTCATCTTCTGGGACGAAGACAAGAAGGCTGTGGCGGCGGCGCATGCGGGCTGGCGAGGAGCTCTGGCGGGAGTGCCCCTGCGCGCCCTGGCGTGTCTCAAAGAGCGTTTCGACTCGCAGCCGGCTTCCATCCACGTCGCGATGGGTCCTGCCATCGGTGCCTGTTGCTATGAGGTCGGGGACGAAGTCGTTGGGGCTTTCAGAGAACGCTTTCCCCACGCGGAAGGGCTTTTTCTTCCGGGCGGCCGGGGCAGAAATCATCTGAACCTGATCGAGGCCAACACCCTACAACTCACCGAGGCGGGAGTTCCCAGCGAGCAGATCTACCCGAGCGGAATGTGTACTTCCTGCGACACTCAGCAATTCTACTCTTACCGCAAAGAGGGCAAGGGAGTGGGACGGCTGATGGGAGTGATCGGCGTGCGCTGAGCTTCTCAGGTACTCTCGGCGGGCTGGTCGGGTCGTTCCTCGCCGGTGCCGGTCGGAGTCGGGCCCAGATAGTACAGGATGCGGCCGCAATTATCGCAGCGGAGGATTCGATCTCCGATGCGGATCTCGCCATAGACTTGGGGCCGCAGCCTCACGTGGCAAACCTGGCAGTGCTCGTCTTTGGCCTCCGCCATCGCCACGCCGCTTCTCGCTCCTGCCACTTTTCGGTATTGAGCGAGTAGGTCGGGGTCGATCGACCGGAAAAGATCCTCTCGTTGTCCTTTCTGATTTTCCAGCTCGGCACGAAGGCGAGACTCTTCCGACTCCAGATCGGCCTCCATGGAGTGGACTCTTTTTTGCCCTTCCGCCAGCTCCTTTTGGCGCGTTTTGATTTTCTCCTGCAATCCTTCGGCCTCTTCCATGCCCAGCAGGATCCGCTCTTCCTTCTGTCCGACATCGTCCTGAACGTGGTCGATCTGCCGCTGCATCGCCTTGTACTCTTCGTTGGTTTTCACTTGCATGAGCTGATCTTTGTACTTCTTGAGCGTTGCCTCTAACGTCTGGAGCTCTCCTTCCAGGGCGCGGCGCTGCTTCTGTGACTCGCTCAAACGATTCTCGGCGGCCTGCAGGTTCCCTCTCTCGGTGGCGATTTCTTTTTCCAACTCCGCCACCTCGACGGGAATGCGCGCCAGTCGCGCTTCCAGGGCTCGGATCTGGAGGTCGAGATTCTGCAGCGCGACGAGGTTCTCGAGCTCGGTGAGCATCACGCCATAAAAAAAAGGGCGCCACCACGGCACCCTTTGGATTTCGGACCCGCCGCCCGCCCGCGGTCCGGCCCGGGCGGGGCATCCCGTCTATCGGAGGTTGCTCTTAGCAGCGTCATTGCCTCGAATCGGCACCAGCTTCCACTGGCCTAACTGGTGGGCCCACTAGGACTTGAACCTAGGACCAACCGGTTATGAGCCGGTGGCTCTAACCACTGAGCTATGGGCCCTTCACTTGCTACACCGATAATATACTCTAAACGCGCGAGCCTTCCAGGAAGGCCTTGAGCTTGCGGCTCCGAGAGGGGTGGCGAAGCTTGCGGAGCGCTTTGGTCTCGATCTGACGGATACGCTCGCGAGTCACCTCGAAGCTCTGTCCCACTTCCTCCAGCGTGTGCTCGCTGCCATCCCCCACGCCGAACCGCATCTTGATGACCTTTTCTTCTCGGGGGGTCAGGGTCTTGAGCACCGCCTCCGTCATCTCCTTCAAGTTGGTGTTGATCACCTGCTCGGCAGGAGAGACCACGCCCCGGTCTTCGATGAAATCGCCCAGATGACTGTCCTCTTCCTCGCCGATGGGCGTCTCCAGCGAAATCGGCTCTTGCGCGATCTTCAACACCTTGCGCACTTTTGCCACCGGTATATCCATGCGCTTGGCAATTTCTTCCGAGGTAGGCTCCCGACCATATTCCTGCACTAAGCTGCGTGAGGTGCGGATGAGCTTGTTGATGGTCTCGATCATGTGAACCGGTATACGGATGGTGCGCGCCTGATCGGCGATGGCACGGGTAATCGCCTGACGGATCCACCAGGTCGCATAGGTGGAGAACTTGTAACCACGGCGGTACTCGAACTTGTCCACCGCCTTCATCAGCCCGATGTTGCCCTCTTGGATGAGGTCCAAGAATTGCAATCCCCGGTTGGTGTATTTCTTGGCGATGGAGACCACCAGTCGGAGGTTGGCTTCCACCAGCTCCGACTTGGCTTGCTGCGCTTGGGCCTCGCCGAGCCTGATGGTGACGAGCGTTCTCCTCAGCTGCGCGGCGGTCGTTTCCTGCCCTTCCTCAATCGCGCGGATCCCGCCCCGCGTCTTGCGCATCTCGGAACGCACTCGGCTCCTATCCTCGTCCCTGGCCTTGCTCCGGCCTTTGATCCCGTTGACCCGAGACTCGAGCCGTACCAGGCGCCTCTCGGCAGCCGCTATCGTTTCCACCGCATCGCGTACCTTATCCCTCATGCGAAGAAGGAAACTTTCGGTGAGATCGATCTCTTGAATGAGGTTCGCCATCTTGATGCGCATGCGGCCGAGCTTCCACTTCCCCTTGACGTAGCCCCGCGAACGCTTCTTGAGCTTGGCAAACCGTTTGGCGTAGCTCTTGCACTCCCGGTAGGTGCGGTCGATCTTGTTGACTTGGAGAATGACCTGGTGTCTACGCTCTTCGATTTTTTGGTCGGCAAGGTCGTCTTCACTCACGATGATGAAGTCCTTGACGTTTACCTCTCCCCGCTTGAGCGCATCTCGTAAGGCGAGGACTTCATTGGCCACCATCTGTGTTCTTGAGAGGGAGCGGATCACCGCCAGCTTGCCGCGCTCGATGCGCTTGGCGATCTCAACCTCTCCCTCACGAGTCAGCAGAGCGACCGTGCCCATCTCGCGGAGGTACATCCGCACCGGGTCATTGGTCTTGTCGAGGACTCCGGGAGTGAGGTCCAGCTCGATCTCTCCTCCTCTCCTTCCCTTGTCGAAGTTGGAGATGCCGGCCTCTTTGAGCTCCTTGTACTTGTCCTCGGACTCGACCACGTCGATGCCGGCGTTTCCGAAGGCATCGAAGAGCTGGTCGAGCTCCTCCGAGGAGCTCACCTCGGATGGCAGCATATCGTTCACTTCGTCGTAGAGAAGATAGCCCTTCTCCTTGCCGATGGTGATGAGCGTTCTTACTTCGTCGTACTTTTCTTCGATGGACAAAAGCTTATCCCTCCTAATCACCTAAGACTCTCCATTCGTCCCGAGCTCTCAATCCTCCGCGCCAGGGATTGGATCTCGGCGGTCACGTTGTCGACGTCTACGCCCTGAGCAAGTTTAGCGCGCAGGCGAGAAAGCTGCCGGCGCCACCTCTGCTCGCGAAGGCGGTTCAGGCAGTCGCGAGGGCTTTGGCGGGGCCCCAAGGGGGACGGCTCGAGGGCGATGCGGGTGAGCAGATTCCGTTCCGTTTCTGCGACCAGCCGGCCCAGTAAGCGTTCGGTAGAAAGGCTATCCGACGTCACAAGGTCTTTCATGGCTCTCAAGATGGGGGCAGTGGCAAGCTCCTGGAGGTCCTCCTCTTCGAGGTCGGCCAGCAGAGCCGGGGCATCGGCCGGCAAGTGGAGCAACCATCGGATGAGGTCACGTTCGGCCGGCTTGACCGATTCTGCCGGTGGGGGCGTGATGCTCACCCTCTGCGCCCGAGCCATGACTTGGCGGCGCAGCTCCTCCACCACCGCCGCGTCGGATATGTCCGCCCGCTCCGCCAGCCGGCTCACGTAGCCAACTCGCTCGACTTGATTGGGGATGCGGGCCAGCGTGGGAAGTACGCCGTTCAAGAATTCGACTTTTCCGCGCGGAGTGGCGACATCCGAACGCTGGGCTGCTCTTTCGATCAGGTAGTCGACGAAGGACCGGGCCGCCTCGAGCCTTTGCCGATAGGCTTCCCCGCCCTCCTCCAGAATGAAGCGGTCGGGGTCCTTACCAGACGGAAGGCTCAACACCGAGACTTGGAAACCCTCTTCGATCAGCAGATCGATGCTGCGAGCGGCGGCAGCCTCTCCCGCCGCATCGGGGTCGAAATTGACCACCACCCGATCGGTGTAACGGCGGAGAAGGCGGGCGTGAGTCGCGGTGAGGCTGGTGCCGCAGCACGCCACCGCCTCGTCGATCCCGGCCTGGTAGGCCTGGATGCAGTCGAAGTAACCCTCCATCAGGATGGCAAGACCGCTTTGGCGGATGGCGGGCTTGGCCAATTCGAATCCATAGAGGATCCGGCTCTTGCTGTAGATGGGACTCTCCGGCGAGTTCAAATATTTCGGCTCGCCTGGCCCGAGCAACCGGCCGCCGAAGGCGACGATCTTCCCCGATTCGTTCCGGATGGGGATGATGAGTCGATTGCGGAAACGATCGTAGAAACCGCCCCCCTCCCGACGCGGAACGGCCAACCCGGCGCGAGCTACCATCTCCGGTTTGGCTCCGTTGCGGGTCAGGTGCTCTAAGAGCGAGGTCCAAGCGTCGGGAGCGAGTCCGAAGCCCACTTTCTCGATCGTCTCCCGACGGAGTCCGCGGCGCTCGAGATAGGCGAGCGCTGGCGGGTTTTTCATCAGTGAATTCTGGAAGAAGCGAGCCGACTCCTCGTGAATCTGGAGAAGCAAGGTTCTCTCCCGATCTTCGGGCCCGCTGGCGTGCTGTCGGGGAATGCTGATGCCCGCCCGCGACGCAAGCTGCGTGACCGCCTCGGTGAAGGACATCTTTTCGTAGAGCATGAGGAACTTGAAGGCGTCGCCCCCCTGTCCGCAGCCGAAGCAATGGAAAATCTCCCTCTCCGGGCTCACGTTGAACGAAGGCGTCTTTTCGGCGTGGAAGGGGCAAAGGCCCTTGAAGTTCTTTCCCGCTCGCTTCAGGGGCACGAACTGAGCGACGAGCTCCAGCATATCGGTGCTCGACCTCACCTGCTCGATGAAACTCGTCGGGAAAACAGGCATCAGTTCTTGAGCTCCACCACCGTTACCGCGCCACTTCCTTCCGGCTGATGGTTGGCCACGTGGGGATGGGTCGTGAGCCACTTGCCAATGGCGTTCTTGAGCCGCCCGCGCCCCAGACCGTGAATGAGACGCACCGTGCGGTGCTCGCTGAGGAAAGCGTCGTCCAGGAACTTGTCGGCTTGCGATAAGGCCTCATCCACCGTGCAGCCGATCACGTTGAGCTCTTGTGGGACCCGTTTTGTTTCGGGCAGGTGGGTTTGGCTGGCGCCGAAGCCGCCGAACGCTTTGACCTCCTTTCGAGGAGCCGCCGCTTCCAGCTCGGAGACCGGGATGCGCAGCCGCTTGTCTCTCACCATCACCTCCACCTCATTCCCGCTCAGGACCTCCACCACTTGCCCTGTCAATCGCAGAGAAGAAATGGTTACCGCCTCGCCGACGCTCAAGTGAAGAGGAACCGCACCTTCTCGGGGGGGTGGCTGGAATCGAGCCGTGAGCGCCAAAAGCCGCGCCCGGGCGTCTTTTGCGACTTCTCCTTGACGGGAGAGGCTCCGCTCGCGGGCCTCGGTGAGAATCCTTCGGATCTCGTCGCGGGCCCGGGCCACCTCTTCCCGCATCTCTTCTCGGATGTTCTTCATCTGGTCGTCTCGGCTGCGGCTGAGCTCTTCTTCCACCGCCCGCTGGCGTCCCAGGGAAGCTTCGAGAGCGCGGTGATCCCTGGCCATCGTCTCCCGATCTCGCGCCAGTTGCTGGCCTTCCGCTTCCAGCCGCTCCAGCATGCCCTCGACCTGGCGTTCCTTCTGGTTCTGGAGCGCTCGCGCATGTCGGATCACGTCTTCGGGAAGTCCAAACCGTTGCGCGATCTC
>Ga0209002_10005175_pt1 | contig 10140 bp, 10 predicted proteins | sample Rifsed16ft2_FD_184010 | JGI IMG/M metagenome (GOLD analysis project Ga0209002, IMG submission 184010) | Soil microbial communities from Rifle, Colorado, USA - sediment 16ft 2 (version 2) | ecosystem: Environmental > Terrestrial > Deep subsurface > Rock core/Sediment | place: Rifle, Colorado...
GGTGTCTCGTGTTCGATCAGTATTACATTGGGGCGCGAGTTTTGCCTTCCTCCGAGGTTGGGCTTCCCCTCGCCGCCGCGAAGGGTGCGGGAATGACGGGGCGCGGGTTTGACCTTTCTCTGCGGCAGACCCTCCCCTCGCCGCCCGCTAGGAGATCACGGGCGGACAGATGATAGCGGACGGTTGATGAGCGGAAAATGATACGGGCGAAGGTGTATGTGACGCTGAAGAAGGGGGTGCTGGATCCGCAGGGGGAGACCGTCCGGAGCGCGCTGGAGACGCTGGGGTTTGGCGAGGTCAGGGATGTGCGGATCGGCAAGTTCATGGTCATTAGCCTGAACGACGTCCCGCGCGACGAAGCGAGGCAGCGCGTGGAAGAGATGTGCAAGAAGCTCCTGGCGAACCCGGTGATCGAGGAGTACCGGTTCGAGGTGGAGGAAGGCTAGATGCGGTTCGGCATCATCGTCTTTCCCGGGTCGAACTGCGAGCTGGACTGCCGGTGGGTCCTGGAGAACGTCCTGGGGCAGCAGACGGAGCTCGTCTGGCATAAGGAGACGGCCCTCGGCGACTATGACTGCCTCATCCTGCCGGGGGGCTTCGCCCACGGGGACTACCTCCGGACGGGCGCCATCGCCCGCTTCTCGCCGGTCATGGCGGCGGTCGAGCGACACGCCCGGCGCGGCGGCCTAGTGCTGGGGATCTGCAACGGATTTCAGGTCCTGTGTGAAGCGGGGCTGCTGCCGGGTGCGCTGCTCCGGAACACGACGATGCACTTTCTCTGCCGCCAGGTGCATATCCGGGTGGAGACCGCCGCTACCCCCTTTACGAACGCCTGCACCCGTGGCCAGGTCCTGCGGATCCCCATCAATCACAACGAGGGGCGGTATTACGCCGACGAGGCGACGGTCGCCCGCCTCACCGCGAACGACCAGGTGGTCTTCCGCTACGTCACGGCGGGTGGAGAGCCGACCGAAGCGGCGAATCCCAACGGGTCGCTCCAGAACATCGCCGGCATCTGTAACGAAGGGCGCAACGTCCTCGGCCTGATGCCGCATCCCGAGCGGGCCGCCGAGGCCCTCCTCGGCTCCGCCGACGGCCGCCTGTTGTTTGCATCGGTCCTGCGCTCCGCCCGCACCGCATCTGCCACCCCTCGGTGAACGCCATGGTCGAGCCGGCCGTCACCGACGCACTCATTGCCGCGCACAGCCTGACGCGCGAGGAGTACGACCGCGTGGTCGTCATCCTGGGGCGCGCACCCACCTATACGGAGCTCGGGATCTTCTCGGTCATGTGGTCGGAGCACTGCAGCTACAAGAGCTCGAAGGTGCACCTGCAGACCTTCCCCACGTCCGGACCCCGGATCCTGCAGGGGCCGGGAGAGAACGCCGGTGTGGTGGACCTCGGGGACGGCCTGGCCGCGGTCTTCAAGGTGGAGAGCCATAATCATCCCTCCTACATCGAGCCCTACCAGGGAGCCGCGACCGGCGTCGGGGGGATCATCCGGGACATCTTCACGATGGGGGCGCGCCCCATCGCGCTGCTCGATTCCCTCCGCTTCGGGCCGCTCCACGAGGCCCGGAACCGGTATCTCATGGGGGGAGTGGTGGGGGGGATCTCGGGATACGGCAATGCCGTGGGGGTTCCGACCGTCGGGGGCGAAGTCCTCTTCGCCGACTGTTACAGTCACAATCCGCTGGTGAACGTCCTGTGTCTCGGAATGGCGCAGGCCGACAAGCTGTTCTTCGGCCGCGCGGGCGGCATCGGCAACCCGGTCTTCTACGTGGGCGCCAAGACCGGCCGCGACGGGATTCACGGCGCCACCATGGCCTCCGAGACCTTCGACGAGAGGAGCGAGGAGCGCCGCCCGACGGTCCAGGTGGGGGATCCATTCCGGGAGAAGCTGTTGATCGAGGCGTGTCTGGAGCTCATGCGGACGGATGCGCTGGTCGGGATTCAGGACATGGGGGCGGCCGGGCTCACCTGTTCGAGTTGCGAGATGGCGAGCCGCGGGGGGACGGGCGTGGAGGTCGACGTCCGGCTCGTTCCGCGGCGGGAAGAGGGGATGACCCCCTACGAGGTGATGTTGTCGGAGTCCCAGGAGCGGATGCTGCTGGTGGCGCGGCGCGGGACCGAGGAGGTCGTGCGGGGCATCTTTGCCCGCTACGATCTCGATGCGGTGGTCGTGGGCCGGGTGACCGGTGACGGCCTGATGCGGGTGCGGGACGGCAGTCGGATCGTCGCCGAGATCCCGGTGAAGGGACTCGTGGCCGAGGCCCCGGTGTACCGGCGCCCGACCGTTCGCCCCGCGTGGCAGGATGAGGTGCAGCGTCTCGACCTCGATGCGATTCCGCTCCCGCGCGACTACGGAGCCGCGCTGTGCCGGCTCCTGGCCTCCCCCTCCATCGCCTGCAAGGCGACGGTCTGGGAACAGTACGACCACATGCTCTTCGTGAACACCGTCGTCGGCCCTGGGGCCGATGCGGTGGTGCTGCGCCTCAAGGGGGCCGAAGGGGGGATCGCCCTCGCCATGGACGGGAACGGGCGGTACACGTTTCTCGACCCCTTCATCGGGGGGGTGATCGCCGTGGCGGAGGCGGCCCGGAACGTGGTGGTGAGCGGCGCCGAGCCTGTGGCGGTCACGAACTGTCTCAACTTCGGCGATCCGACGCGCCCCGAGATCATGTGGCAGTTCACCGAGGCGGTCCGCGGGATGGCTGCCGCCTGCCAGGCCTTGCAGACGCCGGTCACCGGAGGTAATGTCAGCTTCTACAACGAGACGACGGGGAAGGCCATCTTCCCCACCCCGATTGTGGGGATGCTGGGGGTCCTCGGTCACATCTCCCACGCCACGACCCCGGCCTGGAAGGCGGCGGGAGATCTCGTGGTGCTGCTGGGGGAGAGCCGGGAGGACCTGGGGGGGAGCGAATACCTGCAGGTCTGCCACGGGATGATCCAGGGCCGGCCACCCACGGTGGATCTCGAGACGGAGCGGCGCATCCAGCGGTGCTGTCTCGAGGCGATTCGCGCCGGCGTGGTGCGATCCGCGCACGACTGCTCCGAGGGGGGACTGGCCGTGGCGTTAGCCGAGGGCTGCATCACCGATCCGGACCGGCCCATCGGTGTCGAGGTGAGCGTTCCGGGGATGCTCCGGCCCGATGCGCTTCTCTTCGGCGAGACGCAGTCCCGGATCGTCGTGTCACTGCGGGAGGCCGACCTGGGCAGGCTCCAGGCGATCGCCGACCGCCACGGGGTCCCGGTCACCGCCCTCGGACGCACGGGCGGCTCCCGGTTCGTCTGCCGGGGGCGGACGTATCACATCGATCTGTCCCTGGCGGTACTGGATCAGGCCTGGCGCGGATCCCTTTCCGCCTTTTTTCGCCACAGGTGAACGGGGAGAGCCATGAAGACGATCAACGTCGGTCTCGTCGGATTCGGCACGGTCGGGACGGGCGTCGTCAAGATCTTGAAGGAGCAGGCGCCCCTCCTCGAGCGGCGCCTGGCGGCGCGGCTGCGCCTCAAACGGATCGCGGACATTGACCTCACGCGGCCGCGCGACGTGGAGGTGGATCCCAAGGTCCTGACCACGGATGCCCGTGAGGTCACCGAGGACCCGGCCATCGACATTGTCATCGAGCTCATCGGCGGCACCAAGGCGGCGCGGGACGTCAGCCTGGCCGCGCTCCGGAATGGGAAGCACTTGGTCACGGCCAACAAAGCGCTCCTCGCCACGCACGGCCTCGAGCTCTTCAAGGCGGCCGCGGAGAAGCGCGTCGATCTGGGATTCGAGGCCAGCGTGTGCGGCGGGATTCCCATCGTCCGGGCCGTCCGGGAGGGACTCGTGGCGAACCGGATCCGGTCCATTGAGGGGATCGTGAACGGGACCTGCAACTACATCCTCACCAAGATGACGGAGATGGGGGCCTCGTTCAGCGAGGTCCTGAAGGAAGCGCAGGAGAAGGGCTACGCCGAGGCGGATCCCTCCCTGGACATCGACGGCATCGATTCGGCGCACAAGCTCCAGATCCTCGCCTCCATCGCGTACGGGGGCTTCGTGGATTTCAACGCGATCTACATCGAGGGGATCCGCGGGATCGATCCCGCGGACATCCAGTACGCGAAAGAGTTGGGATACCGGGTGAAGCTTTTGGCCATCGCCAAGGAGACGGACGGGGAGGTCGAGGTGCGCGTCCATCCCACCCTCGTTCCCGAGGAGCATCTCGTCGCGTCGGTGGGCGGGGTTTTTAACGCCGTCTACATCGTGGGGAACGCCACCGGCTCGCTGATGTTCTACGGCCAGGGGGCCGGGCAGATGCCGACGGCGAGCGCCGTGGTGAGCGATGTGATCGAGATCGCTCAGAACATCCTGTATCAGCGGCCGTCGCGGCCGTCCCACATCTCCGGGATCGCGGGCGAGGGCCTGCGCCTCAAGGCGATGGAGACGATCCGCACCTACTACTACCTCCGGGTCATGGCGGTGGACAAGCCGGGGGTCCTCTCGAAGGTTTCGGGCATCCTGGGCGATCACGACATCTCCATCGCGTCGGTGATCCAGAAGGGGCGGCACGCCCGGGCGAGCGTCCCGGTGGTCATGATGACCCACGAGGCCGTGGAGGGAGCGATGCGCAAGGCCCTCGCGGCCATCGACGCCCTCGATGTGGTGGGCGAAAAGACGGTCTGCATTCGGGTCGAAGAACCCTAACGGCGTTCGACGTGCGACGTCCAACGTTCAACGTTGGAACGCGAATGCTGTCCCTGGTTTTGGACTTTGAACCTTGAACCTTGAACCTTGAACCTTGCACGGTGTCTCCCATGTGGCGCGGCGTTATCCATCACTATCGGAAATTCTTACCGGTGACGGACCGGACACCCGTGATCACCCTGCACGAGGGAAATACGCCCCTGATCCGGGCGGAGCGTCTCGCGCAGGCCCTCGGTCTCCGGGGAGAAGTCTTCCTGAAGTACGAGGGGCTCAATCCCACCGGCTCCTTCAAAGACCGGGGCATGGCGCTTGCGCTCAGCAAGGCCGTGGAGGCGGGGGGCACCGCCGTCATCTGTGCCTCGACCGGGAACACCTCCGCTTCCACCGCCGCCTATGCCGCCCGTGCCGGGTGTCGCGCCATCGTGGTGGTTCCCAAGGGGTCCGTCGCCCTGGGGAAGCTGTCTCAGGCCATCATGCACGGGGCGACGGTGGTCCAGCTGGAGGGCAACTTCGACGACGCCCTCGAGATTGTGAGGAGCGTGGCGGCCCGGTTTCCCGTGGCGTTGGTGAATTCGGTCAATCCGTTTCGCCTCGAGGGCCAGAAGACGGCCGCCTTTGAAGTGTGTGAGCAGCTCGGCGAGGCCCCGGACGTCGTCTGCCTGCCGGTGGGCAATGCGGGGAACATCAGCGCCTACTGGAAGGGATTTCGCGAGTACCGCGAGGCCGGGGCGATCGGCACGGTTCCCCGGCTGCTCGGGTGGCAGGCGGAGGGGGCCGCCCCCTTGGTCCGGGGCGAAGTGGTGAGACGTCCGGAGACGGTGGCATCGGCCATCCGGATCGGCAATCCGGCCAACTGGAAGATGGCGCTTACGGCGATCGAGGAGTCCCGCGGCGAGGTGGGGATGGTGACGGACGCCGAGATCTTGGAAGCCTACCGGCAGGTCGCTCTGCTCGAAGGGATTTATTGCGAGCCGGCCTCGGCGGCCGCGGTTGCCGGTCTCGTGAAGGCCTCCCGGGCGGGGAAGCTCCCCCCTGGCGCCCGCGTCGTCTGCGTGCTCACCGGCCATGGCCTGAAGGACCCGGAGACGGCGCTCACCTTTGCACCCCAGCTTCGGCCCATTGCGGCGACTCTCGACGCGGTGCTGGCGGCCATCGGCCTCGGGTGACAGGCTTCGGGGGGGCCGTCCGGCGAGCCCCCATGGCGGCGATGCCGGTATCCGCCCCGGCCGGTGCCGATCCGGGCGCGGAGATAGGGCCCAAAAGCCGAGAAAGGGCTTGACTCTACGGGGGGGCCGACGGTATTGTATGAATCGCCTGGATTCCAGGCCCTTTTTGTCTTGTGATGCTCCTTCAGGCGGGAATAGCTCAGTGGTAGAGCATCGCCTTGCCAAGGCGAGGGTCGCGGGTTCAAATCCCGTTTCCCGCTCCATGAAAACTCTGGGGCGGCGTAGCCAAGTGGCTAAGGCAGAGGTCTGCAAAACCTTTATTCCCGGGTTCGAGTCCCGGCGCCGCCTCCAAGGATCATGGTATAAGGCCGGGGTGGCGGAATGGCAGACGCAAGGGACTTAAAATCCCTCGGGCCTTAGGTCCGTGCGGGTTCGAGTCCCGCCCTCGGCACCATCCGGGTCCTGTGGAGGGTTCACCGATAGCGGCAAGACTGAAGAGTGCGGAGGTGCACCACCCACGTGTCGGCGACCATCAGGCGTCAGCGGTGAACCGCGGCAGGCACGTAGCTCAGGGGGAGAGCGCTTGCTTGACACGCAAGAGGTCGGCGGTTCAAGACCGCCCGTGCCTACCATCCCCGCCGTCATGCGTCCATTGTGGATGATGTCGAGAGAGGTATCACGGAGGGCTCCGTGATGCCTTTTTTATTGCATCGGGGGAAGAAACGCGATGGGACAGGTGGAAGTGATCCTCCCCGGCGGGCGGGTCGCGCGCCTTGAGGGGGGGCGTCCTCTCGCGGCACTCCTCCGGACGGTCGATGGGGATCTGGCGGGACGAGTACTGGCGGCGCGGCTCGAGGGGAAGATCGTGGATCTCTCCGCGGTCCCGCCCGCCGGAGCGCGGGTCGAGCTCGTCCTCGTCGACTCTCCGGACGGGCTGACGATCCTCCGCCACAGCACCGCACACCTCATGGCCGCGGCGGTGCAGAAGCTCTTTCCCGGGGCCAAGTTCGCCATCGGACCCCCGGTGGAAGACGGCTTTTACTACGATATCGACCTCCCGCGGCCCCTGACGCCCGAGGACCTCCCGGTGATCGAGGCCACGATGCGGACACTGCAGGCCGAGCGGCTACCGTTTCGTCGGCTCGAGATGCCGGTGGAGGAGGCGCTGAGGCTGATGAAGGAGAAGGGACAGACCTACAAGGTGGAGATCCTCGAGACGATCCGCCGCACCGGCACGTCCCGGCCGGAGCCGGTGGAGGAGCTGCAGGAAGAGGCCGAGCCGGGTGGCATGGTGAGTTTCTACGAGACCGGCGCGTTCCTCGATCTCTGTCGGGGACCCCATGTCCCCGACACCTCGTATCTTACGGCTTTCAAGTTGACGCACCTGGCGGGCGCCTACTGGCGGGGGAAGGAACAGAACCCCATGCTCACCCGGATCTACGGGACCGCCTTTGCAACGCCCGAGGCGCTCGAACAACACCTCACCCGGCTGGAAGAGGCGAAGCGGCGCGATCACCGGCGCCTGGGCCGGGAGCTTGGACTGTTCAGCATCGAGGAGGAGATCGGCCCGGGCCTCGTGCTGTGGCATCCGAAGGGGGCGGTCATCCGGGAGGTGATCGAGACCTTCTGGCGCCGGGAGCACCGCCGGCAGGGCTACCAGCTCGTCTACACCCCGCATGTGGCCCGGGCGCATCTCTGGAACGTGAGCGGGCACCTGCAGTGGTATCGCGAGAACATGTTCTCGGGGATCGAGGTCGAGGGGCAGGACTATCTGGTTAGACCGATGAACTGCCCCTTTCATATCCTGCTGTACCGGTCGCAGACCCGGAGCTACCGGGATCTGCCGCTGCGCCTGGGGGAACTCGGGACCGTCTACCGCTACGAGCGGTCGGGGGTGCTGCACGGGCTGCTCCGGGTCCGGGGCTTCACGCAGGATGACGCGCACATCTTCTGCCGGCCCGAGCAGCTCGAGGGCGAGGTGGCCGACGTGCTGGCACTGGCCCTCGGCATGCTGGGCGCCTTCGGATTCAGCGAGTATCACCTGGTCCTGTCGGTGAGCGATCCGAAGCACATGGACAAGTACGCGGGGAGCCCGGCCGACTGGCAGCGGGTGGAGGCGGCGCTCGCGGCGGTGCTCGAGAAGAGCGGGATGGCGTTCGACCGGGTCACGGGGGAAGCGGCCTTTTACGGTCCGAAGATCGACGTCTCTCTCGTCGACGTCCTAGGGCGGCGGTGGCAGTGTGCCACGATCCAGGTCGACTTCAACATGCCGGAACGGTTCGACCTGGGCTACGTGGGCGAGGACGGCAAAACGCATCGGCCCCTGATGGTGCACCGGGCCCTCCTCGGCTCGCTCGAGCGGTTCTTCGGCATCCTGATCGAGCACTACGGGGGGGCCTTTCCCCTCTGGCTGGCTCCGGTGCAGGCGACGGTCCTGCCGGTCGCCGAGCGGCACGCGCCGTATGCAGAGCAGGTGGCCAAGCGCCTAGCTGCGGCCGGGGTGCGCGTCACGGTCGATGGTCGGAACGAAAAGGTGGGGTTCCGGATCCGCGAGGGGGAGGTGGCCAAGGTGCCGGTCCTCCTCGTGGTGGGGGACCGGGAAATGGAGGCCGGGTTGGTCTCCGTCCGAGAGCGGGGTCGTCGCGATCGGGGAGCCATGCCGCTCGAGACACTCCTCGAGGAGGTTCGTGAGGCGCTCCATCCCCCCGTGACTGGACCCGCACTGTGAGGAGGTGAGTCGGGATCGAAAGAGGACTGAGAATCAACGAACGAATCCGAGTCCGGGAGATCCGGGTGATCGACGCCGACGGGGTCCAGCTGGGGATTCTGACGCCGGAGGAGGCCCTGGCGAAGGCCCGGAGCTTGGGGTTGGATCTCGTTGAAGTCGCCCCGCTGGCCAAGCCGCCGGTCTGCCGGATCTTGGACTACGGCAAGTTTCGGTACGAGCAGGCGAAGAAGGCGCGGGAGGCGAAGAAGAAGCAGACGATCGTTCAGCTCAAGGAGATCAAGCTGCGCCCCAAGACCGACGAGCACGATTTCCAGTTCAAGGCGCGGCACGTGGACCGGTTCCTCCGGGCCGGGCACAAGGTCAAGGTCACCATGATGTTCCGGGGCCGGGAAATGGTCCACACCGAGCTCGGCAAGCGGCACTTGGACCGGCTGTCGGAGGCCCTGAAGGACCTCGGGCAGGTGGAACAGCCTCCGCGGCTCGAGGGGCGTAACATGACCATGGTCATGGGTCCGAGGCCGGATCTGAAGCCGGCGTCAGCCAAGCCAAGCCCGGAGCCGGCTGCTGTCAAGGACACGGCGAAGGACAAGGACAAACCATAGCCAGGCGGTCATCGGTCGTCGGCTTGCGGTGAGCGGGCCGAACCGTCGGCGGCCAGTCAAGGAGAGACATGCCCAAGCTCAAGACGCACCGGGGTGCGGCGAAGCGCCTCAAGGTAACAGGGACGGGCAAGGTCCGGCGGCGGAGAGCCGGCAAGAGCCACCTGCTGACCGGCAAGGGGGGGGAGCGTCGTCGGCGGCTTCGACGCGGTGATCTCATACATGCGACGAACGTCAAGCGGGTCCGCCGGCTGATCCCGTACCTGTAAGGTTGGCGCTCCAGCGGGAAAAGGAGAGGGGACGATGGCGAGGGTGAAGGGCGGATACGTCACCCGGCGTCGGCGGAACCGGGTCCTCAAACAGGCGGAAGGATTCTGGGGGAAGCGCAAGTCCAACTTTCGCATTGCCCAGGAGGCGGTGGACCGGTCGCTCAAGTACGCCTTCCGCGATCGCCGGGTGCGCAAGCGGGAGTTCCGCCGGTTGTGGGTGAACCGGATCGGCGCGGCGGCACGCCTGCACGGTCTGTCGTACAGCAAGTTGATCGGCGGGCTGCGAAAGGGTGGGGTGGTCCTCGACCGCAAGGTGCTGGCCGATATCGCCGTGAAGGATGCGGCCGCCTTCGGCCAGTTAGCGGCCGTGGCCAAGGCAGCGGCGGGCGTCTGACCGCAGTGAAAAATACCTGCCAGCGGGTCCTGTCATGGGCGTCCTCACAGGATCGGGCGGGTATCCTTCGTCGGCAGGAAATGCCATGGGCTGCCGGTTCTACGGCACCACCACCCTTGGCCCCTCGCTCCAAGGCTCCCGCGGCGACCCTGCACGGTCCGAAAGCCTTCGGACTCCCGCCCATGTCGCTCGGGGCCTGCAGGCACTGTTGCCGTAGCGGGACCACGGACAACGGGTGGCGGCGGCCAGTGCCCGCCCGCCCGGAGGAGAAATGCGCCACCGCCA
>Ga0209002_10005176_pt1 | contig 10140 bp, 6 predicted proteins | sample Rifsed16ft2_FD_184010 | JGI IMG/M metagenome (GOLD analysis project Ga0209002, IMG submission 184010) | Soil microbial communities from Rifle, Colorado, USA - sediment 16ft 2 (version 2) | ecosystem: Environmental > Terrestrial > Deep subsurface > Rock core/Sediment | place: Rifle, Colorado...
GTCCGCTTCAAAGGGGCGGAGACGCTGAAGGCCGAATGGGTGCTGCTGTTCGGATCGATGTTCTTCGCCGTTACCGTCACGCTGCTGGCCTATGGTTTGGGAGCGTGAATGATGCACGCCGATACACAATGCAAAGGAAGCGGTATGGTTGACTTCATCTTTCTCGGACCGAGCAAGACCGCATCGACCTGGATCTTCGAGGCGCTACGCGGACATCCGGAACTGTTCGTTCCGGTCTCCAAGGACATCTATTTCTTCGACAAATACTACGACAAGGGGAAAGCCTGGTACGCCGGGTTCTTCAAGGATGCGCCGCCGGGCAGTCTGTGCGGCGAACTGAGCCACGATTACTTTTCCAGTCCGGAAGCCATCCGCAGACTGCATGCCTACAACCCGGAAATAAAACTGATCTGCTGCCTGCGCAATCCGTTTGAGCGCGCCTATTCATCCTATCTGCATCTGCTGCGCGTCGGCCTGTTCGCGGGCAGCTTCGAGGAGGCGCTGCAGCACTTCCCCTTCCTCGCCGACGAGGGAAGGTACGGCACGCATCTTCGGCACATCCTCTCGCTGTTCGGGCGCGACGCGGTGCTGATCCTGGATTTCGACGAGCTGGAAGCCGACCCGCAGCGCTTCGCGCGCAGCATATTCCGCTTCCTCGGCGTGGGCGAGGACTTCGTTCCTGCGGTATTGCACGAGAAGGTCAACCCCGCACGTATCGCCAGAAGCGTGAAGCTGGCCAATCTGGCGAAACGCACGGCACTGTTGCTCAGGCAGTGGGGCTGCTCGAACTTCCTGGGCAGACTGAAGCACAGCCGTTTCGTCAACTGGCTGGTTTACCGCAAGACTGTGGATACCCCGCAGAGATCGAAGGAGGCCGTCAGCTACCCGGAACAACTGGTGCGCCTTTACCACGCAGAACTCGAAAGCTTGTCCGTGCTGCTGCACTCCGACTACTCGAAGTGGCGCAGCCCGACCCGATGAACATGACCTTAACGGAGATGATTATGGATATTGAAAAAGTCGCTGTGTGTGTCCCCACCCTGAATGCGGGAGCGTCATGGTCGTGCTGGCTGGCGGCATGGTCGGCCCAGTTCGAAACGCCGCATACCCTGGCGATCGATTCGAGTTCGACCGATGCCACCTCCGCGCTGGCGGCAGAGGCCGGCATCGCGATACATACGATACCGCGCACCGCGTTCAATCACGGCGGCACGCGCCAGATGGCGGCCGGGATGTTGTCGGGCGCGGAGTTCGTGGTGTTCCTCACGCAGGATGCCATCCTCGCAACGCCCGATGCGATCACCAAGCTGCTGGAGGCCTTCGACGACCCTCAGGTGGGCGCAGTGTGCGGCAGGCAACTGCCGCACAGGGATGCCGGCCCCATCGGTGCGCACGCGCGGCGCTTCAACTACCCGGATGCCAGTGCGGTCAGGTCGGCAGCCGACATCGCTGCACTGGGGGTCAAGACCGCGTACCTGTCCAATTCGTTTGCGGCGTACCGCAAAAGTGCACTGATGTCCGTCGGCGGATTCCCGCACGACGTCATCTTCGGCGAGGACATGTGCGTGGCCGCGCGCATGCTGCTGTCCGGCTGGAAAGTGGCCTACCGCGCCGATGCCGCGGTGCATCACTCGCACGATTACGGCATGGCGCAGGAATTCCGCCGCTACTTCGACATCGGCGTACTGCATGCGCGCGAGCCGTGGCTGCTGGAAAAGTTCGGCAGGCCGGAAGGGGAAGGCCTGCGCTTCGTCCGCTCCGAAACCGCTTATCTGTGGAAGCATGCGCCGCACCTGCTGCCCTCCGCCTGGCTGCGCACCCTGCTGAAACTGGCCGGATACCGGCTGGGCAAGGCGGAAGCGAATTTGCCGCTGTGGCTGAAACGGCGGCTGGGCATGCTGCATGGTTACTGGAAAGGATGAATGTTTCTAATTCGTATTGGCTCAAACTTGAGCTGACACAATCTGTCAGATTGCAACAAGCGATTTTGCGGCCTCCCTTCATGCAATTCGAAACCGAATTGCATGAAGCGGACGGTGGCGACCGGCAGAACTAACCTCGAGCGGTTACACAATCTAAGTGCTTGGAGGGCCGGTTGAATCCGTAACCCAAAGGGGACCGACAACCTCGCTATTTCATCCCCAGAGATCGGACAGTGGTTTGGCAGCTACCCCTTTGCTGCCGTCATAAGCCTCACAATTGATTTCTACTGAACTTAAGCCGCCCACTTCCTGTGGTGGCTCGCATAGTCGAGCATCAGGTGGTACACGTTGTCACACTTTTCGCTGAACAGCGCGCCTGGCACTCCATAAGTCGGCTTCCAGCTTTTTGAGTTGTTCTTTGTTCATGAATTCTTCTTGTTATCCGGTTCGGCGGTAAAGCCGTTGGTAAATTGTTCCAGCAAGCGACGAGAATATGCCATCGCGTTTTCCCTGCCAAGCACCGCTCTGGCCATATCCTCTATCAATCGCCCTCTTCTTGCACCACTCAGCAGCGCTTGCAGTTCAGTATTTGTCTGAGCGGAAACTATAGCAGCCGCATCGCTCCCAAGCAGCCATGCTCCGCCCAGCTCTATGTCATACCCGGCTGCTTCAAGCGCTGCAAGCGCGGCGGCTTCTTCGTAGATTCTGTTCTCGTTGCCAGCTTCGTGATAGCTGCGTAACAGCAAGACAAAGTCTATCGCATCCTTCGGGTTTTCCTGCCTGCGATCGGCCCACGCAAATAGTTTCAGGATCGCTATTCCCGGCAGCGAGGCGACGGCAATGTTCACTCCGGGGCTCACTTCTACGGTCACTGCGGCGGCCAAGGCGTCGCGGAAGCCAGCAACATTCATCATAACTGCCATGTCTGGCGGCCATGCAATGGTACTGGGGCTGGTTTCAATTCCACCGAACGGAATCAGGTCCACTTTGTACTCGTGCCTCAAGCCTTCCAGATGAAAGCTTAGGCGGTGGGCCGCATGTTTCGATTCCCGGAAATCGGCGTTTGCGATCAGGTGGTCTTTGATCGTTCTGAATTGATCCCAGTCGTCCAGCGCAAAGGCGAAATCCACATCGGTAGTCGCACGACCTTGCGGCAACCCGTGTACGTTTTCGAGCAGAATGATGCGCGCCATCGCACCCACCAAAAATACCGGAAGGCCAAGTGCTTTAGACGCTTTATGGATTTCCTGAATCACCAATAGAGCGACCGGCTCGACGGGACGGTCAGGCTTGGGCGTCAGCGGTTGCGAGGTAGCGTTCATGTATCAGTTTTGCGGCCTCCAGGTTGCGCGGGTCCAGCGTCGCTATTAAATCGGCATATGCCAGCAGTGGCGGCACGGTCTCCGGCATTGGCGTTTCGTCTTCAAAATCCCAGAAGGCGTCGAGGATTTCGATGTCGCCTTGCGGATCGGCTCGCAGCTTGTGCTCGGCAACCAATCGGGTCACATTTTTCTGCCCTTGCTGCTTATGGAGATAAATGGTGATTGCGTGCGGGCGCAGATAACCCGTCAATTTTTCCGCTGCGACTTCTGCCCCCCATTGGGCGCCATATTGAGTGATATCCGTTTCTTTCCACCAGTCGGTGGTCGGCGCGCGGAACCGTCGGGGATTGAGTTTGGGTCGCAGCTTTATCGGATAGTTTGTCACCCACTCTTGCACGAGTCTCTGGCGCTCAAGCAGGACTCTGTCTCCCTTGCCTTTCCCGCCGGTGATGTAACCTCTCGCATTCAGGTCATAAAATACCCAGCCAACCGTACCCAGCGCGACACCGGCAGTCTGGTTGATTTCGCGGTACGGGGCATTGAGCAGTTCAGGTTTACATAGCAGTGCGAAGAAGACGCGCAAATTGGTTGCTGTACCTGCACGTTTGCCCTGTTGCTCTGCCAGATTAAAGTCTTCTCCTTCAACTGCGCGCAGCCCTTTCACGAGAACAAACAGACCGGGGCCACGCAGATATGTGTTGCCAACTGTGTCGATGAATTGCAGATCGAGCTCGCGGCATTTTTCTGCGACTTCAGCCGTGATGCGGGGGGCAACTAAAAGCAGTTTGTCGCCCAGGCGGGCGCACTGATTCTTGATATCGCCCAGGGTTGCGAATCGATCGATACGCTTGATTTCAGCCATATAGCCATAGACCTGGCCATTTGCCTCGATTTCAACACGGGCATCCACACAGAACCCTTTGGCAATTACCGGTTCTGTTTCAATTACATGGCCTGTAATCCCTGTTGTTCTAAGCAAGGCTTCCAAGGCCCGCAGCAAGAGAGCCTGCTCTTTGTCGACAAGTGGGTTCATGTTCATTATTTTAATATGTTCACGTCACGCGAACATTACATTGCAGTGAACGCCATTGTCAATGGCGGCGTTCGATAAATGCAATTGTTCACGTGGGATGAAGAATTGTATTTGCCGAACAATCAGTTGGTGTTCAGCGGAATATGCGCCACCAAGAACGTCATGGCATGCAAATGCATCGCCAGAAAGCCGCCGGTCACCACAGTTTACGTATGACACATAGCGGAAGTAGCGCACCTCTATCCTGAATTTCCGCGGCCGAGTTTGAGACGTTTAGTACCAATGAGCCGACCGACAGCATCTAGCCGACAGCGAAAGTCTGTTCAAGGTTTATCACGGCTGCAAACAACGATTCGCTGCAATATCTTGGCCGACAGTCAGCCACTGTCTGTCAGATTAGTCTGAACTACTACATCTAATTGTTCCCATGCACACGCAACCTGCGTGAGCGTGCCGGACGGGGAAAACATCTTTCATCCCTGCACCCGCATCAATACTCTCCTGCGTGATTCCCCGTATCTACTCTCTGCTGCACGCCTCGCCACCATGTAGTTGGTGATCTTCCCCGCTTCATCCTCCAGGGCGCATCGGTGCGCCCGCTGCGCGATGTCCGCACCCGAATCCCGGGCGGGAGACCTGCGCATTTCACGGTAATGGCGCTACAGCGAATGCCGGTCGAACTAGGGTTTTCCGCTCGCGCGACATGCAGTCAACCGGAGACGGAATTAGGCAACCCAAGCCTGGCCGAATAAGGCCGCCAGCATATTTATCGCCCTGCCTTTCCTGCACAAGATGACGCCACTGCAGCGCGATGGTTGTCCGGGCATCGCCCGTCCTGCCGTCACTCGATAGACCGTCAATTTGCGCAGGGGGATGTCATGGCCAGCTACATACAGAGAAAGCAAGTATTCGTTCCCGGCTTTCACGAAGCGCGCATGCGCCGTCTCGCCAGCAGCGCCCGTGTGTTCGGCCTGGGCGATGAGAGCCGCAGCAACGCAACTGTCGGGCGGGATGCGCGGTACCGATTGGCAAAGAGACTGCTGGACCTGGTACTGGGTTCGATACTGCTGTGCTGTTCGCTGCCGATCATCATCGCGGCCGCCGTCGCCGTCAGGATGGAAAGCAAGGGATCGCCCCTCTTCATCCAGACCCGCGTCGGTTTGAACGGCAAGCCGTTCAGGATATTCAAGCTGCGCGGCATGTATGCGGATGCGCGCGAACGCTTCCCGGAGCTTTACGATTACAGCAAACACGGGAGCCTTGATTTTCATTTTCACTATGAGACCGACCCGCGCATCACGGGCGTCGGCAGTTTCATCCGCAAGACCAGCATCGACGAGTTGCCCAATTTCCTGAATGTCGTGCTCGGCAGCATGACGCTGGTTGGCCCGCGTCCCGAGATCCCGGAGGTGTCCGCGCTCTACGGCAAATACCGCCAGCAGTATTTGTCGGTGAAGCCCGGCGTTACCTGCCTGTCCAAGGTCTCGGGGCGCGACCTGCTGACCAAGGAACAGACCATCCGCATGGACATCGGCTACGTCGAGAATATGTCCACCGCGATGGATATGCGCATCCTGTGGAAGACATTCTGGTCCGTGATCAATCGCAGAAACGTGTTCGGGCGCTATCTGAGCAGGGCTGCCATCTCCTGATCAAAGGGATCGCGGTGCGCAGGGACACGCCATTTCATCCGGCATTTTCGCCGGCGCATTTCCCCGTGCACCCCATCTGGCCTTCTGGCGGGTGCACTTTCCGCGCTACAGCTCCAGTGCCCAAATACGGTACTGCACCTGATCGAATAGAGGTTCCGACTGAGTGTGCGCTCGTGGTTGCATGACGATACTTGCGCCCTATGGATACTGGGAAATTCGGTCGCAGGTCCCGGCGCGTGCCTGAGCCTGCAAATACAAATCGTGCAATCGAGGGAGGCATTATGGAAACCCATGTCGAAACCAGTCTCGGGGCAGCGGTGCAGAATCTGTGGCGCCTGTTGTTTACGCTGCTTTTGTTGGGAGCGCTGCCGCAGAGCGATGTCATGGCGCTGACCATCAACGTGGTCGGTCCGGCCAACGAGGTGGTGGCGGACTACCGCTGGCTGGTGGAAGAGGACGCCACCAAGGCTTCCATCCCCAATATGCCGGCCGATGCCAGCAACCGTTCGCTGAGCTTCCATACCAGCTACATGCCGGTGGTCGCCGCCGGCAACAGCACCGATCCCGCCAAGTCTCCCGCAACGCTAGCGCTCGACGCAGCCAAGCGTTATTACGTTTCCGTGCTGCCGCGCAGCGGCTACCAGATGGGCGGTGCGCAGGTCGCGCCAGGGCAGACTGCAGTCACCATCGTGGTGAACAAGACCCCCGTACCTACGGCGCAGATTTCCATTTTCGTGTACGAAGACAACCATCCCATCAGCGGCGGACCCAGCCTGCCGCAGGAAAAAGGGCTGGCGAACTTCAGCATCACCCTCAAGGAAGCCGGGGGCACTTACGGTCAATCCGGCGGGCAGGTTACCCAGGATGCTTTCGCCAACCCGATCGGGACGACTTACCAGCAACTGGCCGACGGCAGTTTCGTCTACAACCCGGATGGCAGCCCGAAAGTCCTGGCGCTGGGCAGCGGCTTCATCAAGTCCGGCCCGGATGGCACGGCGCTGATCAAATACCTGTTTCCGGGCAAATACACCGTCGAGGCGATCCCGCCTGCGGGGTGGCACCAGACCTCCACCTTCGAGGGCACCAAAGGCATCGACGCCTGGGTGAAACCCAACGAGCCCCCATATTTCCAGGAAATCGGGCCGGCCGGTCACCATATCGACATTGGTTTCGTCAGGGATACCAGGGATACGACCGTGCTTAACGGCCAATCCACCATCACCGGCAGGGTGGTGAACCAGCATATGTCGCGTCCGCCCAATTTCACTTTTGTTCACGGCAGTCCTGTCTCCACCTGCTGGGTCGGACTGAACGAGATGGTCATGGTGGGCGGGCGCGCCGTGTACACCGGTCCGTGCAACGCAGACAGCACCTTTTCCATCCCCAATGTGCCTGCCGGCAACTATCAGTTGGTCATCTGGGACGAGTTCCTCGACCGCCTGTTCGCCACGACCAATGTGACGGTGCCGCCGGGCGGCGGCGTCGTCAACCTGCTCGACGTGCCGGTGTTCGACTGGTTTAGCCATTACCAGGCCAGCGCCTTCTTCGATACCAACCAGAACGGTTTCCGCGACACAGGCGAGGTCGGCATACCCGACCAGGCGATGAATCTGCGCTTCCGCGATGGCAGTATTTACCAGTCGATAGCGACCGATTTGCAGGGGAATGCCTATTTCCACGAGGTGTTCCCCTTCTTCAACTGGCTGGTGGCCGAGGTCGATTTCATGCGCTACAAGGCGACCGGCGCGACGGTCGTGGTGGATGGCGGCGGCCAGATACCTCCATATAACGGCTGGACGATGCCGTCCTGGAACAAGCTCAATCCCCAGCCGCAGTTCGATACCGATCCCGTCACTGGCGCCGCAACGACGACCCCGCTGATAGGGCCGGCGGGGAACAACCTGTCGCGCACCGAGACCGGTCCGGTGCTGCTGCAAGGCCTGCAGACCTTCCTGGGACAGACCAATGTCATCGAGTGGGGCAAGGCGAACTACGGGATGAATGAGAACGGCGGGATCAGCGGCATCGTCCATTACGGCATCACCCGCGCCGAGAACGATCCGCGCTATGCCGCAGCCGAGAACTGGGAACCGGGCATCCCGCGCGTGCAAATCAACCTGTACCGCGACTGCGACAACGACGGCAAGATCGACCGGCCCGATCCGGCAGGCGCAGGTTGCCTTAACCTCAGCTCGGCGGGATATGTCGCCAGACTGGCCGACGTCGACAACCATCCGTTCGGCTGGAGCGACGGCAGTGCCGCCAAGGGTCCGGAGGATGTCAAACGCAACGCCGCAGCAGCTTATAGCCAGGGCGATGCGGTGGATGTGGCCTGGACCGACAGCTGGGACGACAGCGTGCCCACCGGTTGCCAGGGGCCAGCCTTTACATCGAACGGCGTGACCACCGACTGCTATGACGGCCTGCGCAACTTCAATCAGGTGCGTCCGGCTGTGTTCGACGGCGGCTATGCCTTCGGCGGACCTGCAGGCAAAGCTGAACTCCCGGCCGGCACCTATGTAGTCGAGGCGATGACGCCACCTGGCTATCTGCATCAAGGCAACGGCGACCAGAACGTGGCCTTCGGCGATGCACCGGCCCCGTCCCCGCTGGCACTGCCGCCGGAATGCGTGGGCGATCTGCTGCCCGTGCCGCAGTACCTCAACCTGTTCAACGACAGGATGGAGCCCAACCCGGCCTACGATCCGCTCAATCCGGGCAAGACCTGGAACCAGTGCGACCGCAAGAAAGTGGTCCTCAATCAGGGCATGAACACGCCGGCCGACTTCCACATGTTCACCGAAGTGCCGGTGGCGGGGCATGTCGTGGGTTTCGTCCTGGACCTGGCTTCCAACGAGTTCGACCCCAGTGCCCCCACCTACGGCGAGAAGCGTGCGGCATCGTGGGTGCCGGTGTCGATACGCGATTGGTCGGGGCGCGAAATTTCGCGCGTCTATGCCGATCAGTGGGGGCACTTCAACGCGCTGATGCCGTCCACCTACACCATCAATCCGCCTTTCCCGTCTGGCGTGGCGCCCAACATGGTCTCCACCTGCATAAACGATCCGGGTCCTATCCAGGATAATCGCGCCGGCTCGCCGACCTTCGGGCAGATGATCATCGATCCCAACTTCAGCCGGCAGTACAGCCAGTTCTGCTACACCTTCCAGTACCTGCCGGGCAAGACCACCTATCTGGATACACCGGTTACTCCGGTGGCAGCCTTCGCAGGTGCGGCCCAGTTTCCGCTGGACTGCGAATTCGATGCGGGCGTGCCGGTGATCTACTCGGTGGAAGGCAAGACTGCGGGAGGTGTCAGTTACAACGGCCCGTATGTGCAGCCGCCGACCACCAACACCGCTACCCAGCCGCGGCTGACCATCGTCTCGTCCGGCACGGAGGAAGTGCCCAACCCGGCTTATGACGGTACTCCGGCCACAAGCAGAACCATACTGCGGGATCATGGTTTCGGCGCGGCCCAGGGCACCGGCAAGGTGACACTCAACGGCCTGTCCCTGCCTGTCATCTCCTGGAGCGACGGCATCATCATCGCCCGTGTGCCAAGTGGTGCGAGCACCGGTCAGCTGCAAGTCACGCGCGGCAACGGCAAGAGCAGCGTCACGGGAGTCACGGTCACGGTCGGCGGTTACGGCCCCACCGCGTCCAACGCCATCCGGGTGGTCGCGCCGGGAACGAAGATACAGGCCGCCATCGATGCGGCCAACCGTGGCGACATGATCATGGTGCCTCCCGGTACCTATGACGAGCTGGTCATCATGAACAAGATGGTCAAGCTGCAGGGCTGGGGCGCGCCGTCCACGCACATCGATGCGATCAAGTCGCAGGCCAAGGTGCTGGCTTGGCGCAGCAAGGTCGACCAGCTCGTTGCCACGGGCGGCTTCGATCTGCTGCCGGGGCAGACCGCTGCCGACCTGTTCAATACGGAAGAGGGGCCGGGCATCACGGTGCTGTCCAAAGCCAGCGGGCCGCAAGCCTTCATCAATGTGCGCAACGCGCGCATCGACGGCTTGACCATCAGCGGTTCGGACAACGCCGGCGGCATCTTCGTCAACGGCAACGCCAACTATCTGGAGATCAGCAACAACAAAGTCATCGGCAACCACGGCATCTATGGCGGCGGCATCCGCATCGGCCATCCGAATCTGGCCAACCCGGCCGTGGTGCCGGCCAATGACGGCTGGTTCGGCGGC
>Ga0209002_10005180_pt1 | contig 10134 bp, 7 predicted proteins | sample Rifsed16ft2_FD_184010 | JGI IMG/M metagenome (GOLD analysis project Ga0209002, IMG submission 184010) | Soil microbial communities from Rifle, Colorado, USA - sediment 16ft 2 (version 2) | ecosystem: Environmental > Terrestrial > Deep subsurface > Rock core/Sediment | place: Rifle, Colorado...
ATGCGGCCGGTGTCGCTCGCGTGCGGCGGATCGCCGACGCCGCCTGGGCCGGCGGCGCGATGCCGATCATCGTCGTTGCAGACGACCCCCACGGGATGGTTGCGGCCGCGCTCGCCGGAGCCCCGGTGACGCTCGCGGCACCCGCCCCCGTCGAGGATGGGCCGGTGGCGCAGATCGCCCGGGGGGTGGACGTCGCCAGCGCCGAGATCAGCGGCACGGCCGCCGCGCTGGTCTGGCCGGCCCGCCTGTGCTGGGTCGGTCCGGAAACCGTGACATCGCTCATCGAGGCCCACGGCGTGGATCCCGACGCCCCCCTCAGACCGGCCTACGGGGACGTAGCGGGGTGGCCCGCCCTGCTCCCGGTAGCCGCGCTGCCGGCCTTCCGCGTCCTCTCGCCTGCCGCGATGCCGGACGAACTCCTGACCCTGCTCACGACCAGTCGCGGTGTCGAGTTCAGATTGCTCGACCTCGGCGATCCGGGGACCGTCATCGACGGCGAAACCGCTCGCGACGATCTACCGCCCTACGACGGACCGACGACCCCGCGCGGGGCGCACGCCCACGAATGGGGCGCCGTCGCGGCCGCCACCCCGGAGGACGCGCCGCTCGTCGGACCGTCGATCGCCGCCCCCGAGTCGCGTTGAGCCGACCACCGACCTTGCCCTGGTCAGTACGACGACGGATCGTCGGCACCGTTCTCCGAAGCCGGACCTGACCACGCCCGGCGTCGCGCTCGGTCCCGCAATCGGCTGACTGGAACCGTCGCGATCGCGATCCCGCCGATCACCAGTCCAATGCCCGCAACCTGGATCGTCGATGGCACTTCCGTCAGGAGCACGCGAGCCAGGGCGACCGTCGCCACCGGTTGCGCGAGGAGGATGATCGACGTGACCGCGGAGGGCAGCCGGGGCAGGCCGATCGAGATCAAGACGTAGCCGACGGACTGGGACGTGACTCCGACGAGGATCAGCCAGCCGTGCGACGGCCAGGCCGGGACCGGGTCGAGACCGCCTGCCAGTGCCCCGTAGGCGGCGGCCACGACGGCCGTTGCGGCGGTCGAGATGAAGACGGGACCAGCCGGCCGGCGCAGGTCCCGCCCGACCAGGCGGATGACCATGAGATAGCTGGCGTAGGCCAGCGCGGTCAGGATCCCGAGGCCGACTCCCAGCAGTGGATCCTTGCCATAGGCCTCGCCGTCAAGGACGCCTGAGATCAGGACGACACCGGCGACGACCACCGGCAGCGCGAGCAGCGTCGTTCGTGCGGGCCGTTCGCGGAGGAGCGCCCACGCCACGAGTGCGACCACCACCACCTGGAGATTGCCGAGCACGGTGGCCAGGCCGGCTCCGATGAATTCGATCGCGTGATGCCACAACAGGAGATCGGCGGCGAAGAAGACGCCGGCCAGGGCGGCGAGGCGGATGCTGCTGCCGGGCATGCCGCCGAAACGTCGTCGCTCCAGCCACGCGACGGCGCCCAGGACCGGCAGTCCGTACAGCGAGCGGAACACCGTCGCCGTCTCCGGGCTGACCTCCGCGTATCGGTAGAAGATGCCCGAGAACCCGATGAACAAGGCCCCGGCCAGGGCCGCCAGCTGAGGCCGGGCCGCGATCCGGTCGAGAAGCGGGTGCGCCGTTTCGGAGACGAGTCCCTTCGGCGCCCCCGACACCTACGCCTTCCGTTCCTCGATGCCGACGAACTTCAGGCCCAGATCCGCGTACTGGCCCGGATCTGGCGGTGAGGGCGCCTCGAGCATGAGGTCGGTCCCCGACTGGGTCTTCGGGAAGGCCATCACCTCGCGAATGTTCGTCTGGTAGGCCAGCAGCGCCGCCCAGCGGTCGATGCCGAGGGCGATCCCGCCGTGGGGCGGGGCGCCGTACTCGAACGCCTCGAGCATGGCCCCGAACATGTTCCGCATCCGCGCTTCGCTGTAGCCCTGGAGCGCGAAGCTGCGTTCCAGCAGGTCACGTCGCCAGATTCGGACCGAGCCGCCACCGAGTTCCCAGCCGTTGAGCGCGATGTCGTACTGCATGGCCCGGGCCCGGCCGGCCGGATCCTCGGGAGATGGGCGCGTGACATCCCCAGACACGGTGGTCAGGAGCGCCTCGTCCTCGGGCACCACGCCCGAGAACGGGTTGTGCGTCGCATCCCAGCGGGCGCCCTCGGTGTCCCACTGGTACATCGGGAAGCGATGGACCCAGCAGTAGGCCAGGACATCCGGATCCGCCAGGCCCAGCCGCGTCCCGAGCTCGGCGCGCAGCCGTCCGAGCACGTCGTTCGTGACGGTCCCGTTGTCGGCAACGATGAGCACGAGGTCGCCGGAGCTCGCACCGGCCGTTGCCGCCAGGCGCGCCGCCAGGTCGTCGCCGAGGAACTTGAGGATCGGGCTCTTGACCGAGCCGCTGGGCTCGACCGCCAGGTGCACGAGGCCCTTCGCGCCGAACCGCTTGGCGGTCTCGGCAAGCTCATCGATCCGGCTTCGGGGCGCGTCGGCGAGGCCCGGGACCACGATCGCCTTCACGCGGCCGCCGCCGGCCAGAACCTCGTCGAAGACCCGGAACCCGGAGGCCGGGGCACCGTCCGCGCCGCGCAGGTCTGGGGCAAGGTCCACGAGCTCCATGCCGAACCGCAGATCCGGCTTGTCCGACCCGAACCGCTCCATCGCCTCGTCGTAGGTGAAGCGCGGGAACGGCACGGCCTGCAGCGGCCGGTCGGGCACGACCGCCCGGCTGACCGCAATCGTCATGGCCTCCACGAAGTCCATGACCGCGGCCTCGTCCACGAAGCTCATCTCGAGATCCAGCTGCGTGAATTCGGGCTGGCGGTCGCCGCGGAGATCCTCGTCCCGGAAGCATCGGGCGATCTGGAAGTAGCGATCGACGCCGGCCACCATGAGCAGCTGCTTGAGCTGCTGCGGGCTCTGGGGCAGGGCGTACACGCTGCCCGGCTGGAGCCGCGACGGGACGATGAAGTCGCGCGCGCCCTCGGGCGTGGACTTGATCAGGTTCGGCGTCTCCACCTCCACGAACCCGTTGGCGTGGTGGACCTCGCGGATGGCCTGGACCAACCGGCTGCGCAGGCGTAGCCGCTGCTGCATCGGCTCTCGGCGGATGTCGAGGTAGCGGTACTTGAGCCGGAGCGATTCGTCGACGGGGGCGTCCGGGTCATTGATGTAGAACGGCGGCGTCTTTGCCTCGTTCAGGATCGTGAACTCGGTGGCTCGCAGCTCGATGGCACCGGTCGGCAGCTTGGGATTCTCGGTACCGGGCAGCCGCAGGGCTACGGTCCCGGCAACGGTCACCACGTACTCGGAACGGACGGTCGATGCGGTGGCGTGGGCATCCGGGGCATCAGCGGCGTCGATGATGACCTGGGTGAGCCCGTGGCGGTCCCGAAGGTCGAGGAAGATCAGCTGGCCGTGGTCCCGCCGACGATGGACCCAGCCGGCGAGCCGGGCAGGCGCCCCAGCATCGGCTGCGCGCAGGGCGCCGCAGGTGTGGCTTCGGTACGGCGTGGCGAGATTCGCGATTTCGTCGGTCATGGCCGCCGTATCGTAGCCGCCGGCGCCCGAGGGTGACCGGCGGATCAATCGTGGACGATGTGTGTGCCGGCCTGTTCGTGGAGAGCGAGCTCGAGGTTCTCCGGGCTCGAGATCACCGCCTCGGTGCCGCCTGCCTCCAGGAAGGCCACGCAGGCCTCGATCTTGGGCGCCATGCTGCCGGCGCCGAAGTGGACGCCTTCGGCGAGGTAGCCCCTGGCCTCGCTGAGCGTCATCCGGTCCACCCAGCGCTGCTCGGGCCGTCCCCAGTTGAGGGCGACCCGTTCGACGGATGTGCTGATCACGAACACCTCGGCCGAGATCACGGTCGCCAGGAGCGACGACGCGTGGTCCTTGTCGATCACGGCCGGCGCGCCGTGGAGCAGACCGGACGCGTCGCGGACGACGGGGATCCCGCCGCCGCCCACGGTGATCACGATGTACCCGTCGCGGATGAGGCTCTTGATGGCGTCCTCCTCGATGATCCGGAGGGGTCGCGGCGACGCGACGACGCGACGCCACCCGCGCCCCGCATCCTCCCGGACAACCCAGCCCTCCTCGTCGCGCCGGCGCATCGCCTTCGCCTCGTCCATGAACGAACCGATCGGCTTGGACGGCTGCTCGAACGCCGGGTCGTCGGCCGCGACCTCGACCTGGGTGACGAGCGTGACGGCGCGCTGGTTCATGCCCAGGCGCTGGAAGTCGTTGCACAGGTTCTGCTGGAGCTCATATCCGATCGCGCCCTGCGTGTCGGCGCCGCACACGTCGAGCGGCACCTCGTGGAGCTCGTGCGAGGCAAGCTCCGAGCGGCGCAGGATGAAGCCGACCTGTGGGCCGTTGCCGTGCCCGATCGCCACGTTCCAGCCTTCGCGGATGATCGCCGCGATGTGCCCGCTCGTCTCGCCGAGTGCCCGGTACTGGTCGGGTACCGACATGTGCTGCGGATCCTTGATCAGCGAGTTGCCGCCGATCGCCACGACGACCGTCCTGCTCATCGACTCGCCCCTCCTCCGACGGCACGCTTCGTTGGGTTCATCGCATGGTCAGGGCCATGACGGCCTTCTGGGCGTGGAGCCGGTTCTCGGCCTCGTCGTAGACGACCGAGTGCGGCCCGTCGATCACCGCGTCGGCCACCTCGACGTTCCGATCGGCCGGAAGCGGGTGCATGTAGATCGCGTCCTCGGCGGCCATGGCCATACGCCGCTCGTCGGTGATCCAGTCCGTGTACTTCTTGCCGATCTCGGCGCCCTCTTCGTCGCTCTTCGCGACCAGAAGCGGGCCCCAGCTCTTGGCGTAGACCACCTCGGAACCCTTGAAGCCGGCGTCGAAGTCGTCCATCAGCTCGAGGCTGCCGCCCGACATGCGGGCGTTCTCGGCTGCCTGGTCGACGTACTCCTGGGGCAGCTTGTACTCGGGTGGATGAACGAGGCGGACGTTCATCCCGAAGCGGGTGCTGGCCAGGGTCAGGTCCAGCGGCACGGAGAGCGGCTTCTGGTAGCTGGCCGCGTACGCCCAGCTGACCGTGATCGTCTTCCCGCGCAGGTCGCCCTTCTTCTCCTTCATCGTCAACAGGTCCGCGAGGATCTGGTGTGGATGGAAGAGATCGCATTGCATGTTCAGGACGGGAACGCGGCTCGCCTGGGCCACGGCGCGCTGATACGTGTTGCCCTCGCCCCAGGTGACGTGGCGGATGGCGATCCCGTCGTTGTAGCGACCCAGGATCTCGCCGATCTCCTTGGGCGTGTCCCCGTGCGAGATCTGCGTCGTCCGGCTCTCGATGAACTGGGCGTGGCCGCCCAGCTGCGCCATCCCCGCCTCGAACGACGCGCGGGTGCGCGTACTCGAGAAGAAGAAGAGCATCGCCAGGACCTTGTCCTCGAGGATCGGATGGCGCAGGCCGAGGGCGCGGTCCATCTTGAGCCGAGCCGCCACCTCCAGGACGGTGTCGATCTCCTCGCGTGTCCACTCCTGGAGGCTGATGAGGTCACGGCCCCGCAGGTTCGTTTGCATCTGGGTCCCTCCGGGGTTACTCGGCCGCGCCGAGGATGAGCGTGAGGAGCGACATCTTGAGCGCAACGCCGTTGAAGGCCTCGGCCCAGTAGCGCTGATGGCGGGTGGCATCGACGTCGGGCAGGAGCTCATCCATGCGCGGCAGAGAGTGCAGGATCATGGAGCTGCGCTTGGCCTTGTCCCTGAGGAGCTCGCGGGTGATGCAGTACTCCGGCGGGGTGAGGCCCACCTGGTCACCACGTTCCACGCGCGACGACGTGTAGTCGGCCTGGACCACCGGCTCCATGTAGATGACGTCGGCCTCGCCGATCACGTCGCGAACATCGCCTGCTTCGACATAGTCGACGTTCAGCTCGTCGATCTCGGCCTTGAACTCGGGCAGCAGGGACATGTCGGGCGGGCCGACCACGATCGCCTTGGCGTCGAACTGGCTGAGCGCGTAGAGGATCGAATGCATGGTCCGCATCCGCATGTCGCCGACGAGGAGCCAGGTCAGCCCGTCAAGGGTCCCCTTCTCGAGGAGCGTGGTGTAGAGGTCGGTCAGCACCTGGGTCGGGTGCTCGCCCCAGCCGTCGCCGCAGTTGATGATCGGCACGGACGACCACTTTGCGGCCTCTGTCGGCGCGCCCTGCTGGAAGTGGCGGATCGCGATCACGTCCGCGTAGTACTCAAGCATGTGGAAGGTGTCCTTGATCGACTCCTGGTAGAAGTCGCCGGCGCGGGTCATCTTCGAGTCCGCGAAGCCCAGGACAGACCCGCCGAGACGATGCATGGCGGCCTCGTGGGACAGGCGCGTCCGGGTGCTGGGCTGGTAGAACGCCGTGAGCAGCGTCTTGTGCTTCAGGAGATCCGTATTGCGCCGATCGCGGGCGAAGGGGCGCAGGTCATCGGCAACCTGGAAGACGCGGAAGAACTCGTCGCGGCTGAAGTCCTTGAGGGACAGGATGTCGCGGCCGGCAAAGCTTCTCATGGTGCGCTCCGTTCCATGGCAGGTCGTGCGGACGCGGTCTCCAGGCCGCGGCGAACGCCAGTGAAGATGACGGCGACGGTCTCGTCCATTCGGACATCTCCTCGCCGGATGAGCTCGATGAGCCCGGCCAGGCCGGCCGTGCCCGTGTGATCGGCGTCGATGCCAGTCGTCGAGCCGGCGACCTCATTCGCCTCGACGAGCGTGGTCTCGTCCACGACGATCGGCTGCCCGCCGGTCTCGAGCATCGCCTCGACGACCGCCAGCCAGTCGTAGGTCTCGTCGTCCAGGATGCCGTGGGCGATGCTCCGTGGCTCCGCCTCCCAGGTCCACATGAACTCCGAGCGATGGGTCGCGAGGTAGCGCCTGTCGACCGGCCCGGTCCCGAACCGGGCGACGACGCGGTCGTGGGCGCGCCGGAGTGGCCACCCTCCGCGAGTCTGGACCGTGTCGAACCGAGGCAGCCGCTCGATCGCGCCGAGCGTCCTTGCCTCGCCGAAGGCCTGGCTGCAGGCGGACGCCAGCGCGCCGCCACCGACCTGGACGACCATCCGATCCAGGGTGCGCCCCGTCCGCCGAAGTTCCGAGACCATCTCGAAACCGAGCGTCTCGCCGCCCTCGATCACGAGGCCGTTCTCGTTTCCCTGGCAGGTGAACGGGATCGCGCCAGCCTCGACTGCGGCCAGCAGGCGGTGGTACGTCGGGTCACCCGGCACCCCGGGCGCTCGCTCGCAGACCGTGATGTCGGCCCCGAGGAACTCGAGACGATCGACGACGGCGGCGTCGGAGCCCGCCGGCACGAACACGTCGAGTCCCCGCCCGGCCGCCCGGGCGACGACCGCCGCAGCGAGCGCCGCGTTTCCGCAGCTCGCGATCGCGAGCCGCCCTGACCCGCGGTCCCGGCGTCCGAGCTCCTCCTCGACGAGCAGCTCGATCATCACGCCCGCGAGGTGGCGGCCCTTGTGCGAACCCGAGACGTTGCCGGTCTCGTCCTTGACCCACACGCCGCCCGCGGGACCGAAGCCGAGCCGATCGCTCAGGGCGGCACTCCGACCGAACGGCGTGACCCTGAACCCGTGGCCGTCCACGCGGCCGATCGCCTCGTCGAAACGCTCGACGAGAGCGACGTAGCGTTCGTCGGGCCAGCCGGCGCCGCGGGCCAGGTGGTACGCGCGGAACAGCTCGCGGTAGCGCAGGAATGGGTTCGCTTCGTCGCGCTCCGGAAATCGGACGCCCGGGCCGCTGAGCCGCCGGACCATCACGTGGTCGATGTCGTCACCGGCCGTTCGTCGAGTGCAGCGGACCGGGAACGGCTCGTCCGGCGCGGCGATCTGGCCGCAGCCGGCACACACGACCTCGACCGCGCGTCCCGTCATTTCGCCGCCCCAGACCCCGGAACCCATCAGACCGTCTCCAATGTGCCGGTTCGGGCGTTGAACTCGTCGATCATCCGGTCCCACACCGGTGCGATAGCCCGGATCTCGGTCCAGGCCTCCGGCCGTCGCCGGGCCTCGAACTCGTCGAGCGGAACGCCCTGCTGCTCGACCCAGGTGAAGTAGCCAAGATTGAAGATCCGGTCGCGGTCGGCGCTCGTCAGCTCGAGCAGGTGGTCGGTCGAGGCACCGAGCATGTGCTCGCCATGCGTCTCGCCGGCAGCGACGGCGTCGAACCCGTCCGGGAAGTCTCGGGCGAGGATCCGTTCGATCTCGGTCCCGTACATCGAGGCGCCGTCGGTTGCGACCGTCACGACGACGTCGTCCGGGCCGAGTCGCCGGTGCTTCGCGGTCTTGATCGCGGCGAGGATGTTGCAGATGCTCGAGAACCCGAATGAGGGGAGCTCGGCGATGACGGCCGGCGGGACGCCACGCCGACGGGCCAGGTAGTCGCGTCCCGCGTCGGTGTTGAAGAGCACCTCCAGGCGGTCCGTCGCCCGATCGGAGATGGCGACCACGAGATCGCTGGACATGACGTTGTGGATGAGCGGGATGTGCTTGTCGCCGATCCCCTGGATGTTGTGCTCGCCGAACCCGTTCTCGAGCATCGTCGGACACTCGAGGGCCTCGACCGCCACGGTCAGCGAGCCGTGGCGCTCCTTCAGGTAGTCGCCGGCCCCGATCGTTCCGGCCGAGCCGGTCGCCGACACGAACGCTCGCAGGCGGAGGCCGGGCTCGCCCACCCGCATCGACTCGACGATCGCCTCGAGCGCCGGGCCGGTGACTGCGTGGTGGATGATGTGATTCCCGAACTCCGAGAACTGGTTGAAGATCACGGTGTCGGGATCTCGATCGAGCTCGGCGCACCGGTCGTAGATCTCCTTGACATTGCTCTCCGTCCCGGGGGTCCGGATGATGTCCGCCGGATCTGCCACCCATCGCTCGAGCCACTCGAACCGCTCGCGGCTCATCCCGGCCGGCAGGACCGCCACGCCGCGACAGCCCATGATCCGCGAGATCGCGACGCCGCCGCGGCAGTAGTTGCCGGTCGAGGGCCAGACGGCCCGGTGGGCAGTCGGGTCGAACTGGCCGGTCACGATCCGCGGGGCGAGGCACCCGTAGGCGGCGAGGACCTTGTGAGACCCGATCATCGGGAAGCGGTCGCCGAGCGCGACGACGATCCGCGCCGGCACGCCGGTCAACTCGGTCGGCAGGACGACGTGGACCGGCACATCCACCCGGCCGTGCCGGTCGCGATCGTTGAACCAGTGGGCGCGGAACAGGTTGAGGGGATGCGGCGCGTCCGGGTCGACGGAATCGAGGCGCTCGCGGATGCGTGCCGGGATCGTCGTCGGGTCGGCCAGCTGGGCGAACGTCGGGAGGACGATTCCTGCCTCCCGGAAACGGCCCACGGTCCGCTCGTACACGACGCTGTCGACGATGTCGTGCTCGAGGCCCGGGCGTCGCATCGGTTCGATCTCCTCTTGGCGGGCGCAGGCTGGCCCGGGCGAACTGACCGGTCCAAACGGGCCGCCCGGTCAGGAACAACAGCAGGGCTCACAGCGTGAACCGCCAACCTACAGTTCCAGAGCGAGCGAGCGTCACACTAGGGCCAGATGGCACCTGCACCGGGAAGGACGGTCCCTTGGAGCTCACGCTGAACGGTCGAGCGGTGGTCGCATCCGTGCGGCCGGAGGCGAGCCTCCTCGAGATGCTGCGCGGCGAGTTCGGCCTGCGTTCGATGAAGGACGGCTGCGCTCCCGAGGGCTCGTGCGGAGCCTGCACGGTCATGGTCGACGGTCGCGCCGTCGTCTCGTGCGCCCAACCCGCGGCACGGTTCGCCGGCCGGTCGGTCGTGACGCTGGAGGGGCTGCCGGCCGAGACGCGGGAGCTGTGGGCCGATGCCATGACGGCGAGCGGCGCATCGCAGTGCGGCTTCTGTTCGCCCGGGATCGTCATGAAGGCCGAGGCGCTCCTGCAGCGCGAGCCGGCGCCCGCGCGTGCCGAGATCGCCCGGGCACTCGCCGGCAACCTGTGTCGCTGCACCGGCTACGTGAAGGTGATCGACGCGATCGAGCTCGCGGCGGCGACGCGGCGGGGTGGCCCGGCCCCGGCGGTCGAACGGACCGGCGCGATCGGGTCACGGACCGCCCGCTACGAGGCACGCGAGCTCGCCCTCGGCGAGC
>Ga0209002_10005184_pt1 | contig 10125 bp, 10 predicted proteins | sample Rifsed16ft2_FD_184010 | JGI IMG/M metagenome (GOLD analysis project Ga0209002, IMG submission 184010) | Soil microbial communities from Rifle, Colorado, USA - sediment 16ft 2 (version 2) | ecosystem: Environmental > Terrestrial > Deep subsurface > Rock core/Sediment | place: Rifle, Colorado...
ACCGCCTCGCCGGACTTTTCGTCTTCCGGCTGCAGGCGGACGAATCAGTCCCATGACCGGCACGATGAGGGTCTTCGCCCTGGTGGGCGTCATCGCCCTGGTTCTGCTGGCAGTTGGAGTTGGCGTCGTCCTCGGCGAAGAGAAGAATGTAGCCGGCACGAAGCACGACGTGGCCACAGAGGGCACACCTCCCTGCGTCTACTGCCACATACCGCGGGACGCTCAGGGCGAGCTTCTCTACGCGCGTGACCCCAACGGCGTCGGGCCGTACTCGGGCCTCAAGCCTTTTTGCTTCAGTTGCCACGACGGCACCGTCGCCCCTCTCAAGAGCTACATATTTGACCTGAGCCGGCCGGACCACCCTGCCGATCCCGGCGTCAGGGGCCAGGACTGCACCCGCTGTCACGATCCCCACGAGACCGGCTATGGGAAGTTCCTGAAGCTGCCGGGCGGCGCCGACTTCTGCCGCAACTGCCACTTCCGCGCCGGACCCACGGACCACCCCGTCGATATCGACGCGCTGAAAGCCGGTATAGCGCCGGCGGACAGCCACTGGGACCCGGAGTCCGGCGATTTCAGCGGAACGCGGCTCTGGAACGCCGCGGGGACAGGTCCGGGCAGCTTCGTGAAATGCCTGACCTGCCATAGCCCCCACGGGGCCCAGCCCGATACCGCAATCAATACCGTGGCCGTCTCACCCCTGGACGGGTCATCCGTCTCCCTGTGCCAGAGCTGCCACGGGTCCGGACGAGGCGATTGACCGATCATGAACGAGCCCCCTTTCGGTCCCTTCGAACGGCAGTGGTCCAACGACAGTCAGCCCACCGGGCTGCTCGTGCTCGCTGGCGCACTCCTCATCGGAGGAGGGCTCCTCGCCGGGATCCTGTTCAAGCCGTTCGACCGGCAGGACAACGCAGCCCCCGCCCCGGCACGGGTCTCTGAGCTGGTCTATCCCGCAGCGACTGAGCTGGAGCTGACGCTGCCCGTGAACGAAGAATGGCTGCTGCCCAGCGCGGCGGCCACCGCCGGCGGGCTCACCTTCGTCCTCGATGCAGGCCATGGCCGCATCCTCGGCATCGACAGCTCGGGAGTCGCCGCTTACGATAGCTCCTCCGGGCTGGAGTTGCACCAGCCCATGGCCATCGCCACGGACGGTCGCAGGCTGTTCGTGGCCGATTCGCTGGCGGGGCAGGTGCTGGTCCTGGACCTCGCGGGGAAACTTGAGAAGGTGATACACCTTCCCGGCCCCGTGGCGGCCGACGAGGAGGTCCGACCTATCGGCGTCGCTGTCGCTCCCGATGGGCGCATCCTCGTTTCGGACGCCGGCAATCACCGTGTGCTGTTCCTCGACGCGGACGGCAGCCTGCTGAACACGGTTGGCGCGGGCATGCGCGCGGAAGGCAGCGAAGGGTTCAACGTGCCGGGGGCGCTGACCGTGGACGCGCAAGGCAACGTGTACGTCGTTGACACGCTCAACGGCCGGGTGGTCAAGCTCTCGCCGGACGGGCAGTTCATTCGCGATTACGGCCGTCTGGGCGGCACGGCCGGGACGCTTTCCCGGCCCAAGGGTGTGGCCGTGGACGGCGCCGGTCGTGTCTTCGTGAGCGATGGCCTTCTGGCAGCCGTAGAAGTGTTCTCGGCGGAGGGGGCGTACCTGGGCGTCATCGGGCGGCGAGACCCGGGGGACCCAACATCCGGGCCGCTGTTCCAGGCGCCGGCCGGGCTGTGGCTGGACGGTGACAGGCTCTACGTGACGGACCGCTTCGCCGGCCTGGTGACGTTCTCCCTGGCGGGCGCCGACTAGCCGCCGGACGGTTTCGCCGTCGCGACCGCTTCTTCCGGCAAGCCCGTGAGACCGATCTCCTCGTCTGTCAGGTAGCAGGCTGGATCCGGCGCCCAGGCGTCGCCGTGGGCGGCCAGCGCGCGTACGCGGAAGTTGCCGTTACAGATGTCCAGGAAGCGGCAGCGCCCGCAGCGGCCCTTGAGCAGCGACTTGCGGTTGTGCAAGCCGGCCATCAGCGGCTCCGAGAGATCGCTCCATATCTCGCTGAACGGACGCTCGCGCACGTTTCCGAAGCTGTGGCTCCACCAGAACTGGTCCGGGTGCACGTTGCCCACGTTATCGATGTTGCCGATGCCGATGCCGGAGCGGTTGCCGCCGTTCCAGCGGAGGAGTTGGAGCACGTCCTCCGCCCGCTCAGGGTCCTCCCGCCGCAGCTTCAGGTAGACGTAAACGCCGTCCGCGTGGTTGTCCACCGTCAGGATGTCCTTCTCGATGCCGCGGCGGCGGAAGCTGACCGCCTGCTCGCATATGTAGTCGACGGCGGCCCGGGTCTCCTCGTGCGTGAGGTCGTCCCCGGCCAGGCCGCGTCCGCGCCCGCTGTACACAAGGTGGTAAAAGCAGGCGCGGTCGATCTCCTCGCGCTCAATCAGCTCGAAGATGCGGGGCAGGTCGCGATAGTTGTGGCGGGTGAGGGTGAGCCGCAGGCCTACCTTCTGGCCGGCGGCCACGCAGTTCCGGATGCCGCGCAGCGCCAGGTCGAAGGCGCCCCGGCGGCCGCGGAAGTAGTCATTCGTCTCGCGGATGCCGTCCAGGCTGACGCCGACGTAGGCGATGCCGGCGGCCACGATCTCCTCCGCTTTCCGGCGCGTGATCAGCGTGCCGTTGGTGGAGATGACGGGTCGGATCCCTTGGCTTCCAGCGTAGGCCGCCAGCGCCAGCACGTCGCGACGCATCAGCGGCTCACCGCCGGAGAACAGCAGCACGGGCACGCCGAACTGCGCCAGGTCATCGATCATGGTGCGCGCCTCGCCCGCGCTCAGCTCGTCGGGGTATCGCTGGTTCTCAGAGTCCGCGTAGCAGTGGATACAGCGGAGGTTGCAGCGGCGGCTGCAGTTCCAGACGACAACAGGCTTGCGGTCCTGCGAGAAGCGCAGGAGGTGGGCGGGCAGGCGGCCGCTGTCGCGGCCGTAGCGCAACGGGTCGGCTGTGGTGGCGACGCGGGCGTAGAGCTGGCTGATACCTATCATCGCGATACCTCCGTGGCTCCGGTCGGGGAAGGCCTATGCTCCTCGTGGCAGCGCTCGCAGAAGGGTTTCCGGTGGCAGTGGCGGCAGGGTTGTACCTCCGCCCGCTCATTGCCCTGGCTGGCCTCATGACGGCGGAGGCGGAGCGGGGAACCCGCCTCAGCGTTCCTCCTCGGCGGCCGGGCCCATGATCTCCGCGACCTTCTTCTCCATCGTCTTCTTGCTCATGCTGCCGATGCGCCACTCGCGCAGGACGCCATCCCGGTCCACGAAGAAGTGGGTGGGAATGCCGACGATGCGGTAGCGAGCGGCGATCTCGGTCGATTGGTCAAGGCCGACCGTGTAGGTGAGACTGGTGCGCTTGACGTAGCCGCGAACTGTGTTCGTGTCCTCTCCGATATCGAGCGCGAGCACGACGAGCCCATCGCCCTTGTTCGCCTCGTAGACTTCCTGGATGTCCGGGTTTTCCGCCCGGCAGGGCGGGCACCAGGTCGCCCAGAAGTTGATCCAGACGGGCCGGCCGCGGAAGTCGCTGAGCTGGTAGTACTGTCCGTCAAGGCCGCGGACGCGGAAGTCGGGCGCTGGCTGATCGACCCTCGGTGGCGGGCCGGAGGCGGCGGCGGTCAGCGTGATCGCCTGGCTGCCGCCGACGCCGCCGGGCCTGTCGAAGAACCAGACAAGGGCGACGATGATGGCTCCCACTGCGATAGTGGCGAGGATGTTCCGGAGGGCGCCGGCCCTGGGGCGGGGGAACGGGCTGCGGAAGACGATCTCCTCCGGCACGTCCTCTTCCTGGGGCGGCACTTCAGGCCCCGGCGGCGGGCCCCAGCTGCCCAGCGCGGCCTCACCGTACAGCCGCAGGTCCTTATCCCCGCTACCCATAGCTGTGGAGCCCTCCGAAGAACAGGTTGCCGTAGTAGGTGAAGAGCGTGGCGGCAAACCCCAGAATGAGCAGCATGGCGCTGCGCTGGCCCCGCCAGCCCCGCAGCACCCGCGCGTGCAGGTATCCGCCGTAGATCAGCAACGTCACCAGCGATGCCGTCTCCTTGGGGTCCCAGCTCCAGTAGGTTCCCCAGGCGATATCCGCCCACAGAGCGCCCAGGATGATCACCAGCGCCATCATCGGGAAACCCACCGTCACGGCTTTGTACCCCATCTCGTCCAGGACGGTGCTGCGGGGTAGCCAGCGGATACTGTCGCGGCGCTGGACCAGGTAGAGGATGGCGGCGCCGAAGGCGAGCGCGAAGGCGCCGTAGGCGATGATCGCCACCGCGACGTGAACGGTCAGGAGCAGATCGTTCTGCAGGGCCGGCACGAGCGGCGTGATGTCCGAGGGCACCGTGGTGGCGTAGACCAGCAGGCCCAGGGCTATGGGCAGCACCAGCAGGCCCAGGATGCGCAGCCGGTAGCGCAGCTCGAAGTATAGATAAAGCGCCAGCGCCCCCCAGGCAAACGCGAGCGAGAACTCGTACATGTTGGCGAAGGGACCGTGCCCGCTGGCGATCGTCCGAAAGACGAGCGACGCCGTCAGGAAGGCGAAGGCGTTCACCGCCAGGATCGTGCCGTAGCGTCCGGCGGTGGTGTAGGGGCCGTTCGCTGACTCTGTGGCGAGGCTGCCGCCGTCGGCAAGGCTGAACGCCCGCAGGCTGCCCGCGCCCAGTACGTACACGAGGTAGAGCAGGATGGCGGTGCTCAGCGCGGCCACTGTGGCCACGAACGCGTAATCAGACAGCTCAGACATCGTCGCCTCCTCCGGCGGTCCCGCCGCCGTCCGGCCTTATCCCCAGCGCCAGCCCAACGCGCTCCCGCAGGCGCTTAAACTCCTCCGTCAGCGAAACGTCCCTCTGAGCCGTCATGCCCAGACGGACCTCCGCCTTCCCGTCGGGGAGCGCCTTGCAGAGCGCCCACATACGCCGGTGCGGGAAGTAGAACAGCATCACCAGCCCCAACACCATCAGCGCGCTGGCGACCCAGATGATGTTGACGCCGGGGTCCTTGACCACCTTCAGTCCCGTAAACCGGGTCTCTCTTACGAAGTTGACGTTCAGGTCCCCAATCGCCTTGGGCGTTCCCTGTGATACGTTCTCCGCCGCCACCAGGGAGCCGGTGTCACCGCGGTACACCTCCACCCTCATCTCCCCCGCGGGGATCAATGGGTCGTTCTCGCCCGAAGTGGGGCCGATCACGTACACCGTCCGGTTCTCCCCGCTGAGGTCGAAGCTGCCCACCGGCCGGCTGCCCTCCCGGGTCTGCCAGGCCAAGGGCACGGCCTCGTCGAAGATGACCGCGCTCGAGGCGTCGGTCACCTTCATCACGGCCGTCTGGCCGAAGAACGCCTGGTGGAACCGCACGCCCTTGTAGCTCATGGGTGAGTTGACGCGGATCGTCCCGCGCTTGACCTCCTGGCCGTTCTCGTAGATGACGAGCTCGCTGCGGAAGTCCTTCGGCGGCCCCTCCAGCCAGTATTCGTCAGCGAAATGCTCCAGCTTGACGGAGAGGGCTGTCCCCATGCCGACCTCGCGCGTCGCGCCTTCCGCGACGATGAACTCGGGGTCCTTGAAGCCGAGGACGCCGCCGACGACGGTGCCGGCGAGGATGAGGACGATGCTGAGGTGGCTCAGGAACGTGCCGAACCGGCTGAAGCGGTTGCGGTCCGCGTATATCGCCACGGACGCCCCGTCCGTCTCCGTCCGCACGCGGTAGTGAGAGCGGGCCAGGGCGCGCCTGACGCGCTCCGCGGCGGTGGTCATCGGCATGGCGGCTGCGAGGCTTGCGTTGTAGCGCGCGTGCTGGAAGAACGTCTCGCTCATGCGGACGCGCGCCCCGAAGACCGTTGTCTTGATCCCCTTCCAGCGGTTCAGGGAACAGATGATGATGTTGGTCGTGAGCAGGCCGATGATGAGCTTGAACCAGAGCGTGTGGAAGATGTTGAACAGCTGGAGGAAGTTGAAGATGTCCGTCCAGAACCCGTACTTTGTGCGGGCGCGCTCCAGCCACTGGTCGTAGCTGGCTGGGTCGGCGAACACGGAGGGCGGAGCCTGGTCCAGGAGCGTACCGGCCAGGACGGCCGCCGCCAGGATGAGGATCAGGACTAAGGCCAGACGGACGGAGGTGAAGAACCGCCAGACGTGGCCCAGCACGTCCAGCTCCCAGAGGCGGCCGGAGGGCCGGGCGCGGCCGGCTGAGGGCGGCGACGCCAGCGCCTCCGCCCCGTCCACCGCTCTCACGCCTTGCGTCTCCATCCCATTGCTCCTACACGTACCCCCAGCTGAACAGCTGGTTCATCCGGATCATGTTGTTCGTGAGCATCAGCACGCCGACGGTCACCACCAGCGCCCCGCTCACCGCCGGCACCAGCGCCGTCAGCCGGCGCAGCCTCTTCAGGCGGGCCGAGATGCTGTCCGCGGCGAGGGCGACGATCAGGAACGGCACGCCCAGGCCGGCGGAGTAGACCGCCAGCAGCAGCGCCCCCTCCGCCACCGAGCCTTCGATTATCGCCAGACCGATGATGCTCCCCAGCACCGGCCCTATGCAGGGCGTCCAGCCGGCGGCGAACGTCATGCCCATCAGCAGAGAGCGCGGGTAGCCCACCCTGCCGCCGCGGCCCTGGTCCACGCTGTACTCCCTGTTCAGGAAGCCGATGTTGATAACACCCAGCAGGTGCAGCCCCATGAAGATGAGCACCGCGCCCCCGAGTTCCCGCATGTAGCGGGCGTTGTCCAGGAACAGGAAACCGACCAGTCCTATCGACGACCAGAAGCCGATGAAGATGAGCGAGAAGCCGGCCACGAAGGCCGCGGCGTGGAGCAGGCTGATGAACCGGGATGGGTTGCCCGGCCGTGCGCCGGAGGCCGTCACCATATGGCTGATGTACGCCGGCACCAGCGGGAGCACGCAGGGTGAGGCGAAGGAGAGCACGCCGGCGGCGAAGGCCACCAGCAGCGTCACGTTCTCGCCGTCCATGCTCTTCTCTCCCTCTACGGCGCCGGCGAAGCCTCAGGCGTCGCCTCCGAGAGTCCCTCCAGGTGCACCTGCACCGTCTGGGCCAGGCTGGAGTCCGGCGCCAGCTGCAGCACCGTCTGCCACTCGCTCATCGCCGCAGGCAGGTCCTGCGGCTCCGCGTTGGCGTATAGGAAGCCCAGGTTGTAGTGGAGCTGCGGGTCGTTAAAGTCGATCTCGACGGCGGAGAGCCAGATCGTTTTCGCCTCCTCGGTGAAGCCGAGGTTGTAGTTTGAGGTGCCGATGTCGGTGAGTGCGTGGACGTTTTCCGGCTGAAGCACCACTAGCTTCGTGAACCAGTCGATGGCGGCCTGCCATTCGCCCGCCAGGAAGTAGGCCTCACCCAGCTCGAACAGCACCTCGACGCTGTTTGGGTCCTCCGCGGCCGCCGCCGTAAGCTCGGCGACGCGCTCCTCGTCCAGCGGGATCAGGTCGCCCGCCTGCGCGGCCGGCGGCGCCTCCTCGGCGTCGCCGCCCCTCAGCAGGTCTGTGCCGAAGAAGACCACCGCGCCCAGCGCGATGAGGCCGATAGCGGCGCCGATGATGACGGGCTGGGCGCGGAGCCTCGGCAGCAGCCGGGCAAAACGGCCAGCCGGCGGCGTTGGCTCTTCGACGGCCTGGCCTTTCGACGCCCTGACCGGGGTCGTGCGCTCCTCCGCCGGCGGCGCCGCCGCGGCGACAGGCGCCTGCGCCCGCTCCTGCGGCTTGCGGACCGCCGCACGCTGCTCGGGGTCCGCGAGGACGGCGTAGGCTTCGTCCACAAGGGCGGCTTGCCTGCGTGCCCACTCCCGCAGGCCTGCCGGGAGGTCCGGCGAAGCCAGATAATCGGCCAACTCCCTGTAACGAGCCTCCAGCTCCTCCTGGCTCGCGTCCTCGCTGATGCCCAGGAGCGAGAAGTAGGTCAGCGTCTGTTTCATCTCACGCCCTCCTTCTCTCTCCGCGCTCAGCAACCCTAGGCCGGCGGGAACGGCGTATCGGTCCCGGGGCCGATCGACCCGTACTCCTGGTCGATGTAGGCGCGGATCTCGCCCAGGGATCGGCCCTCTTCCGTCATCGTCTTGGCGTCCAGCGCGATGCCGACGCACATGGCGCAGCTGGCGCCGTGCTCGTCGAACTGCGGGTTGCCTGGCGTGCTGCTCTCCTTGATGAAGCAGTTCTTGGCGCTCTTGTGGCCGCTGTGGTCGCCGCAGCCGCAGTAGCAGGGCATCCACATGAGGACGTCCGGCCTGTCCACGGCGAACTGGTATGCCATCTTCGTGTCCTCCGAGGCCGACAGCACGTAGCCGGGCAACGTGCCGCTGTCTCCGGAAGTGCCCATCTGCTCCGGCTGGTCGCCCGTCGTGGAGGCGGGGACGGCGGTCTGATGACCCCCGGAACCGGAGCCGCCGGCGACCAGGTAGATCGCGCCCAGCCCCACCAGCACCACCAGGACGGCTACCGCCAGCATGGCGAGGAGGCCGGTAAGGGGTCCGGCGCCGGATTGCTGCCTGCGGTCGCTCATCGCGATTCTCTCCTTCAAGGGAGGTGACTAACCTTCGCTTCCATCGTCCTGCGGATGAACGCCACGGTCTATCCGACTGCGCGCATATCTTGGTTACAGGCAATGGGGATGGTGGGGGTGGCCTTTAGTGCTCCCGGCGGGCGGGGGCATATATCTAGGGGTAGAGTCCTTCTAGTCCCCTCGACCAGGCCGGTCACCAGGACTGGGTGAGCGTTCCAGAGATGGGTCTTCGCCGTCCCGCCGGTCGCTTCCGAGGGGCCGGAAGTCAAGCCCGAAGAGGTCGCACAGTGCCTCCACCGTCTCGTGCCCGTCCCCGGCGGCGGCCCGCGCGCGCAGCTGCGCGATCGGTTGGTGCAACAGCTTCTTCTCGATGGCCAGCGTGAGGGCTTCGATGCGCCGCCGGTCCTCCTCCGACATCTTGTCCAGCACCGTCGACGTCCGCGCCAGCTCCTCCTGGCGGATCGCCTCTGCCCGCTCGCGGAGGGCGACGATCGCCGGTACGACGCGAAGGGTGGCGCGCCAGCGCTCGAACTTGGTGACCTCATCGGCGATAATCGGCTGTACCTTGCGCGCCTCGGACCGGCGCTCCTTCAGGTTTGTCGCCACGGCTGACTCAAGATCGTCGATGTTGTAGAGGTGAACGTTGGGTATCTCGCCCACCGCGGGCTCGACGTCCCGCGGCATGGCGATATCGATCAGGAAGATCGGCCGGCCGCGACGTACGCGCATGACCCGGCGGACCATCTCGCGGGTGATGATGTGGTGCGGGGCGCTGGTGCAGGTGATGGCGATGTCGCAGTGGTGCAGGGCGTCCTCCAGCCGGCTGAGGCTGGCGGAGTTGCCGCAGCGCAGAGCAAGCCGCAGCGCCCGCTCAGGCGTGCGACCGACTACGTCAATGCCGGCCACTCCCTTGTCCAGGAGGTTCTTCGCCGCCAGCTCCCCCATCTTCCCGGCGCCGACCAGCAGCACGCGCGACGAGCGCAGGTCCCCGAACGTCTTGCGGGCCAGCTCAACCGCCGCGGAGCTGATGGACGCGGAGCTGCGACCGATGCCCGTCTCCGTGCGCGCCCGCTTCCCCGTCGTCACGGCTTGCCGGAAAAGGGCGGAGAGGACACGCCCGGTGGAGCGCTGCTCCAACCCCAGGCGCAGCGCTTCCCGCACCTGACCCAGGATCTGGGACTCGCCGATGATCGCCGAATCGAGGCCGCTGGCCACGGAGAAGAGGTGCTCAACCGCCTTGCTGCCCTCCAGGTGATAGAGGTGCGGCTCGAACTCCCAGTGGGGCACACCGGAGTGCTTGCTCCAGAAGCGCTCGAGCTGGGCCCGCGCGCGGGCGGCGTCCGGCGCCGCCGCGTAAAGCTCCACGCGGTGGCACGTCGAGAGGATGGCTCCCTCCGGCACGTACTCCCGCATCGCCACCAGCGCCGGCGGCAGGTGAGACGGCGGGAAGGCGAGACACTCCCGCAGCACCAGCGGCGCCCGCTTGTGGTTCACGCCCACCAGCGTTACCTCGAGCGGTCGGGGCGCGCTGTCCGGCATGTCAGTAGCCCTCAGGGTTGTGGCTCGTGCCGTGGCAGACGAGGGTGCAGTTAGCGTTG
>Ga0209002_10005186_pt1 | contig 10123 bp, 9 predicted proteins | sample Rifsed16ft2_FD_184010 | JGI IMG/M metagenome (GOLD analysis project Ga0209002, IMG submission 184010) | Soil microbial communities from Rifle, Colorado, USA - sediment 16ft 2 (version 2) | ecosystem: Environmental > Terrestrial > Deep subsurface > Rock core/Sediment | place: Rifle, Colorado...
CCGCCACGGCCGGCGCCGCAGCCGCCTGAGCCGGTTGCTCCACGCCGCCCGCCATGGACATTGCGGCAGCAACGCCCATGACCATTTCCGATGCGGCGGACGCGTCCATCATGGGCGCCTCGTCATGGCCGGGCAGATCGGCGTCCGACCCCATCGCGGTCGCCGATTTCAAGTCCTCCGCCGTCACCGGAGCCAGCGACTCCGGCGACACTTCGCGCTCCGCGTGCGCGCTGGGGAACATTGCCGCCAGGTCTTCCGGCGAAAGGTCGTGCGGCTCAGGCATCCCTGTGGGTTCGGACATCTCCACCGAGGCGGGCATTTCCACGGGCGCCGTCGCAACCAGCTCGGCGACGGCTTCCATGTCAGGCGGCGCGGCCTCGGCCGTCATCTCTGCCCCCACCGCATAAATCGCTTCGGGTGCCGAGGCAGGGGCTTCAGGCTCGAACGGGTTTCCGCGCGCCGGGAGCATGATGTCGGCGCCCCTCCCCTGGACGGATCCCGGGTCTTGAGTAGTGTCGTCAGGCATGGTTGATCTCCTCCGCAAGCCGCCGGAAGGCCGCCGCGGCCGCGCTGTCGGGGCGGTAGGTCAGCACCGCCTGGCGCGCGACCGGCGCTTTGGCCACGGCGTCTTCATCTTCGATGACCGTTTGGAAAACTTTGTTTTCAAAGACCGAGCGCAGTTCGTTCACGACCTCGTGGGCGTGATCCGAGTCTTTTTTGTACATCGTCGCCAGCACGCCGAGCAGGTTGAGGTTCGGGTTCAGGCGTTCGTGGACGCGCCAGATCGCTTCGAGCAAGCCGCGCACGCCGCGCATCGCCAGGTACTGGCACTGCACCGGGATGAGCAGCTCGGTCGCGGCGGCCAGGCCGTTCACGGTGAGCAAGCCGATGTTCGGCGGGGTGTCAATGAGAATGAAATCCGCCGGGACGCGGCTGCGCTCGAGCGCATTCTTCAGCCGGTAAGCCCGGCCGGCGTCGTCGGCGAGCTGATATTCAACCGCCGACAAGTCCACGGAGGCCGGAGCGAGCCACAACCCCTGGCTGACGGGCCGCAAGACACCCGCCAGGCTGGAATTGGGGCGGACGAGCAGGGTATAAGTCGTCCGCGTGAGCGTGTAAGGGTCAAGCCCCATGCCCGCAGTCAGCGCCCCTTGCGAGTCAAGGTCAATCAAGATCACGCGCTTCCCCTGCTCGGCGAGCGCCGCGCCCACGTTCGCCACCGTCGTCGTCTTGCCGACGCCGCCCTTCTGATTGGCTACGACGATCACGCGGGTCATGTCGCCGAGTATAGATGAGAGACTCCCGCTTGGCAAATCCGATTTTGACCTTGATGGAGCGTTACGAGCGTGCACGGATTGCACGGAAGGACGGATCTCACGGACGGTTTTTCGGAAAACGCCATGATGCCAGGAGGTTCATCTCACGTTAATCGGAGTGTGACATTACCTGACACAAATTGATGGTAAAATAGGCATCAGAACGCATGTTCTGTTAACCTATCGTGGAGGTTTGTATGTCGCGCCTTGCCACCCGCACCGCCCGGCTGCGCCAGATCGAAGAAATGCTCCTGCTCATGCCCGATGGCCTCCCGGCCACCGAACTGGCCCAGCGCCTGAGCGTGGATCGCCGCACGGTCTACCGCGACCTTGACTTCCTCTCCGAGCAGGGCGTCCCTCTCTGGCAGGATGACGGGCATTTCGGCATCAACCGCACGCGTTACCTGGCTGCCATTCGCCTGTCGTTCCACGAGGCCATCGCGCTCGTGCTGGCCGGGCTGCTGCTCTCGCGCACGATTGTCGAGCGCAACCCTCACGTCACCGCCGCGCTGCGCAAGCTGGCGGCGGTCCTGCCCCACCCTCTTACCGCCCAACTCAACCGCGCCGCCGACCGGGTTCAGGCGCACCACGACGGGCTACGCCAGGTCGTCATCCTTGAAGTGATCGCCGAGGGCTGGGGGGCCGGGCGCAAAGTCCGCGTGGAATACCGTTCACCGCGCAGCGGCGCACTGCGCGAGCGGGTGATCGCGCCCTACGCCCTCGAGCCGACCGCCTCCGGCGTCTACGTGATCGGCCGTGACGACTGGGCGAATGACATCCGCACTTTCAAGCTCGACCGCCTGGAAAAAGCCGACTTGCTCGACGAGACCTACACCCTCCCGACCGACTTCGATCCCGAAGCGCACCTGGCGGCGAGTTGGGGCATCATGATGGGCAAAGAGGTCGTCGAGGTAGCCCTGCGCTTCACGCCCGCCGCCATGCCCCTCGTCTGCGAGCGGCGCTGGCACCCCTCGCAATCGCTCGACCCTCTGCCCGACGGTGGGGGCGTGCTGCGTGTGCACGTTTCAGAGCCGCTGGAAATGCAGCCCTGGATCCGGAGTTGGGGCGCGCAGGTGGAAGTTCTCAGCCCCGACTGGCTGCGCGAGCGCATTGCAACTGAGATGCATCAGGCCGCAGAACAGTATGTAGGGAAAACAGACGGATGAAGGCGAAAGGATCAGGGGGTGATTGCTGGTTTTTGATTTTCGTCCTGGCATGAATGCCTTAAACGTTCAGGTCCGGCAGATTGTTGAGGACCTCGCCGAACTGCTCTTTAATCCGCGCGAGGCCGATCTGCGTGTGGGCGAGACGCTCACGCTGCGCGAGCGCGCCTCGGGCCGCAGCGTGATCATCCAGGTGATCGCCTTCCGCTCGGCGAGCTACCCGTCGCTCGTGCTGGATCAGCTCCACAATTTGGTTCCTGAATCAATCCACGCCCCGCTGCTGGAGGCCATTGGTTATCCATTGACACTACGCGGCAACGGGCGCAGCGAGGAACTAGGGAATATCAAAGTGGCGCTGGCGAAAATCCGCAAGACTGTCCATCCCCCACCCCTCTCCCAGAGTGGCAGGGGTGCACGCTGGGAACAATGGGACGGCTGGATCCCGGCGCGGGACGTGGACGTCTTCCGCACCGACGATCACGAGGTCTTCGCGAACGCGACGCGCGATCAGGGGCACCGGCTGCGGCTGGGGCGCACGCTGGCCGGTCACGATTTCCACGTCGAGGGGCAGGATCTGGAAAAGGTGAACGTAATCACCGGGGTGAAAGGCTCCGGCAAAAGCCATCTCTCGAAAGTCGTGCTCCTCCAACTGATCGCCCAGGGCGCGCCGTGCGTGGTGTTCGACATCAATCGCGAGTACATCCACCTGCCCGAAGCCGAAGTCAACCCGCTCACGGGCGAGCCCCTCCAGCGCGGGATCGTCCATCTCGAAGCGGGCGGCAACTTCCGGCTGGGCGTGCGGCAGTTCGGCCTCGCGCCGATGATGACGCTGATGACGCGCTTCGGCCTGCCCGAGGTTTCGGCGCTGTATTTCGAGAACCGGCTGGCCCGGCTGTGGGCCGAGGCCGAGGCGCTGGAGCGGGAGCGCCGCGAGGCCCCGTACATCGGCCTCGAGCAGCTCATGCAGATGGCGGAGGAGAACGAGTTCGGCGGCGGGTCGAGCGCGGCGGTGGTCAACCACGCCATCCGCTCGCGGCTGGAGGCGCTGAGGAACACGCGCATCTTCGCCCGCACGCCCAGGGAGGCAGCCTCGCTGGGGGAGGCGTATCAGACCATCCGCAACGGCGGCGCGCTCGTGGTGGACGTCTCCGGGCTGTCGAACCTGGCCCGCGAGGGGTTCGTGCAGGCCATCATCGAGCTGGTGAAAGACCTGTGCCTGTGGGAAATCGAGCACGATGCGCATCGCTTCCCGTTCATCTTTTTCGAGGAGGCTCACCTGTACGTCTCGCGGAAGAGCATTGACTACATCGTGACCCGCGCGCGGCATCTGGGCATCACGAGTTTCTTCGTCACCAACATGATCCACGGGCTGGACGAGGCAGTGCTGCGCCAGGCCGACAACCTGTTCCTGCTCCGCATCCCGTTTGAGGACGACGTGCGGCACGTCTCGCGCGGCGCGGCGACCGACTACGAGACGATGGCCGCCTTCGTGCGCCGCCTGCGCCAGCGGCACGCGCTCGTCGTCGGCAACGTCACCGCGCAGTATCCATTGATTTTTGAAGTGGACCCGCTGGAGGGGGTGAACACAGCGGGCGAGACGCGCTACTTTTTCAGGACGTGAAAGGAGTCATCAATGGAAACCCCGAACTGGACTTATTGTGTGCCCCCGCGGCCGGATCTGCTCAACGCCCTCCGCAAGCTGCGGCAGGCCATTTTCCGGCAGGGCGAGCAGTCCGAGCCGCCGGAGTGGTACCGGTTCCTCGCGGAGCGGGAAGGCGTGGAGAAACTGCGCGAGTACCTCGTCGTCATCTACAAAGACGGCGCGCCGGAGCAGGTGATCTTCACAGGGTACTCCAGCGATTGAGGCGTGCACGTGACGCGTGAGGCGTGATACGTAATGAGGAAGAAAGGCCCTGCCGCTTACGCGGTCGAATGGCTCCAGACTGACCACCGCACTCTGTCTGACGAGCCGTACATCAAGCCGTCGTCGCTCGCCCGGGGCTGCCTGCTCTACGTAGCGTTTGAGCTGCAGGGCAAGCCTAAGCCGCCGTTCGACGCGCGCGTGGGGCGCATCCTCTCCGTCGGCACGGACGGCCACCGCCGCCTGCAGCGCGGGCTGGAGCGCGCCTGCCTCGCGCAGGAGGTCTTCTTCGAAGTCCCCGCATACCGCATCCACGGCTTCTGCGACGGCATCCTGTACATCCCGCCGGGCAAAGCAGACGACGAGGCTGGCCCCGTTTTCTGGGCGCTCGAATTCAAGACCGCGGCCGCCTCCGAGTTCGACAAGATCAAGGTCGCCGGGATACCGAAGGAAGAGCACGTCCGCCAGGCGCAAGTTTACTTGTGGGGCATCGGGGAATATTACCGGGGGGCGATCCCGCTGAAAGGGGCGATCATCTATTATGAGAATCGGGACACGCTCGAGCATCTGGCTTACGAAATCTATCCCGATCCTGAAGCCATCGCCGACCTGCTCGCCCGCGTGAAGACGATGCTGGAAGGGTTGGCCGAGGGACGCCTGCCGGACGACGTGCTGCCGCCCGACCATTGGGCGCACGGCTATTGTCCCTACCTCGACATCTGCGAGCCGGGGCAGAAGGCGATGGAGTGGCAGGCGTCCCAGCCCAAGACCATCCCGGACAAAGTGCTGGCCGACATGATCGCGAAACGGATCGTGGCGAAGAAGGGGGCGGAGGCGATGACCACGCCGAAGAAAAAGCAGGGGGCGCGCTCGCTGGTGGAGTTGGCCAAGGATTTGGATTGGGAGTAAGGTTTCTCTCCACGAATGACGGGAATTTTCATCGTTCGCGCCGCAGTTAAACTGCGGCGCGAACGATGTTTAACGGGGAAGCTGCTTCCTGTGCTTTTTTGCCACGCGTTGCACGAATTTGCAGAAAACTGTATGGCGATAACGGCGATCATGCTATACTGAGATTCAGTTCCAGTGAAACCCTGTGTTCACGGTTCGTCTCTTATGAGTAACCGGTCCCGCTCAGATTCCTGGCTCACATTATTGGTTGGCATGCTTGCCGGTGGATTCATCGGCTGGCTGCTGGCGCGCCGCTCCCAGCCCCCTGCTCCAGTTCCGCACCCGCCTAAGCCGCCAGGGCCGGAACAACCAGGCCCGGGCCGCACGTCGCCGCCGTTCAGCGCCGAAAGCTATCAGACCTGGCTCGATTGGTTTATCAGCCATCGCCGCGCGGACGTAGCCTACGTGACCAGCGACCTCGCCCAGCACCGCATCTGGCTGGCGCGCCTCGTCGAATGGAGCCGCCTCCCCTGGCTGGCATTCGCCGTCCTGGGCGGCCTGGGCGTATTCCTGTTTGGCCTGATCCTGGCGGCGACTTTCAATTTCGCCCCGCTCTACCTGCGGACGCAGGCGATCTACCTGGGGAGCATCGGGACCGGACTGGGGTTGGGCGGCGTTTACTGGGTGAGCCGCGCCATCCCGCCGGCCTTCGCCGGGCTGGGGCCCTACTTCGCGGCCGAACCGGCCGCTTTCAAGGACTTCCTGGCGCAGTGGTTCAGGCGCATTTTCAATAACCGCGCTATCCTCAGCGCCAGCGCCGTCATCATCGTCACGAGCTTCGCCGCGATGGCGGCGGTGTTCCTGTGGTCCGATATCACCGTGCCCGTTTTGCGGCAGATGGCGCCCTCGTTGGTCACACTCGAGGACGAGTGGTATTTTGGCGGCGCCAACGTCGCCAAGATGCTAATCATTGACCTGCACTTCCTGATCAACTTCGCCAGCGTCGTCACCGGCATGTGGATGTCCGTGGGCGCTTTGCTGCTGCTGGACGCCATGGCCAGCATGTCCATCCTCCCGCTGCCCAAAGTGGTCGCGCTCAAGCTGCGGCATGTGACGCGCATCTTCCTCGTCATCTGCCTGATCTGGCTGGCCGGCGTCGCCATCTTCACGCTCCTATTCCTGAACGCCCGCGATCCCCTCTCGATCATCTGGATTGGCTCGCAAGCCATTCTCACGGTCGTGGCCTACCTGATCCCGCAACTGCTGGGGCATCGCCTGGTCCTCAACTTACAGGAGGACCTGATGCGGGCGGCGCGCGATGCCTACGCGTATTACCTCCGCCTCCCGGAAGAAGCTCGCAAGGAGAACAACCGCCACTTCGAGCTTGTCCAGCAGCTATCCAAAGAAGCCGAGGCGGTGCCGCCCTGGACGTACCAGGGCGCGGATTGGCCCTGGCTCCTCCTGGCGGAGGCGGTGCCGCCGATGACGGCCGTGGTGAAAGGTTGGTCCCCGCAACTCGCCGAGTGGCTGAGCAAGCTGCTCTCCCTGGGAAGCTAGGCTGGCGGCATGCTGCGCATCTGGTTCGAGGCGCTCCGGCCGCGGCAGTGGGTGAAGAACGGCGTCGTGGTGGCCGCGTGGATCGACTCCGGGAGGCTGCTTGACCTCGCGGCGCTGGGCGCCAGCGCGCTCGTCTTCGTCTGGCTATGCCTGTTGTCGAGCGCCGCCTATCTGGTGAACGACATCGCCGACGTCGAGCGTGACCGGCGCCACCCGCGCAAGCGCCTCGCGCCACTGGCCAGCGGCCGCATGCAGCGCAGCACGGCGGCGGCCCTGGCGGTCGTCTTGGGCGCGCTGGGCCTGGCAGGGGCGTGGCGCACCCATCCGCTGACGGGCGCGTTCCTTGCCGGGTTCCTGGCCCTCCAAATGACGTACACGGCCTGGCTGCGGCACCAGCCTTTTGCGGACGTGATCGCCATCGCCGCCGGTTTCACTCTGCGGCTTGTCTCGGCGACGGTCGCCCTCACCCCGAACTGGTCGCCCTGGCTGATCCTGGCCTGCTTTTTCGCCTCGCTGTTCATGGTGCTCAACAAGCGTCAATACGAGGCGCTGCACATCACCCCGGAAAGCCTGGACTATCGCCCCTCGCTGGCGGCCTACGAACCGGCGCTCCTGGCGCAAGTCATCCCCACCGTTGCGGCGGCGGCAGTGACGATGTACTGCGCGTACGCCGTGCTTAACCCGTTCACCCCCCTGCTCCTCGCCACCGCGCCGTTCCTGATCTACGGCATCATCCGGTATCAGCAGGCTATGACCAAGCATCACATCGGCGGGGAATCGTACCGGGTATTCCTGGAAGACCGGCTCACCATCGGCAATCTGCTGGTCTGGTTGAGCCTGACCATCGTCCTGATCCTGGCAGATGCCCGTTGACCTCCCCCTCCGGCAAGCGTGGCAGACGGCCCGGTTGCTCTGGCGCGTGCGCAGGTTCTTCGGGCGCGCGCTGGAGACGCCGTTCCTCGCCGAGGCAAGGGCGTTTCCCGGCCTGGCATATCACACGATCATTTACCTGTGGATGCAATTCACCGGGGTGGACCGCCAGACGCTGCTGAGGCGGCGCGGCTTCGAGCTGTACGCCCTGCTCAGCGAATACAGCCTGACGATTGACGCTTTCATTGACACAACCGAGGGCAGGCGGGCGGTGCAAGACAGGCCGCGCCTGCTCAAAGACCGGCCCGAGTTCAGGCGCTACGTCGAATACATGGGTCGCTGGCTGCGCTGCATCCCCATGCGCCGGGAGACGCGGCGCGCGCTGGCGGCGACGGTGCAACGTTATCGCTATCGCGCGCTCCGGGCCGTTCAAACCGCCGTGCGTTTAGACCCGCTGGCCCCGCTCGAACTGATCATGCCAGTCAAGCTGGATACATCGGGCGCTGCGTTTGCCACATGCGTGGAGTTGCTCAACCTCGGCTATGAGATCCCCGCATCGGAGGCCGACGACCTGACAGCGATGTTCCGAGCCTGGGGCATGGCGCTGCAAGTGACTGACGACCTGGCCGATTTGCCCCTCGACTATGCGCTGGTCCACAACCTGGCTGCTTCGTGCCTGGCTCAACACGCAGACGAGCATCGCCGCGTGATCCAGGCGGCGGACCTCCCCCCGCACGGCGACCTGATCCCGCGCCTGGCGCCGCAAACTTATGCGCAAATCAAGGGGCTGCTGAAGGCGTATCTGGCCGAAACGACGGCGGTCGGCCGGGGGCATCCTTTGGTTGCGGACATGCGCGCTGTGGCATACACGCTTTTCCGATTGGCGACCCGCCGCCGCGCCGGCCTCATGTTCCAGGGCTATGTAAGCCACACGCTCCAGGCGCTCAAATCACGCCATCAGGAACGCCATGTTGCCGCATGAGTCTACGCCGCCCCAGAAACGCTGGCGACACATCTCGCTGCTGCTGGACGGGAACGGCCGCTGGGCCGCTCGCCGGGGCCAGGCCCGCAGCTACGGCCATACCGTCGGCGCAATCAATTTCCTCAAGTTGCTGCCGGCGTTTGTCCGCCTGCACCTGGATTACTTGAGCGTCTACGTGTTTTCCACCGAGAACCGGGAGCGGCCTGGCTCGGAGGTGGCGCACATCTTCGCCGTGATCGAGGAACACTTGCGGGCCCAGACAGACTGGCTCAACTGCCTGAACATTCGTCTGCAGGTCATTGGCCGCCTCGAGCAACTGCCGGCCAGCCTGCAGGAGGCCATCCAGGCGGCGCGCCAACTCACACAGACCAACTCAGGTATGCGGCTGGTCCTGGCGATCAACTACGGGGGGCGTCAGGAATTGGTGGACGGCATCCGCCGCATGGCAGCCGAGGGGGTCAAACCCGAGCAAGTGGACGAAGCGGTCGTCCGGCATTACCTCTACGACCCTTCGCTGCCCGATCCCGACCTCATCCTCCGCACTGCGGACGAACGCCACCTGAGCAACTGGATGGTCTGGCAGGGCGCGCACAGCCGGTTCCTGCCGTTGAAACCGCTGTCGCCCGATCTTTCAGAGCAGGATCTGGTGGAAGCGGTGAGGCAGAGTACTCCCCGCACTTTACTCAGCGCCTCCTGACAACCCCAAGAAATAAAAAAGGCCCAGGGAAAGGCCTTTTCTGTGGTGACCCCGGAAGGACTCGAACCTTCAACCTCGAACTTAAGAGGATCTTGCTCTGCCAATTGAGCTACGGGGCCAGTTCCTACACTTGCTCTGCCAGTTAAGCCAATGGCCCATGCCTTGCGGAGGGAATTATATCGAAATCGCCCGAAGCGTCAACCTGCGGCGCGTTCTGATGATTATTCACTAACCAGGGAGACAATCAGCGCCGGCGGGCAAGGCTGGCCACGCCGCTCAGCACGCCGACGACGAGCAGGCTGAGGATGATCATCGCGGGGGGGACGCCGCCCGCCTGCCGGACGCCCTGCACCGGCAGCAACGTGGGCCGGATGACCGGAGGCGGCGCGGTGAAGGTGGGCATACGCGTCGCGCCAGGCCCAGGCGTGGCCGCCCCCTCGGCAGCCGCGCCGCCCGGGGTGCTCGTGGGCCGCACGGTCGGCGTCGGCGGCGGGGTGACGGCAGGGACGGTGAGCAAGTCTCCGACGACGCGCACCACATCCTTGTACACCCACGCGGTGTTATCCGGCCCCCCGATGTAAACAATCCTGAACCACGTATAAGGACCGACCTGCGCCACGCCCAGGATCGGGGCAGTCTGCCCTTTGACCAGAATGCCGACCTGGTCGTACTCAGTGCCCGGCCCGTTCCGCACGTTGACCGGGTCATCCTGATAAGCCACGACGACCGGCCCGGAGGGCGTGGGCGTGAGGGTGGGAGCCTGTTGCGCCCACACGACCGCCTCGCGGC
>Ga0209002_10005189_pt1 | contig 10117 bp, 7 predicted proteins | sample Rifsed16ft2_FD_184010 | JGI IMG/M metagenome (GOLD analysis project Ga0209002, IMG submission 184010) | Soil microbial communities from Rifle, Colorado, USA - sediment 16ft 2 (version 2) | ecosystem: Environmental > Terrestrial > Deep subsurface > Rock core/Sediment | place: Rifle, Colorado...
GGACCGGCTGCTGGAGTTCAGGGTGGTCGGGGACGCCGTCGACAACAGCTTGCCCTACCAAGGTGGAGAGCCGCTCCTCGAACTGCCGGCTATGCACCTTGTTCAGACCTTCAGGGAGTTCCACTTCGGTACCGGATGGGACATCAACGGCGAACTTTTCAATCCCGCCGTCATCAGCTTTTTTGTCCCCCAAGATGCGAGCGAGCAGTGGACCCTATCCAGCGGAGGCGGCTGGGCCCATCCCGTTCACATGCATAACGAGGAGATCCAGATCCTGTCACGGGACGGCAACGGCCCGCCACCATGGGAGGTTGCCAGGAAAGATATGGCGGACATCGGCGGGAATGTCGTTGGCTCGACTTCGACCAGCAGACTTGACTTCTACACCCAGCACCGGGATTGGCGCGGTCATTACCCGCTCCACTGCCATAACACTGTGCATGAGGATCACGCCATGATGCTGCGCTTTAATGTCGGGGAGCCGGTACCGGAGACCGGGCCGGACATCGATCCCATACTTTAGGAAAGATGACCAGACAATCTCACGCTTATCTGTAGCTCGGAAGGCGAGGACTCATTGAATGTCCCCCTTCGTACCCACGAGAACAAAAGCAGAGAAGCAGACCGCAGCTGAAATCTTTTTCTGTTTCTACTATCAGCTCCCAGCTGCTCTGGCTCAGCGAGGCTGAGCCGTGCTCCTAACAGGGCACTATTCGAACCATATCATGAGAACGTTTGAGCAGCTAGAGAACTTGATTAGATAGTTTTCTATATCAAAATAGGGCAACTTAGGCGTAGCTCTCCTAAGAGTTTTTTGTCTGTAAGATGCTATAGTAGGCTTATTTTCTAAAAAATGGCGCTTTACTGTCAAGGATGTTATTGAAGCTTCTGCTCCAATCAGACCAGACGGCACGATTTACATCGGCGCATTGAGCGGAGGTAAAGATCATAACTTATATGCTCTTAATCCAGATGGGACGGAAAAATGGCGTTTTAAGGCCGGCGATAGAATTGATGCAATCCTGCTATCGGTCGCGAGGCACGATTAATTTTGGCTCTCATGATGGAAATCTTTACACACTTAACGCTGATGGGACAGAAAAATGGCGCTTTGCTACCGGTGGGGGTATAATCGCCAAACCTCCGATCGATAAAGATGGTGCGATTTATGTTGGTTCTTGGGATAAAAAAGTTTATGCCATCGGCGCTCAATCGAAAGATACAAAAAGGACGGCAGAGAAAAATCAGAATGGAAGTATAACAACTGCAAGTATATTAGGAATTATAGCAATAATAGCAGCTCTCATAATTCTTGCGTATAATTATCTGCTCAAGAACACGGTTCAACAAATCTTAGAGTTTTTTGATGTTTGGCTTCACCCCACGAGCCTCCCATTTCCGGTGCGGTGTGGTCTTGCCCCACTAGACCGGCTTAAAAGATGTCACCCGCAGCTGCGGGTAAAGCCGTGGAGCTTCACTATGAACTAATAACCTTTAACTATTAACTGAAATGATGGTGGACTTAGCGGGTCACTATTGGACCTCTTTGGTAGATATGTTATCCCAGTTAGAAACTGTATTAAAAAAATTTAGTTAGACCATACAAATCTTAAAAAATCATCTCTTTCTTCTTCAATTTTTGGTTGCTCAATTGCTTGTCAAGAAAAAAGCCACTCATCAAAAGTGTTAAAGTAGGCGAGCCCTTAAAACTTGGGGATATTGAGTTTATGGTTCTTGGCGTGGAGAAGAAGGCAGAGTTTGGTCTAAAACTGCTCTAAAAATTGTGTATTCACAAAGAATAAGCTAAGAGATTACCTTCTCAAAAATTTGTTTAATCTCGGAAGACATTCCTTTATATCAGAGAAAGACTTCATCTCTAGTATCAAGGGCATCTTCTTAGAAAGTTTAGACCACGTTTCAAGAAAATTGAGGTAGTTTATGCTTCCTTTTCCCAGGGGAAGATGCTCATCTTCTTCCCCAAAATTATCGTGGAGATGGATTTCTATAAGGTAAGGAGCTACTTTTCGCAGGTACTCAACGATATCGAGACCAAAAGTGTGCGCATGACCAATATCAAGAACTACTTTCAAAAAAGGAGAATTGAAGGTTTTAAGCAAATTTAAATGGTCTTCAGGAAATCTGAGGAGCTCAAAATTTTTACTTTTTTGTTTATTCTCCAGAGCCATTAATAGATTAAGACGTTCAGATTCAGAAATAAGTTCTATCAGGCTTTCTTTTAAACTTCTTAATCCTTCCTCTTTATATGGCGCATAATCGTGGGGGACGTTCCCGCAGTGAAGCACGCACCAGGAAGCTCCTATCTCTCTAGCCCAGATAAGGCACCTTTTGGTTTGCTTAACTGAGGCTTCTCTTATCAAAGGATTAAGACTGGAAAGATTAATATCTATATAGGGAAGATGAACAATAGGTGTTAAAGAAAGCTTTTTTAGAAGCCTTCGGATATTAGTGGTCTCTTTTCGACTTAAATCGTGAGAAAAAAAGGGTTTTTCTGCCAGAATTTCGATATACTCCATTCCCAGCTGGTGAGCAAATTCTAGAAAATTCTCCAACTTGCCATGGAAACCCGCATAAGTGGCTAGACCTAATAACATAGCTCTCTTTTATTCCTTTAATAGTTTCCTCACTGAGTAAAGGCGGTAAATAGTCAAAACCTGAGTTACCACCGCAATCACGGCCAAAGTAGCTACTAGTTGTTTTAAGATTCCTCCAATCATAATTAAAAATAACCTTCCGTCTCTTCCTGCTGGAAGATATCTAAACCACCCATCATATTTATAGGGGAGATAGGGCTTTCCGGTAAGGGCTTCGTATTTCTCTTTGGCTAACATTGAGAAAGGAGCCCCCATTAATGCAAAAAATCCTAATATCCAAACCTCCAATTTTGGTAAGGCTTGATAAGAGGCGTAAGTAATCCCTAAAATGATCAACGCATCGACATAACGATCAAGCATTGCTTCGAGGAAAGCTCCGTATTTGCTCCGGAGAAATTTCAGTCGGGCTATTTCTCCGTCAACACCATCAAGAACGGAAGATAGCTGGGCCAATACTCCTCCAAAAACAGGAAAGGCCAGGCCAAATGAGAAAGCTGAAAATAAACCTGTAATTAAACTTAAGAAAGAAACTTGATCGGGAGTAAGTTTAGTCTTTATTAAAAAACGAGTAATTTGAGTTGATATTCTTCGATTGAGGACACGCGAAACCATACCATCTCTGTCAGAAATAAGGGACTTTAAAAGCTTTTTTCGGGTAAATTTTAGAGCCTCCCAAGTATCAACATCTACCCAAAAAGCTTCTTTTATGGGGTAAAATTTTAGCTTTCTTTGTTTAGCAAGTTCTTTGATCCCGGCGTTGAGAGAATATTCGCCGCGTGCTCGAGAATTTTCCAAAGCCAAAAAGATCAGAGGTGTACATAGAAAAATTCCACAATCTACCCCATTATACCGAGGAATTTTCTTGCCAATATCCCTAATGTAGCTATCCTCCACCCAGACCTTGGTAGCTTCCTCCAAATCCCAAACCCTCTCTAAGTCTTTGTCTACTAAAAGGAGAGAGTCGTCTTTATCTTTTTGAAATGAAAATTCCTTCAAAACTTCAGGATCTACAATGTGGTCAGCCATAAGTAAAAGAAATCTCTCTTCATTTTCCAATACTTTTTTTGCAGCCAAGACGGAAGTCCCATTGCCAAGCGAATACTGAGAATTGTAGACATAGTGAAGGTTAATCCCATAATTCTTACCTTCTCCTAATTTTTCAGAAAGCAATTTTCCCTGGTAGCCGAGGACAACTACAAATTCTTCGATTCCGGCTTCTCTAGCAGAAAGGATAACTCTCTCAATAAGGGAAAGCCCAAGAAGGGGCATTAGGGATTTGGGCTTATCCTTGGTGTACGGGCGTAATCTTTTTCCTTCTCCAGCAGCAATTATAAGGGCCTTCGTCTTATTCTACCTCTCAACGCTTGCCAATTTTATCTCTTGATTCTATTTTGAATAAACCCTTCGACTTTGAGTCGAGCTTCTTCATCAGAATATTGGATAGGTGGATGCTTCATTACATAAGCAGAGATTGAAGTAAGAACTCCTCCAATTCTCCGATCCAAAGCCAATTTGCAGCATCTGATAGCATCAATGACTGAACCAGCGCTGTTGGGTGAATCCTCAACAGAAAGCTTCAAATCTAGAATCAAAGGAACTCCGCCGAATCCTCTTCCTTCGATCCGGACAAAACAGACCTTATTGTCCTTTAACCAGGGAATATAGTCACTAGGACCTACGTGGATATTTTTCTTCTTTAAAGGAGTCGCCAATTGGGATTGAACAGCCTCAGTTTTGGATATTCTTTTAGATATAAGTCTCTCAGGCGCAAGCATGTTTAAAAAATCAGTGTTTCCTCCCGTGTTTAGTTGGTAGGTCCGATCTATTTTTACTCCTCGATCTTGAAATAATTTAGTGAGAGTACGATGGATTATGGTAGCCCCCATCTGGCTTTTGATATCGTCTCCAACTAAAGGAAGTTCTTTTTCCTCAAACTTTTGGGCCCAGACAGAATCGGATGCAATAAATACAGGAACACAATTGATAAAAGCAGCCCCTGCTTTCAAAGCAGCCTCGGCATAAAATCGAGAGGCTTCCTCGGAACCCACGGGAAGATAATTAAGAACTATCTCCGCACCACTTTTTTTTAATTCTTGAACCACATCACAGGGTTCTTCGTCGGCAGAAACAAAAGCTTCTTCTGGTGGGTAATCTTTCATGTGGGCGGCAATGCCATCCAACACATGGCCCATTTTCACTGTTACCCCGTAGTAAGAAAGATTTTTGTGAAATATTTTGGTGCAGTTGGGAGGAGAAAGAGCCGCTTCACTCAAATCTTTCCCAACTTTTCTTTTGTCGACATCAAAGGCGGCCATCACTTCGATGTCACTAGATTTGTATCCTCCCAAGTCATCGTGCATCAGTCCTACTTCTGACGGATTCTCTTTATAATATTCAATTCCTTGAATTAAAGAACTAGCACAATTTCCTACTCCAACAAGTGCAATTTTGATCTTTCCCATATTCACGCCCCTTTGTTCACTTTGGTTGTTTAGAAAAGATTTAGCTACAGCCGTTTACCTGTTCATTTTCTCAATTTTTCTAACCAAAAAAGGAAATCTTTTCCACATTACAATTCCGCCTTTGGCCAGAGTATGAGGAAAACGAGCTAGCTAAAGTTTGGGCTGTACGGGATATTGAGAACCGCCAAGAAAATGTCCATACTAAACAGGAGCATTACCGATCTTAACTGCCCAATCTTTAAATATCAAAGAGCATTTTTGCGGGGCGGATTTAACGGAACTTCCACCTACCGGTATAAGATCCAGCAGCTCAAATAGGCAAAAATTTAAAATTCGTGCCTACATATTTCTAGCTGGGTTTTTATCAAGTATGTCCAACTATAAGTTGGATGTCAAGTTGCATTTTCGTGCCTACACGTTTCGGAGCATATTTGGACTTGAGCAGGCATCACTTGGATTTTTTTGAGTTTTAAAGGGGGAACTTCCGATTTAACGGATCACCGTTCAAACTCTTTAGTAGATATATTGTCCCAGCTTGGAAAAGTATATTGAGAAATCGGGATCAAAATAAAGTGAATCTGGCTTTTCTGAAATTCTCTCATTTTACTAATTGGCTTTTCATTGATTTATCTAAGGATTATTCGAACAGTTCTTGGAATTTTTCTTTCCCGCCCTGAGCCCCTCGACCTCGCTCAGGACAGACTTGTCGAAGAATTGGGTAAGGAGGGATTTTTTGTAGTCCTGGATGGCTTGAAGTTTTCTTGCCCACCGAACTCCGCCCGGGGCGGACGAAGGAAGGTGAACAAAGCCGGCTGAGGGGGAAAGGGTCAAAATAATTTTGCTCCATCCTTTTAAAGGTTTGAAATTAACTTAGATTTTTATTAAGTACGAGTAGGCAATCCTGAGCTTGCCGAAGGGGTTTGTTGCGATAAGAGTAGTGGTGTGAAGCGGCTTTCTTTTTAAGAGGACAAAAAAACGGGAAAAAAGACTTTTACAGCGAACTGCGCACGATTAACTATTAACTGATGTAAGTGGTGGAGATGAGCGGAGTCGAACCGCCGACCTCTACCGTGCGAAGGTAGCGCTCTCCCATCTGAGCTACATCCCCACTAACCTCTTTCAATCATTCTTTTGAATACGTCTCCACCTTTATAAGACTTAATCTGTTTTTCTCTACTTGATGCAGCAAGCCTATCAGGAAGCTTTTCCACATAAATTAGCTCAAGTGGCCTGCGGTTCCGCAAGGACCTTGTCTTGCCCAAATTGTGCTCTTCTAACCGTCTCATCAGATTGCCGGTGTGCCCAATGTAATACCTGCCATCTTTTAAGCTTCGCAGAATGTAAACGTAATAATTTGACATTAAATCGAATCGTTGACTTCCCCGCCTTAAAAAGGGGGGGGCGCTCGCCCACCGCTTTCAGCGGGGCAAGCCACCGCTTTCAGCGGGGCAAGCATCCGAGCTACATCCCCACTAAAATAAATTCCAAAAATCAAATTCCAAACCCCAAAACAAACTCCATTTTCTCATTACCAATTACCCTATTTTACTATGACTATTCAACTCGCGACGTTGTTTTTTCGTGAACCGCCTCAACAATAGACTTTACGAGACTGGGAACCGTGTACTCTTCGGGAATTACGTCCACTTTAAACCCTAGACTTTCAACAGTTTTTGCCGCAATTGGTCCGATGCATGCAACCAGCGTCTTTTCTAAAGCCTGTTTAAGATCAATGCCGGGGAGCAGCTTCACAAAATTTTTAGCTGTTGAGCCGCTGGTGAAGGTTATCACATCCACCTTTTGTTCTTGAATGGCTTTTTTTATTTCTTCCCCCGGAACATCAGCGGGAACGGTTCGGTAAGCCGGGGCCACGGTCACGTCAGCCCCCAAGCGCGAAAGCTCTTCCGGAAGAATTTCTCTGGCAACTTCGGCCCGGGGGATAAGAATTCTTGCCCCTTTGAGATCGATATTTCTAAAACCGGCTATAAGACCTTCGCCGCGGTATTCTTGGGGTTCATAGTCAGGAGATAGTCCCGCATCTTCTAATCTTTTAGAAGTTGCCGGCCCCACGGTCGCTAACTTAATACCGTGTAGACATCGAATATCTTTGCCTAAGGCTTTAAGCCGGTCAAAAAAGAATTTTACCCCGTTGGCGCTGGTAAAAATGATCCAATCATATCCTGGTTGGAAGGTCGTAGGCCGAAGGTCGGAGGCCGGTTTTTTCGCCCTTCGTCCTTGGTCCTTCGTCTCTTGTCCCTGGTCTCTCGTCTTTCGTCCTTCGTCCTTCGCCTCTATTTTGGCGATGGCTTCGTCTAGTTTTTCGAAACTTTTCGGAGGTACCGTTTTGATGGTGGGAAACTCGATCACGCCGGCTCCTAAATCCTCTAGGGCTTCAGCGAGCTTGCTGGCCTGTTCTTTTGCTCTCGTTACCAAAATCCTTCTACCGAATAGGGGTTTTTCTTCAAACCACGAAAGCTTATCTCGCATTTTAACGACCTCACCCACCACTATAATAGTTGGTGGTTTGAATTGCGCCTTTTTTGCTTTTTCGACAATGTCTTTTAAGGTTCCCACTAGGGTTTTTTGCGCCGGTAAGGTCCCCCATCTGATTAGAGCCACCGGGGTATCCTTTGACCTTCCGTGGCGAATCAACTCTCCGGCGATGAAGGCCAAGTTTTTGATGGCCATAAAAATGATGATTGTTTTAGTGGCCGTAGCCAACTTTTTCCAGTCAACTTCAGTTTTAAATTTGGTTGGATCTTCGTGACCGGTCACTAAGGCTACGGTTGAAGCGAACCTGCGGTCGGTAAGAGGGATTCCGGCATAAGCGGGTACCCCTTGAGCCGAGGAAACGCCGGGGACTACTTCAATCGGGATCCCATTTTCCTTTAGAAATTCGGCCTCTTCGCCGCCTCTGCCAAAAACGAAGGGGTCGCCTCCTTTTAATCTCACCACAATTTTATCTTCTTGGACCTTGTCAAGAGTCAGTTTATTGATGTAGTCTTGCGAGAACGGCCGGTAGACGCCGCCGGCCTTCCCGACATAAATTAATTCCGCCTCCGGTTTAGTAAAAGAAAGAAGGGCCTTACTTGACAAGCGATCATAGATGACAACGTCGGCCCTTTTTAAACACTCAAGCCCTTTTAAGGTTATTAGTTTAGGATCACCGGGCCCGGCTCCAACCAGATATACTTTGCCCACAATTACCCCTTGTCATGGGACACGGGTCATGAGACATGAATCCCAGTTTTGTTTTGAGAGGCTAACCTAGAACTAAATTTTTATTTTCAAGCGACCCGCGCTTTAAGATACAAGAAGGTTTATGCCATGCTTCGGATTTCAGCCAGAATCGCGCCGGCACCTTTATCCAGTAGTTTTTGAGCTAAAGCCAATCCTGTGGCTTCTGGATCCGATGGATCTCCAAAAATAGTACCTCTGATTAGATCTTTTCCATCAAGACTGGCCACAATAGCCTCTAACTCAAGCTCTCCGCCCTCTATCTCGCCGTGGGCGCCGATGGGCACCTGGCACCCCCCTTCCAGTCTTCTCAACAAGGATCTTTCGGCTAAAACCGCTACCCTTGTGGGTTCGTGGTCCAGGTGTTTCAAAAGTTCAAACATTTCCGAATCGTCTTTTCGTGCCTCAACCGCAATTGTTCCTTGACCTACCGCCGAAAGGCAAATATCCGTCGATATTCTTTCGGTAATTATTTCACTTAAACCCAAGCGATCAAGACCGGCTGCCGAGAGAATAATCGCGTCGAACTGGCCCTCGTTCATCTTTCTAATTCTTGTTTCCACATTTCCTCTCAGGTCGGCGAATTTGAAATCTTGCCGAAAATTAAGTAATTGCGCTTTTCTCCTCAAGCTGCTGGTACCGATGGTCGCGTTTTGTGGCAAATCATTGAGCGTAAGTTTTTCCCGGGAAATGAGAGCGTCGTGATGATCGTCCCTTTTGAGAATGGCGGCTATCGTAAGATCGGAGGGCGTCTCTGTTGGGAGATCTTTAGCGCTATGAACCGCCAAATCTAGCTCGCTTACGGATAGAGCCACCTCAATTTCCTTGACAAATAGGCCTTTATCGCCAATTTTCGCTAAAGGCGAGTCCAATATCTTATCTCCGGTGGTCTTAATTTTTTTTACTTCAACCCTGGCCGAAGTAATCTTCTCTAACTTCGCCGCTACCAAATTAGCTTGCCATAGAGATAGCTTACTTCCCCGGGCACCAATGATTATTGGGTCACGCATAAGATTCTAACTCTTTCCGGCAGATTCGCTCAATACCCGCAACTAACAACTGATTTTTTAAAGCCAAATGAATTGGGAAACTACAGTTATTTATTGTTTTTTTTTCTTTTAAGTCCGACTCCGTCGACTTCCTGCAAGTCAAAAAGCTGGCGGAGTGATTCGACATAGACATAACCGTCTTTCTGACGGGTACTTTCTTTAATTTTGACAATGGGCTGGTGCAAAAGTTTATTGATGATGCCACCGGCTAGGGTTCGAACAAGGTTTTTTTCTCTTTCGGAGAGACCGTTAAGTTTGTTCATAATTTTTTCGACCTCAGCCGCTTTAATCTCATCGGCTTTCTTTCTAAGAGCCGCGATGGTCGGGGTAACATCTAAAGAGTGAAGCCAAGAGCTGAACTCATCAACCTCGCTGTGGATTATGGTGTGGACCTTGCGAGCTTCCTTCTCCCGCTCGGCAACATTGGTTTTTACTACTCCTTCTAAGTCATCAATATCGTACAAGAAAACATTCTCTAGTTTGTTTACTCTAGGGTCGATGTCTCTAGGTACCGCAATATCAATCAAAAAAATGGGCTTGCCTCGTCTTTTAGAAATTACCCTCCCCATATCCTTCCGGTTAATAACGTACTCCTGCGCTGCTGTCGAGCTTATTACGATATCCGCCTCGGCCACATAATCAACAAGGCGATCAAAGGGGACCGCTCTTCCCTTGAAGCGCTTGGCCAGCTCGTCCGCTCGTTTTGGCGTCCGGTTGGCAACTAAAACGCTGCTCACCCCGTTGTCCACCAGGTGTT
>Ga0209002_10005190_pt1 | contig 10117 bp, 6 predicted proteins | sample Rifsed16ft2_FD_184010 | JGI IMG/M metagenome (GOLD analysis project Ga0209002, IMG submission 184010) | Soil microbial communities from Rifle, Colorado, USA - sediment 16ft 2 (version 2) | ecosystem: Environmental > Terrestrial > Deep subsurface > Rock core/Sediment | place: Rifle, Colorado...
CTTTGCCCTGCCCCTGGTGGGCGACGACCATCGCGGCCCGGTTGGCGAGCCGGTCCTCACCCAGCAACCAGCCGCTCTGGAGGAGGTCGCGGTCCACGAACGTGACGACGCGCTCCACCTGCTCGTTGGTCGCCGTTGGGACGACTTCGTAAGCGTGATTACCCTGGAGAAAGGTGGCCAGCGCTTGTGCCGGCATGCCGAACGCGAGTGGATTGGTGTGGTCCACGGCGATCCGGAGCGTCGAGCCGGGTGACCAGAATTCCCGGGTGGGCACATTCGCCACCGCGTCGCGAACCGGCACCTCGAGCTTCTCCATCGCGACCTCGCCCGCTTGGGCGAACGTGACCAGCGTACCGCCGGCCTGGACGAACGCCTTGAGCGCGGCGACGCCCTCGGTGCCGATGCCGCTGCGGAACTCGGGCGGCGGCTCCTGACCGGGCCCGCCAAACCCGCCACCGCCGCCCGGACCGCCGCGCTCGCCGGTGATCATCCGCACGTCGTCGTCCGGCAGAATGATCACGTCGTACTTGGACGCGAGATTCCCGGCCTTGATCTCAGCATCGAACAGCGACTTGTAGGGGAACCCAAACTGCTCGAGAAGGAAGCGGGTCCACCCCTCGTCCATGTTGCCGCCGTAGTACCGCTGGTACATGCCGAGGCGGAGCCGGCGCACGTCGTAGCTCACCTGGCTGACGTCACTCGCCAGCGCGCCAAAGTCCACGCCGGTCTGCCGCGCCACGTCCTGCACCACCGCGTCGGGAGCGCCCGCCACCACGAAGTCTCCGGGCCGGACGCCCGTAGCTGCCCGGCTCACGCGTCGCACCCTCACGTTCTTGTCCCACAGAAGGTTGACCGCGCGGAAGGCATCATTCAGCCGACCGTCAATGACGTATCCGTTGGCGCCCCTCGTGACTCTGCCCATGGGCTCGATCGCCGACCCTATCTTCGTCAGCCCTGCCGCTTCCGCCGCCACTGCCGCTTCTGCCGCTTCAACCCGCACGCCCATGAATTCCGCCATCACATCCGCCGACATGTCATAGGGCCGGATGGGATTGTCTGCTTTGTCGCGGGTGTAGCTGTTGTCGGGATAGAAGGTGCGGCCCAGGAGGTACCGGATCACGCCGGCCTTGGGCTGCGCCAACGAGACCACGAAGGAGCCCGCCCCGTAGACCTTCCCCTCGTGCGTGAAGGGCGACGTGGCGCGCTGCACCTCCACGCCCTGGACCAGGAGCTTATTGACCAGCTTGGTGGCGGTGAGCGGATCGTGCTGCTCGGCGGGAATAACGTAGGCCAGCGTCCCGGCGATCTCTCCCGCCGCGCCGCGCTCGGTCTGCCGCTTGGCCTTGAGATAGGCGTTCCAGAGAACCGTCTCACGATTGCGCGCCGCGAGATCCACCGCCGCCCAGGCGGCAACCTTCTGCCGCTCTACCATGTCCCGCACCCGCCACCAGCCGCCGGGCCAGGGATTGGGGAACGTGGTCTGGGCTTCGTACTCCGGCAGGCCGCGCGCCCCGCCCCGGACCTGGTCGGGATGCAGGTACAGCGGCGTCGCGAGCCGCGCGCTGGCCGACTCGGTCAGCATCCCCGCGATGTTGTGGAACGGCGTGATCCAGTGGAAGCCGAAGTGGCCCCAGCCGGAGTAGATGGCGGCGTTCACCACGCCGTTCAGTCCGGCCTCTTCCTCTTTATAGGCGATGTGCGCGCCCCACCAGGCCATCTCGCGCCACACCAGGGGATCGCCGTCGGGACGGATGGGCTCAGCGTAAGGCGGCACGTAGATGCGGGCGCCGTACGGGCCCATCTGGTGATGGTCGATGTAGGCCTGGGGAATCCAGTCGCGGAACATGATCTTCGCCGCATACTGGGACTCCACCATGTTGGTCATGAACGCGTCGCGGTTGTTGTCGTGGCCGATGTACTTGTGGTACAGCACGTTCAGCCCCACGCCCTCGTACTCGGTGCCCACGTACTTGTTGTACCAGTCGGTGACCAGGATTTCGCCGTCCGGGTTGAAGCACGGGATCATGATGGCGATCACGTTGTCCATGATGCGCTGGGTCTCTTCGTCCGTGCGCCGGAGCAGGTCGTACGTCAGCTCCGCGGCCGTCTGGCTGGCGGCCACTTCGGACGAATGCAGCCCGAACGTCTGCACCACCACCGCCTTCCCGTTGGCCACGATCTGCCGGATCTCGTCCTCGGAGACGCCGCGGGGGTCGCTGAGCCTGGCGTTCATCTGCCGGATCTCCTCCAGCCGGGCGAGGTTGGCGGGGGAGGAGATGAACAGCGCCAGGAACGGGTGGCCCATGGTGGTGGGTCCCATGTTCACCGCCTGCATCCGGTCGCTCTGGCGGTCCAGCAGGTGGTAGTACTCCACCAGCTTGTCCCAGCGGGCGAGCTTGCGATCGGCGCCCATCTGGAAGCCGAAGAATTGCTCGGGCGACGTCAGCTGCTGAGCCAGGGCAACGCGCGCCGGCGTGGGCAGCGCGGTGGTGATCAGCGAGATCGCCAGGAACCACAGCATCCTTCTCATAAGGCACTCCTCAGGACGTAAGCCCGGACCAGACGGAGGGAGAACGAGCGAAGGTGGGGCGGAGGGATGGGGGTGTCAACGTCCCAATGGCAGGTGACCCAGGGGAATGAGGAGCTGGGCCGGCACCAACCGGTTATCCACGGGAGGCGGCCGGTCTCCGCCGGTGCCGCCCAGGACTCCGGAGAAGGCCCACACCGTCAGGCCAGCCCCACCCACCTGCTGTCCCGCTGCAGGGACACGACGGTCCCGTTGACGTCCTGCGTGAGGTACCAGGCCGGCGAAGAACGACGAGAGGATGGCCGCGGTCGCGAAGGCGGTGGCACCGAAGACCAGCGTGAGCATCCGCATCCAGACCACTTCGTAGACCAGGCCGCACGCGCCCGACAGGAAGAACAACGCGAGGATGATCCGCCGGATGCTGCGCTCGCTCGTGAACGTCACGCCGCGAAGGTGGGCTGGCGAGAGAGGGGTGTCAATCTGCGAAGGCCCCGCTCCTCCCTCACCAACGCGGGCGCTGCCCGTTGGTGCGAAACCAGCTCGCGACGGGTATCCCGTCCAACAGCGCCGGCAGAAACCGCCGCCCCTCATAATCCCGCGCCAACGTCGCGTCGAGGTCCTGAAGCCCGGAGCGCCGGAGCGACCTGACCGCGGTGACCCGCCCCTCTTCGGAAATGATCAACTCGAGTTCGACATAAAGCCGCCTGCCCACTCGTGGGACATCGTCGCCTGGTTGCCTCTCCACGGCGAACTGGCGAGTGATCGGTCGATCTTGGCGTGCGATTTCGGGAGGGCAGAACACGCCCCGCTCCACGGTGATGGCCGGCCGCGGAACCCGGGTCATTCGCAAACGACTCACCCACGGGTCATCGGCCGTACGTTGAGGGCGTATCGCTGTGCGAATCAGGGAAACCACGGCGGTCCCCGAACTCGCGTCGGTGGGCTCAACCAGCCGGGCGCCGTGCAGCGTCCCCGCCGCGGTGAACGCCAGCGCCACGATGACGTGCGCGGAATCGAAGGGTTCCAGCATGGACCAAGCTTCCAACACGGCGGCGGAGTCCACTAATTCGTCTGCGGGTGGGAGCTTCTTGGGAGCCTCGGCGGGATGGCACCGGCGCTCGACCTCTCGACCGCCGGCGTCGCGGTACCGCAGGGTTTGACCGCCACCGGGAGCGGGCCAGAGGGCCAACAGGAAAACCGGACCTGCGACGATACGGAGCATGGGCCTCCGTTTCCAAGTCTTACTGCTTCGACAATACCACCAGCACCGTAGTGGTGCCAAACGTCCGTTCACCGGTGAGCTTGTTGTTCGAGAACACGAACGGCATGTCGCGCACGAAGGTATCCGCCATGTGATCGAACTCCACCGTGTCGCCGCGCAGGACCCAGGTTCCGGCCAAGTTCGCGTCAAAGTCCCCGCCGTCCTCGGCGCCATCCGGCACGAACAGGCGGCCGGTCGTGGTGCTGTCGGCCTGGAGCACGATATCCAGCAGCGCGCCCTGAGCCAGTCTATCGATGGTGACGCCGCCCTCTCGCGTCGTGAACGTCGTGGCGTTGTAACTGCCGGCCACTTCCTGCACGGTCGGCGGCGCGGCAGACTCCACCGGCGGCGGATCCAGCGTGGGGTCGGTGCAGGCGAGGAGGGTTATCAGCGTCGGGAGAAGGCCGCTGGAGAATCGCATTGGTACCCCCTTGGTCCTGGGTGTGGATTCGTTCCAACACCCCCTGACCGCCGCAACATCCATGCCGCTCACGTATGGTCCTCATCATCTGGGGAACCAAGCCGCACGTCCGCGGGATCTGGGGATTTCCGGGCTCGGAAATGGGCCTCCCGGGCCCTCTTGATGCCGGCTTGACCCCCCTCGCCATATTCCCCCACCAACGAAGGACGCCGTGAACGAGCTTCAGAGAGAGGTACGGATGCGACGGCTGTGGTTAGCGACCTTCGCCGTAGCCGCGCTCGGACCCGGTGGGCTCCGGGCGCAGGAGATACAGGTGCCGGTGGACGAGGCCGGCCGGATCCAGGTGATCACGGGCGAGCTGGCGCGGCGCGTGGGCCTGTTCGGTGAGGTCGAAGGGTTCCGCGAGGCGCGGCTGTTTCAGCTCGCCGATGGGTCGTTCGTGCTTGAGATCACCTCGAGCCCGATCGGCCGGCTCCGGCGCGAGCGCCGCCCCATGTCCGCCGCCGAGGCTGCCGAGTTCCGGCGCGATCTGACGGCGCGGATCACCGCCCGCGCACCCACCGCAGTGCTGGACCAGGGCGGCCGGACCAAACTCCTCGTGGGCTCCACCCTGCTGGGGCTCGGCTTCTACGGCTGGGCCACCGAAGAGGCGTTCAACCCGCAGGACGAACAGACCGGCGTGGCGTTGTACATGCTCACGGCCGCGGGGAGCTTCTTCGTGCCGTTCCTGGCCACCAGGACCGTTGCCGTGTCCGACGGCGCCGCCACCATGGCGCTCTGGGGCGGGACGCGCGGCGCGCTTCACGGGTACTTGGTGTCCCGCCTGGGCGACGCCGTCCAGGACAAGACCAAGTACGCCTGGAGCGTTGCCGTCGGCGCGACCGAGGCCGTCGCCGCGGGCCTGATCACCCAGTCGCTCGGCATGACCCCGGGCCGGGCGGAGCTCACCGGCGTTGGCGGCGACCTCGGGTTGGGCACCGGGTTTGGCGTCGCGAATCTCCTCGAGCTGGACGAACGCTCCAAGACCGTCACCGCCCCCGACGGGGCCGGCGGCACCTTCACCTACCAGATCGCCGATCGGACCCTGCAATCGGCCGCCATCCTGGCGGGCAGCGGCCTGGGCCTGGTGGCTGGATACCTGTTCGGGGCGAGCGGCGACTGGACCCGGGGCGACGCCATCGTGTTCCGGAACGTCGCCATGATGGGCGGCCTCGCCGGCCTCGCGGTGGGCGACATCATCCAGCAGCCGCGGACCGTCACGCTGACGTACCCGGACAGCTCCACCTATACGTACCGGGAGGACTACTACGCCCGAACCCACACGGCCGGCGGCCTGATCGGCACGGCCGCGGGTGTGGTGTTGGGTCGCGCGCTGGTCGGCGGGCGCAACTTCAGCACCAGCCAGGGGACCCTGCTCTCGCTGTCGCCGCTGGCGGGCGGACTCCTGGGGCTGGGCCTGGCCTATCTCGCCGCGCCGGACGAGTCCCCTGATCCCGCGGCGCCGTATCAGGACAACAACCACAGCGAGCTGTACCTCTCCGCGACCGCCGTCGGGGCCGCCGCGGGGTTCGCCGTGCTCTATCCGGCCATGGCCAAGCAGGCCCGGAGCGCCACGCTGGGGTCCAACCTGCAGTTCACCGTGAACCCCCTCGCCGCGACGCACCTGCTGCGCGGCGGCCGGGGCCAGGTGCCCCTGGCGTCGCTCAGCTATCGATTCTGACCTCCACGAGCAACAGAGTGGTGGTCTGACTCCTAGAACATGTGCCCCAGCTTGAGGTAGGTCTGTAAACCGGCCTCCTTGCCGTGGCCGAAGTCCGCCGCGATGATGAACGACTGACCCCACGCCACCCGGAGGCCGGCGCCCTTGCCCCAGTGCAGCCCGGCGCCGGCGTCGCCCGCGCCGCGATCGTCCCACACGCGCCCCGCGTCCACGAAGCCCACCACGCCCAGCTGCCACGGCGCGCCCAGGAACCGGAACGGCAACCCCCGCCAGCGGACTTCCGCGTTGCCGAGCGCCCTGGTGCGTCCCAGGTACCGCTGCCACAACACCCCGCGCACCGACTCGGCGCCGCCCAATCCGGTGAAGTCCTGGAATGACGAACCCAGATCCGCGAGCATCGCGACGGGCATCGCGCCCTGGATGTGCTCGCCGAACACCCGGCCCGCGAACGTGAGCGACGCGCTCGGGCTCAGGTAGCCTCGCAGGGTCCCGGTGAAGCGCGTGAAGTCGTCGCCGGCCGGCACCACGAACCCCTGCCACGCGATGCCCTCGAGCCACAGGCCGCGCCGCGGGTCGCGCTCCACATCGCGGGTGTCATAGATCAGACCGACCTTGGGACCCAGCGAGGTGGAGGCGTCCTCGCCCGACGGCACCGTGCCGTTGTTCAGGTCCACCGCGAATTGGGTGCTGAGATCGCGGGCGGCCGTGGTGTTCCGGTGCGCGGCCATGCCCGTGAGCAGGCGGACCCGCGGCAGGACGCTCCACTGGAGATCCACCACCAGCGTGGCGCGGTTTCGGCGATAGGTGTAGTAGCTCGGCAACGAGTCCCGCGCGTCCAGCGCCGAGTCGTACGGAGTGGCGTTCCCCAGGCCGAAGTACGGCTGGCAGCAGTCCCGGTCCACGAACGCGCGCACCGTGAGCCGAACCCGCTCGCCGAACTGGCGCGGGGAGTCGTAGAAGAGGGTGACGGATCTCCGGCCGCGCGTGGTGAAGAAGACGATCGGCTCGAAGGCCCAGAGATAGGGCGACTGGGCGCCGTCGCCGTACTGGTACAGGCCGCCGGTGACGCCGTAGCCGAACCCCTGATCCGAGTCGTAATTGAGGGCCGGCAACGCGGACCAGCCCAACCCGGTCTGGGCCTGCTGCGCCCGAGTCATCGGAGCGGCCGTCGTCACGAGAAGTGCAACCCAGTGCATCCACCGCATGGCGCTCCCCGGGGGGCGAGGCGGGCGATTATGCACCACGGCGCGCGCCGGCGCAACGCGCCAGACTGGCGCAGCGCGGTCCCCGCGGATATGCTAGTAAACCCCTCCCTAACACCCACACCCCTTGTTGAAAGGAGGGGGACAGATGATTCATCTCAGTCGCGCCCGCGTCATGGGGCTGGCCCTCGTGACAGCGGTCGTCCTCGCGGCGCCCGCCGCAGCCCAGACCCGCATCACCACCCCCAAAGAACAGCTCGGTCACAATATCGGCGACGATTACTTCCTCGCCACCTACACGCAGCTGACGGAGTACTGGCGGAAGCTGGACGCCGAGTCGGACCGGTTGGTGGTGCAGGAGATCGGCAAGAGCGCCGAGGGCCGGCCCCAGCTCATGGCCATTATCACCTCGCCCGAGAATCACGCCAGGCTGGCGCGCTTCCGGGACAACGCCCGGCGTCTGGCGCTGGCCGAGGGACTGACGGACGACCAGGCCAGGGCCCTGGCGCAGGAAGGCAAGGCGGTCGTCTGGATCGACGGCGGCCTGCACGGCACCGAGGTGCTGGGCGCGCACCAGCTGATGGAGATGGTCTACCAGATGGTGAGCCGCACCGACCCCGAGACCATGCGGTTCCTGAACGACGATATCCTGCTGGCGGTGCAGGCGAACCCGGACGGCATGGAGCTGGTCTCCGGCTGGTACATGCGCGAGGCGGACCCGCTGAAGCGCTCCATGGAGGGCGTCCCGCGCCTCTACCAGAAGTACATCGGGCACGATAACAATCGGGATTTCTACATCGCCAACCAGCCCGAGACCCAGAACATGGCGCGGGTGCTGTACCTCGAGTGGTCGCCCCAGATCCTCTACAACCACCACCAGACCGGCCCGCAGGGCGTGATCCTGTTCGCGCCGCCGTTCCGCGATCCATTCAACTACAACCTGGATCCGCTGTTGATGGCTGAGCTTGACGGCGTCGGCGCCGCCATGCACGAGCGCTTCGTGGCGGAGAACAAGCCGGGCGCCACCATGCGGCGGGGCGCGAGCTACCAGACCTGGTGGAATGGTGGCCTGCGGACCGCGGCGTACTTCCACAACATGGTCGGCCTGCTCACGGAGACGAAGGGCACGCCCACGCCCATGACGATCCCCTTCTATCCCGAGCGGCAGCTTCCCAGCGGCGACCTCCTCTGGCCGGTGGAGCCCACCACGGATTGGCACTTCCGGCAATCCATCGAGTACTCCATCACCGCCAACCGCGCGGTGCTGGACTGGGCCTCGCGCAACCGGGAGAAGCTGCAGTACAACGTCTACTTGATGGGCAAGCGCTCCATCGAGCGGGGCAACCGGGATCACTGGACGGTGCACCCCAAGTTGATTGACCAGGTCAGAGCGGCGGTGGCGCGAGATCAAGCGCGGGTCGGCTCGGAGCGATTCCCCGGCTTCGGCCGCGAAGTGCCGATCAGCTACTTCCCGATGCTGCGCCAGCCGGCAAATCGGGATGCGCGGGGTTACATCATCCCGTCCGATCAACCGGACTTCCCCACCGCGGTCAAGTTCATCAACGCGCTGGTCAAGAACGGCGTCACCATTCATCAGGCGACGAGCGCGTTCACGGTGGGCGGCAAGCAGTATCCCGCAGGCTCGTACGTGGTGAAGGCCGCGCAGGCCTTCCGGCCGCACGTGATCGACATGTTCGAGCCGCAGGATTATCCCAACGACTTCACCTATCCGGGCGGCCCGCCCATTCCCCCGTACGACAACGCGGGCTACACGCTGGCGTACCAGATGGGCGTCAAGTTCGACCGCGTCCTGGACGGGTTCGACGGCCCGTTCACCAAGACCACCGGCATGCAGAAGCCGCCGGCCGGCATGGTGGCGAACGCGCAGGGCGCGCGGGGTTTCTTGCTGAGCCACGTCTACGTTGACGGCTTCGTCGCCACCAACCGTCTGATGGCCGGCAAGTTCGAGGTGCAGTGGCTCACGCAACCGTTCCAGGCCAACGGCAAGACCTACCCCGCCGGCACGGTGTACCTCCCGGCGAAAGCCGGTCTGGTGCCCGTGCTCCAGCAGCTGGCCACCGAGATGGGGATGGCGTTCGACGGCGTGGCCCAGGGTCCGGAGGTGAGCGCGCTGCGGATGAAGCCAGTGCGCGTGGCGCTGTGGGACCGCTACGGCGGCTCCATGCCCTCGGGCTGGGTGCGCTGGCTCCTGGAGCAGTACGAGTTCCCGTTCGAGCGGGTGTGGCCCCAGGGGCTGGACGCGGGCCAACTCGCCAAGAAATACGATGTGATCATCTTCCCCACCGAAGCGATTCCGGGACTGGAAGCTCGCGGTGGGCCCGGCGGCGCGGGCGAGCAGCCGGACGCGGCCAGTATTCCGGCGGAGTTCCGCGGCTGGCTGGGACACGTGACCGTGGCCAACACCGTCCCGCAGCTCAAGCAGTTCCTGGCGGACGGCGGGACCATCATCGCGATCGGCAGCTCGATCTCGATGGGCGCGCATGCCGGTGTGCCGGTGGCGAACCAGCTGGTGGACGCGTCCGGAAAACCGCTGTCCGAGGACAAGTTCTACGTGCCCGGCTCGGTGCTGGAGGTGCGGGTGGATAACACGCGCCCCATCGCGTACGGCGTGCCGGAACGCGTGGACGTGTTCTTCGACCAGAGCCCGGTGATGAAGCTGGCGCCGAACGCCGGAGCCCAGGGCGTCACCCAGGTGGCGTGGTTCGAGAGTGACGCGCCGCTCAGGAGCGGTTGGGCCTGGGGCCAGCAGTACTTGAAGGGCGGCGTGGCCATCGCGGAAGCCAAGGTGGGCAGGGGCCAGCTCTACTTGCTGGGTCCCGAGGTCACCAATCGCGGCCAGCCGCACGGGACGTTCAAGTTCCTGTTTAACGGGATCTACCTCGCTGGTGCCACGCAGATCCGGGGTGCGGCGGTGCAGTAGCGGACAGGTAGCTCCTTCCGGAGCTCGCTCCTCCCAGTACGAAGC
>Ga0209002_10005191_pt1 | contig 10116 bp, 7 predicted proteins | sample Rifsed16ft2_FD_184010 | JGI IMG/M metagenome (GOLD analysis project Ga0209002, IMG submission 184010) | Soil microbial communities from Rifle, Colorado, USA - sediment 16ft 2 (version 2) | ecosystem: Environmental > Terrestrial > Deep subsurface > Rock core/Sediment | place: Rifle, Colorado...
GACAATTCTTTAGTGCTCGCTCGGCTCATCGCCTCGCTCGCTCCCCTCGCTCCTCGCTCGGGAGGAGGCGCCCTCCGGGCGCCGCAGGGTCCAACTATGGCGGATGTCGCCGCGGAAGAGGTGCTCGCCCGTCGCCGCCGACAGGATGTAGACCGCCTAATCCTCGAGTTCCTCCAGGCGGACGCCTAAACCCTTCCGAATCGCCGCACGCGCCTCGGCGATGCGATGGAGGAACTCGGGGTGATGCTCCAATCGGTAGTCGAGCCAGTCTTCTTCGGAGTCGAACCCGATGAGTACTCCTGCTGGCCGGCCGTGACGGGTGATCACGATCTCTTGCCGGGCGGCGAGGCGCAGGTACTTCGAGAAGTCGTCCTTAACCTTGGCCAGTGCCACCTCCCGCCTCGAGCTTCCCCTCTCGCTGGAGCCAGGCTTGCGCCTCGGCTTTGGTGACGATCGCGAGGACTTCGACGGCGGTTTGTGTGACGTCATAGAACACCCTTATCTCGTCGACCCTCAGGCGATACTGAGGCTGACGGAGACCTTTGAGCTGCTTGATCCGGCTCCTGCTGAGCTTCATCGGCGCGTTTCGCAAATGGCGCTCCAAAGCATCTCGCACTCGAGAACGAACGTGAGCGGGAAGCCTGCGCATCGCCTCGACGGCGCCAGGCGCCAAGACGATATCGAAGCGCATTCTGGCCAGATTATAGCCAGATTACGACCGGCGATGCAAGCGAGCGAAGGGGCCATCCCACGACCTCGAGCCTCTCGGCGAAATGGACCAGCGGCGGCTTTCGAGGAAGGTCGACATCGAGCAAACGCGTCATGTCGAGGCTCTCGATCTTGACCTCGCCGTTCTGGAGCGGCCACGGCGGATGGTGGATGTCGCCGCGGAAGAGTCTTCCGTCCTCGCTCGCTGCGTAGAGGCAGTACCGCTCCGTCAGCCAGCGCTCGATCTCCGATCCCCCGGCACTTCCCGTGCCGCGGTATCGAGCGGCGAAACGGGCCTCGGGGGCGCCGCGGTGGACTCTCTCGGAGCGGTAGTGGACGAAGCCGTCCCTCCGCGAGGACGACATGCGCGCGTCGAAGTAAGGCAGGTGAAAGAACCGGCGCGCACCCCGGACCGCGAACCGGCTCGTGGCGTCGAGGCTGAAGAACCAGACGCCGGGCTTTCCCTCGGCCACCACGTAGGTCCGCACGTTCAGCTCGACGAAGGACGAGACTCCTGGTAGGGGAGGAACCCACCGCGGCCGGACTCCGGTCATGTGAAAGGGAACGATGCCGAGATACGCCTGGTTCTCGAACGTGTCGAGCTCGAGCCCGCGAGGAATCCTCGCGAGGAGAACGTCGGCTCTCACCGGCCAATGCAAGAACGCGAGATCGTGCCAGCTCATGGCCATGACCCAGGGTGATGGCGGGAGAGGCCAGGGACGGTGGTCGGTCTTCTCGAGCGCCGGATGCCGGAGCGGCCAGTTCGGCCACTTAGGCAAGTTCGGCACGTTACCGGCCCCGGTTATTGAGGTTCAGGAGGTCGAGGAGAAACGCGTAGGCGAGAGCCGTCTCCCGGTGGTGGCGGTAGCGGCCGGAAGCCCCGTGGTGCCCCGCGTCCATGTTGGTCTTCAGGAGCAGCCGCGTGTCACCGGTCGTCATTGCCCGAAGCTTCGCGACCCATTTGGCGGGCTCCCAGTACTGCACCTGAGAGTCGTTCAATCCCGTGGTCACCAGAAGGTGCGGGTACGCTTGAGGCGCCACGTTGTCGTACGGGGAGTACGAGAGGATGTAGTCGTAGTACTCCTTCACCCTCGGGTCACCCCACTCTTCATACTCGCCCGTCGTCAGGGGAAGGCCCGCGTCGAGCATCGTGGTGACGATGTCGACGAAGGGAACGTGAGTTACCGCCCCCCGGAATAGATCGGGTCTCGAGTTCAAGACCGCGCCCACCAGAAGACCGCCGGCGCTCGCTCCGATAGCGAAGATCTTCGACCGATGCCCGTAGCCCTTCTCGACCAAGTGCTCGGCGCTCGCGATGTAATCGGTGAAGGTGTTCTTCTTCTGAAGGAGCCGGCCGCCGTCGTACCACGGCCGTCCGAGAATCTCGCTCCCGCGAACGTGGGCGATAGCGAAGACGAATCCCCGATCGAGGAGACTGAGGGCCTCGAGGGAAAAGCTCGCGTCGTGGATGATCCCGTAGGCGCCGTAGCCGTAGAGGAGGAGGGGCGCGTCGTTGCGGGCCTCGAGGTCGCGGCGATAGACGAGGGATATGGGAACGCGCGCGCCGTCTTTCGCTTCGGCGAAGAGCCCCTCGGTGACGTAGCGAGAGGGATCGAAGCCGCCTCCGACCCGGTCTCGTTTCAGGAGCCTTCTTTCGCGAGTCCTCATGTCGTAGTCGTAGATCGAAGGCGGGGTCGCGAGGGAGCTGTAGGCGAAGCGAAGGACGTCGGAATCGGGCTCGTGGTTGTCCCGGAGGTCGACCGCGTAAGCCGGCTCGTCGAACGAGATTTCGTGCTCGCCTCCGCCATCCCAGGGGATGACGCGAATCCGCCTCAGGCCTTCGCGTCGTTCCACCAGGACGAGAAAATCGCGGAAGACCTCGAGATCCTCCAGGATCACCCCCTCCCGGTGGGGAATCACTTCTTCCCAATTCTCGAACGTTGGCGCTTCCGCGGGTGCTTTCACCAGGCGGAAGCTCGGGGCACCTTTGTTGGTGAGGATGAAGAAATGGTTTCCGTGGTGGCGCGCCGAATACTCGTGATTGTGCTCGCGAGGCTGAAGGAGTCTGAGCTCACCCTGGGGGTCGTCGGTCTCGAGGATGCGATACTCGGTCGTGAGGACGTGGGCCGCGACCACGACCAGGAACTTCTTCGACCGCGTGCGGGAGAGCCTCAGGTGGAACGCCTCGTCTTTCTCTTCATAGATGAGGACGTCCTCGCGCGAGTCGGCTCCCAGCCGATGCCGAAAGACCCGATAGGAGCGAAGCGTGTCCGGGTGCTGCCTGGTGTAGAAGACCGTGCGGTTGTCGCCCGCGAAGGCGACGTTTCCCGTCACCTCGGGCAGCACGTCGTCGAGGAGCGCTCCGGTCTCGAGGTCCTTGAATCGCACGGTATAGATGCGCCGGCCGCGGGTGTCGACGCCGTAGGCGGCGAGCTTCTGATCGGGGCTCACGTCCGAAAAGCGCAGCGAGAAGAACTCGTGTCCCCGGGCGAGCTCGTTCCCATCGAAGAGGATCTCCTCCGGCGCATCGAGGGTTTCCTTCCTGCGGCAGTGGAGCGGGTACTCCTTCCTGGGCCCGTACCGGTGGTAGTGGTAATAGCCATCTCGCCGGTAGGGTACCGATGAGTCATCGGGATCGATCCTCTCGGTGATCTCTCTGAATAGAGTTTCCTGGAGCTCTTTGGTGTGAGCCATCGCCTCTTCGGTGTAGGCATTCTCCGTCCGAAGGTGCGCGAGGACCTCGGAATCGTCCCGGCGATTGAGCCAGAAATAGGGGTCGTGGCGGACGTGGCCGTGGATCTCGAGCCTCTCTGGGATCCTCTTCGCCTCGGGAGGCCGGCGAGGCGGCATGCGGCTATCGATCGGTCGCTCCCGCGGGCTCGAGAACGTAGCGATTCTCGGTGACGGACTCGATCTTCTCCCTCGAGAAGAAGAGGGGGAAGTACTGGTGCTTCGCCCAGAGTTGGAACAGGTCGCGATAGTGCGGGCTCTGAGGGTTTCCCGACTGTCCGGGGGAGCTCGTGGCGACGGAGTTGTCCCAGTCGGCGACGTCCAGAATCACGCGGAACGTCGCGCCCGACGTCTGGTTGTCCCCATCGCCGGTGTTGTTGAGGGTCGAGTCGTTGCCTCCCCGGGGCGCCGGTCCCACGTCGAGCTTCCTCCGGGTCTCCTCCGATACGGCGGCACTCAAGGGATGGTGAATGAGGACGTGCTTGAGCTTCTCCTGTCCGTAGCGCCAGCCGTTCATCTCCGCTCCGAGCCGCTCGGTGAGCTGGGCCACCCCCTCTTCGAGGCTCGCCTTCAGCACCGCGTCCCGCCCGGCGATGGGATCCTCTCCGAACCGCCCATCGGGGGCGGCGAGCCAGTCGATGAGCCGTTTCTTGTTCGGGCGGCCCAGCAGTTTCTGCCCCGCCTCGGGCACCACCTTGGCTTTCACGTTCTCCAAAAGTCTTCTTTCGAAGCTCACGTAGATCGCGGCGGCGATGGATTCCTTTGCGACGACGAAGTCCCAGTCGAGAAGCCTCGAAAGCGCCTGCCGCGATCGGGGCTCCGAGATCTCGAGGTGGCGTAGGAGCGGAACCAGGTTCCGCGCCGGGACCGAAAGCTCGTCGTGCTGGAACTCCATCATGTCGACGAGAGTGAAGCGGCGTCCCGTCGAGAGGAGCTCGTCCACGCGAAGGCCGCGCATCTCGTCGCCCCACTCCCAGTGGAGCGCCTCGGGATAGGCGAAGTCGTCGGGCACCATGAAGTTGTTCGCGGTTCCCCAGTATCCCTTCTCCGGGTTCTTCACGTTGGGAAGCGCTTGAATCGGGAGATAGCCGTCCCACTCGTAGCGCCCGTCGCCGGGAACCGGGACGAGGCCGCTCCAGTTGCGGCGGATGGGGGAGATGCCGACGGCGTGGTAGCCGATGTTCTTCCGGACGTCGCCCCAGATCATGTTCTCCGCGGGGATGCGGCTGTAGGCGCAGGCCTCCGCGAACTCTTCCCACGTCGTCGCCTGATTCATGCGAAGGCTCGCGAGGTAAGGCGAGGAGCCGACCTCCATCCAGGCGGCGCGAAGCGCGTAGGCTTTGTGATGCGCGCGGTCTTCATAGAGAACCGGACCGTGGCGGGTGTACTTGAGCTCGACCGTCTCCGGAGACTCTCCCTCGATCGGGATGGTCTCGCTCAGAGCCTGCATTTCCTCCCAGCCGCCGAGATAGCGGTATTGATTCAGGTTCGAGGGGTTTGTGTCGTAGACGTAGAGGTCCTCGTTGTCCTGGCCGAAGATGGTGAGGCCCCAACCTCCGTGCTCGTTATGCCCGATGGAGATCCCGGGAAGGACCGGCTCACCCCCGCCGATCACGTTCCATCCGGGCGCCGAGAGGTGAACGAAGTAGCGGAGCGAAGGCGCCGCGAGGGCGCGGTGGGGATCGTTGACCACGTACGGGTAGCCCGTCTGCGTCAGTCGGCCAGAGACCACCCAGTTGTTGCTCCCGATCTCGTCGCTTCCGTTCCCCGTGGGAAGGGCGGTCCTCATCGCTTCCGCAACGCGCTCGTAGCTTGCGCGGGCGTTCCGGTGCGCGGGGACCACGTCCTCGGGACGGAAGGAGATGGGCTCGCGAAACGCGCGGTAGAGCCCGAGGATCTCTTTCTCGAGGAGAGAGCCGTCGATCGCCGGATCGAGAGCGAGCTCGGGCCGTCCCGGCCGGTACCAATCGAGCTCCCGCACTTTCTCGGCGGAGGTGGCGGCGACCGCCATCCCGACCTCGAGCTCGTCCGTCACATTCGAAAGAAGGCCTTGATGTCGCGAGACGACGACCTCGGGGGTCCACTTTCCCGGCTTGATTCCCAGAAGCTCGAACTCCAAAGGAAGGAGCGACGGGATCTTCTCGGTCTCGGCGATCGCGGCGTTGACGCCTTCGACGAAGGACGTGATGATGAGCTCGCCCTTGGGGTGGTAGTGGGCGAGCTCCTGCTTCATATCTTTCCGGAATCGATGAAGTCTCGCGCCGACGTCGCGGGAGAGCTCTCTTCGTCCGAGAATCTCCGCGACGGTTCCCGTCGCCTGTCGTCTCCAGATCTCGAACTGGAAGAGGCGATCGCGGGCCGCGGTATACCCCTGGGCGAAGAACAGGTCGTGCTCGTTCTGGGCGTAGATGTGGGCGACTCCCCATCGATCGACGAGGACCTCGACCGGCTCTTTCAGGCCCGATACGGAAATGCTGGAAAGCGTGGCGAGAAGTAAGAAGTTCATGACTGTCTCCCGCTCTCAGGGCTGGTTCGTCGTGGGCGATCTCGAGCCCAGCTTTCGATCGAGGAAATTCGCGGAAGCCTCGAATGCCGCGAGCCAGTTCTTGTGCAGAAGGAAGTCGTGGACGTCGTCGGGGAAGACCAGCTCCTCGTACGCGACTCCCTGCTTCGCGAGCGCTTCCGCCAGATCCACCGACTCGCTGAACGGCACGTTCCGATCGTCGTCGCCATGGATGAGAAGCACCGGGGAGCGCCAGCTCGCGATCGATGCCATGGGGGAGGATTCGAACGCGCGTCGGGCCACCTCGGCGTGCTTCTCCGCCTGATAGCTCGGGACGAAATTTCGGATGACCACGTTCCAGTCGTGGACTCCGTGAACGTCTACCCCGGCGGCGAAGAGGTCGGAGGCGCGGGCGAGCCCGAGCGCGGTGAGATAGCCGCCGTACGACCCGCCCCAGAGGGCGATGCGATCGGGGTCGACGTCGTCGCGGCTGCGGAGATAGAGGCCGGCGCCCACCACATCCCGGAGCTCGCTCGCGCCGTTGGCGCCGTAGTCGATCGCTTCGCGGAAGTCGAGGCCGTAGCCGATGCCGCTGCGGTAGTTCACCGAGAGAACCACGTAGCCCCGGCTCGCCAGATACTGATTCATCGCGTAGCTGTTGTGGTAGTAGTACATGTAGTGCCAGCCGAGAAGCATCTGGCGGCGCGAGCCTCCGTGAAAGAAGATCGCCGCTTTATGGCGCTCAGAGGGTCGGTGGCTCTTTGGTCGGAAGAGTTGCGCGTGGATGCGCATGCCGTCGGAGGCGGAAATGACCACCGGCTCGGGCTCGACCAGGGCGTCGCTCGGGAAGCCGCGAGGTAGCGTCTCCGGTGCGAGGGCCCGCGGAGCTTCGTCGCCCACCTTCACCATGGCTTGGGCCGGCCGTTTCGCATCGGACGAGAGGAACGCGAGGGCGCCTCCGTCGCCCGCTTCGACTGGCGACCACTCGAGGCTCTTTCCGCTGGTGATGGAGCTCGGCGGTCCGGCGACGACCGACACCCGCCATAAGTGCCTCCGGTCGATGTCGTCCTGGTTCGAAGAGAACAGCACCGCGCTTCCGTCGTGAGACAGCTGGGCGTGCTCGACCTCGAAGTCTCCCGGCGTGAGAAGCGTCGCGGCCCCTCCGCTCACGCTTACGGAGTAGAGCTGCGTCCAACCGTTTTTCTCCCAGGGGAAGACGAGGCGATCGCCCTTCGCCCAGAAGATCTGGTTCTCCGCAACCACTCCGTGAAACGCGCTTCCTCTTCCCTCGTCCGCTCGAAATACGAGCCGTCCCTCCCCGGTTTCCGCATCGGCGATACGGATGGACCAGGGAAGCGCCTCGCGCTGCGGAATGAACGGAAGCACTTGCCGTTCGTTCGCGGACCGGAGAAACGCGACGCGCCGTCCGTCGGGAGACCAGACGGGCTCGCCGTCATGTCCGAGCCCCGGGTCCAAATAGTGAACGGCTTTGTTCGCGAAGGAATAGACGCCGATGAAGGAGTGGTCACCCCGATCGCTCACGAACGCGAGCTTGTCGCCCTGGGGGGACCAGCGGAGGGCGCCCACGCTCCCGCGGGTCTTCGCGAGCTCCGAAGCCTCGCCCTCTCCCTCGGCGGGAGCGGACCAGATCTTTGCCGCTTTCACGAACGCGACGGTCTTCCCGTCCGGGGAGATGTGGGGACCCTCTCCTTCGCCGATTTTTCGCGGCTTCCCGCTCCCGTCGATGCGCGCGATCCAGACCGCCTGCGAAGCGCCGCCGGGATCGCTCACCGGGTTCGGGATCTCGCCCGCGCGGTTGGGGCCACCGCCGCGAACGAAGACGATGTGGGTCGCCCCGGGCCCGAAGCGCGGCTGGGACAATTCCTGGCCCTCGTCCTTCTCGTCGCGGAAAATCGCGCGCGCGAGATAGTCGGGGGCCTTCCCGACCCATAAGCTGCGGAGCCCTTGATCGTTCTGGGTCCAGGCGAACGCGGCGACCTTACCTGGGTCGGAAGCTGCCACGAGGTCCGAGGGGAACGGCGAGCTCAGAATCTCCTCGAGGGTAAAGGTCTTTATTGGCTGGGCTTCTACGCGGAGAGAGAACGCGAGCAATAGTGGAAATAGATATTTCTTCACGATGACCCCTCTTCCGAGCGAGGACGCTCGATCGCGAAATGATATCATCCGCGCATGCGAAGCGACGCCATCAAGACAGGAATCTCACGGGCCCCGGCGCGGGCGATGCTCAAGGCGATGGGCCTCACCGACGCCGATCTGGAAAAACCTCTGGTCGCCGTCGCCAACACCTGGACCGAGGTGACTCCCTGCAACGTCCATCTGCGCGAGCTCGCGGTCCACGTGAAGCAAGGGATACGGGACGCGGGCGGGACCCCGCTCGAGTTCAATACCGTCGTCGTCTCCGACGGAATCGCCATGGGCTCCGAGGGCATGCGGTCCTCTCTCGTGTCGCGCGAGATCGTGGCCGACTCCATCGAGCTCGTGGTGAACGGCCACCTCCTGGACGCCGTGGTCGCGATCTCGGGGTGCGACAAGACGATCCCGGGGACGGTCATGGCCCTCGCCAGGCTCGATCTTCCGTCTCTCATGATCTACGGGGGATCCATCCTCCCCGGTCGTTTCCAGGGAAAGGACGTCACCATCCAGGACGTCTTCGAGGCGGTCGGCGCCTGCGCCGCTGGCCTCATGACCGAGACGGACCTTCAGTCCCTCGAGAACACGGCCTGCCCTGGAGCCGGGGCCTGCGGAGGACAGTTCACCGCGAACACCATGTCGACGGCGATGACCGTTCTCGGCATCTCCCCGATGGGAGTCAACGATATTCCCGCGACCGACCCGCGAAAGAAGGAGGCCGCCCACCGCAGCGGCGCCCTGGTGCTCGATCTGTTGAAGCGGGGTACGACCGCGCGGCAGATCATCACTCGGACGGCGCTCGAGAACGCCATCGCCTCCGTCGCGGCGACCGCGGGCTCGACGAACGCCGTCCTTCATCTCCTGGCTATCGCGCGCGAGGCGGGGGTCGAGCTCACGCTCGAGGATTTCGATCGCGTGTCCGCGAGGACGCCGATCCTCGCCGACCTCAAGCCCGGGGGGCGCTTCACCGCTCCCGACGTCGATCGCGCGGGCGGTCTTCGTCTTCTGGTCAAGCGGCTCTTCGACGGCGGTCTCCTCCGGGACGCGCCGACCGTCAGCGGGAAGACTCTCGCGGAAGAAGCGGCGAGCGCCAGCGAGACGGCGGGTCAGGAAGTGATCCGCCCGCTCTCGTCTCCCATCAAACCCCGCGGCGGCATCGCCATTCTGCGAGGCTCTCTCGCGCCCGAGGGCGCGGTGGTAAAGCTCGCGGGCCACGATCGCGTGCGCCACCAGGGCCCGGCTCGGGTCTTCGACTCCGAGGAGGAGGCGTTCGCGGCGGTCCAGGCGGGAAAGATCCAGGAGGGCGACGTGGTCGTCATCCGCTGGGAGGGCCCCAAGGGCGGACCGGGAATGCGGGAGATGCTCGCCGTTACCGGCGCCATCGTCGGTCGCGGACTCGGTGACTCCGTCGTCCTGGTCACCGATGGGCGGTTCAGCGGCGCGACCCACGGGTTCATGGTGGGACACATCGCTCCCGAGGCCGCGGAGGGCGGGCCCATCGCCCTCCTGCGCGACGGAGATCGCATCACGCTCGACGTCGACGCCCGAACTATCGACGTCGCCGCCGATCTGGAGGCCCGCCGAAGCTCGTTCCGGCCGAAGGAGCCTCGCTACCGAACGGGGGTTCTCGCGAAATACGCGAAGCTCGTCTCTTCGGCTTCACGGGGCGCGGTCACCGGCTGACGAGGCCCTTCACGCAGACCGGGCACTCGAGGTTCCCCGGCGACGGGGCAACGGGATGCTCGGTGTTGTCGAGCTGGCCTCGGTCTCCTCCGAGGTCGTGGAACAGCTCGCACTCCTTCTGGAAGCGGTCCCTCGACGCCGGAACCACCTCGAAGTGGAAGTAGGAGTAGTGGCCGACGAACGCGGCGAGCGACTCCCGCAGATCGTCGTCGGCGCGGCCGACGCGAGCCGCGAGGGCGCGGTCGTAGCCGAGGACGAAGACTCCGGGCGCACGGGGAGCGCGGGCCTTGAGAACCGAAGGCTCGAGCCGATGAGGCGGTCCCTCGGGCTCCTCGAACGGG
>Ga0209002_10005197_pt1 | contig 10112 bp, 10 predicted proteins | sample Rifsed16ft2_FD_184010 | JGI IMG/M metagenome (GOLD analysis project Ga0209002, IMG submission 184010) | Soil microbial communities from Rifle, Colorado, USA - sediment 16ft 2 (version 2) | ecosystem: Environmental > Terrestrial > Deep subsurface > Rock core/Sediment | place: Rifle, Colorado...
TGCGGATGGCGATGAACTCCTGCTCGAGTTCGTAATTTTTCCTGGCGGAGACGTTTATGCGGATCGGCCCTTCAAGATTCTCGAACACCTCGAGATAGGCAGACTGGGCCTTTAATTTCGCCTCCTGGGCATTCCCCTTCTTATAGAGACTGAGCGCTTCATTGAAAATGCCCCCTATTTCTTCGACCATACCCTTATAATCGAGTTTTTCATTGGCCCGGACAGTGGAAATCGATCCGGTCAACGCCATTGCCGACACGACAAGAACAAGGCTCAGGGTCTGCAATATCCGCACAGCTTTCTTCATATTCGCCTCTCTTAAAAGCCTGAAATATTTCTGCCCAAAGCAGCCTTGAAAACATCCCCCTCCCCCCTTTGAGACTGTGTCGCAATTCTCTTTTTTGTCATTTCGAGCAAAGCGAGAAATCTTCATCACCAGTAATGTTAATATGTTAAGATTCCTCACATTCGTTCGGAATGACATTTTCCCCTACTACGACACAGTCTCAAAGGGGGGCGAGATTGAATCTCGTAAAAAGCCATCGGATTTCAAGTTTTAATGAAAAAGACGTCGGAGCAGATCATAAGCCGAGTTCTGTGTCGCCTCCGGTTACCCGAAAGGCGCTGATGATCATTCCTCTGGGACAACAGTTGCCTGTTGCCTCAAGCGACGCTACCCGGGAACGTCGGGCGGGCCGCCCTTAATGTTCCCCTATTTGGTCTTGCTCCGGATGGGGTTTACCAAGCTTTCCCGGTCACCCGGGAAACTGGTGAGCTCTTACCTCGCCTTTTCACCCTTACCTGCCGTAAGCAGGCGGTATATTTTCTGTGGCACTTTCCTTAGGGTCGCCCCCAGTCGCCGTTAGCGACCATCCTGCCCTGTGGAGCTCGGACTTTCCTCCAATCCAACTCCCGGGGACACGAAACGAATTGCTACGCAATCCTATATCATGCCCCCGCGCATCGAACCAGCGATCATCTGTTCTACTCCGGCGCCTTCTTCTATAAAATCGGTCAACTCACTTTACGACGGCTACTCACAGTCATAAATATCAATTCTTTTTTTCGTTACGGTCACGCCAGTATATTATTCGATTACAATTCGGGCATGTGTGTAAATCCATCGATTTCTGCACTTCTATATATAGCTGAGGGGGAATATTCATATAGCACCCTCCACAAATCTCCTTCCAAACTGCAACCACGGCAAGACCATTATTCAACATCTTAATAGCCTCATATCTCTTAAGGAAACCGCTGGCGATCCTGCTTTTGAGCTCACTGTTCTTTTGACTGTATTTTAAAAGAGCCCTATCCAAAGATAGGAGTTCTTCTTCAATTTTTTTTCTCTCGCCTTCATATTTAAGCCTGCGAGCCTCCATTTCCTTTTCTTTTATTCTCAAATCATCTTTTGTAGTATCGACAATCTCCAGCAGCGCAATGATCTCATCTTCAGTATCGCTGTTTTTACCTTCGACGATCTCTATTTCCTTCAAAACCGCCTGATATTCTTTATTCGTCTTCACCTCGCCAAGGCGCCCCTTGGCCCGTTTAAGAGACTCCTGGTCTTTTTTCAGTTTTTCTTCTTTCTCCCGATGAGATTTTTGTATGTCTGCAAATCTACTCTTCTGTTCCTCAAGGTTGGTTTGAAAACTTTTGAATGCCCCGTCCAGCTTTAAGATTTCCTCAGGCAAATCCCGACACTTTACATTTAATTTATTGATCTCCGATTCGGCTTTTTGAAGTTCAATCAACAGCGCTAACTGTTCGTCCAATAATCATTCCCCTTTCCCTGTCCCTTAAAATAAAAAATGCACCAACAGTGGGTGCATTTTCATAGGAAGACCTGGCTAAGTAAGCACAGGCGGTTTGAGAACCTGACGCCTTGCCGCACCAGGTGCAAAATTTAAAATATCCTCTTCCATTGAGAAGACGCGTCCCCCGCTTTTTCATGATGTTATCAACATTACAATGGGCCCACCTGGGTTCGAACCAGGGACCTACCGGTTATGAGCCGGTGGCTCTTCCAATTGAGCTATGGGCCCGCAGCTCCTAATAATTATTAACGGTGAATAATTGAGAGATTTCAACCTTGCGCATTTTATGGAAACAGTATCCATCCTCTCTTGCACTGTACCCATTCTCATGGGTCATTGTCAATATTTTTTATTTCTTGTGTTTATTTCTTGTTTTATGCTACAGGCGATCTCCTTAAAAAATTATGCCCGTGAATCGGGACGTAAGTTTTACAACCTTTCGAACAATAGTAAGGTCATGAAAAAAATTGCCCCCTCCATTCTTTCCGCCGATTTCAGCCGACTTGCCGAGGAAATAGCCGCCGTGGAAAAAGCGGGCGCTGATCTGATCCATATAGATGTCATGGACGGGCGCTTCGTGCCCAACATCACAATAGGCCCGGGAGTAATCGCCTCTTTGCGCAAGACTACCCGCCTTCCCTTCGATGTGCATCTGATGATCGAGAATCCGGAGCGCTACGTGGAAGCCTTTGCCAAGGCGGGAAGCGATATGATTACCCTGCACGTCGAGGCGGCGCATCATCTCCACCGAACGATAACGTTGATTAAGGAACTGGGTATCAAGGCCGGCGTATCCCTGAACCCGGCCACGCCTCTTGTGCAGGTTGAACCGATTCTTCCCGACGTCGATCTTCTTCTCATCATGACGGTAAATCCAGGTTTCGGAGGGCAAAGGTTTATTGCCGGTCTTCTTCCCAAGATCAGAAAGGCCAGAGAACTGATAGGAGCGATTGCGCCGGATGTCTTGGTAGAGGTGGATGGAGGGATAACCATGGAAAACATTTCGTCCGTTTCTGAAGCCGGCGCGGATATTATCGTTGCCGGCCAGGCAATTTTCGGGAATGGGGATTACGGAAAAGCAATTTCAAAAATGAAGACAATTCTTGGCAGGTCTTGACAGCAGAATTACATTTACCATGAATTTCAGGCCTTGCTGTAATCAAAAACGCCCCTCCCGGATTTGCGTCCCAGACGCCCCGCCCTCACTAATTTCCGCAACAATGGAGCGGGCCGATACTTGTCTCCCAGTTCCCTGTGCATGCCTTCCATGATATGCAGGAGGGTGTCGTTTCCGACCAGGTCGGCTAAGGCAAGGGGGCCGATGGGATGATTGCAGCCCAATACCATGCCCTTGTCTATGTCTTCCGCACTGGCTACACCTTCTTCCAGGGTATAATAGGCCTCATTTATCATCGTGCAAAGGATCCTGTTTACCGCAAAAGCCGGCGCCTCATTCACCACAATAACTTCCTTGCCCAGCTTTTTTCCCCATGCCTTGGCTATTTCCAGTGTTTCTTCCGATGTCTCGTTTCCTTTGATAACCTCAAGAAGCCGCATCACCGGTACGGGATTAAAGAAATGGGTGCCGATAAAGCGTTCCGGCCTTTTTGTGATCGCCGCCATTTCAGTAATACTGAGTCCTGAGGTATTGGTAAAGAAAAGGCAATGAGAAGGCACGATTTTTTCCAACTCCGCGTATACTTTTTTCTTTATATCCATCACTTCCACGATCACTTCCACCACCGCATCGGCATCGCCGGCAGCCTCTTTAAGATCGAGAGTCGGTTTTATCCTGGCCAGGATAGCATCCGCCTCTTCCTGAGTTTTTCTCCCCTTTTCAACGTCACGACCAATATTTTTTCTGATGTTGTTCATGCCTCCCTCGATAAATCTTTGCTCTATATCGCGCATTGCCACCTGAAAACCGGCCTGCGCGCAGACCTGGGCAATACCGTTGCCCATCAAACCAGCCCCCAAAACACATATCTTTTTAATTTCCATCTTTTCACTCCTTCCTGTTCCCAAGCAGTTACAATAATTGCGAATATCCAGTGCAATGAGAGATGATTAGTTCCACCTTTTCCCTCTTTATAAGAATCGGCTAATTAAGGCAAACTTCCATTAAAAAACGCTCCAGCATAAGTTTCGGGTCTTTCCCCGTGGATCGCAAGGACAAGTCCATTTCCGCAAGATATTCCAGATGCCCGAGCAGGACATTATAGGAGAATTTATCCGAACTTTTGAGCAGTTTATACATAACGTAGGGATGTTGACCGGCCAGGGCGCCCAGTCCTTCTTTTTCCTTGCCGGCCAAAGCCTTTATGTCCGGGTAGACGCTTGTTTGAAACCGGCTGAAATCCATATGCGAAGTATAAGAGGTCAGCTTTCCCGACATTAAAAGAAGCCTGGCATAAAGGAGAAGCCTCACCTCTCTTGTCAGCATTTTCATAATAACCAGATGATGGACGCCCTGTTCCAAGAGGTCTTTGAGGACTAACAGAGTCTGCGGCAAATTCCGCTCCACAAGGGCCGATGTTAAGTCGAAAACCGTATCCTCCTTAGTTTTGCCGGTAACCTCTTCCACATCGCCGGCCTCTATGGTCGGTCTATCGCCCGTATAAACGATCAGTTTTTCCAGCGCCAGCATGGATTCCCTTAGCTCGAATCCCGTTTTGCCGCCGATTGCCTGCCAGGCATCGGGTGTTAGCTTCTTTCCTTTTTCAGCGAGCAATCCCTGCGCCATCCCGACAAGCATGAATTTCTGCTTGGCTTCACCCTTGACGCGGGAAAAAAATAAAACCGTCCCCACTTCTTCGATCTGCTTGAAGAGCTGCTTCCTTTTGTCCACCACCTGGGCCGTTAAAATCAGATGATTACCTTTAGGCAGCCCGCTTGACAGAATTTTTCCCAGGCCGCCCGAATCATCCCCGGCTGCCCTTGAGTCCATGCCCGGTTCTGTACATAGATCAATAGCTTTGGGCAGCCATTTTTCCCTGTCCTCGCCTCTATCGCCTTCAACTGTCCTTTGCCAGTCCTCGTCGGAGACGTTTTTCCAACCCCCGTCCCGGAGATCGGCAAGTTTCCAGCCCGCGAGCTTTAGAAACTGGAGAAAATCACCTGCGACTTGTGAAGGATTGCTGTCTAAATGATCGCGAATCTTCTGGACAAGAGCAGGCAAAACCTTCCTGGATTGGAAAAGAGTTGTGTTTCTTACGGCGACAATCTTCCTGCCCGGAATGAGAGGCATGGTGAGAAGAGAACGGCAAATATCGTTGACGTTTTCCTGCCCCCCCTCCATAAAAAAAAGATTAAAGGCCCGGTCGGCCGCCGGGAGAAGGAGGTCAATTATTTTATTGAATGCGTCCTGGAGCAGGTATTCTTCTTCTCCGTAGAGAAGATAACAGGGAGTAACCAATCCTTTTTTTATACTGTTTAATGCCTTCTCCAGGGTTTCTGTGCTTTCGCCAAGTTGAGAGTTCATCCATCAAACTCCAATGTTCACTTATAGCGGTCGGGGGAGTTATACAAGCGAAGGCGCCCGTTCGGGATTAGAGTATTACGTATTTTTTAATATATTTTACAACTTCCTCGGGGTCATCAATGATCTCTATAATAGCAAGATCATCCTGCGAGATATTGCCTTCCCGCAACACGGTACTTTTCAACCAGTCTATAATTCCCTGCCAGAATTCGCTTCCCATCAGTATTACGGGAAAGCTCTTTATTCGCCTTGTCTGTATCAGGGTAAGGGCTTCGAACAGTTCATCCAGGGTTCCAAAGCCGCCCGGAAGCACCACATAAGCCATGGCGTACTTGACAAACATGACCTTACGGATAAAAAAATAATTGTATTCTATGTTGATATTTGCATAAGGGTTGGGTTTCTGTTCAAAAGGGAGATGGATATTCATCCCCACCGATTTTCCGCCGGCTTCTGCTGCACCTCTATTGCCTGCTTCCATGATGCCGGGACCGCCGCCGGTAATTATGCTGAACCCCTCTTCTGCCAGCCTGTGGGCAAGATATTCCGCCTTCTTATAATAGGGATTATTCGGCTGAACTCTTGCCGACCCGAATATGGTAACCGCATTAGCTATCTCGGAAAGAGCATCAATCCCCTCTACAAATTCGGCCATGATGCGGAATATCCGCCACGGTTCTTCGATGGACAGAGCATCTATGAGGTACTGTTTTTCTGCCATAGGGCACCCCCTTCAAAATTTTCGCAAAGAGCATCCAAAACACGACTAAAACAGACCAAAATCCAATTAGTAGATTCTGCGACGCTGAACTTTAGCAAGTCTTCTACGGGCTTCAATGGCTTTCCGTTTTCTTTTTACCGACGGCTTCTCGTAGGCTCTGCGTATCTTAAGCTCCTTGAAAAGACCGCTTTTCGACAATTTGTTCTTAAGAATTTTCAAGGCTTTTTCGACGTCATTATCAAATACTTTTACCTCCAAACCGATTCCCCCTTTCTATTGATATTTAGGGCACAAAAAAAGGGCAGTACGGCCTCACACTATCAATCACCGTAACCTACCCTTTGCTGTTCACGATATATTAAATCACGCTCCCAACTTGGCTATAGTGCGCTCTAACGCTTCCAGAAATACTTTATTTTCTTCTGGTTTGCCCACCGTTACCCGCATGTAGTTTTTCAACTTTCCGGCGGCATTAAAGTTTTTTATAAGAATTCCCTCATCAAGCACGCTTCTGTATACCCGATTCGTATCAAAAAGACAACTAAAAAAAATAAAATTTGCATCGGAACGATAGGGGCGAATGCCTTTTATCCGTTGCAAGGCTGTAAAAAGTTGGTCTCTCTCCCGGATAATTTCCCCTGCCTGATCTAAAAATATCTCCTCGTGATCCAGGTAAAAGCCGGCGGCAACCTGCGATATGGAATTAACGTTATAGGGCAGCCTTACCTTGTTCAGTTCTTGCACCAATGGGGACGGGCCTAATAAAAAACCGATGCGCATGGCGGCAAGTCCTATTTTAGATAAGGTCCTGAGGATGACCAGGTTTTCGTACTTTCCCAGGAGAGAAAGAAAAGACTTGCCGGAAAAATAACCATAGGCCTCATCCACCACAACAAGCCCGGTTGCTTTCTTAAGCAGGGTCTCCATTTTTTCTCTGCTAAAACAATTTCCCGTGGGATTATTGGGATAGCACAAAAAAATCAGTGCGGGAGACGACGCATCCATTTGCTCCAGCATCGCATCAATATCCAGATCGAACTCATCATCGAGGGGCGCTTCAAGCACCCTGTGCCCGTTATTCAAGGAAGTTATCCCGTACATGACAAAGGTCGGCACGGGTATCAGAGTGGTGGAGCTTGCCAGCGATGCGCAGAGTATTTGAATCAGCTCGTCGGAACCGTTGCCTATCATCAGCATATCTCTGTCGATGCCGAAGGCCTCCGCAAATCTTCCGCGAAGCAAAGATGAACCCGGTTCGGGATAGCGGTTCAGCGCCACCTTCCGTATGGCATCAATAAATTCATTATGGATTTCCGGCGTGATTGTAAAAGAGTTTTCATTGGCATCCAATCTTATGCGGCAATAAGGCGCATCGGCGGCGTAGGCCTGCTGCCCGCGCACCTCCTCCTTAATAAGATTATAAACGGTTCCATAAAAATTCCCGTCCCCTGCATCAGTCAACGGATGTTTCCTCCTCCGCTTCCTGGATCAAAAACTCATTATATTCATGTAAATCGAGAAGATCATCGAGCTCATCTAAATACGCCATCTCTACAATTATCATCCATCCCGTATCGTGGGGATCAGTATTGACAATACCGATGTCGTCCAGGAGGTCTTCATTTACGCTGATAACTTCACCGCTTACCGGAGAGATGAGATCTATGACTCCTCTGGCCGAGGTCTCGATAGCTCCGAAAGGCTCATCCCTTTCTATATAGGGGTCCGCGTCGGGCAGTTCAATGGAAATGGCCTCTCCAAATTTTTCCTGGGCATAATCGGTAATACCGATGGTGGCCATATTTCCGTCAACTCTTACCCACACATGTTCACGACTGTACAACAGATCATCCGGAAATACTTTCATAATAAACATCCTACTTTTGTAATTTAATGTTGGCGACTTCTTGCGAAATCTTTAATATAATAAAGTGAAATCTTTTCCTATCTTTGTCAACACCTCGCAACCGTCCTTTTTTACCAGGATCATATCCTCGATCCTGACTCCCCACAGGCCGGGAATATAGACGCCCGGTTCAATAGTAATTACCATCCCCGCTTCGAGAACGACTTTCGACGATGCTGCCATCTTTGGCGGTTCATGGATGTCGAGCCCGATGCCATGACCGGCGGCGTGCGAAAAAAAACGGTCCAGCCCGCCTTCCTTTATGCGGTCCCTGGCAATACGATCAATCTCACTACAGGGAATGCCTGCTTTCACGGCCGCCAATGCCCGGTCATGGGCTTCCTTGACGACATGGTATACCTCTTTTTGTCTGGTAGAAGCGCATCCCAGGAAAAAGGTACAGGTTTCGTCGGAATGATACCCTCCATAAACAGTGCCGAAATCAATTACTACCGCATCTCCCGTTGCCAATTTTCTTGCTCCCGGGGTGGCGTGAGGCAAAGCGGAATTTACCCCTGAAGCGACTATGGTCGGGAAGGATACCCCTTCGGCGCCCTTTTGCCTCATCCGGTATTCCAGCTCCAGGGCCACATCCCTTTCCCTGACGCCGGGCCTTATCGCATCGAGCATGGCGGCAAGCGTTTCGGATGCCTTTGCAGCAGCCTCCCGAAGAAGGGCAACCTCGCTTTCGTCCTTTATTGCCCTGATGCCACTGCCATCGTTGGGGAGTGATTCCAGCTTTACATCGGGAATTTTTTCTTTCAGCTTCCCGTAGTTTTCAAAACTGATTGCCGCCGACTCGAATCCGACAGCCTTTGCCTCGAAGGTAGCAAGGATTTCGGCAATCCCTTCCATTTTATCGCGGCATTCAAAAATTTCCACCTGCGGCGCCTCTTCACGCGCCTGGGTCACGTAGCGGCCGTCAACCAGCAAAACCAACCGGGCGTCGGCCAGAAGCAGCGCACCGCTGCCGCCTGTAAAGCCTGTGAGATAGCGAATATTATTCAGGTCAAGAAAAAGCAGGGCTTCGAGTCTGTCCGTTAACAGCTTTTTCCTGACTTTTGACAACCTTCCCGGGAACCGGGGCGGTTCAGGCTGCATGACGCCCCATCCTGTCGAGATTGTTCAACCATCGGTTTAGTTCCCGAATAACTGCCTCCGGTTTACTTGAGAAATACTTCTCCGCCTGCGCTTTTTTCGTTGTCTGAAGTTCCCCCAGCATCGCCGCCGCCCGGTGATTGGTCTTATCCTTCTTGAGGATTTCTTCCAGCACCTTTGCTGCCATATCCGGATGTCCCTGCTTTACGTAGAGTTCCGCCATGGTTACGGTCTGAAGACCGGGGATGGAACGTTTCCGTTCAAATATCTCTTCTTCACTGGGGAGGAGGTCTGTTTCTTCACGGGCCGACAAAATAGAACTGAGTTTTTCCGCTATCTCCCTGGAAAGGGGCGCATCGGGGTTTAAGGTGACAAATCTCTGGTAAAAGGCAGTCGCCTCACGGTTTAGTCCCGATTGAAGGCAGATATCGCCCATCCGGGCGTAGATCCGGGACATGCCGAGGATTGCCCCGTCCACCTCCCTAAGCATCTGCTTTACCTTGTCCAGCTTACCCATGCGGGTCCAGGCATGGCATACAATTACCCGCGCATCGGCGTCATCGGGGAAACGCGTAAGCCAATCCAGGGCGATATCCTGCGCCATCTGGTAAAGCCCCTGGGCCAGAGCGGATTCCGCCCTCTCCAAAAAAGATTCCTTTTCTTTGCCTGCGCTTTCAGTCATAACTATTTGTATTCTTAGTGAATAAGTAACTTATTGTCCTTGCAATCAACGAAACGGCTGCAAGCTAACACAGCCTTTGAGAACGTGTCAAGAAAGAATTCAGGAATAATTCAGGAAACGATAAAAGGAGTCCCGATTACTCTTTCTTCTTGAATTATTGCTTTTCAGAATTGCTCCCAAAATAAAAAGGGGGAAGCGACTTACCTTCCCCCTCTCTGTAAACTATGTTGTTATAAAATTAGTACAAGGCCCCCCGATTACCACCACCTGAATTTTCAAGGCCCGAAAGGAGAATTAAACACAAAGCCCGCATCAATATCTGCTTGCGTCGGCAGCAGCCAGAAGAAGACAGTGGAAGTTGTTTCCGTTCCGCCTACTTCGATCGTCGCCGTAAGGCGGTCTTCGAT
>Ga0209002_10005198_pt1 | contig 10111 bp, 6 predicted proteins | sample Rifsed16ft2_FD_184010 | JGI IMG/M metagenome (GOLD analysis project Ga0209002, IMG submission 184010) | Soil microbial communities from Rifle, Colorado, USA - sediment 16ft 2 (version 2) | ecosystem: Environmental > Terrestrial > Deep subsurface > Rock core/Sediment | place: Rifle, Colorado...
GGAAGCCCCACCCGCCGTGCTCGGCGGGGAGCGCCACGCTCCTCCAGGGAACCGACGGGACCGCTCGGGGCTCGCTCACGCGCAAAAAAACGTGAAGCGGCGCGGGCAACCGCGCCGGGAGGCTAAGATTATAGGCTGTGATTCTGGTGCTCCAGGAGCGCCTGGCGGCGGTGGTGCGAGATTCAACGCGGGCCGCCTTCGGGGTCGACCTCCCCGCCGTCGCCTTCCAGTACCCGCCCCGCCTCGCCCTCGGGGATCTCGCCCTCACCGCGCCCTTCGATCTTGCGAAGACGCTGCGTCGCAAGCCGCGAGAGATCGCGGAGCGACTGGCGGTCGAGCTCGGCTCCGCCCCCGGAGTGCGCCGGGCGGAGGTTGCGGGCGGGGGTTACGTGAACCTCTTCCTCGAGCGCGGGGGCTTCGCGCGTGAGCTCCACCAGCGCCTCGTGACGCGGCCGCCGGCGCCGAGGCGGCGCGGGCGAGCCATCGTCGAGCACACGAGCATCAACCCCAACAAGGCCGCTCACGTCGGCCATCTGCGCAACGCCTGCCTCGGCGACACCTTCGTGCACCTCCTCCGCCACCGGGGCCACGACGTCGGCGTCCAGAACTACATCGACGACACCGGCGTCCAGGTGGCGGACGTCGTGGTCGGCCTCCTTCACCTGGAAGGCAAGACGCTCGCCGAGGTCGGGCGGATCGACGGGAAGTTCGACCACTACTGCTGGGATCTCTACGCCCGCGTGGGCGACTTCTACGCCGCCGACGAGGAGAACCGGGGTCTCCAGGGCCGGGTGCTCCACGCCATAGAGGAGGGCGAGAACGACACCGCGCTCCTCGCCGCCCGCGTCGCCGGACGAATCGTGGACTGCCACCTTGCGACCATGGCCCGCCTGGGCATACGCTACGACCTCCTCGCCCACGAGAGCGACATCCTCCGGCTGCACTTCTGGGACCGGGCCTTCGAGCTCCTCAAGGAGAAGGGAGCCATCCGGCTCGAGACGGAGGGCAAGAACGCGGGCTGCTGGGTGTTGCCGATGGAGGGCGATGCCGGCTTGGTTGAAAAGCCCGAAGGGGCACCGTCGTTGGGGCCCAAGGGGCGCCGCATGGGTGAGGACGACAAGGTCATCGTGCGGTCGAACGGCACCGTCACTTACACCGGCAAGGACATCGCCTACCAGCTCTGGAAGCTCGGCCGCCTCGACCGGGACTTTCGCTATCGTCGGCACCGGACCGATACCGACGGCCACGTGCTGTGGGCGACGACGAGCGGCGACGGCGAGCCCGGTGCGCCGTGCTTCGGCCACGCACAGACTGTCTACAACGTCATCGACGTCGGGCAATCGTATCCGCAGCGGGTGGTGAAAGCGGGCGTCGCCGCCCTCGGCTATGCGGCGGAGGCGGCAGGCTCGCACCATCTCGCCTACGAGAAGGTCGTCCTCTCCCCCGCCACCGCGCGGGAGCTGGGCTACGACGTGGCGGAGGAGGAGACGGCGATCAAGGTCTCCGGCCGAAAGGGGCTCGGGGTGAAGGCGGACGACCTCATGGACGCCCTCGAGGCCAAGGCGCGGGCGGAGGTCGACGCCCGGGACCCCGCCCGCGACCCCGCCGCGCGCGAGGCCACCGCCCGCGACGTCGCGGCGGGGGCGCTGCGCTACTTCCTGTTGAAGTTCTCGAGGACACGGGTCATCACCTTCGACATGGCGGAGGCGCTGGCCTTCGTGGGCGAGACGGGGCCCTACATACAGAACGCGGTCGTGCGCGCCCGGAACATCTTCACCAAGCTCGAGGCGGAGGGGCATCGCCGGGCCGAACTCGTGAAGCGGGCCCTCTCGTGCGACCTCGCCCCGTTTTTCGAGGGCGACGAGGGCGACGAGGTCTGGTCGCTGCTCGTCCTGATGAGCCGCACCGACGAGATCGCAGAGCAGGCCATCCGTGCCGAGGACGTGGCGCTCGCCGCGAAGCACGCCTTCGCCGTCGCCCAGGCCTTCCATTCCTACTACCAGAAGCCCTCGTACTCGGTTCTCTACGCCGAGAGCGAGGATCGCCGGGCGTTCCGGACGCTGGTCGTGGACGGCTTCGTCCGGCAGATGGAGGAGCTGCTGGGCCTCCTCGGCATCCCGGTCCCGGAGCGGATGTGATGCGGCCTCTCATCGGGATCACCCTCGGCGACGACGACCGGCGGAGGGGCCTGCAGGTGCTGAGACAGGACTACGTCCGCTCGGTGGAAGAGGCGGGGGCGGTCCCTGTCGCCCTCCCCGCGGGGAGACCGGAGGACGCGACCGGAGTCCTCGAGCGGCTCGACGGCCTCGTCCTCTCCGGAGGGGTGGACGTGGACCCGGCGCTGTACGGGGACGCGCCCCATCCCCGACTACGCCGCGTCGACAGGCGACGCGACGACTTCGAGCTGGCCCTCGTCGTCGAGGCCCTCCGCCGTGAGCTGCCGATCCTGGCTATCTGTCGGGGACACCAGGTGTTAAACGTTGCGATGGGGGGAACACTGGTACAGGACATCCCGTCAGAGTTCGAGGGGGGCATCGATCACGATGCCCCCGGCCGGAGGTGGCGGAGGGTCCACCGGGTCGACATCGTCCCGGGAAGCCGTCTGCACGAGGTTCTGGGTCGAGTGACAGTTTCCGTAAACAGCTTTCACCATCAGGCCGTGGGGCGGCTCGGGCGCGGCCTGGTCGTCTCGGCCCGTTCCGAGAGGGACGGTCTCATCGAGGGCATCGAGTTCCCCGAGCTCCCGTTCGTGATCGGCGTCCAGTGGCACCCCGAGTCCTTCTGGAACCGCGCCGTGTCCTTCCAGGCCCTCTTCGACGCCCACGGCCAGGCCTGCCGGCTGACGGTGCCCGCACTCGGTCGGGTGACCCGATGACGGCCGTCCTGGCCCTGACCCTCCTCCTCGTCGGCCCCGCCTCCCCGACCGGGATCGAGTTCGAGCACAACTTCGACAAGGCGATGAAGCGCGCCCGGAAGCTGGGCAAGCCCGTGATCGTCGACTTCTGGGCCGAGTGGTGCACCTGGTGTCACCTCCTCGACCGCACGACCTACGCCGACCGGGAGGTGGCGAACCGGGCTCGAGAGTTTGTCGCCGTCAAGGTGAACGCGGAGGGGCCGGGTCGGGAGACCGAGATCGCCCTCCGGTACGACGTCCATTCGCTGCCGACCATCCTCTTCCTCTCCCCGGGCGGGCGCCAGGTGTACCGCCTGAACGGCTTCCAGGGCCCGGGGCAGTTCCCCCGCACGATGGACGCCGCCCTGCGGACCGCCCGCCGCGTGATGGAGTGGGAGGCGGCGCTGGAGCGCGATCCGGAGGATCCCCGCGCTCTCGCCGCCATCGGCCAGCACCTCTTCGAGCAGGAGTACTACGACGAGAGCCGGGATCTGCTCCAGCGGGCGATCGCGGACGACGCGGAGGAGCCGGTCGCCGAGCGTCGTCGCTCGCGCATGCTCCTCGCCATCGTCCAGAACTACGACCGCCGGTACGCGGAGGCAGAGGGGCTCATCAAGGACGCGCTGTCGCTCCAGCCGCGGGGCGAGGACGAGCCCAAGCTGCTGTTCGTCCTCGGGCGCACCTACGTCTCCTGGGGACGTCGCGACGAGGGGGCCCGGACCCTGCAGGTCATCGTGCGGGAGTACCCGCAGAGCCCGCTCGCCCAGAAAGCGAAGGAGACGCTCGTCGTCCTCGAGCGGCGATAGCGGCTCACGTCTCGAGCAGCCGTCGCAGCTCCGGGAGGGCCTCCGCGAGCGCCTCCTCGCCCGCGATCGCCAGGTGTGGGATCCGCTGCGGCCGCATCCAGCTGGACTCGCCGATCTGCGGCGCGATGACGAGGTCGGCCCCCGCTAGCTCGCCCCGCGTCCGGCCGCGGACCACCGTCAGCCCCGCCCGGAGCGCGAGGGCGATGAACGAGTCCGCCGCCGGCCACTTCCCCCCCGCGTTGCAGTCCACCGCCAGCACCAGCCCCGCTTCCCCCGCCAGCTCCCGGGCCCGGCGCACGGGAACCACCTCGGACACCCCCCCGTCCACCAGACGCCTCCCGTTCCACAAGAAGGGCGGGAACATGCCAGGGAAGCTGCAGGACGCACGCACGGCGTCGCGGACGCTGCCCGCCCGGAAGACCACCGCCTCCCCGGTGTCGACGTCGGTCGCCACGACCACGACCGGGACGCGCAGGCCTTCGAAGCGCGCCTGCGGCAGGTACTCGTCGATGAGCGCGCCCAGCTTGCTGCCCGAGAGGAGCCCCCCGCCCCAGCCCCGCACCCACATCCAGGGATGGAGGTTGGCGGCCTGAGCGACCAGGCGGTCGAGGTCGGCCCCTCCCGCCCAGGCCGCGGCGACGAGGGCTCCCCCGCTGACGCCGGCGATGCCCGCTACCTCGATCCCCTCGCGCCCGAGCTGACGCAGCACCCCGCAGTGCGCCGCGGCGTGGGCGCCGCCACCGGAGAGGGCGAGGTAGAGCCGCTTCACTTCGGCCTGGAGGTATCGGTCACGAGCTGTGAGGGACCGCGCGTCGCTTTGGCGAGCGAGGGGGGGGTCCCAGAATGAATCTCCTGCAGGCTCACGATGTCGAGGGCGCGCTCCCGCAGCGCACGGATGGCCTGGACCGTGGCCGCGGTGGCGGTGAGCGTCGTCACCACGAGCACGTTGTGGAGGGTGGCGCTCTTGCGGATCGCGCCGTCGTCGTAGAACGACTCCCCGCCGAGGGGGGTGTTGAAGACGATCCGGATCCGGCCGTCCTTGATGAAGTCGACCACGTTCGGCCGCCCCTCGTTCACCTTGTAGACCATCTCCACCGGCACGCCTTTGGCGTTCAGGTACTCGGCGGTCCCGCGCGTAGCCAGGATGTCGAAGCCCAGGTCGTGGAGGGCTCGGGCGTGCGGGAGAACCCCCGGCTTGTCGAAGTCGTTGACGGAGATGAACACGGTGCCCGAGGTCGGGATCCGGTAGCCCGCCGCCTGCTGAGATTTCGCGAAGGCGATCCCGAAGTCGGTGGAGATCCCCATGACCTCGCCCGTGGACTTCATCTCCGGCCCGAGCAGGATGTCGGCCTCGGGGAGCTTCAGGAAGGGGAAGACCGATTCCTTGACGAAGATCCGGTTCACCTCGAGGTCGGCCAAGAGCCCCATCTCGGCGAGCGTTCGGCCGGCCATGATCCGGGCCGCGACCTTGGCCAGGGGCACGCCCGTCGCCTTGCTCACGAACGGGGTCGTCCGCGAGGCGCGGGGGTTGACCTCCAGGACGTAGACGACATCGTTCTTGATCGCGTACTGGACGTTCATCAGACCCTTGACGCCCAGGGCCAGCCCCAGCCGCCGCGTGTGTTGCCGGATCGTCTCCAGGTGGGGCGCCGTGATCTTGTAGGTCGGCAGCACCATCGCCGAGTCGCCGCTGTGGATCCCCGCCTCCTCGATGTGCTGCAGGATCCCTCCGATGACCACCCGCTCCCCGTCGCCGAGGGCGTCCACGTCCACCTCGAAGGCGTCCTCGAGGAAGCGGTCGACGAGGATGGGATGCTCGGGCGAGGCCTTCACCGCCTCCCGGACGAAGTTCTCCAGCCGGCCGGCGTCGTAGACGATGGCCATGGCCCGCCCGCCGAGCACGTAGGACGGGCGCACGAGCACCGGATAGCCGATCCTCTCCGCCACCGCCTTCGCCTCTTCGAGCGAGGTCGCGGTCCCGCTCTCGGGCTGCGGGATGGCGAGCTCATCGAGCAGGGCGCTGAAGCGCCTGCGGTCCTCGGCGAGATCGATCGCGTCCGGGCTCGTCCCGAGGATTCGCACCCCGGCGCGGTGCAGGGGCAGGGCGAGGCGGAGCGGGGTCTGGCCCCCGAACTGGATCACGACGCCCTCCGGCCTCTCCTTCTCGATGACGTTCATGACGTCCTCGAAAGCGAGGGGCTCGAAGTACAGCCGATCGGAGGTGTCGTAGTCGGTCGAGACCGTCTCCGGGTTGCAGTTGATCATGATGGTCTCGTACCCCTCCTCCTTGAAGGCGAAGGAGGCGTGGCAGCAGCAGTAGTCGAACTCGATCCCCTGCCCGATGCGGTTGGGGCCGCTGCCGAGGATGACCACCTTCTTCCGTTCGGTGGGGTCGGCCTCGCACTCGCGCTCGTAGGTCGAGTAGAGATACGGGGTGAATGACGCGAACTCCGCCGCGCAGGTGTCCACCCGCTTGTAGACGGGCTCGATGCCGGCCGCCTTTCGGGCCGCCCGCACCACCGCCTCGCTCGCCCCCAAGAGCTGCCCGAGCCGGGCGTCGGAGAAGCCCATGCGCTTGGCCTGACGGAGAGTCTCGGCATCGATGCCTCCGAGAATACTGGCACCGGAAGCAACGGGCTGCGAGCGGAGCGGGATTGACTCCCGCGAAGCGAGCGGGGGGTCTGGGGGGTGCGACGCAGCACCCCCCAGCCTAATGACCCGTCTCTCCATCTCCACGATCTGCTGGAGCTGGTCGAGGAACCAGGGGTCGATGCCGGTCATGCGGTGGACCTCGTCGTGGGACCAGCCAAGGTCGAGCGCCCGCTTGACGTAGAAGACGCGGTCGGGGTCGGGGTTGAGCAGCTTCTCCTTGATCCGGGTGTCGTCGAGGTCGCCGCGGGCAAAGCCGCTGATGCCGGTCTCGAGCCCCCGCAGGCCCTTCTGCAGGGCCTCCTTGAAGGTCCGGCCGATGGCCATGACCTCCCCCACCGACTTCATCTGCGTGCCCAGGACGGGGCTTGCGTCGGGGAACTTCTCGAACGCCCAGCGCGGGATCTTCACCACCACGTAGTCGATCGCGGGCTCGAAGGAGGCGGGGGTCACGCGGGTGATGTCGTTCTGGATCTCGTCGAGGCGGTAGCCGACGGCGAGGAGGGCCGCGATCTTGGCGATCGGGAAGCCGGTGGCCTTGCTGGCGAGGGCGGAGGAGCGCGAGACGCGGGGGTTCATCTCGATGACCGCCATGCGCCCCGTCCGTGGGTCCACCGCGAACTGGATGTTCGACCCCCCGGTCTCCACCCCGACCTCGCGGATGATGGCCCGCGCCGCGCTCCGCATCAGCTGGTACTCGCGGTCGGTCAGCGTCTGGGCGGGTGCCACCGTGACCGAGTCCCCGGTGTGGATGCCCATGGGGTCGAAGTTCTCGATCGAGCAGATGACAACGAAGTTGTCCGCCTTGTCGCGCATCACCTCAAGCTCGTACTCCTTCCAGCCGAGCACGGACTCCTCGATGAGGATTTCGTGCACGGGGGAGAGCTCGAGCCCGCGGGAGACGACGCTTTCGAACTCCTCGAGGTTGTAGACGATCCCTCCTCCCGTCCCCCCGAGGGTGAAGGAGGGCCGGACCACCGCCGGCAGCCCCGTCTGCTCGAGGACCAGCCGGGCCTCGGCGAGGCTCTTCGCGAAGCCGCTCGCGGGGACCTCGAGGCCGATGCGGGTCATCGCCTCCTTGAACCGCCGGCGGTCCTCGCCCACTTCGACCGCCTGTCGGCTGGCCCCGATGAGGCGCACCCCGAGAGAATCGAGGACGCCACGGCGCGAGAGCTCGACCGCGAGGTTGAGCGCGGTCTGCCCGCCGACGGTGGGGAGGAGCGCGTCCGGCCGCTCGCGCTCGAGGATGGCCTCGAGGGTCTCCGGCGTGAGCGGCTCCACGTAGGTGCGGTCGGCGTACTCGGGGTCGGTCATGATCGTGGCGGGGTTCGAGTTGACGAGCGACACCCGGATCCCCTCCTTGCGGAGAGCCTTGATTGCCTGCGTCCCCGAGTAGTCGAACTCGCAGGCCTGCCCGATGACGATCGGCCCGGAGCCGATCACGAGCACGGAGCGGATCGAGGGATCCCTGGGCATCTACCGGTGCCTCACGGCCTTCGCCGGCTGGTCGGCGGCGCGGCGCGCGCGCATCATGGTCACGAATTCCTCGAAGAGGTAGTGGCTGTCTTGCGGCCCGGGGCTGGCCTCGGGGTGGTACTGGACAGACAGCACGGGGCGGTCCCGCAGACGGAAGCCCTCCACCGTCCCGTCGTTCAGGTTGACATGGGTCTGGACGACCTCCGCTCGCTCGAACAGCGACGGATCGACGGCGAAACCGTGGTTCTGGGAGGTGATCTCGACCTGCCCCGTCATCAGGTTTTTCACCGGATGGTTCGCCCCCCGGTGGCCGAACTTGAGCTTGTACGTTCGCCCCCCGCAGGCGAGCCCGAGGATCTGGTGACCGAGGCAGATCCCGAAGACAGGCAGCCGGTCGACGAAGACCTTGGCCGCCTCGATGGCGTATGTGCACGGCTCGGGGTCACCGGGTCCGTTCGAGAGGAAGATCCCCTCCGGCGAGAGGGCCAGCGCCTCTTGGGCCCCCGTCGTCGCCGGAACGACCGTGACGTCGCACCCGGCGGCGGCGAGGTTGCGCAGGATGTTCCGCTTCAACCCGAAGTCGTAGGCCACGACGCGGAAGCGCTCCTCGTCCAACCGCCGCCCGTTTCCCGGCCGCGGCTTGAGGGTCGGCACCAGCCACTGCGCGGCGCTCGGGCCTTCGACCCCGGCGTCGAACGCCCAGGGCTTCTCGCACGTCACCTCGCGGGCGAGGTCGAGCCCCACCATCGAGCGCGAGGCCCGAGCCCGGGCGACGAGCGAGCCGGGGTCGAGGTCCTGGGTGGAGATCGCGCCGCGCTTCGCCCCGTGCGTGCGGAGGTGACGGGTGAGGGCGCGGGTGTCGATCTCGCTGATCCCGACGATGTCATGCTCGTCGAGCCACTGATCGAGGCCTCCGGCGGCCCGCCAGGAGGAGGTGACGCCCGAGATCTCGCGCACCACGAACCCCGCCACCTGGGGCCGCGCGGACTCCACGTCCTCGCGGTTCACGCCGTAGTTGCCGATGTGGGGGTAGGTCATGGTCACGATCTGGCCGGCGTAGGAAGGGTCGGTGAGGACCTCCTGATACCCGCAGAGGGCGGTGTTGAAGACCACCTCTCCCGTGGTCTCGCCACGCCGCCCGAACGAGCGGCCTTCGAAGACCGTCCCATCCTCCAGCGCAAGCAGGGCCCGCGCTTGCTCTCCGCGCGATGACATGGACATGCCGAGTCCCCCGAAGCTTAACTGCGGTCGCCCGGCCGTGTCATGTCCTCTCCGACGGCAGTTTCACCCCGCCGCCCGGGGTGAAGCCGGCGGAGGGCGCTCAGTGGATGGGACCCAGTCGACCGAAGGGCCAGAAGCGGAACACGGCGCGGCCGTAGATGTAGCGCTCGGGCACCTCGCCCCAGCTCCGGCTGTCGTTGCTGCTGTTGCGGTGATCCCCGAGCACGAAGTAGTAGCCCTTGCGGACCTCCACCGGCGGGAAGCTCTCCCCGTCCTTGATGCTCCCCGCCAGGTACTCCTCCGGTGCGGCGCGGCCGTTGAGGTAGAGGGCCCCGTTGCGTATCTCGAGGACGTCGCCGGGGAGCCCCACCACCCGCTTGATGAACGAGACCGACGGGTCGCGAGGGTACCAGAAGACCACGACATCCCCGCGCTCGATGGGCTGAAAGCGGTAGACGAACTTGTTGACGAGGATCCGCTCCCCGTCCCGCAGAAGCGGCTCCATGCTCGTGCCCTGCACGCGGAACGCCTGGGCGACGAAAGTGATGAGGAAGAAGCAGAACAGGACCGCCACCGAGAGGTCGTGGAGCACCTCCCAGACGGCGCGCCATGCGCGAGCCGGCGCGGCCGGGCGCGCGGGCGCGAGCGCGACCGCCTCGACCGCCGTCGGCTCCGCCGGCGGGTAACCGCCCGGATCCAGCGTCAAGGGCGCGGCCCCCTCACCACCCGCGTGCCCGCCACCCGATCGTGGAGGCCCTCGCCCGAGACCGCGATCACCAGGAAGCCGATCCCCAGGCTCGCCACCGAGAGCAGGTAGCCGAACGCGCGCAGCGCGGCCCGGCCGAGGCCGATCGGCCAGGTGCCGTCCTCGGCCTCGACCCTCAGACCGAGCAGCTCCTTGCCCGGCGTGGCCCCGCGGACGCCCCAGAAGTAGACGTGGTAGAGGAGGCCGAGGAGCGCCGCCAGGGCGCCCAGCGCCACCGAGAGTACGATGGGCAGGAAAGACACGTCGGCCGGGCCGCCCGGCACCTCCCGCGACCACCAGTAGTAGTAGACGGGGGCGACC
>Ga0209002_10005201_pt1 | contig 10110 bp, 13 predicted proteins | sample Rifsed16ft2_FD_184010 | JGI IMG/M metagenome (GOLD analysis project Ga0209002, IMG submission 184010) | Soil microbial communities from Rifle, Colorado, USA - sediment 16ft 2 (version 2) | ecosystem: Environmental > Terrestrial > Deep subsurface > Rock core/Sediment | place: Rifle, Colorado...
CTAATTGCTCTACCTAGACTCAGGGGTCTTCATCTACGCAGCTCTCAGTCGCGAAACGGTTGGTAACCGCGCACGGCAACTTCTACAGAAAGTTAGCGCTGGCCATGAGGAAGCCAGCAGCTGCGCTCTGACCTTCGACGAACTGACCTGGGTGGTTCAAAAACATCGTTCCAGAGAAGATGCTCTCGCGGTTGGTCAATCATTCCTAGGGTTGCCAAACCTCTCAGTTTTCTCAGTCGGGCAGGATTCACTCTTCGCAGCGCTCTCTCTGATGCAGAAATATCATCTCGATCCAAGAGATGCCATTCATGCTTCGGCTGCAATTTTGAATAGATGCTCAGCGATCGTTTCCGCTGACGCTCACTTCGACCGTCTTAAGGAGGTCACGCGAAAACCAATCTAGATCGTTCACGGATACTTTCGGGTGGAAGACTTAGGAGAAGCATGGTCGGTAATTCGCGCTATTTCTTCGCGGTCGTTATCCCAACACCTTCAACGAGGACATGGGGTGTGAGGGTTGGCGTGGCGACCTCCCACCACTTGATCCAATGGCGATCTTTCGTCATGGCTTTCACGGATTGAAGGATACGAACCATATTATCGCTCAGCCGCAATCCCTTCACCGGACCGGCCAGTTTCCCGTTTTTGATTTGGAAGACGCCGTCTCGGCAGATGGTTGAGAAATCTCCCGTCTGGTAGTTTTGGAATCGCGTGTACCAGTTGTTCGTAATGTAAAGCCCATCATGAGCTCTATCGAACAGATCATCCAAGGAACCATCTCCCGCCTCCACGATCAGGTTCCGAGCGTCGGGAACCATACCCGCAATCCCAGCCTCGAAGCTGGCGCTGCCCGTCAACGGTGCCTTATGCTCAGCTGCAGTGTAAGAGCTGTGCAGATACGTTTCCAGAACACCGTTTCCGATCAGTCTGATGTCTTGCGTTGGATAACCTTCATCATCCAACGCCACCGACCCTGGACCTTCAGGCATGCGACTGTTGTCGTAGAGCGTGAAGTTTTCTGAGGCAACTTTCTTCTTGAGCAAGTCTCGGAAAAACGAGAGGCCTAGATCAATCGAGTACGCTGATGCTGAGTCGCCGACTCGGTTCAGTAGGTTCGCGAAGATTGACGGCGCAAAGACCACATTGTATTTCCCCGCCTCGCCGGGTTCAGGATTCAGAGACATCTTCGCGATTCGTCCGGCGCTAATCCCGGCCTGTTCAGCATTGAACTTCGCTAAACTGGTGGACAGCGATATGCCCTGCCCAGTCGCCTCGTCAGATGCGAAGGCGCGTATGGTCGTCTCGATCTCAGTACCTCTATCGGAACCCTCAGCCCCCGCCGAAGTCATAACATGCCGCTCCCAAGTGTGTGTAATGACGACGCCTGAGACTCTAACGGCGCCTTCCTTCTTCGCGGCGTTGATGCCGGTTTCTACGGCGTCGACGAGCCCTGTCTCTGCCTCGGCGACTTTCCTATCGTAAATTCCAGATATCGGTTGATAGTTGAACGGGCCTCTTGGAAGCGTGAAGTCAACGTCGCCGGCAGGTGTGACTTTCATTGTCTTGACCAGCTGCTCAATGACCCCTTCCACTTCGTTGGGGTTCTGTTCCTCGATCATGCAAGCTGCCCTTCTTTTGTTGGAGATCAGGTAAACGGTCGGGGTTTCGGTGAGCCAGCTGTTGGTTATGGTGATGGAGTTGTTGCTGAAGCGGACCATTCGCTCGCGTCTGCGTGTGAACCCGGCCGCAACCGACTCCACGCCCAACTTCCCGGCGGTGGTAAGGATTTGCTGCATCACGTCGTGTGGATTCATGTGTGGACTCCTTCCCTATCCTCCCAGTCGAATCTGCCTCAACCGTATCGGCGGCCCACCAGTCCATACAGGCGCACCCTGCATAGGATCCCCCTTCCCACACGTGGCACCGGAGAACTCCAATTCCTTGCCCACCGCATCCACGCTACCATACAGGCCGGGCGTTGTGATCTCCAAGATCGGATTCCTAACTGGCGTCGTGATTTTTCCGTTCTCGATCAAGTACGCCTCAAGGCCAACGTAGCGCTGATTGTAGCGGCGGTCGTCAATATTCCACTCCATGAAACTCTTCATGTACACACCACTCTTGACACCTGCGATGAGCTCGTCCCGCGTGTGATCGCCCGGTTTCATGTACGTGTTCCCCATGCGGATTATTGGCTCACGATCGTAGGATGATGATCGCGATGCACCGTTACTCACGACGCCCAGTTCGGCTCCGGTTTCCCGGTTGTGGAGGAAATCCGTTATGATGCCTTCTTTGATGAGCGTTCTGGGACGGGCTTTGACGCCCTCATCATCATACAAGTAGAACCCGTACGAGTTGGGTATGGTGGGGTCGTCGATTATCGTCACCTGCTCCGAACCAATCCTATGCCCAATCATCTTCGGGTTCACGTATGACTCCCCAGCCTGAGCGGCTTCGCGGCCTAAGATTCGATCTGCTTCCTGCGGGTGGCCGCAGGACTCATGACAGATGATACCCGTCACCTCCGATCCAAGCACGAAATCCACCTCCCCATTCGGCGGCGGCACCCCCTCGCGAAGCAAACGTCCCATCATCTTCGCTTCTTCAGCCGCGATCTCTTTCGGCTTCCAATCCTCCACGGCCTCCCAACCGCGGCTCTGCGCCTCATGCCGAATCCGCTGAACCGTGCCCTTCCCCGGCTCCACGGCGGTGAGAATGTAGAGCAAGCTCAGGCGTGGAACGAACCCGTGCAACCTTGCCCCATCACTATTCACATAGAATTTCTCAGTCAAATCCTCATCGAACAGCAAAATCCTGGACGGGAGGGAGACGTGAACGTTCTCCTGAGCGAGGCTTTTTTCGATTGTGAAGAGAACTTCGAACTTCTCCTCAGGCGGAACCTTGCGCACATCAACCTTCATCTTGGCCTCCCAATCGTCCTCCCAACTCTTCTCCTCCGAAAGCCTAGTTGGCGTTGCGAGCAGACGCACGGAAGCTTTCGCAGTTCTAACCGCTGACTCAGCTATGGTTCGAATTTCATTCTTGTCGAGGCTGTTTGTGGAAGCGAACCCAAGCGCGCCATCAACAATAACCCTGATACCCACCCCAAGCTTCCTCGTAACATTCACGGGCTCAGCTGTGCCGTTCTTCAGAGTGTATGTGCTGCCCAAGTTGCGTTGAACTCGAGCCTCAGCATACCCCGCGCCCAACTTGAGAGCATAATCAACCGCCAAACGCGCATACTCTTCCATTTCTCAAAGCCGAAACCTGCAACCGCTCAGCCGGAATAATAAGAATAACTCACAGGGTTCTGACGCATGAACCTCCGGTCAACTTGCTCTAGCGCGCGGTTACTGAACATGTCACGGGCTACTAATGGTGCCTGTTCACTATCTCATGTTTCATGTAGTAGGTCCCTATTCTGGGAGGCCTGTTGGGGAACTAGCCGTTGTACGCGTTGGGGCACATGGTCCTTGGCTATCTTGTTGTGCGCCTTGTTGACCGCGTCTGCGGGACCAGAACGAGCACATGGCTCGCCCTGACTGTGGGGATGGTTCCTGACATCGACCTCGCCTTTGCTTGGTTTGGGATCGAACATCACACCTACACGCATTCACTGCTTCTCTGGTTGCCCCTTCTTGTGTTCGTTTACTGGAGAAAGGAATACTTCGCTGCCTATGTGGGCATTTTGCAGCATATGCTGGATGACATGCTAGTTGGACCCGTCCCAATCCTCCTGCCACTAAGCCCTCTCCAGGTCGGTTTTGCCTTCGGAGTCCCGTCAATCGTAGATACGATCCTGGAGCTGTCTGCGCTGCTGGTTGCGGCGAGCGTAGCCTACCTGAACGGAGACATGCGAAAAATGCTTTCCATCAGCAAATCCTCCGTGATGAATTTCATTCCTCTCTTCATCATATCCTCGTCGACATTGATTGCTTCAAGGGAATTCAAGGTCGTGCTGCTTGACTATGCGTTCTCGAGCAAGCAACTAACGCTCATCAGTGCCGCCCACATCGTACTGGCAGGGTTCCTAGGGCTTTCAGGGGTAAGAGGAATTCAAGCCCTCACGCACCATAAGAAGACCTCTCCGAGACGGAGCGGCCTTCGACGCGGCCACCCTACGCGGGCTCGCGGAGGCTGATGTACTTCCTCGCAGCTGCTAGGATGGCGAAGGAGACGACGAAGAGAGAAAGCGAGATTGTGATGGGTTCGAGTCTGATTCCCCAAGGAAGATAATTCAGAATTAACCCGATCAACGGGACGACTGCTAGGCTTAGGCCCACGCTCAGCGCGAAACGTTCTAGGCTGTCTAACTCCTTTTTCTCTGCGAACAGGAACTGGATGAGAGTGTAGCCGGGCAGATACAGCACAAACACCGAGCCTAGTACCCAACGAATGACATTTACCGGGAAGGCGTCTGGGACGAAGGCGACGCTCAGGATTGCCGAGACTGCAAGTATCATCGTTGCCCAAAACCACCCGGAGATCGTGATTGTGAAGAGATAATCCAAGGCTGATTCGAGGTTGTATGAGGTCTGCTTCAGCTCGATCCCGCCTTCGCTGACGGCCTCTTTCAACGCGGCCATGAACTCATCCTCGTAGACGGTTCCGTCTGCTGAAACAAGCTGAGCGAGTTCTGCGACAGTCTTCGGGTGTTCACTCCGAATCGTATTCCTCACGACATCCCGTAAGGAAGGTTTAGGTTGTGACTGTGACTGCAACATATCTTCTCTCATAGATCTCTGTTACACTCATGGTTGCGTTTGCGTTGCATTGAACCAAATCTGAGTCCATACCGAGCGAACCTCACCATCAGTCCGCCATGAGAATGTTAGATCATTTGTGTTTGTGTCGTAGGACCATAGTTCGAAGATGAAGCGGAAGTTGTAGCCGGAGACTGCGCTTGCGAATTGGCCTGTGAGCGAGGTCTGATTTATCGAAAGGCTAGTAATAGTCACATGCCCACCCGTCACCGTGGAGTTCAGAATCTCCCAGACGAATGGAATTGACCAAGTCTCGTTGTTAACTAGGACTCTGGCGAATTCAAGAACCAGCGGAGCGGGACTGGGTTGGCCGAGTGCGTCGTTCGGACTGTGCATTGTTGAGTTCAGCAATTTGACGCGAAGCACCACATACTGAAGTGAGCCCATATGATTGTAAACACCCAGCGTCCACCTCACCTCCTCTCTCAGACCTATGTTGGGATCATCGTTTGGATAGTAGTGCTCCGCCATCCCTTCAGAGCCGAGAATCCAATTTGCGAAGAACTGCTCTTCAGGTCGAGGGTTTAGGGCCACGTATGCAAGTGTTGAAGCTACGATGATGGTGATGATCGCGAAAGCGATCACGTATTGAACGTCTTGTCTGCTAATCCTGAGTCTTCTTCTTTTCAATGATCGTCATCTCGTAGAGTTTGAGCCTCTCGTACGTTCGCCATGTTCGCAGGGCGACATAGAATATGAAAGTGGAAACAACCACTGATATTGGGATTAGTAGGATCATGGCTAGTGTCCTGTTCGCATTGACTCGATCCGCGTCCTGTTGCGCCGCGGGAATATTTCCGATGACTTCTGTTATCTGCGTTCGAGCTTGCTCCTCCAGCGCAGCGGCTCCAGCGCCATCTCCGCTGTTTCGCTTTATCTGCGCCTGTTGAATTAGGTCGATTGCTGTGTTGAGTTTGGCGACTAGGTCAGGAGCCTCCCCACCTCTCTTGTAGACATCCGCCAAACCTGTAAATGCTTGAAAAGCAAGAGACCGAGCATCTTCCTGAGCTCCAATTATCGAGACCAAGAATGCTGCATTCAGAATCGCGATGCATGCAAGCAGGGCGATGAGGGTTACTGGGCGATGATGATTGCTCGATCGAACCAGCAACTCAGTAAGCACCTGCCCAGCACGAACCGTGACTTCGAACTGTGCACAATCAATCTAAGCTTTGTGAAACATTTGCATTGTCAGGGCAGCAATCATAGAGCGCCTTCGACCTTATTCTCTTCACGATGCTGGATGAGTTCCTGTTGAGGAGGTTTTCCACTTCCTCCGAGGTCTTGCGTGTTCCAATGTTGTTGTGCCCGTTCTGGGTTGTGTTTTTCAAATTAACCGACTTTTCTGCATTCCCTATCGGATTTTAGGATTGTGAAAGCTGTATCTGAAAGGAATCGTGCACGTTCTAGTTTTCTCTCTTTGAAGTCACGGGATATTGACACGGACAACATAGTTTGATTGTGTCACCTCCAGTGTGTTGCGATGCATGGCTCTAGAAGTTTATTCGGGATCTTCTATGTAACGGGCTTGCACGAAGAGCGGTGACATCGCCCTTAGTTGACGCCAGGGGGCTGGCTTTACTTGGAGGCCGCGAAGCTTTGGTCCTCGACGCTATATGGTCAGCCCTTCCTGAAGGAAGATGGATCTCTAGGAAGGTTTTGAAAGAAGCCGCCGGCACCGATGATGATACCCTGACCCGAGTCATCAACTTCCTAACTCGCTGGGATTTCATCGAATCCAGAACTTCTCCCGAACTCCAATTACGACGTAGGGAAGGAGCAATCGACCCTCTCAAGACGGCAAACCTGCTTCAGGAAGTCACAGCCAAGGGAACTTCCTCGATTGTTACCAGCGGTCGTCGTCGAGTGGCTGAACGTCTCGCATGCAGAATATGCGGAGGCAGGAGCCTGAGCTACGCTGGCGGAAATATGGTTGAGTGCAATCGATGCCACGAACGACAATGGTATTCAATCGATGTCGGTCAGTCCTCGCTTAACTCAGATGTGGACTCTGGAGGCAAGCCTAGCTTGCTTGCGCGAATTCTAGTTCGGTTGGGACGTCCTCAACCAGCTTCGTGGCAGCAACTTTCCAAGCCGACTCTGTTCTACTGGTTCCGATGCATGGTCTGCAAGAAGATATGCACCGACTATCCACACGGCCTTAAACGGTATCTCACATGTCAATTCTGTAAGGGCCAGAACTACTTCTGGTAGATCGACCACGCTGCCTCACCGTTGTTGCAAGATTGCAGAACTAATCCTATTCGGGGAAAAACGACCCCATTCCCTCCCGGTGGCCTAAGGAGGATTACAAGTTTAAGGTCCTCTGAACGAAAAGAAAAGAATGGTGAGTGGGCGTTTTGGAGAGAAGAAGAAAGTGAGGCGTTTATAGGCAAAGGTCATAATCATCACGGGAGGATGCAGATGGCCTCTGTGAGATATACGGCGGTGTTGGAACCTGCTGAAGAGGGCGGGTTTGTGGTAAAGTGCGTAGAGCTCCCTGTTGCCACGGAAGGTGAGACCAAAGAGGAGACTCTCGCAAACCTAAAGGAGGCAATTGAAGGCTACCTCGAGGTCAAAGCGGAGAGGTTGAGGGAACAGACGAAAGGAGAAAGAGTCGAGGTCATTGTCGAAGCTCCCTCTGCTCTCATGGCGTGAAGTCGTTAAAGCCCTAGGCAAAGTCGGATTTGCTGTGGCACGTCAGAGAGGAAGCCACATAATACTAGTCAAAGACGAGCGCGCCATCCCGGTCCCAAGACATGATCAGATAAAAAGAGGACTACTGCTCGAGATAATTGCTGAAGCTGGCTTAACTAGGGAGGAGTTCCTCGAGCTCTTGAGATAGATTGAGAAGGATTACTGCTATTCCCGAACCCCAGAAGGCCGACGAGACGGATGATCCCCCTATTCATCGTTTCCGATTTGTTGATTATCTCGCTAACCGCATCTTCTTCGTTCCTATTATCGCGGCTGGAATGACTGGATAGGATTGTTGGTCCACTGTCACATGCTTCCAGCATTTCATCGTCTGGCCAGGAAAGCGTACTGAACTGCTTTGATGGACTTGCCTTTACGGGCGACATGGATTGCGTCGTCGGGGAATTTGGTCAAGGCACCCGAGACAACCTCGGCGACTGAGTCTCCGACCGCTGCAACTGCTCCACGAACGAGCGCGACGCATTTTCCTTCAGGAGCCCAGCTTGGAATGTTCGTACTCGACTCTGCACGTGTAACTTCATGAATGGTCAGTTTCTCCGCCACTGCGCTCTTCACCATCTCGGTTTGGCTGGCGCCCGTTGCCTTGGCCTGATTGAGGCAACTAGCCTTCTGAATCATCTTCTTGTAGTTGGCTCCAATGTTCGCAGGGAGTTTTCTGGACGTAACCCAACGGAATCTGAGAAGTTCTGCTGCCTGGCAGCGCCCAGACATTTCTATAAGGATCTATCGCACGGAACCCTATGAGAATCTTTGATTTTTTCTGGACGATAACGTCTACGCAAGGAATCGGCATGGAGAGTACGGTCATCCGCCATTGCCTTTCAGAGAGCCACCCACGTTGTCGTCTCATGACTCCTTCAACAACATCGCGGACTGATGACTGCAGGCTTATTTGAGTTCTTGAGTCAGTTCCTTTGCACCTAAGCTAGCTCTTGCTGTCATGGGATAACACTAGAGAAGCGTTCTGCGCAGAATCCTAGTGCCTAGCGGCAATCTTCCGCCGAGGTAATTCTCGATCAGTGTAAGATCCATAGACTGTTGACAGTAGGAAACCAACTCCGAAGGCGAGAATTGTGATTTCGATAGCTCCATGATGCATGACATCTTGGATTGCGAAAAACTCTCCAGCTGTAAGATATTCCTCAACGCGAATTGGTTCCACGACGAGTCCGAGATTGCTTTCGGGAATAGCTCCTCCAGTTCAAGCTCCATATTTCGAGCGATACCGCCTCCCTCACGGCCGCGGAATCGATTGGGTCTCTTGGCTCGCGAGGATCTGGGGACGTGAAGATCGCGTGCAAGGGCAAACTGGTTCTGTAATGTGGCGAAGCCTTGGATGGTCAGTTGCGTAGGAGTATGCGTTTATATGCGTGGCCTTCATACTCCGTACCCGGCAACGTAAGCAAGGTCTGGTGCAGGTCATGAGTGAGCGAGTCACTATAACCCTCAAGAAGGGTTTCCTACGCGAGATAGACCGGGTGGTAGACCGGGTCAAGGTAAGGTCTCGAAGTCACTTGATCGAGGTTGCCATGCGTGAGTACCTCGACAAGAGAACCTCCGTCCAGCCGGATCCTCTCGAAAAATGGCTCGACACGATTGTTGATGGGCGCCGATCGGATGCCCTCAAGGAGCACGACCTGGTGGCCTGATGTTCATAGATTCAGTCATCTGGATAGCATACAAGAACAAGAACGACTCATGGCACGACAAAGCCAAACGCCTACTGCCAACCATCCTTCAGAGAACACGCGAGAGAGCCTACGTGACTGACTATGTTGCTCTGGAAACTGTGAACCACCTGCTGCGAAAGACATCCTTCGAAACGGCGAAAGAGACCCTAGAAATGTTCACCAGATCTCCCAGAATCACCACGCTTTACAATAACGAAGACAGCTTTCGGGCAACATACGATGTGTTCCTGGAACATCCTCACCTAAGCCTCACCGATGCTAACATCATCTTCCATATGGCAAGGTTACGGGAGAGGACTCTATTCTCGTTCGATAAGGGATTCGACGCGGTGAAGGGGATTATGAGGAGAGAAGACGCTCCCGCTCAGTAGCCGCAGGAGAACATGCTCTTCTACTGATTCTCTGACATACTCCCATGGCTAAAGCCATGGGGTTCTGGGGTCTCCATCGTTCATTGGAGTTGCCCCTTGCGGGGTATCAGTGCTCCCTTTGCATGCATCTCTGTCTGCATGCAATCGAGTCGCGCCCATTTGGATTGCCAACGCGGTGCTTATGTTGAACGAGGCGTTGGTGTCGGCGTGCTCAACATGTCCACAACTTGGACATTTGAACTCTTTGCCGTTCCTGTCTCCTATGTGCCCGCACCTTGAGGATTCTTGGCTCGTGTGGGCGGGGTCGACGTAGGCTACTGGTATTCTCTGCAGCCTGGCTTTGTACTCTATCATCTGTTGGAGTTGATAGAAGGACCAGCTGTTCAGCGAATACTGGAACGACCGGGCATGTTTCCGGTTTTCTCTAAACCTGTGCCAGGTGCGTCCTGAGGCTTGATTCTCAACAGGATGAATCGGCGTATTGTGCACGCTTACTCGCGGAAAAGCCCTGCGCATGATGATATCGTGCCGTATCAATAATGTTAACTATTTAAATACTAGTTA
>Ga0209002_10005204_pt1 | contig 10107 bp, 9 predicted proteins | sample Rifsed16ft2_FD_184010 | JGI IMG/M metagenome (GOLD analysis project Ga0209002, IMG submission 184010) | Soil microbial communities from Rifle, Colorado, USA - sediment 16ft 2 (version 2) | ecosystem: Environmental > Terrestrial > Deep subsurface > Rock core/Sediment | place: Rifle, Colorado...
CGCTCCGCATCTTCGGCGAGGCCGTGACAGAAGTCGCGGCGCGCGGTGGCGCCGCCGCCCAATGATCAGGCTGTTCCCCGCAGCCGAGTGAAGTTCGGCGGGCAACCGCCAGAACCCCTGCATACGCAGAGCCGCCGGACCCCTCGCCGGCGGCTCTGCCCTTTCCTGCATCGAATGGACGACCGTCGCCGGACGGTCTACGCGTCAGGCACGGCTCATCCCCGCGGACCGCCAGAGGCGCATCGCCAGGACGTACATCACGAGCAGGATCCCGACGCCCATCACCGGTGCGCCGATCCGCTTGATATCCGCGAGGTCCTGGCCGAGCCCGACCAGGAAGACCGCCAACCCCAGGTTCATGGCCCAGAACCCGAGGGTGGACACCCAGCCCGGGGCGCGGTCCGCCATCCCGGCAGTCAGCGCCAGGATGAGCGCGAAGACGAGATTGGTGGTCACCCCGATGAACGCCGCGTGGTCGCTCGCCTTGATCAGGTTGAAGTTCACGCTTTCCGGGTCACCAGACGAAATGAACAGTGAGATCAGGTACAGGAAGATCCCGATTGCCACGAAGATGAACACCGTCGACGCGCCGAGATGGCGCCCGATGTTCCCGCGAACCGCGGTCGGGACCACACGCACGGCGAACAGGACGATCGCGATGAGCTCAACGAGGAGGTAGATCCCGCCGACGGCCTGTGTCGCGCTTTCGTCGAGGAAGAGCAGCGTGATGGTCAGCAGGAGGCCGCCGGCGAAGAGCGCCCCGAGCTGTACGAGGCCGGCCTTGGGCAGGCCCTTCGTCCCCAGCACGCGCCACTCGATGAGGCCCATGGCCACGAGGATCAGGTACGAGAAGACCATGGCGCTCGCGTGGCCGCCCACGGCGTCCTGGTTGAAGATGTGGCTGTCGGTCGCACGTTCGATCTGGATCAGGACGCCGATGACCGCGCCGTAACCGAAGGTCGTCAGGCCGAGCGCCAACGAGAGGCCCGGGAGCGTTCGCTCAACGGACCAGGCACGCCAGACCCACACCACGACCCAGGCAATGGCGACCAGCAGGGCCGTCCCGCTGATGGCTCGTGCCGGGAGGTTGCCCGAGTAGAACGCCGCAACGTAGATGGGGATGAGAATCCCCAGCGTCAGCGCCAGGCGGCGGTCCACGGCCTCGAACATCCACATCGCGGCTGCAATGAGTGCCAGCGAGATCCAGCCCAGCGTCCCCGAGTGGACGTGGGTCAGGATCTGGTCGTTGTTGAAGTCGACCGCGTCCGCGCCGTTCAGGATCCCGATCACGATCGTGATCAGGAACAGCGCCATCGCGACGAGGTACATCCGGGCGACGGTGGTCATTCCGTCCGTTCTGGACATCGAACTCATGTGCTTGCTTCCCTCCAATTGCCCGGCGAGTGCCGGGACCCTCCGGTGCACATCCTAGCCGCGGGATTTTCGGCTGCGCAAGCCTGACTCCGACCACGCGGGACCGGATCCGACGACGCAAGCAGATAGCGGGGTGCGTGCCGGATACTTGGGGCATGTCATCGTCCAAGGTCGCCTCGATGCATGACGCCATCGCCGAGCTCGTGCGCGACGGGGATACCGTCGCGATCGAGGGATTCACCCACCTGATCTCGTTTGCGGCAGGCCACGAGATCATTCGACAGCGGAAGCGGGACCTGACCCTCGCCCGGCTGACGCCGGACCTCATCTACGACCAGATGATCGCTGCCGGCGTGGCCCGCAAGCTGATCTTCAGCTGGCTCGGGAATCCCGGGGTCGGTGGCCTGGGTGCGATCCGGCGGCGGATCGAGTCGGGCGAACCGGCGCCACTGGAGGTCGAGGAGTACAGCCACTTCGGGATGGTGGGCCGGTACACGGCGGGTGCCTCGAATCTCCCGTTCTTCCCGATCCGGAGCTACTTCGAGAGCGATCTTCCCGTGGCGAACCCCCTGATCCGCGAGATCGAGTCGCCCTACGGCGACGGCAAGGTCTTCGCCGTCCCGCCGCTCAAGCCGGACGTCACGATCGTGCACGCGCAGCGAGCCGATGTGGCCGGCAACACGCAGGTCTGGGGCCTGCTCGGCTGCCAGAAGGAGGCCGCGTTCGCGGCGGAGCGGGTGATCGTCGTCGTCGAGGAACTCGTGGACGAGGCCGTGATCCGGGCAGACCCGAACCGGACCATCTTTCCCGGGCTCATCGTCGACGCGGTCGTCGTGGAGCCGTTCGGGGCCCACCCTTCGTATGTCCAGGGCATGTATGACCGCGACAACCGGTTCTACCTGGACTGGGACGCGATCACTCGCGACGAGGGGAGCACTCAGGCCTGGCTCCGTGACTGGGTCCATGATCTCGACGGCCGGGCCGCCTACGTCGAGAAGCTCGGTCCTGAGCGGGTCAAGTCCCTGCGGCCCGGGTCTGCGCCCTCCGGATCCGTCGACTACGGCGACTACCGGTGAGCGGGATCGACGCGGCGGGCGGTTCGGCCGGGAACGCCGCCTTCACGAAGTCCGAGATGATGATCGTCGCCGCCGCCCGCGAGCTGGCCGGTCAGCACGTCTGCTTCGTGGGCGTGGGCCTGCCCAACATCGCGGTCAATCTCGCCCAGCGGACGGTCGCGCCGGACCTGGAGCTGGTCTATGAGGCCGGCGTCTTCGGGGCGCGCCCGGCGCGACTGCCGCTGTCCATCGGCGACCCGACGATCGTGACCGGCGCAACCGCCGTGGTCTCGATGTACGAGCTGTTCAGCTTCTATCTCCAGGGCGGGCTCGTGGACGTCGGATTCCTGGGGGCCGCCCAGATCGACCGATTCGGGAACATCAACACCACCGTGATCGGCCCGTACGATCACCCCAAGACCCGCCTCCCGGGGAGTGGTGGCGCGTGCGAGATCGCGATCAACGCCCGCCAGGTCTTCGTGATCATGCGCCAGAGCGCCCGGTCCTTCGTGGAGCGGATCGACTTCCGGACATCCCCGGGCAACCTGGGCGGGGCGGAGCAGGCGGAGCGGATCCGGCGTGAGGGCGGCTGGCTCGGCCGCGGGCCGACCGTCGTGGTCACGGACCTTGGCATCTGGCACTTCGGCGATGACGGCGAGATGCGGCTCGACTCACTCCACCCGGGCGCGACGCTGGACGACATCCGCGCGACGATCGGATGGACGCCTCGCATCAACGCGGACCTCGCCGCGACCCCGGCGCCGACAGGTGCCGAACTGTCCCTGATCCGCGAGGAACTCGACCCCGAGGGCGCCTACACGAAGTAGGTCAGCCCGGCTCCTCGGACGCCCGGGCGCGGACGACGACCACCGGGCAGTGCGCGTTGTGGACCACGTGGTCCGACACGCTTCCCAGGAAGAACCGGCCCACCGAACCGCGGCCGTGGCTGCCCACGACGACGAGGTCCACCTGCTCGCTCTGGGCGGCGTCCACGATGGCCTCGCCCGGATCACCCTCCCAGATGAGGAACGTGACGTGAACGCCGGCCGCGCGACCGCGCGACACGAGCTCCTGCGCGGATGCCTCCCGGCCGCTCCGCACCTGGTCCAGTCGAGCGCCGAAACGCCCGCCGGGGAGCCGGAGGGAGCGAAGGTCGATCACGCTGACAATGAGCAGCTCGGCCCCGAGGTCGTGCGCGAGGTCGAGTGCCTGGAGGCTGGCTTCTTCCGAAGCCGAGGAGAGGTCCGTGGCCAGAAGGATCCGACGGATACCCCTGCTCAGGCTGGGAGCGCGCTCTTCGTCCGGTTTCGGCTCGGCGCTCATGTCGCGACTCCGGGGACGCGTTGCGTATCCATGGATGAATGGTCGGGAGGACGCACGGATGCTGGAAGTGACGTCCGGCCCGTTGACGCGGGCCGGTGGTCCCGCCATCGCCGGGGTCGCGCACGCTGGACTGCTACGCTCTCTGCCGTGACCGATCGGACCGTCCAGCGCCCACTCTCCGAATCGCCCGACGGGGAATTCCTGGTCGTGGCCGCGATCGACGCGCTCGAAACCGCGACAAGGGCCATCGCCGGGGAGCTTGACCTCGGTCGCGTGCTCCAGATCATCGTCGACAGTGTCCGCGACCTCGTGGATGCTCGATATGCTGCCCTCGGCATCGTCGATGGCGGCGGGCGAATCGAGCGATTCATCACGAGCGGTATCTCGCCGGAGGATCGGGAACGGATCGGGTCTCCGCCTCGCGGGAACGGCTTGCTGGGCCTGATCGTTCGCGAGGCGCGCACGTACCGGATCCCGGACATCGGGCTGCATCCGGACGCCTATGGCTTCCCGGACGGGCACCCCCCGATGCGATCGTTCCTGGGCGTCCCGGTCCGTACCGGTGGCCAGCCCGTCGGGAACTTCTACCTGACGGACAAGAACGGCGCCGACGAGTTCAGCGAACAGGACCAGCGGCTCGTCGAGATGTTCGCGCTCCACGCGGCCATCGCCATCCAGAACGCTCGACTGCACGCCCGGGTCCGGCAGCTGGCCGTTCTCGACGAGCGCCTCCGGATCGGGCGCGACCTCCACGATGGGATCATCCAGAGCCTGTATGCCGTCGCCCTGTCCCTCGAGGACGTGTCCGACCTCATGGCCGAGGATCCAGCGGACGCGTCGGCCCGAATCGATCGCGCAATCGATCGGCTGAACTCATCGATTGGTGAGATCCGAACCTTCATCGTCGGCCTCGGATCGAATGCCACCGAGATCGCGATCGGGGCGCGGCTGGCCGGACTCGCGGATGAGCTCCTGCTGAGCTCCGGAGCGCCGATGTCCCTGGATCTCGACCTGACGGATGTGGGCGAGGTCGATGCCCGGCTCGATGCAGAGGCGGCGACCCAGCTCCTCCAGATGGCCCGGGAGGCGCTGAGCAACGCGATCCGTCACAGCGGCGCCCCGCAGGCGCGCCTGTCCGTCCACGTCATCGAGGGTGACGTGGTGCTCACGGTCGAGGACGATGGCCGGGGATTCGACCGTACGGTGCCGCCACGGGCCGGCCACCTCGGCCTCGCGAACCTGCATGACCGGGCGGTCTCGGTGGGAGGCTCGCTCGAGATATCCAGTCGCCCGGGCTCCGGTACACGTATTATCGTGCGGCTACCGACTTCCAGCCCGGAGAACATCACCCAGTGACGGACGTCTCGCCCCCGCGCCCCCTCCGCCTTCTCGTTGTCGACGATCATGAGGTCGTACGTCAGGGCCTCGTGGCCCTGCTCGACCGGCGCGACGGCTTCCAGGTGGTCGCCGAAGCCGGCACGGTCGCCGAGGCCGTGGAGCAGGCAGTTCGGTTCGAGCCGGACATCGTGATCATGGATGTGCGGCTTCCGGACGGGTCGGGCATCGAGGCTTGCCGCGAGATCCGGGCCGAACTGCCCCAGACACGGGTGGTGATGCTGACTTCGTTTCCGGACGAGGAAGCCGTGCTGTCCGCCATCGTGGCCGGCGCGTCCGGGTACCTCCTGAAGCAGATTCGCGCCCGTGACCTTGTGTCAGCCCTGGAAGCGGTCGGTCGCGGAGAATCGCTGCTGGATCCCGCCGTGACGGAGAAGGTCCTGGAGCGCATCCGCCGGATCGCAACCGGCACCTATACGGATGAGCTCGCCCAGCTGACCGCGCAGGAGCAGAAGATCCTGCTTCTCGTCGCCGAGGGCAAGACGAACAAGGAGATCGCGACGGAGGTCTTCCTGTCGGACAAGACGGTGAAGAACTACGTGAGCTCCATCCTCTCGAAGCTCAACCTGGAGCGGCGCGCCCAGGCTGCCGCCTTCGTGGCCAAGCACCGCTTCGACCGCGGAACGGGCTAGGCAGGGACTCCGGAGGGCGAGGCTCGCCCACCGCCCGTTCGATCGCCCTCGAGTCAGTCGCTGGCGGCCGATCCGTAGACCTTCGGCCCGCAACGACAGGACGTCCGGACCGTCGGCAGGCGACCGCGCAGGCCTATCCTCCGAGTATGCAGATCGTCAGCGCCGAAGAGGCCGTCGCGGGCATTCGCTCCGGCCACCAGATCTACCTTCACGGCGCTGCGGCTACGCCGTCGGTGCTCCTCGATGCCCTGGTCGCACGGGCTCCCGAGCTCAGCAACGTCAGCATCGTGCACCTCCATTGCGAAGGACCGGGCCCGCACCTGGCGCCCGAGATGGCGCCGCACTTCCGGCACCGCGCCCTGTTCATCGGGCCGAACGCCCGCGTCGCCGTCAACGAGGGCCGCGCCGACTACATCCCCGCCTTCCTGTCCGACGTGCCCGGCCTGTTCGCGAAGGGCCTGCTTCCGCTCGACGCCGTCTTCGTCAACGCGACGCCGCCCGATGCCCACGGCTTCTGCTCGCTCGGGACGAGCGTGGAGGCCATCCATGCGGCGATCACTGCCGCGAAGACCGTCATCGTCCAGTTCAACCACGCAGTGCCTCGGACACTCGGCGACAGCTTCATCCACGTCGACCAGATCGACCTCGCGGTCGAGTGCGACGTGCCGCCCTACGAACACGCCGTGGGCGAGCTCGGCGAGGTGGAGACGAGAATCGGCCAGTTTGTGGCCGACCTGGTGCCGGACGGTGCGACGATCCAGATGGGGATCGGCGCGATCCCGTCGGCGGTCGGGGCCGCGCTGACCGACAAGCAGGATCTCGGCGTCCATACGGAGATGTTCACCGACGTCGTCATGGATCTCGTCGAGAAGGGCGTGATCAACGGCAGTCGCAAGGAGCGCAACCGCGGCAAGATCGTCGCCGCGATCATGCTGGGCACGCACCGCCTGTACACCTTCGCTCACGACAACCCGATGGTCGAGCTACGCCAGGTCGACTTCACGAACGACACGTCGAGGATCCGCACCTTCAGCCGAATGACCTCGATCAACTCGGCCCTCGAAGTCGATCTGACCGGGCAGGTAGTGGCCGACAGCATCGGGCACCAGATGTACTCAGGCGTCGGCGGCCAGATGGACTTCGTGCGCGGGGCTTCGCTCGCAGCGGAGGGCCGGGCGATCATCGCCCTGCCGGCCAGTGCGGTTGGCGGCACGATGTCGCGGATCGTGGCGACGCTCAAGGAGGGCGCCGGCGTGGTCACGACCCGTGCGCACGCCCGCACCATCGTCACCGAGTTTGGGGTCGCCGAACTGTGGGGTCGATCGCTGCATGAGCGGGCCGAGGCCCTCATCGGGATCGCCGACCCCAACTTCCGCGACGCGCTCCGGTCCGAAGCTCGCCGGCTGCACCTCGAGTAGGTCAGGCCTTCACGAGCGAGAGCAGCACCTCGCGCGTCGCCTCGTCCTCCACCTGGACGAAACCCGCGATATCCGGCGGCGTCATGCCGAAGTCGCTCGATGGCGTGGCCGGGAATCGAAAGGGTGGATACCGGGCGTCCCCTCCGGTATCCACCGCACCCCGCATTCTTCGGCTGGGCCACCACCTCTCGATAGGGCCGAAGGTCCCGAGTTGGGCGGGACTCCGGGGCCGAGGTCCCAGTCTGGGGGGGCCCCGCGGAGGGTGGGATCGGGACGGATGGCGCTGCGGTCGTCCCCGACATCGCGCGTACCGTCTGCGCCGGAGGTCTCCACGATGCCGATCGGATGCCACTTCCTCGACCTCCGCGCGGAGCAGCTGTGATGACAACGCGGGCGCCGGACCTGAGGATCCTCGTTTGCGGCACGGCGGACCGGGGCGACGACGGCGCCGCGCTTGCGGCGATTTCGCACGTCCTGCCGGAGCTCCCCAAGGAGCTCCAGTGCCGGATCGAGGTCAGGCGTTGCCGACAGCTCGATGTGACTGACCTCCTCGACATCGGGCCCACGGCATCGTGCGTCGTCATCGACACGGTGGTCGGGGTGGAGCCCGGCCAGATCGTGACGATGTCGCTCAACGACCTCGCTCGCCGCCCTGGCGGTGTCGCGCCGCGCTCCGCCCACACCCTGTCGTTCGGCGATGCCCTGCTCATCGCCGAGGTCGTTCGGGGAACGCTGCCGGCCGGCACATTCGTCGGTATCGGCGGCAAGTGGTTCGGCTACGGCGAGCGCTACTCCCGCGTGGTGAAGGCCGGCCTGCCCGACTTCGTCCTGGCGATCAGGAGTGCGATCGAAGATCTCCTCCCGGTCGCGCCTGGACTCGACTGAGTTCAGGCGTCGTCCGGAACCAGGCCGCCGCGTCGGGTGGCAGCGCCTGACCGTCGAACTCCAGGCTCGCAACAAGTGGCTCGCGATTGGGCGGCAGCGGCATGACCGACGCGGACAGGTTGACCGCGCAGTGGACGCCGTCGCTCCGCGCGAACAGGAGTGTCCCGGCAGGGCTCGGCAGCCACCGGAAGGCGCCTCCCTGGAAACCAGGATGGTCGCGCCTGAGGCGCAGGGCTGCGCGATAGAGCGACAGCATGGAGCCCGGATCGTGCGCCTCTGACTTCGCCGTGCGGTCCCGCCAGGCGATCGGCTGCGGCAGCCAAGGCGTCGACCCGGGCGGCCCGAACCCGAACGGGGGGGCATCGTCGGCCCAGGGCAGCGGGACCCGGCAGCCATCCCGGCCCCGGATCAGGTGGCTCGAGCGCTCCCAGATCGGATCCTGAAGGTCCGCCTCCGGGAGATCCTCGACCTCCCACAGCCCAAGCTCCTCACCCTGGTAGAGGTAGGCGCAGCCGGGCAGGGCGAGCGTCAGCAGAATTGCCGCTCGTGCTCGCCGGGTGCCGAGTGCCAGGTCCGTCGGCTGGATGTCGTCCAGCTCACGGTTCCGGATGCCGGCGTACGGGCGCCCAAGTCGCGTCACCTGGCGCGTCGCGTCGTGGTTGGAGAGCACCCAGGTCGGGGTGGCCGCTACCCGCCGGTGTGCCTCGAGGGTTTCGTCGATGACCGCACGGAGCGCCTCGGGCTCCCATGGAGCGCCCATGTACGCGAAGTTGAACGCGGCATGAAGCTCGTCAGGGCGGAGATAGTCCACGAGACGCGTCTGGTCGAACACCCCGATCTCACCGATGAGCATGCGACTTCCTTCGTACCCATCGGCGATCCGCCGCCAGGCTCGGTGGATTTCGTGGACGCCCGGTCGATCCCAGTGTGGGTGCTCGCCGTCGGGTATCCGCTCGCCGGCGAGGTACTCGGCGGGGATGTCCGGCAGGCCATCCGCCTTGACCATCGCGTGCGCGACGTCGATCCGGAAGCCATCGACGCCGCGATCCAGCCAGAACGCCAGGATCTCCTCGAAATCCCTGCGCACGCCCGGGTTGTCCCAGTTCAGGTCCGGTTGCTCGGGCGCAAAGACGTGCAGGAACCATTGCCCGGGGCGGCCATCGGGTTCCGTGACCCGGATCCAGCCCGGTCCGCCGAACAGGCTCGGCCAATTGTTCGGCGGTTCGCTCCCGTCCGGCCCGCGCCCGTCCGCGAACACGTACCGGGCCCGCTCGGAAGACCCGGGCCCACCGGCAAGCGCGGCCTGGAACCACGGATGCTGGTCCGAGGTGTGATTCGGGACGAGATCGATGAGGACGCGGATGCCGAGCTCGTGCGCCTCGCGCACGAGCTCGGCGGCGTCGGCGAGCGACCCGAACTGGGGGTCGATGTCGCAGTAGTCGGCAACGTCGTAGCCACCATCTGCCATCGGCGACGGGTACCAGGGCGTGATCCAGATCGCGTCGATGCCGAGGTCTCGGAGATAGGGGAGTCGGTGGCGGATTCCCGCGATGTCCCCGATTCCGTCCCCGTTGCCGTCGGCGAAGCTGCGGATGTAGATCTGGTAGACGACCGCGCGTCGCCACCATTCGAATGGGGGCCCCTGGTTCGGCTGCATGGATGGAGGTTAACCGGTTCACGGGCGTCGGAACGCGCGCCCGCGTGGCCCGCCCTCGGTGGGCCATGCGGCCCGTCGTGTTCGGGCCACAGGGGCCTCCCGCACGGGGCGGCGACGGCCCACCCTTGGGGCATGACGTCCGAAGCTCCCACACGTCCGCCGTACCCAGGCATCCCGGCCATCGTCGACGGCTCCGAGGCCGTCGCCCACGTGGAGAGCCGACTCGCCGAGGTGGCCTGCGTCTATCCGATCACCCCGTCGACCACGATGGCCGCCGTCTATCAGGCCGCCGTGGCCGATGGGCGGTCCGACCTGTGGGGCAACGCGCTCCGGTTCATCGAACCCGAATCGGAGCACTCGTCGGCCTC
>Ga0209002_10005205_pt1 | contig 10106 bp, 10 predicted proteins | sample Rifsed16ft2_FD_184010 | JGI IMG/M metagenome (GOLD analysis project Ga0209002, IMG submission 184010) | Soil microbial communities from Rifle, Colorado, USA - sediment 16ft 2 (version 2) | ecosystem: Environmental > Terrestrial > Deep subsurface > Rock core/Sediment | place: Rifle, Colorado...
TATGCTTGCCTCTGTACTCGCAAAGGGTGAAACTATGCTTCTTAACGCCGCATGCGAGCCAGAGGTCACAGAACTTGCATTGGTTCTAAAGAAAATGGGCGCAGAAATAGAAGGCGCAGGGACAGATATAATTACCATCCGAGGCGTGGATAAGCTTTCACCTGTGAATGGACACGAGGTTATGCCTGATAGAATCGAGGCTGGAACCTTTTTTATCGCCTCTGCACTAACTCAAGGTGATATCCTAATAAAAAAATGCAGGTTTGAAAATACAGGCGCCTTAATCGGTAAACTACTTGAAGTAGGAGCTGAAGTGTCTAGAATAGACAGTGGTATAAAAGTTCGGGGAAGCGATAAAATAAAGAGCGTTGACATTACAACCCTCCCATATCCCGGATTTCCTACGGATATGCAGGCGCAGATGATGACTCTTGTGAGCGTTGGCGATGGTCTTAGCATTATCACCGAAACCATTTTCCCACAGAGATTCATGCATGCAGGAGAACTAAGAAGAATGGGTGCGGACATAAAGCTTGTTGGAAACAGCGCTGTAGTCAGAGGAGTGCCTTATCTTAGTGGTGCCCCAACTATGGCAGGAGATTTAAGGGCTAGTGCATCTTTGGTCTTAGCCGGGCTGCTAGCTCGTGGAAAAACACAAGTTTCAAGGGTTTATCACCTAGACCGTGGATATGATAGGCTTGATAAAAAACTCGAAGCCCTTGGTGCGCGTATCTGGAGAGAAAAGGAATGATCACAGTTGCAATCTCAAGAGGGAGGATTCTAAAAGAAGCTACAGGGCTTTTGAGAAAAGCCGGTTTTTCAGTAAGTGGAATCTCTAACGGCTCAAGAAAGCTTATTTTCGAGTATCCAAAGGATGGGATAAAGATATTGATCATACGTCCCACAGATGTGCCCCCTTATGTAGAATATGGGGCTGCAGACTGCGGGATTGTGGGAAAGGACACACTCATAGAAGAAAAATACGATTTGTATGAACCCCTAGACTTAGGCATAGGAAAATGCAAGCTCGTCGTTGCTGGACCAAAAGGGTTTAATTTGTCATCAGCAAGAATCCTAAGGGTTGCAACAAAATATCCAAGAATCGCTCATGAGCACTTTGCAAAAAAGGGAGTAAGCGCGGAAATCATAAAACTCTATGGCTCTATTGAGATTGCTCCCATTGTTGGGCTTTCAGATGTAATAGTAGACCTGAGCGCTACTGGAGAAACACTGAGAAAGAATAAACTCGTAGAGATCGAAACAATAGCCAATATTACGGCCAGGCTTGTTGTTAACAGAGTTAGTATGAAGGTAAAATCAAACGAGATAAAAAGCTGCATACACAGGCTAAAAGAGGTTCGTGAGATTTAAAAAGTGGTGAGGCCCTTTTTTTCTAGAAATTCTTTAACCCAGCCACAACCTTGAGGAAATTGCACGTCATCAAGTAAAATCATGCAGTCAGCCTTCATAGCCTTAAAGAACAATCCGGGCCACAGTAACAATATAGGTTGGTGTGTGGTGACAATCATGGTTCGCTCTTACTATATCATCCACTACACGTCCATACCTTTCTGATCCAATAGATTGTTCCATAATTTTTCTTGTGCCTATTGAGTTGGGTAGCTATTTCTAAGTATATTTCGAAACAAAGGAAGAGGTTCGAGGTTTTTCGCATAACACTCCAAATGGGGTGATTATAAGAGCTTTTTTGTATAATTCAATAGTTAGGCGCTTGGAATAACCTAACGGTGAGAGCGCGTCAGTTACGAGTCTAGTTTGACAACAGTCTAGTCTAGAGGGGATTGGTACTATTATGAACAAGACAATTGTTAAGAAATTCGTACTTTTCGCTGCCGGCTTTGCTTTATCCCTGATCGCTGTTCTAGCAGGCTCCAAGCTGTATGCCAACTTGCTGGGTATTCGTGATTCGTCTTTCCGTTACGAGAACCAGCTCAATATGTGGAGTTCTGAACCCACAATCGGTTTTCTCAACAAGCCTAACTTTTCAAGCTTCTGTTTCGGTAATGTCAGGGTTGAAACGAACGAACGCGGTTTCCGTGGTACTCGGCCTTCACCGTTCGCGAAAACAATCGGAGTACTTCGAATCGTTGGGCTGGGCGATTCCGTTATGTGGGGTACTGGTGTAAACGAGGAGAACTCTATTCTAGGATTTCTTGAGAAGAAATTGAACGACGAGTCATTATATGAAGTAATCAACACAGGTGTCGTGGGATATTCGACTTACCAGGAGTTATTGTACCTTAAGAAGTACGTCCTTCCACTAAAACCGGATGTTGTTCTCGTCAACTATTCTGAGAACGACCTTTTGCCGACCGAAGACCCATTCAAAAATGTGCGAAGAATTTATATTCGATATCTAAACCACCTTCTCGAAAGCCATCACCTAGCACTCACTCCTGAAGAAAACTTGGGCATTAAGGAGCTCATTCACATCTTCAACACTGCAAAATACGTTTGGCTTACGTTGCGTGGATTGGAGGCGAAATCGCCGATTTGGTTACATCTCACAAGGAAGGTGTTTGTTGAGATACCCATGGCACGGATGGCTGAGCTCAGCCAAGAAGCTGGTGTGCGGCTGATTTATGTGTTTATCCCACCAAAAAAGAACAGTGCGATGTACGTACGCACCGTTGATGAATTGAAGAAGCTCTTAGTCGAGAAGGGCGCTGAGTTCGTGGACGTACAGTCAGCTCTTACCCCAGACAAGGACGAATTCGCAAAAAAAGGGCGTACGAGTGGTTCACGATTAGCGTGGGTGTGGCCTCAGGAACTGAAACAGATTCTGAAATTACGGAGCATACAAACGGTTCATCGTAGAGACAAATTCATCGATTCTGTGCATCCAACAAAAAAAGGGAACATGATTATTGCCGAGCACATTTACCGTTATTTAACAGAAACGTCTAACGTAAAGGAAACGGAGGGGCCTAAATAGGTAATGCAGCTGACGCACCCTTGCCACGCTCGGTAGCGCGGTTGATACGGGGCGATGGTTAATTGTTTTTTCATAAGTAGCCGATTATGGCAGAAAAATACTCATTTGGTATTGATGCTGGCACTCCGCTCATCAAAAGCGTTATCTTCAATCTTGCCAGTCAGGAATTTGGAAGCGGATCGCAAAAGGTTGAGATTGATAGCTCCGGGCCAACTTGGATGCATCAAGGCATGCATGCCGTTTGGGCAGCCACTGCGGTCATCACCAAACATACGATTGTGAACGCGGGCATCAATGCAGCCGATATTGGTTTAGCCTGTCCAACCGGAAATGAGGATGGTGCCTGGATGCTCGATGCCAGCCGCAACCCGATAGTCCCGTCCCTGCCCTGGAACCATAGACGCGCCGCCAATATCGTTGCCTGATGTGAACAGTCGGGTATCCTTTCCAAAGTTTTTGTCCGAGGTGGAAATGTCCTCTGGGCTGGTTCGCAAGCCGCTTTGCTGATGTGGTTCCGCGAAAATGAACCGGAGACACTCGATAAATTTGACACAGTCCTCTGCTCCAAGGACTGTGTGAAATACAAACTGACCGGCGTTATCTGCACCGATGAGACGGATGGCTCAATCCCCTTCATGGCTATGGCCTCGCTCCATTATGATGATGGGCAGATGGAACTGCTTGGCTTTCAAGGTTTTAAAGACAAGTTGCCGCCCGTTAAACTGTCGCATAAAGTGATTAGCCAGGTCACATCCGCAGGCGCGGCGGCGACCGGCTTGGTTGAAGACACGCCGGTTGTTTCCAGGGGTGCGTCCCCTTTTATTCCCTTCTTTTATTATTTTATTACCTTTATTATTATTGACAGCATCCTCAAAAGTAACCTCAGCAATCTTGTGGATTATTTAGAACTAAGTTGAACAACGTTTGACTAACTCCTTCTTATAATTATGAACATATAATGGACCCTATATAATTCCTCTAGTTACGAGACAATAATCCTTTTTCCACTAAAAACTTAGAGATTTCCAGAGTAGCAAGTTTATGTCCCTCCTTATTCAAATGCACCATGTCTTTTTTAAATAATCTTCTTCTATCTTGAAAATACTCGTTAATGAAGCTTGGGTACAAGTCTAAACAGGGAACGGCATACTTCTTACACAAACTAAGCAATTTGTGTTGCGGCTTTACTATATAGTCATAATTCTCCTTCTTTATTAATCCGTATAAAACCTGAGTTTCGTGTGGAAAGATTACAATCACCAGTTTTCCCCCTCTTTTATGAAGTAGGTTTTTTAACTCTACTAGATTTTCTTCATAACCTAACCATGAATAGTCCTTCCATGCAATATTAAAGTCAGGTAGCTTCTCCCAAATAAACTTGTACTCTACATTATCCAGATTGGATCTTTTATTATGAGAAATGATTGTAAATCGAATTAAGGAAAGAATATAACTTCTACTTACTAATTTATCCCAATAGGAATTAATTTGAAGACTTTCCTTAGCTTCTTCTGTCAAGAGCATTCTAGCATTTTCATCGAAGCGATGTAAAAATTGGTGATTATCATTCAGACAATAAGTCCAAATCACCAAATCAGGATCGGTTTGTGATAAATACCTTTTAAAAAACAGCACTTCCTGATAACTGGTGTACCCAGGTACTCCAGCGTTTATCACTTCGAAACTTCCTTTTCCTCTTAGAGATTCTCTCGTATAATCTACAAAGCCTGGATTAGACCACGGAATGGAGTCTCCAAGAAATATGATTCGGTAGAGACCGTTAGGCTTAGGAATAGCTATCTCTTCGCCCTTTATAGAGAGATTGTTAATTTTCTCTCTATCAGGATTAAGACGATAACCAAGATCCTTATCATAAATTACCCAGTTGGAAGTTCCTAGATTTGAATAAGGGACACTATTAAAAGCACCAGAGAAGCCATCATGGTATATTCTATATCCAATTTCAATAATCGCAAAAAGGAGAAGAAATATTAGAATGTTGATAGTAACAAGTGCGCTGATTTTGAAAAGCCTAGTGTTTATGTACTTTTTATTTTTCATTAGCCCACTCTAGGTATTAAACAGGTAATTGAAATTTATGTTTTAATGCTAAAACAAAAAATCAATGTATACAACAAGTAACAGCTATATTCTATTATTATAAAGGGGCACAAAAAACACGTTAGATCATATAAAAATTACTTGCAAAATCATATTATTTTAGTCCTAAGCCTAGTAAGACATATGTCAGTGATTTTGATTTCATTCTCTTTAGTTCCAATCTCGAAGTCTTTATCTCTTGGAATTTCTAATTCTCAAGATGGCTCGCAAATGTAGAAAAGACCCCCAAAACACTTTAGAACCGTCAACCAATCTATTCTTCCCTTTCTTTCTTCTTAACAAGTGTTACTGATTTCTTCTCCTCTTTTTCACCAAACTTCTCTATGTTCTTTAGAACATCTTTACCCCAGCTCCCTTCCTCAACCTTTTTCGAAAGTTTTCTAACATCAAGCGATGATACCTCATTCCACTTGCCGGATTCTCTTATGACCTTCTCAAGCTCGCTCCTTTTTTCATCATTTGAATCAGGAAAACTAAGCTTTTCTTCTCTCTTTACCTTTGCGACCTTAGTGCTTCCGAAAATCCTGTCCACCCCTTCTCTATCTGAATATTCAAACAAAGCCTCCCTTGTTTCCTCTATTTGTGTCTCAATCTCTCTCCTTTCGCTCTGAAGCCTTTCTAGTCTATCTACAAGTTGAAATCCTTCTTCTTGTAAAACCTCCTTTTCGGGGAGGCTTTCAATAACGAAAAGGTGTTTCCATAGAGGACATATTGATTGATACGAACACCAGCTACATAGCGAGGATTCCCTAGGAGGAAACTCATAAGTTGACTCTATTTCATTAATGAGTGCAATTTTCTCGGCTCTTAATTTTTCTATATCTCTGTCAGTTCTAGACGAGGATATTTCCTTATTGAAAACTAAGTAGTGCCAGATGTATTTAATGGAATTTACATCCCTCCACATATCCCTTACGCCTATCTGATGTTCGCGCGATTGCCGCGGGTGCCGATCTTGCCGCTGTTGTATCGCGGGTTTATCCCGAAATACCCGATGTGAATACGCTTCTTGAGGAGCCGCGCAGCGGTCTGCCTCAACTCGAACAGCAGTTGAAACGGCATATCATGAAGCAATGTCTGGCGGCCTTCCTTGGTAACCCATTTCATATTGGCTTACCGCTGGCTTTTCTTGTTTTAAGCGATCTGGAAATCCAGGATTTAACCGTGTTGATTGAAGCCAAGTCTTCACAAATGGCGGATGAAAAATTCCGCCCCTATTTGTTAAGTCCGCTTGCATCATAAACATGGTTATTCAAATGCACACCTGAGAAGAAAATCATCTTGTTATTATAAACTGGAGAAACCATGTTCTTCCCAAAAGCGATGACCGAAATAGAACTGATCGTCCCCTCCAAGGACCTTCTGGGTGTGACCAGGGTATTAAGCACTTACGGTGTTTTTCACCAAACTGACAGCCATCATCCGGGGGTGGCATCTGGTTCTGCCAATACCTGGCAGGAACAAGCCTCAGCTTATTCCGTGTTGGAACGACGGGTTCAGATTGTGATGCAGTCTTTGGGAATTGATGAGGGACAGCCTCCCTCCTCTGAATTTGATGCAATGGTCGAAATTGATAAGATTCGACCGCTTGTGGATCAAATCGAAGAAGAGGTCAAACAGGTCAGTGATCAACTCACCAGTGAGCGGAAGCAAATGGAGCAGCATGAAAGCACGCTCCGTCAATTGGAGCCTGTTGCTGATATTGATCTCGATATTAGTTCATTGCGCAATTCGCGTTATTTGTACTCGATGCTCGGAGTCATGCCCACTGCAAATGTGGATCGATTACAGACGAGTCTGGCGCGAGTCCCCAACGTTTTTTTGACTCTGCGATCAGACTCAAACAGGCCTGTTGTCTGGCTTGCGGGGACAAAAGCCAACTCTGACGTTTTAGAACGCGCCGCTCGCAGTGCCTACTTGGATCCTTTGAGCCTGCCCGATGATTATCAAGGTACGCCCGCAAAAATTATCGATTCGCTTCACAGAACAATCGAAAATATACAACGTACCATTGATGAATTGAACAAAAAACTTGCCGGCATGGCTGAGACACGAAAACAAGAGTTGAGAGATTTGCTTTGGCAATCACACACCAGCCGGGTACTCTCTGATGCGATCGTGCGGTTTGGGCAGCTTCGTTATACTTATGTAGTCACGGGGTGGGTGCAAAGTGACGATTTGGAAAGCCTGACTCAACGACTCAAAACAGCGTCCAAAGAAATCCTGATTGAAACATTGCCGACCACACGCAGCGGACATAACTCAAACGTTCCCGTTGCCCTGGAAAACTCGAAATTTCTGAAACCATTCCAGATGCTGGTCAATACCTATGCGCGCCCCCGTTATGGTGAATTGGATCCAACCTGGTTGATCGTATTCATGTTCCCGTTTTTATTTGGCGCGATGTTTGGTGATATAGGGCAGGGGTTGGTGCTGGCGGTGCTCGGATATCTTATGGCGAGCAAGAAAGTAAAGGCTTTGAGCGGAATGTCAGGTTTGGGTGGTGTAGTTTTCTTGTGCGGAATATCAGCCACTTTGTTTGGATTCTTCTACGGCAGTATTTTTGGCTTCGAGGAAGATGTCCATATTTTTGGTATGACGCTGGAGCCGATCTGGTTAAGCCCGATTCACCACATCATGGATGTTCTCATGGTTGCTGTTGGCGCAGGCGTGGTATTGCTGATCCTGGCTTACATGATCGGCATTTTCAACTTTGCCGTATCCCGCGAACGAGGGCATTTGTTGTTCGGGCATAATGGCATTGCCGGATTTGTATTGTATTTGTCGCTTTTGGGATTTGGCGGCGCAACCTTTGGTATTTTGCCCGTTTCACCAACTGTGTTTTTAGCGCTTGCAATTGCAGCTGGCTTGGGGGTGATGTTCTCTGAGGTGTTTATTCATCTTGTGGAAGGTCACAGACCTCTGATTGATAGCGGCGGCATTGGCACTTATCTGATCCAGGCTGGGGTTGAATTGTTTGAAGTCATAATCAGCATGTTGAGCAACACTCTTTCCTATGTGCGTGTGGGCGCTTTTGCGGTGGCACATGGCGGTTTGAGTCAGGCGATTTTTATTCTGGCTGTATTGGCAGGTGGAGGCGAAGAAGGTGGCATTGGTTATTGGATTACGATTGTTCTGGGTAACGTGTTCATCATTGGTTTTGAAGGCTTGATCGTCGGTATTCAAACCATGCGTCTTTCGTATTATGAATTTTTCAGCAAGTTCTTTACAGGTGGCGGAATGCGCTTTGAGCCGCTGACGTTGAAACCTGTGCAGGAAGAGTAATTGAAATAAAAATTGGATTTCGAAAATAATTACCTTATAAGAATATAAAACCATATTTCAAGGAGTTAACCAATGATATTGATTATTGCAATACTTGTAGGTCTGATACCTGTTGTCCCCGCCGTGATTGTTTTTCTGCGTGAGCGCGATAAAGCCCCCACAAAGGCTACTCGTGATCTTGTGCTGGGCTTGAACGGTTTCAATGCTGTTTTGGGCTTGATGGCAGTTGGCATTGGTGTTGTCTGGTTGTTCTCACCGACGGCGGTCAATGCGGCTGGCAGCATGCAAGCGGCAGCTGTTGATCCTTATGCAACGTTGGCGGCTGCTATTTCAACAGGTTTGGCTTGCGTTGGCGCTGGTATCGCGGTTGCCAGTTCAGGTGCGGCGGCGGTGGGCGCTATTGCTGAAAAACCCGAGTCATTCGGTCGAGCGCTGATCTTCGTCGGTTTGGCGGAAGGTATTGCGATCTACGGTCTCATCATTGCCTTCATTATCCTGAACCGGTAAAGTGCCATGAAGGTTTTGGTGATCGGCCATCCAGAAGCAGTCCTTGGGTTTTCCCTGGCCGGTGTAAACGGTCAGGCTGTGACGACTGCGGATGAGGCTAATCAGGCGCTTGACAGTGCTTTTGCGGCGAAGGATATCGGTATTATCCTGGTAACTCAGGATATTGCTGGAATGCTCCAGTCCAGAGTCGAAGACCTTAAATTACACAGCACAATCCCACTTGTTGTGGAGATACCGTCTCCAGCCGGTGTGTCAGCCGACCAGCCCTCCCTTAGCGAGATTGTGCTTCGGGCCATTGGAATTAAGTTATAGAAATCTTCCCTGCTTCGCGCGAATTTTGAGCGAAGGAGAAATGAATTGGTGGTTTACTTATGAAACCTGAAGAAGAGAATATCGAATTGCTCTCTCGTGCAATCTTGTTTGAGGCGCAGGCGGATGCCGAGAAAATTCAGGCTGAAGCCAAAGAAAAGGCTGATGCCATTCGACAGCAAGCGCAGCAACTGGCCGAGTCTGATCGCAAGGAAATATTGGATCAGGCCGGAGAGGAAGCAGAGCGCATCCGCAGCCAGGCTGTTGCCACGGCTCAGATGAAGGCGCGTACTTTACAGTTGGAACATCGTGAAAAACTGCTGGATAAGGTATTTAACGCTGCAAAAGAAAAATTATCGGCTCTGCAAAAACGATCCGATTATGACAAGATCGTGGCTGAACTGGTTCGGGAAGCAGTCACTCAATTGAAAGTGGAACAGGCTGAGGTGCGGACTGATGCGGCGACTCAAAAATTTTTGAAAGATCAAGCGCTGAACGAACTATCCAAAGAATTGAAAACCCAACTGACAATTGGAAAAACGCTTGACGATGGCATAGGTGTTGTGATTGATGCTGATAATGGACGCTTGCATTATGACAATACTTTGGAGACTCGCTTGAACCGATTGCAGAATGCGCTTCGTTCGGCGGTATATCACGTGCTGATGGGAGAAAAACTATGAGTGAGCAAGTCGGCACAGTAACCTGGATCAGCGGGCCCGTTGTCCGCGCGCGTGGCTCACGTTATGTGGGTATGCTTGAGTTGGTTGAGGTGGGGGATGAGCGCCTTGTTGGTGAGGTCATCGGTTTAAATGGCGACACCATCACCGTGCAGGTGTATGAAGAAACGTCGGGCATGAAGCCCGGTGCACCTGTCTATGGCACTGGCTTGCCTCTTTCTGTTGAACTTGGCCCGGGGTTGTTGAAG
>Ga0209002_10005206_pt1 | contig 10105 bp, 9 predicted proteins | sample Rifsed16ft2_FD_184010 | JGI IMG/M metagenome (GOLD analysis project Ga0209002, IMG submission 184010) | Soil microbial communities from Rifle, Colorado, USA - sediment 16ft 2 (version 2) | ecosystem: Environmental > Terrestrial > Deep subsurface > Rock core/Sediment | place: Rifle, Colorado...
CCTGCTTTTCAATGTCTTCTTGGATTTTATACAATATCAAAAGCTGATTGTCACATGCTAGAATCGCTTGCTCTTTGGCATCTTTTGATCTTTCAATAAAGTCTGGGTGTTCTGAAGATTTTATCTCTTCAATCCATTCATTAAAATATTTTCTGACTGTCTTGATGTTGATTCCTGTCTCACGTGATGTAACATAAGGTGTTATTAATTTTTCAAAATATGGTCTTAGCTTTCGTTCTATCTCTAGCTGTTCTGTCTCGCTTGGTCTTCCAATCTTATTATCCATTTCTTCAGTCATTGTCTATATAAAAAAGGGCTCGGATGTTTTTATGTATATTTTGCATGAAAAAAAGCTAAAATAGGTGTTACAGTTGCGCGATGTTAAAACAAATCAGAATTTTATTTTTGTCCATTTTAGACCATTTTAGCACCTATGGTGGGTAGTATTTTGATTGAAACAGGAAATTTTTGTGGTATGTAAAATAGATTTTTTGGCTAGAGAGCTCGGAACTGTTCGCTCCACTTGTAGTAAGCCCGTATCATTTCCATGCTTACACTTGGTTTTCTTCTTTCAATTATTTCCTTAAAGTCAGTCATTGTAATACTTCGTGGTTGCGCCCTTTCTTCGCCTACAACTGGTTCTGGAGAATAGTTTGGGTTGGTGAATAACTCATTAACAACCATCAATTGTGCAGATTGACATATATCTTTGATATCACTTGCACTATATCCATCTGCAAGTTTTGCAAGCTCCATTGGTTTGACCTTTTCATCCCTTTTTAGTGGTGAGGTATAAAGCTCAAAGAGGTTTGTTCTTGCATCAAGGGTTGGAAGTTGTACGTAAATTCTTTTTGTGAATCTTCGTAAAAATGGCCAATCAAGGCTCCATGGTTTGTTTGTGGCGCCAATTACGTATAATTTTAGATCTTTTCCCTTACCGTTAATTCCATCCATTTCTGAAAGAAATTGATTTTTGACTCGAATTTCTCCTCCAACCTCGCTGCTTCTATTTCCCAAAAGCGAGTCGACTTCGTCTATAAACAATATGACTGGCAGACCTTCCTTTTCAGCATAGTTTCTGGCCATGGCAAAAACTTTAGCTACATTTTTTTCTGCTTCGCCAAGCCATTTGCTCATCATTGATGCGGCATCTATATTTATGAAATAACCAGCAATTTCACTTGCAGTAGCTGCGGCAAGAATAGTCTTACCACACCCAGGCGGACCATAAAGTAATATGCCTCGTGGCCAACCAAGTGGAAAAAGATCTGGTCTCTTACTTGGATAAACTATTGATTCACGAAGTGCAGTTTTTGCGTCATCAAGTCCAATCACTTCAGCCCAGCTAACGTTGGGTTTTTCTTTCATTACTAAATCTTCAAAATCATGTTTGGCCAGGTCTTGTTTTTGTTGTTCTGGACTTGCTTTTGGATCAACTACTGGCTCTAGATCAAGGTGTGACATCTGTAATGCTTTTATCCTATTTTGGTATGCGGCTGAACGTTCCATGTAGACTCGGTTTAGCTTGTTATCTGGATATAGTTGAATTAGCTTTACTAGTGATTCTATTGCCCTCTGATAATTTGTTATGGCCATGCCGCGTGCACCTTGAGAATCAAGCTTGATTGCCTCTGCGGCAAATCTACTGGCGCTATTTTCTAATTCCTGTGGTGCTAGACTCATACCCACTAACTAAATTTCTACTAGGGTTTTTGTTAGGTATGCTTGGGTGTAAATGGGTGTAGAAGGATTGGTTAAATTAATTGGACTAGGTGCTGGCTCGCTCTTTTGTTCCTTATAATCCTCAAGTTTTGTTTGGATAAACCTTCCCAAGGCAAGGTCTCGTGCCACTTCCTCATGCAAATTTTGAATCTGTTGAAGTGCTGTTTCTGCAGATATTACAAGGTCAGTTAGGTCATCTCGTAGAATGTTTACAGAGTTTGTTGCATGCATTATAATTCCTATAAATTCCTCTAAAAACTCCTTTAGGTCCTTTTTGTCTTGGTATTTGGATAGAATATACTCTGCGGCCATCATTACTTGACGTAGGTCTTTTAGCTCTTCAACTGAAAGACTTTCGATGAACTGCCCATCGTTATTAGAAGCCTTTTGGGAGATTTTTTGCTCTACTTTAGAAGAAAGAATTCTGATTCTGCCTAGATGGTTATGAACGTCTGTAGGTGGTTCACTTTTTGCAAAGTGCAACATGGGCAAACCATGCTTACGACAAATCTAGATTAGGGAACTGCTTGCTAATTTTAGAGTCTGCAATCAATTTTGCTTCATCTAAAAGCCTTGTAGATTCATGATTTGCTTCTTGAAAATTAAGCCTTGCATCAGTAAGTTGCCCTGTATCTATCATCAACCCGCCAAGTACAAGAGACAATTCGCCTAATGCCACATCAGTCTCTGGAAATAAAAAAAGCAATCGTGCACGGATGGTTCTTACAATTGAGATTGTTGGGGCCAGAACCGGAATTATGTTTCGTAATCCAAAAACAGAATCAATATGGCTACGGACTTGTCTTAGTGCTTCCACGGCACGAAAAATTTCTAATTCTATATTTAGTTGTCTTTCAAATTCTAATGACGCGTATGTGTTCTCTTTCTTTTTTGTATAAAGACCCAGATTGTTAGTGTGTAGCTCAAATTTTCTTTGAACAAGCGCTTCTAGTATCTTATCAACAAGTTCTGCCGCATAATCCAATCGTGGACTTAGAGTACTTGCTCTTGTCACCTTATTTTGCATCTCATCGTTTACTGTCCACTTTTGTGTTGTCATCTGTACTAGAGAAATGGTTTTTCTATATCAGACTCGTGTTACGCAGTTTTGTGTAACTGCAGTAACAGGAGGTGAGGATACAGCTTAGTATTTTTTCCAACCTTTGTTCAATGAATTTAGCTATTGAACTTACCTTATAACTAGCCAAATGGGGTCATGACCAAAGGGCAAGATCTAGCAGTTAGCTTGGAAGAGTTTGGTTTGAGCAAATATGAGGCTAGTGCATATGTAACCTTAATTACAAAGGGTACAATTTCTGCTGGTGAGCTTGCGTACTATTCTAATCTGCCAAGGACAAAGGTCTACCCGACGTTGTTAAAACTTGAAAAGAAAAAGCTTGCAATTATCTCAAAAAGCAAACCCATAATGTGTACTGCCATATCACCAGAAGATGCCTTTGATGAAATAGTTCAAGAGCAGATCAATAAAGTCAATGGAATGAACAGTCTTGTAACAAAGCTAAAAAAGGTCAGCGAGGACAGCAAGAAGGCTCGTGGTTCAGAAGAAAAGAGGTATTTTCACCTTACTCCAAACTATGTCTTTAAGCAGCTTGAAACAATGATTAATGGTTCTAAAACCTCGATTCACGCAATGATGGACTCATGGGGATTGAATCTTTTTTCGCAGTGTAAGGACACAATTATTCATGCACTTAGAAAAAATATAGACATAAAAATAATAATTCCCCCAAGCCTTGTTGGCACAGAAACTTTTCAGGCAATTCCTGATGGAGTTAAGATAAAAATCTCTGAGATATCACAAAATTGCATCACGTTTGATGATTCTGAGATACTTATGATAAATAGCAATAATGGTAAAGGCGCCATATTTTTATCAACTGAGGTTTTGGGTACAAACCAAGCAAAAATTTTTGAACAAACTTGGAAAAATGCTACTAAAATCACTAATCTTTCAGGTATGACAAAGGCTGAAGCACAGGAAACTCTCAAAATAATAGAGCTGATAAACGAAAATGGCCTTGGTTTTGTTCTAAATTCCATACTACACTCAAATAGCAAAGAAATAGACATGCTAGAGCTTCTAGAAAAAAATGGGGTAGATTTGGAAGCAAAAACGCTTGATGAGATAATAGCACTTGTAGATTCCACTTTGCAGATTACATGTTCTGGGCAAGCACACTATGAACCAAATGGAAACCACATAATCATAGAATCCAAACTAAACAGCGGGCACTCACTTCCATGGGCAATGCTACTTGAGAAATATCTTCATAAAAAAGGATTCAAGACCAAGATGATGTATCATGACCATCATAATGGTGAAAAAATACACATCAAGGTAGATTCAAAGCTAAACGTCAACTAAACTTGTACTTTATAATATCATTAACACGTACAATTATGTAGCTTGGAAATTTGTGATTCGAAGGATAATGGAACGCGGCATCACATCAAATAGAATCATAAAATGGGAGCATAAATACAGCGTGAGAGTGGTTCTGTAAATGATCGTCTGTGAATGTTGCAAACTGCCAATGGATGGAGTAATCATACATGACGTAAAATGTAGAAAGTATTATGATAATAAAGCCAAAGAGGATTTCATGAGAGGACATAAATGAAAAAAGAAGACTCGAAAGGAAATTCTAACTATACATGAGAGAAATTGTCATTTCAATGTATGACAGACGGTGTATCTTATACTTCTAAAAGATAAATATAATGACGATAAAATGACTGGTCTGGCAACACAAGGCAATGGTCTAAGCAGAAAGCTTGTCATATTGCTGGTTATAATCATAAATCTATTTTCGTCAACAGCTGCATCATCATCAGATGTTAGCATTATCGTTTCTACTGAAAAAACATCCTATCAGACTGGCGACGACATAATAATAACAGGAAAAATAAATGAATTCATGCAAAACTCCACAGTTGTTGTAAGAATAATGGCACCTAATGGAAACCTAATTCAAACTAGTGCGCTAACTGTACAGCCTGACAAATCTTTTTCAACTATAATTTCAACGAACGATCTATGGAAGAATTCTGGCATGTACACAGTTATAGCTCAATGGGGTTCGCAAGATGGGTCAGCTGAAACAACGTTCAATTTCTTGGCAAACCGCAGTCTATCTGAACAGAAATCACTGCAAGATTCCGAATCCAGTATGACAGAAGAAGCTAAAAATGAACCGCCAAATACAGGAGGTCTAATATCAACTGCAGTTTTTGGTTCTGAACTAGCACCACAAGTTCAACTTCTCAGAGAAACTAGAGACAACACTGTAATGAAAACACGATCTGGAGCCGCATTTATGTCAGCATTTAATTCTGTTTACTATTCCTTTTCCCCCGTAGTAGCAGATTGGGAACGACAAAATCCCGTATTCAAAGAAGCTGTGAAACTAGGAATTACTCCATTAATTACAACACTCTCAATTCTAAACTATGTTGATATCGAATCTGAAGCTGAAATGATGGGTTATGGAATTGGAATTATTCTATTAATTGTTGGAATGTACTTTGTCGCACCGGCATTTTTAATAGTTATACTAAGAAATAGATCCAAAAATAAACCAATAATACCCTATTAAGCTACATTTTTTTAGGTTTATAATATCATGGAATTTACAACAATTAGATGGAACTTGCACATGATTTTAACGCAAAACAAATCGAAGATCAGGTAAGAAATTCACTTTCTAGTGTTGATTTACAAAAGATAATCCTCGAGTTTTCAGGCAAGACCAAAAAAATTGTGTTTATCGAAGGCCCACCAACAATGAATGGTGTGCCTCATGCAGGGCACCTACGTGGTCGTGTAATCAAAGACCTATGGTATAGATACATGACCTTATGTGGAAACAAAATCATATTCAATGCAGGATGGGACACACAAGGACTTCCTGTAGAATTGCAGGCAGAAAAGGAACTTGGTATCACAGGAAGCAAATCTGAAGTCATCCAGTCTGCAGGAATTGAGAAGATTGTCTCTGAGTGCAAAAAAATTGTTCACAAATTTAATGAAACGTGGGTAGAAGCAGACAAGCTTTTGGGGATATCGTTTAACCAAGAAAAAGCATACTGGACATACAAGGATGAATACATTGAACGAGAATGGAAATATCTTAAAAAAGCATATGAAAGCGGAATCCTTTCTGAAGGATATCGAGTTGTTGCCTACTGCCCAAGTTGCCAAACGTCACTTAGCAATACAGAAGTAAACCAAGGATATGAGATGGTTCAAGATCCATCACTTTATTACAAAGTAAAGTTGCAAGATGAAGATTTATTTTTGATTGTCTGGACTACAATGCCGTTTACCCTTGTTACTGATGCAATGATTGGGCTAAATCCAGATGAAAATTACGTATATGTTAAAGTTGGAAGCGAGATTTGGATTGTAGGTGAAAAAAGACTTGAAGGATTTATGAAAGAAGCATGGATAAAAAAATATACTGTTATAAAAACAATCAAAGGTTCAGAGATGGATGGAAAAAAATACATCCACCCACTTCTTGATGAGATTCCTGGACTCAAAGAGTTTTCTAAAAACCCAAAAGCCCATCTAACAGTTGCAGAAAACTTTGTTGACATAGAGACTGGAAGTGGTCTTGTTCATCTTTCGCCTGCAAATGGTGAAGAAGACTTTGATATTGCGACAAAAAGAAAGGTTCCAATTTTTAATCCCATAAACGATGAAGCAAAGTTTACAAAAGATGCAGGAGTTTACGCTGAATTATTTGTACGTGATGCGGATGAGAAAATTGTCGAGTCTGTTCGGCAAAAAAATGCACTTGTCAAGATAGGCAAAATAAAACATCAGTATCCGCTATGTTGGCGTTCTCAGCACAAGCTTTTATGGCTTGCAAGAAGAGGTTTTTTCTACTTTTTAGACAGGCTTGGAGATAAAGCGATAAAGGCAGCTGAAAATGTTGAGTACTTTTTTGACCCACCAAAAAACAGGTTTATTGAGATAATAAAGGACAAACATCCATGGTGCATCTCACGTGAAAGAATTTGGGGATGTCCTTTACCCATATGGACTTGCAAGAACTGCGGCAACATTCAACGGTTTTTTGCCAGATCTGAAATAGTAAATGCGGCTTCTGAGCTTCCAGATGGGCCAAACTTTGAGTTACACAGGCCATGGATAGACAGAGTTGTAATAAAATGCAAAAAATGTGATTCAAAAATGGAAAGAGAGCAATTCGTACTTGATACTTGGCATAACAGTGGTGCTGCACCATATTGTTCACTAACAGATTCAGAATACAAAGAATACATCCCAGCGTTATTTCTTACAGAGGGAATAGATCAAACACGCGGGTGGGCATATACGCTTCTTATGGAAAATGTCATTTTTAACAATAAACCAATTGCGCCATTCAAATCATTTTTGTTTCAAGGTCACGTGCTTGACAAAAATGGAAACAAGATGAGTAAGAGTCTTGGAAATGTTTTGGATGCAATTGAACTAATGAAAAAATATCCAGTCGATTTGATCAGATTTTATTTCATATGGAAATCAAGTCCAATAGAAACACTAAACTTTAGCACAGATGAGCTCATGTCAAGGCCATATCAGGTCCTAAGTACACTATATCACCTACATGTTTATTTCAAACAAAATAGTGAGTATGACAAATTTTATAAATCCTATACTCTTGATTGGGCGAAAAAGAAAAAACTTCTTAGACCATCTGAAGTCTGGATTTTATCAAAACTCCAAAAACTCATAGCCAATGTTAAAGAGGCTCAGGATAAGTGTAGATTTCACGAAGCGGCAAAGAGTCTAGAGGACTTTATCATAAACTCTGTCAGCCAAGTCTACATACCTATTACACGAAGCGAGCTTTGGGCAGAAGATGATTCGCAAAGGGACCGGAGACTTGCAATATACTCCACCTTATTGGAAATTCTCAAGACGTTTGACTTTCTTATTCATCCAATCTGCCCTTTTACTACAGAATACCTATACTCTACAATCTTTGCGGAAAAGAAAAGTATACTTTTAGAAAATTGGCCTTCTCCACAAAAATCTCTAATCGAAGACAACGTAGAAGAAGCGTTTGATTTAATGAAAGAAGTTGTTTCTGTTTCGGCAGCTGCAAGAATGAAAGGCAAGCTGAAAAGAAGGTGGCCGTTGAATGAGGCAATCATTTGTGTTGGCAAATTACAACAAAAAAAACTTGATTCACTTTCCAATCTGTTACTTTCCCAGCTTAATGTAGAAAAATACAAAATAATTGAACTTGAAAAAAAAGAAGGTCTTGAGCTTGTTTCAGAGTTGTTAAAGCTAAATCTTCCAATAATTCCAAAAATAGAGTTAGAGCGTAGTAAGATAGGACCAAAAGCAAAGCAGGACATGAACAAACTCTTGACAAAATTCTCAGAGACAGATCCAAGAAAAATTGTTGACGAATTGTTGCAGAAAGGAACTTGCACCTTTGAGCTTGATAAAAACAAAATTGTACTTGACAAAAAAGATTTTGTCATGGATTTTGTAGAACAAAATGAGTATGCCATGGCAAAACGTGAATCACTAATAGTATTCGTGTCAACTGTAAGAAACAAAGAAATGATGGCACGTGGACTAATAAGAGATATTGCAAGAAGGCTGCAAGCCTTAAGAAAGGAACGGGGTTACAATCCAACAGACGTGCTTGAAGCAGCCTATATTTTGGATTTGGATGCAGAATCACTTGAAATGGTAATGCAAAAACAGGATGAACTTGCTTTCCTTGTTAGGGTAAAAAGAGTTGAATTTTCAGACAAGGCAAAGACCTACAAAGATGATGACATTGATGGCCAAAAGATACGCATCTCGGTAGAGTAGTCGAAACCATGTCAATCTCTGGCTGTTATGTACCAAATGATACTCTTTCCATACTGTTATAGGTAACAGACGCTACTAGCAACGATGTTAGAATCTATTAGAAAACATGAAGTTGATTTTTTTCATGACAAATCAATATTAGAGGAAGGAGTTGAGTTTATCGGATTAATTAACAACCAGGGAAGGATGGAAAGTAGCCTATGCAGAAATGAGCTCAATCTGACAGAGGAAAAAAAAGCAATGTTTTCTATGGGGCTCAGGTTGCAAAGCTCCATGCAAAGAGATTATGATGACGAGTTTGGACCTGTAGGTTATACTATAACAGAGAGAGAAAATTCAATTTTTGTTTCAGTACCAATTGTTTCTCATACCATATTGGCTATAATGAAAAAAAATATAGACCCTGCTGTGGTGATTAACAAAATTAAGATTGCAATAAAAAATTTTGAGCATCTTAACAAAAAATTATTCGTAGAGAAAAGTGACCAAGTTTGAACATATATGATATGAAATCAATCCATTGCTGCCAGTGTGACAAGTTCATAGGAGAAATTGATTATGATGCAGTAGTTACACTTCCAAAATGTGGACGTTGTGCCAACCCATTACCAGAAGGTGATGATAAAGTACTATACATAGTAAACAAATACAACAAAAATCCACAAAGTTTAGCTTCTTCACCAAAGAGCTTAATCATATCTTCTTAATTCCATCCCTTTGGCCAATTCGACACAATCAAGATCCAAGACATCATGTGAACAATTACACGGCCATGAACAAAAGATCCCATCAAGCATGGTACAGTTTTCACACTCTGTCTTGACAAGAATCACAGAGTCCAAGCGCGTAAATTACCATGTTTGTGGTACTTTCGGTAGAGTAAATAGTGATCTTTTAACAATTCGAGTCGATTAAATAAATAGATTTCATGCTTTAGCCTGTCTTTAAATAATTAAACTAAGATTATTTTTCATGGCAAAACAGACAACACTTGACGGATGGTTACTGTATCATTTTACTGAGCTTCTCAAAAAAGGATCTCTGAATGTTACAAAAACTGGAACACCTATTGTACTTTACAGAAATACCGTAGAACAAGAAGAAGATTCGTATGAGGAAATAGTCTGTACACTAACTGAAGGTTATGTAATTGTTCAGCTTGTAACATCAGGTGGATTAATAGTACCAAGCTTTCAGCAACAGTTTGTTTTTACACTAGACCAATTCCCCGAGTGGTTAATGCGAAAAAGTAGGGATCTATTACTGCAATGCGTTGACTTTCTTGATGAGAATCTAAAGTAACCAACAGATTATAAAGACCTTAAAAAGCAAAAATTTGCATGCGTTTGTTAGAATATCAAGCAAAAAGCTTGTTTGCTGATTATGGTATACGAATTCCAAAAGGGTTAACATCAACTGACATTGAGCAAGGAAGAAAAGACGCAAAAGAGATTGGGTTTCCTTTTGTCATAAAAGCCCAGATGACAGTTGGCGGCAGAGGTAAAGCTGGCGCGATACAAA
>Ga0209002_10005210_pt1 | contig 10104 bp, 9 predicted proteins | sample Rifsed16ft2_FD_184010 | JGI IMG/M metagenome (GOLD analysis project Ga0209002, IMG submission 184010) | Soil microbial communities from Rifle, Colorado, USA - sediment 16ft 2 (version 2) | ecosystem: Environmental > Terrestrial > Deep subsurface > Rock core/Sediment | place: Rifle, Colorado...
CCAGAAAAAAGAAAGATCCGGTGGAAATCAATCAGGAACTGTTCCAGGCCAAACTGGACGAAAAGCTAAGCCAGATGAGAGCCGCCCGGCCGGCTGGATCCAAACAGAGAATTTCCGGCCAACTCCCCCTGAAAGTTAAAATAGATAAGGAAGGCAAAATAGAAAAGGTTGATGATTGAAGCCCCTTAGCTATTTTAAAAAGGTTTTCTATCCTCTGGTAATTGCGCTTCTCGGGCTGGCGCTATTCTCTGGCCTGCAGGCCCAGCAGGTCTTAGACCAGATTGTAGCCCTGGTGGGAGATCAAATTATCCTTCAGTCCGAGCTAGATTTTCAGCTCCAGCTTTATTTAGCCCAGACCAGTCAGAAGACCAAAGATCCGGGCAGGCTGGCAGAGCTGAAGGCCCAGCTGCTAGACCAAATGATCAATGACCGCCTCATCCTGGCCCAGGCTGAACAGGATACCAGCCTCAGACTCAACCCCAAAGAAGTAGAAGCAGCTCTTGAGGAACATCTCCAGAGAATAAAAAGCCAGTTTCCTTCAGAGGAGGAGTTCATAGAACAGTTGAGCCAGGAAAACTTGACTGTGCGAGAGCTCAGGGTCAAATACAAATCCGAAGTGCGCAGCCAAATTCTAAAAGAAAAGTTAATCAGCCAGAGACTTTCCAAGGTGACGGTTTCCAGCAAAGAAGTGAAAGATTTCTACGCCGCCTACCAGGACAGCTTGCCAGAGCAGCCGGCTTCAGTAAAGTTATCCCACATTTTACTTTTGGTAAAGCCCAGCCAAAAGACCTTGGATTCCCTGCGCAGTCTGGCGGAGCAGATCCGGCAGAAGGCTCAATCCGGGGAGGACTTCGCCAGCTTAGCCCAGTCCTATTCCCAAGACCCGACCGCCAATCAAGGAGGGGATTTGGGTTTTTTCGGCCGAGGAGAATTGGATTCCACCTTTGAAAAAGTGGCCTTCAGCTTAGCCCCGAGTGAGATAAGCGGGGTAGTCAACACCATCTACGGCTTTCACATAATCAAGCTGGAAGAAAGAAAATCAGATCAAGTTCACGCCAGGCATATTCTTATTCTGTCCGCCCCTTCCCCAGCAGACCAGGAAAAAACAGAGGGATTAGCAGACAGTCTTTATAATCTCCTGCAAGCTGGAGCGGACTTTCCCACCCTGGCCGGAGAGTATTCAGATGATTTGACCTCTCAAAAATTGGGAGGGGATTTAGGCTGGGTGGCAGTGGAAGTGCTTGAGCCGATTTTCAAGAAGGCGCTGGAGGATCTTAAACCCGGGGAAGTTTCTCCTCCTACTAAGTCGCAGTACGGCATTCACATTTTCAAATTGCAGGACCGCCAAGAATCCAAGAGGTTGACCTTAGAAGAGGACCGGGACAAGATCAAAGAATTGGCCCGCCGCTACAAGACCGGTCAAGAGATCCAAAAATGGGTGGCCGAACTGAGGAAGAAAATCTACGTGGAGGTAAGACCAAGCGGCTGAATTGCGAATAGATCAGTTTCTTTCCGAAAGCAGAATCATAAAGAGAAGGGTCCAGGCCAAGCAAGCCTGCCAGGGGAAGTTGGTATATGTAGACGGTCAGGTAGCCAAGCCCAGCAAGGAAGTACGGTTAGACAGCAAAATCCGGGTTGAGTTTGCCAATCGTACTTTAGAAATCGTAGTGCTGGAAATTCCCAGAGGGAATGTGCGGAAAGATATGGCCAAAAACTTGTACAGGGTAACAAGGGAGGAGTACAAGAAAGAGGAACTAATCTGACAGGAGCTTTCTAATCTGGTTGGAGAGTTCCGCTTGAGAATAGCTTTTCTGCTCACCAGTTCTCAAATCCTTGACTAGAGCTTGATTCTGCCTTTCCTCCTGTGGTCCCACAATCACAGCCAGCCTTATCCCCTTGGAATTGGCGTAACCGATTTGCTCCCGCAGAGAGTCTTTGTCTTCCAAATAGGTTTCACAATTGATGTCATTTTTTCTGAGTTCTGCCGCAATTCGTAAGGAAGCTGTCCGGGTCTCTGGGTTGAAAATGGTAACCAAAACATCGGTTTTTTCTCTGATATCTTCCAGAAGCCCCAGTTCACTCATCACATCGATTATCCGTTCGATACCGATGGTCGTCCCGGTGGCCGGAATCTCTCGGCCCAGAAACATTCCAATCAGCTGGTCATACCTTCCCCCGCCGGTCAGACTCCCTATTTTGGGCTTTTCCACCACGGACTCAAAGATGGGTCCAGTATAGTATTCCAGCCCTCGGGCCAGATACAAGTCTAAAGAAATAGCATCTTCAGGTATTCCCATAATCCTGATATATTCGAGCCACTCCTGGGTTTCTTTCACCCCTTGAGTCCCCTGTACCGATTCTGAAAAAAGCGCTTCAATTTCTTTAAGAACGATTTGGTTATCTCCACAAAGCTCCAGCACCGGCAAAAGTTTATCACCTACCTTTTCCGGTATTCCTCTGGCTTTAAGCTCTTCTTTGACACCTTCTCTTCCAATTTTATCAAATTTGTCTAAGGCCAAGATGACAGCTCCGGCCTGGCTTTTGTCCACGCCACAATATTCCACCAGGCCAGTGAGAATTTTCCGGTGGTTGACTCTAATCGCAAATTGTTTGAAGCCTAAAACCTTAAGAATTTCATAGGTAATCTGGATGATTTCTGCATCTGCCAACATCGAGGCAGTCCCTACCACATCCACATCGCACTGGTAAAACTCCCGGTATCTTCCCTTCTGGGGTCGGTCGGCTCTCCAGACCGGCTGAATCTGATATCTCTTAAAAGGGAGTTTGATTTCATTTTGATACATAGCGATGACCCTGGCCAAAGGTACAGTCAAGTCATAACGCAGCCCCAAATCAGCCAAAGCGGAAGAATTAAACTGATTTTTGTGTTTTTCTGCCAGGTCTCCTAAGGAATTCTTGAGTTCTTCCCCCCTTTTGAGGATTTTGAAGATTAGTTTTTCACCCTCTTCTCCATACTTTCCGCTCAAAACTTCCAGATTCTCAAGGGCCGGAGTTTCCAAGGGCTGGTAGCCATATTTTTCAAAGACTGATTTTACCAGGAGGATGACTTTTTCTCTTTGGCGCAGCTGCCGGGGAAGAATGTCCCTGGTCCCCTTGGGCAGGGAGGGTTTGATCAGTTTAGTTTTATTAGTCATTCTGGCGGTAGAGCTTGCCTATTCTGGTTTCAATTTTCTGTACCAAATGTCCGGATAAAAGAAGTTCTCTTATGGCTTCGATATCTTCATCCAAGCGCCGGTCGTTTAGCACAGGTTTAACTTTAGTCCTGACCAGCTCGTAAGCCGCCAGGGTTCCTTTGCCTAAGCTGCCTCGGATGTGTGAATCAGGATCACTTTTTCTCTCAATCTTGACCTTACCCAGACGGAAATCTAAAGCTTGAGCAGCACACAATAGCTCAATCGCGATAACGTACTCGACGTTTTTCAAGATATCCCTGGCCTTTCTGGCGGCAATAGTTCCCATGGAGACATGGTCTTCAATGTTGGCCGAAGTTGGAATTGAGTCCAGGCTGGCCGGGTGAGCCAGAATTTTATTCTCTGAAACTAAAGCAGCGGCAGTATACTGAGCAATCATCAAGCCGGTATTAAGGCCAGGATTGGGCACTAGATTAGAAGGTAAACCAGCATTGTGGTTGGCATCCAGGAGCCTCTGCGTCCTCCGTTCAGAAATGCTTCCTAATTCAGCCAGGGCAATCCCCAGAAAGTCCATCGCCAGGGCAACGGGCTGACCGTGAAAGTTTCCACCCGGATAGGCCTTTCCATCTGAGAAGAATAAGGGGTTGTCCGTGGCCGAGTTAATTTCGATTCCTAAAATTCTTCTGACATATTGCAGAGCGTCCCAGGAGGCCCCATGCACTTGGGGGACACACCTGATGCTGTAAGAATCCTGTACCTGACTGCCTTTGTCTAAGAGAATACTCCCAGAAGTCAATTTTCTTATATTCTCAGCTGAACCGATCTGGCCTAAATAGGGCCTCACTTTCTGTATCTTCCGGTCAAATGCTTCTCTCTTGCCACAAACTGCCTCCAAACTTAAGGCAGCGGCAGCATCGCAGGCTTTGATCAGATTCATGGCGTCCTGATAGCACAAAACTCCGATTGCCGTCATAACCGAAGTGCCGTTAGTTAAAGCCAAACCCTCTTTGTAACTGAGTCTGAAATCAGGTTTCAGTCCAGCTTTTTTTAAGGCTGTGAAGGCGTCGACAATTGTTCCTCTGAATCTGACCTTTCCCTTGCCGATGATAGGCAGACTCATATAAGCCAGAGGGGATAAATCTCCTGAAGCGCCTACTGAGCCTTTCTCCGGGATCAGGGGTATGATCCCTCGATTCAAGATGGTGATAAGTCGATTGAGGAGTTCAAGCCTAATTCCAGAGAAGCCCTTGGCCAGGGTATTGGCCCGGATGAGGAGAGTGGCTCTCGCTACATCATCAGCCAGATAATCACCCACGCTGACCAGGTGACTCTTTATTATATTTTCCTGAAGTTTCTGGGCTTCTTTAAGGTTACTAAGGAAGAAGTGGGAATGCCGGCCGAAACCGGTGGTCACTCCATAGACTCTCTTTTTTTGCCGGACTAAATCTTCTACTACTTTCCGGGATTTGGAGAGCTTGGCTGGGACCGAGCTGTGCAGTCGGACCGGAATGTTTTCCCGGGCGACCTTGACTACATCTTCCAGCTTGAGCCGGTTGCCGGTGATTTCTAAGTAACGCATTACATTTAGAATATCAGAGTCTAACTTTTCATATATATTGAGCAGGGCGTTCTTAAGCAAGCCCATTTTGAATTTGAAATAGCCTTTCTTGACTTCCAGAACTGGTTATCTAATTTGTGAAATAGCTTAGAAAGCGTGCAGTATCCAGATGTCTTACACTATACCGGAAATTATGGTTTGCCCTCCACTGTCATTCAAAGCGTGAGTTTCTGATTCATTAAGATATGCCAGCCAATCTTACTCCCCAATATCTAAAGGCAGAAGAGCGCTATAAACAGGCCCGCACTGACCCGGAGAAGCTTTTGGCCTTAGAAGAGATGCTGAGTACCATCCCCAAGCATAAAGGGACCGAGAAACTGCAAGCGGACATCAAGCGCCGGATTTCTCAGCTGAAAAAAGGATCAGACAAGAAAAAAGGGGCTCACCAGCGAGAGTCGGACTTCTATGTGGATAAGGAAGGAGCCGGCCAGGTGGTTATCCTAGGTTATCCCAACGTGGGCAAATCTCAGCTTCTGGCTTCTCTGACTTCGGCCCATCCTGAAATTGCTCCCTACCCCTACACTACCCAGAAAATTCTGCCGGGAATGATGCCCTTTGAAAACATCCAGATTCAGTTGGTTGACACACCCGCCATATCCCAAGAGTACTTTGAGACTGAACTTTCCAGCCTGATAAGAAATGCGGAGGTAGTGCTTCTGATGTGCGATCTTTTCTCTCAGAACTGTATGGAGCAGGTCTCAGAAGTCACTTCCCAATTGGAACGAGTTCACATCCGTTTGGGCAATCCACCGGCTAATCAGGTTGAAGAAGGTTTTGTCTACAAGAAGACTCTTTTAGTTGGTAACAAAGCTGACCTGGAGGGGGTCAATCTAAATCTTGACAAGCTTAAGCAAACTTACCAAAAACTTTATTGCATCATTGCGATTTCGGCCTCTAAGGGTAACAATTTAGAAGAGCTGAAAAGGAATATTTATCAGATTCTGGACGTCATTCGAGTCTATACCAAGACTCCGGGCCAAGAAGCTGACCTGGCTGACCCCGTGATTCTCAAGAAAAACAGTAAATTAGCAGATGCTGCCATCCAGATTCACAAGGATTTTGCCTTGAAATTGAAATATGCCCGGGTGTGGGGAAAGGGTAAGTACCCCGGGCAAATGTTGGGTAAGGATGACATACTGGCAGAGGGAGATATTGTGGAATTTCATACTTAAGCCATGCCCGACGAGATTCCAGACTTTGTAGAGCTTCCCATTGATGGGACCTTGGATTTGCATACCTTCTCTCCCAGGGAGGTCAAGAGCCTGGTTCCTGACTACATAGAGGCCTGCCTGGAAAGGGGAATTACCAAGTTGCGAATAATTCATGGAAAGGGGACCGGTACTTTGCGCCAGCTAGTCCACTCTATTCTGTCAGAACATCCGGCTGTGCTCTCCTTCTGGCAGGAGGAGGGGAGCGGAGGCTCCTGGGGAGCAACGATTGTGGATCTAAAGAAAAGCTGAGCTGTCTCCACTTGTTGTCAAAAACCACTTTTCCATCCAGAAAAACTCGGGCGAATAAGCTAGGGCTTCAATAAGAGTCAGGATTGATTGCAATTAAGAAACAGGCTATATTGGTTTGATTTATTTGGAATTCTTAAATAGACAATGTCTTGCAGGAATTTAAGTTAGCCGTAAAATCAAAATGGTAAACAAACCCTTAGCCAGGAAAGGTCAAATGCATAGGTCAAAACAGCTTGCGTCATTCTACCTACTTGCGATCGTCGTCGCCTTAAGCTTTTACCCTACTTTTTCGCAGTCAGAGGTAAACTCCGTTCCTCAGCGCTCTGAGATTGAAGAGCGCTACAAATGGAAACTGGAAGATATCTATGCCAGCAACCAGTTATGGGAACAGGATTTTAAGAAAGTGGAGTCTTTATTCCCTTTATTTGAGAACCTGAAGGGGAAGTTATCTGAATCAGCCCAGACTTTGCTGTCCGGCTTAGTCCTGCGGGACAGTCTCTCTAATATATTAGACCGATTGTATGTCTATGCTAATATGCGCCGGGACGAAGATAACCGCGTTCCCCTGTATCAAGAATTGTCTGACCGAGCCGGCTCCTTGCAGACCCGGGTCAATCAGGCTCTCTCTTATATCGAGCCAGAAATAACGTCTATAGCAGATTCGACCCTGGCCCGGTTTATTAAGACTAAATCAGGCTTGACAATCTACCGGCACTATCTGGAAGACCTCTTGCGCACCAAAGCCCACATTCTTCCAGCACCAGAAGAGGAAATTTTAGCCTTAGCCGGGGATTTGGCCCGTGGCTCGCAAAATGTCTTTGAGATGCTGGACAACGCTGATATAAAATACGGGACCATCAAAGATGAGGAAGGAAAGGAACTGGAGCTAAGTAAGGCACGCTACCAGAAAATCATAGAGTCAACCGACCGAAGGGTACGCCAAGAGGCTAATTACGCCTTTAACAGCGCCTACCGCCCTTACTATAACACTCTGGGAGCTAATTTGAGCGCCAACGTAAGCAAGCATATCTTCTTTGCCAAATCCCGGAAATACAGCTCCAGCCTGCAGGCCTCCTTAGACGCCAACAATATTCCGGTTTCAGTTTATCATAACCTGATTAAAACCATAAATGCTAATCTGAAGCCTCTGCACCGCTACGCTAGCCTGAGGAAGAAAGTCCTGAAATTAGACCAACTGCATCCCTTTGACCTGTATGTCCCCTTAGTCCCGGAAGCCAAGATGGAAATCCCTTACGAAAAGGCCAAACAGACTGTAATCTCCGGGCTGGCCCCCTTGGGGAAGACTTACCTAGATGACCTAAATGAAGGCTTTGGAGCGGGCTGGATAGATGTGCATGAGACTCAAGGGAAGGGGAGCGGGGCCTACTGCTGGGGTTCTTACTCCACCCACCCTTATGTGCTTTTGAACTATAACAATACTTTGGAAGATATGTTTACCATAGCCCACGAGCTGGGGCATGCGCTCAATTCCTTGTACACTAATGGTAAGCAGCCCTATATTTATTCAGACCACGCCACTTTTGTGGCTGAGGTGGCCTCGGTTACCAACGAAGTACTTTTAATGAAAGAACTCTTGAGGACCACCTCAGACCCCAGGCAGAAATTATATCTCACCAATTATTTCATTGAGCTGATTAGAGGCACCTTTTATCAGCAGGCCCTATATGCTGAATTCGAATTGGCCATTCACGAAAGGGCAGAAAAAGGCGAAGCTCTAAGTTCTGAATCAATGAGCCAGCTCTACCGTGAGATTGTCCAAAAATACTGGGGGCCAGAGCTAGTTATTGATTCGGTAAACACCATCGCCTGGGCCAGGGTGCCTCATTTTTATTACAATTTTTATGTGTTTCAGTATGCGACTGGCCAGGCTGCCGGGGTGGCTTTAGCTGAGAATCTCTCCCTAAGAGACCCGCAGGCACAAAAAAGATACCTGGACTTTCTGGCGGCTGGATCATCGGATTATCCCATTAATCTTCTGAAAACGGCAGGAGTGGATATGATTCAGCCGGAGCCGGTATTGGCAGTGATTGAGCTATTTGATGATCTGGTTGGACAGATGGAGCAGTTGCTAGACTAATAGGCAAACGCTTTTTCCGGTGATATTTATTCCAAAAACTGTGGCTTTATCCTGGCCGGACAAAGCCACATTCTGTTCTTAGTCTTTGGTTAATTAGACGTTTGCCATGTTGCTCCACCATATAACCTAATAACCTAAGCAACTAAAGAGTCTTGTAAGGTTAAAGCAGCCCTATTTTCCCAGAATCTCCTTCAGCATCGGACCTAAAATTCCTTTAATCGTCTCGGCAAAGTCATCTGCCTTCATCAAGGTCAGACAGCAGACCTTTCCATTCGCCTGGCAGCTTATCACCGCCAGCTTATCCCCGGCTTTCAGCTTGGCCTTATCCCGAATCTCCTTGGGCAAGACCATCTGTCCTCTCTCATCCACGGTTACCAGCGACTCCACTTTACAGCAGCTATCTTTTCCGGCTGGGACACAGCAGGCTTGGCTTTTTTTGGTCATTCTACTTACCTCCTGATTGAGTTTGATTATTCAGTATATTCAGCTATATCTGATATATACGCAAAGTTTATAAAGTTTGTAACAGTTTTTTTGAAAATTTTCGAAGATATCTGTAACTCCAATGCTCTCAATTCGATACACGGCTTTCCTGCCAGATCTTTACTACTGCATCATACCTGATTATCTTATCCGAGGATGACCGTTAAAAAGCTGGAGCGCTTTGCCGAGTTAGCTACTTTTCCAAACACTTTTCAAAACCGAATTGACATAAAAGGAAGGTGGAACTCTAGCTATTTCAAAAACCATAATCCTATAACCCTAGAGCTGGCCTGCGGAAAAGGTGAATATAGCCTGGCCTTAGCCCAGAAGTTCCCAGATCGAAACTTCATCGGAGTAGACTTAAAAGGGGCCAGATTGTGGAAAGGGGCAAAGACTGCTGTACAACAAGGATTAGCAAATATCGCCTTCCTGAGAGCACCAATAGAAAGTATTACCGAATTCTTTGACCGAGAGGAAGTGTCAGAAATCTGGATTCCCTTTCCGGATCCCTATCCCCGGCCGGGCAAAGCCAAAAAGAGACTAACTTCCCCCCGTTTTTTAAACTTGTACAGAAACATTATAAGGCCAGGGAGTCTGATTCACCTGAAAACTGATGATGGGAATCTCTTTGATTATACTTTGCAGATGTTGAAAGTTGAGCAATGTCCGGTCCTGGCAAAGATTGAGGACTTATACAGAGCTCCAGTTGAGAACGGATTACTAACCATCAAAACCACTTATGAGCTTAGACACTTAGCAGTCGGCCGGACAATAAAATATCTGTGTTTCAGCCTATGAGCGCTAATCACTGTTATTTACCTGAAATATCCGGCTGAGAGTGAGCTTGTAAGTGTCGCTACCTCACTCTGAGAATGAGGGTGGGTGAGGGGACTTGAACCCCCAGCCCTCTGATCCACAGTCAGATGCTCTAACCAGTTGAGCTACACCCACCATAACTTACCCCCGGCCTGACTCGAACAGGCGACCCTCTGCTTAGAAGGCAGATGCTCTATCCTAACTGAGCTACGGGGGCAAACTTACTCATTTGAAAACTATTTGAGAGATTCAAAGAACTAAACTTAACTCTGGTCGGGGCGACAGGATTTGAACCTGCGACCCCTTGGTCCCAAACCAAGTGCGCTTCCAACTGCGCTACGCCCCGATGGACTCTCCATAATCGTCAGATGTACTCCAGGCCGCGACTCAAACTACCAACATAAAATGATTAAGAGAGTTAAGTCAAGCTCTTCTTTGGGCCAACCCTGATAGCAGGCACCTCAGTTTTGACAGCGC
>Ga0209002_10005211_pt1 | contig 10104 bp, 10 predicted proteins | sample Rifsed16ft2_FD_184010 | JGI IMG/M metagenome (GOLD analysis project Ga0209002, IMG submission 184010) | Soil microbial communities from Rifle, Colorado, USA - sediment 16ft 2 (version 2) | ecosystem: Environmental > Terrestrial > Deep subsurface > Rock core/Sediment | place: Rifle, Colorado...
GCCGGTCGTGGACAAGCCGCTGATCCAGTACGCCGTTGAAGAGGCGGTAGCGGCCGGCATGACCGAGATGATCTTCGTCACCGGACGCGGAAAACGCGCCATCGAGGACCATTTCGACCGTGCGGTCGAGCTCGAAGCCGAGCTTGCCGAGCGCGGCCGGGACGACCTGCTGAAGATCGTGCGCGACATCCTTCCGCGCCGCGTGAGCTGCACCTACGTGCGGCAGGCGCACGCATTGGGGCTCGGCCACGCCGTGCTGTGCGCGCAGGCGGTGGTGGGGGATGCGCCCTTCGCGGTGATCCTCGCCGATGACCTGATCGACGGCCAGCCGTCCGCGCTCAAGCAAATGGTGCGGATCTTCCAGCGCCATGGTTGTTCGGTGGTGGCGGTAGAGAACGTGGCGCGCGAGGAAACGCGGCGCTACGGTATCGTCGCGGTCCGCCGCGGCTCCCGCTCGCCACATCGCATCATTGGCATCGTGGAGAAGCCGGAGCCGCAGGCTGCGCCCTCCTCGCTCGGCGTGGTGGGCCGTTACCTGCTGACGCCACGCATATTCCACCACCTGCGCCGGGTGAAGCCGGGCTCCGGCGGGGAGATCCAGTTGACCGACGCCATTGGCGCGCTGCTGCGCGAGCAGGGCGTGCTGGCGCACGAGTTCGAAGGCGTACGCTTCGATTGCGGGAGTAAACTGGGCTATTTGCAGGCGAATCTGCAGTTTGCGTTGCGGCACCCGGAGGTCGGCGGGGCGTTCAGGCGTTACCTGCGCAGCCGGGGGCGCGGCGCGGCGAAGTAGCGCGCGATCAGACGGACGAATACCGAGTGTCTTTCTCTCCTGACAAGGCGCGGCGCGCGCTCGAGACGGCGGATCTCGTGTGTTCCACCGCCGCCGTTTCCGCGGCGGTGGCTCGCCTGGCACGTGAAATCTCCGCTGCGCTGGCCGACAGCTTTCCGCTGGTACTGTGTGTGATGCGCGGCGCCGTCATCTTCGCCGGGCAGCTGCTGCCGCAGTTGAAGTTCCCGCTCGAGTTCGATTATCTCGACCTGTCGCGTTACGGCGAGGCGACCCGGGGGGGGGAGATTTCCTGGCGGGCGATGCCCGGCACCGCGGTCGCGGGCCGGACGGTGCTGGTATTGGACGACATCCTCGACCACGGGAAAACGCTCGCGGCGATACGCGAGAAACTGCTTGCCGCAGGCGCCAGCCGCGTGTATTACGCGGTGCTCACCGAGAAGGACATCGGCCGAGCAAAACCGGTACGCGCCGACTTCGTCGGCCTGCGGCTGCCCGATCGCTACGTGTTCGGGTGCGGCATGGATGTCGGCGGGGTATGGCGCAATCTGCCGGACATCTACGCCCTAAAAGAAGGTGAAGATTGTGGCGTCTAAAGTCTCAGGTTTAAAGTTTCAAGTTGAAAGAGCTGTCATGAAGTAGGCGGAATAACGAACTTTAGACCTTAAACTTTAGACCTTAAACAAGTGTTTTAGATGCTAGCGATCCTCGGCGGCAGCGGCCTGGGCGAACTTGCGAACATGCAAGTGACGCGGCGCCGGGCGGTGGGCACCCCGTATGGAAAACCATCCGGCGCGCTCGTCTTCGGCACCCTCCGCGGGCGGAAAGTGGTGTTCCTGCCGCGTCACGGTCCCGCACACACCATCCCGCCCCACGAGGTGAATTACCGCGCCAACATCTGGGCGCTGCACGCGCAAAAAGTGAAGGACGTCGTGTCGGTCGCGTCGGTGGGCGGCATCCGCGCCGATCTCGGGCCCGGCACGCTCGTTATTCCCGATCAGATCATCGACTATACCCACGGGCGCAGCAGCACCTTCTTCACGCGCAGCCGTGGCCCGGTGACGCACATCGATTTCACACGCCCCTATTGCGAAGCCATGCGCCAGCGGCTGCTCAAGGCCGCGCGCGCGGCAGGGGAAACGCTGGTGGCGGAAGGCACCTATGGCGCCACGCAGGGGCCGCGGCTCGAGACCGCGGCGGAGATCGGCCGCCTGGAACGCGACGGGGCTCACCTCGTCGGCATGACCGGCATGCCGGAGGCCGCCCTCGCGCGCGAGATCGGGCTGTGCTATGCGGCGATTGCGATCGTCGTCAACCACGCGGCCGGCCGCGGCGCGAGCGGGGGCGGGATCCGCCTCGAGGACATCCGCCTCGCGTCGGAGCGGGCCACGGGACGCGTGCACGCGATCCTCGAGCAACTGGTGATGCTGGATGACGATTAGGACGGTATTGCGGATGGGGGACCCGCGCCTGCTCGAGCCGGCGCGTCCGGTCGAGCGCTTCGATACGCAGGAGCTGCACGCGTTGATCGCGGACATGGACGACACCATGAGGGCGCTCGACGGGGCGGGACTCGCGGCGCCGCAGATCGGCGTGGGATTGCAGGTGGCGATCTTCGGCGTGGAGCACAACCCACGCTATCCGGAGGCCGAGCCGGTCCCGTATACCGTGCTGATCAACCCCCTCCTCACACCGGTGGGAGCGGACATGGAGGAGGCCTGGGAAGGGTGCCTGAGCGTCCCCGGCATGCGGGGGCTGGTGCCGCGTTATAAGCAACTGCGCTATCGGGGCTGCGATCCCTCCGGCGGGGCCATCGACCGCACCGTGAGCGGATTCCATGCGCGGGTGGTGCAGCACGAATGCGACCACCTCGCAGGCATTCTTTACCCGATGCGCATTCGCGACCTGCGCAACTTCGGCTTCAATGAGGTACTGTTTCCCGGGCAGGACCTGCAGGATGAGTAATGCTCAAGAGGCGTGGACAGTGGATAGTGGATGGTGGATGGTGGATGGCGGAGGATTCCGGCGGGCGCGAAAAATGGGGTCAGGTTCTGAGGTTTCCCCACGAATCATAGCGCGTAACAAAGTGGTAGCGGGAGCCGGATGGGTAGGACGAGGTGGGGCAGATCGCGGGCAAGCAGTTGATCGGTGGTGCGCCGCACGAGCTGGGCGGCGAGGCTGAAGACGGAGAGCACGGGACGGGTGCGACGCGTGTTGCTCTGATAGTGGAATTGCAGCCCACGGGCGAGCGCTTGCTGGCCGATCAGCCACAAGACGAAGAAGCTGAGCAGCGCGATCAGCAACAATGCGGCCAGCCGCTCACGGGAGCGCGAGCCGTTGAGCTCGAAGCCGAGGCCGTAGCGTGCGCATTTCAAGTCGCGGAAGGCCTCTTCGATCTGCATACGGGTGGCAAAGTGGTTGATGAGTTGCGCCGCTTTCAGATGACCGAGCGAAGGCGAGGCGGCGAGTAACCACGGTTCGCGTTGAGCGCGGGCTTGCTTCAGGCTCTGGTTGCCGTGCAGGCGCTGTCCGAAGACGGATTTGTGGATGCGGTGTTTCTTGGGGCGCTTGATCAGATAGAGATGGCAGGTAACGGGATTGGAGCGCACCACTTCGTAGGCGCCCAACGCCTGAGGGCGGGGGCGGGCCTGACGATACAGGTGTTTACAGCCGATCCACGTCGCGGCCCCTTGGGGGCGCAGGTAGGTGCGATTGCGGATGCGACCGATCCAATGCCAGCCCAAGCGGTTCACGCTCTTAAACCAGGGCGCGCGGAAGCCGGCATCGGTGATGAGAGTGGGTTTCACGCCCTCGGGCAAGAGCGCTTTGAGCTTATGCACAAATGCCCGGTGCACATGGGGGTTGCCGAAACGGGCAAGCGGATGCACTTCCTCATACAGCGTCAAGCAGCGTCCGCCAATCGGTATCGCGGCGCGCAACAGCTGCCAGCGGCGATCGGCGGTGAGGTCGCTCCAGTCAACCACGATCAGCGGCTCGCAGCGCGTCCCCACGAGGCGCCGCGCGAGCGTTTGATACACCTCCACGCGCTCGACCGCCAGGTGCCGGTTGCCGAGCAGCCGGTCGATGCGCTTGATGTTGTGCTTGACGCGCGCCGCGTTCAGCAGCGCGCGCCCCAGTTCGGTGAGCACCAGTCGCCGACCGCGTACCGCCGCGGCCACGGCGCTGAGCATCACCTTAAGCCGCACCGCATGTATTCGCGGGCAGCACGATCGAAGCAACTGCTGTACGATAACGAGCGCATGCATGGTGCGGTCTCCTTCGAAGGTTGGTCGCCCTCGAAAAAGACGTTAAGCGCGCCATGCATGCGCCGTTTTCAACAGACTTTATCAACTACATCAACAAAGTACAACCCCACTTCGTGGGGAGACCTCAGGGTCTGACCCTGAGGTCTCTTCCCTTGTTCCCTGCGCAGTCCGGCCAGACGGAGTACCTTGTTGTTGGCGGGAGCGTGACCCATCCCGGGTTGGCGCCAACGTCGCTGCGCATGGCAGAATGTTCAATTGCACCGTTTTCAACGATGGCTGCCAAAACGAAGGGGCCGACCTATGTTGATCGCCACGAAAGAGCCGGTCGCAAAGTTGAATGAATGGACCGCGATCGAAATCGTTGCGGCCATTGCTGCTGGCAGGACCACCTGCGAGGCCGTGGCACACGCCTGCCTTGACCGCATCCGCGAGCGTGAGCCGGAGGTCCAGGCCTGGCAGTATCTCGATCCGGAACAGGTGATCGCACAAGCGAGAGCGCGCGACAGGGGCGGCCGGCGCGGACATCTTCATGGAGTGCCGTTCGGCGTCAAGGACATCATCGACACCTGCGACATGCCGACCGAATACGGCTCTCCGATCTACAAGGGACACCGGACGAAAAGGGACGCCGCATGCGTCGCGTTGAGCCGCAAGGCGGGCGGCGTGCTGATGGGCAAGACGGTGACCACGGAGTTCGTGAATCGCCAACCGGGTAAGACGCGCAATCCGTTCGATGCGTCGCGCACGCCGGGGGGCACCTCAAGCGGCTCTGCGGCGGCAGTGGCCGACTTCATGGTGCCACTTGCGATCGGCACGCAGACCACCGGTTCGACGGTACGCCCGGCGTCCTTTTGCGGCGTGATCGGCTACCGCCCCACGTTCGGCGACGTAAGCTGCGCCGGGATCTTCGAATCATCCCGTTCTCTCGACACGGTCGGGCTGTTTGCCCGGTCGATCGATGACATTGCGCTCCACCGTGACGTCCTGCTCGGCGCCGAGCCCGAGCCGGTCCCGGCGGAAGTGCCGGCGCCGCGCATCGGCTTTTGCCGCACGCCGTGGTGGCCGCAGCTCGAGGCGACGACGCAGACGCTGCTCGAGGATGCCGCGGGGGAGCTGGCGCGCGCCGGCGCGAGGGTCGAGGAAGTGGCGCTGCCTGCCGGGCTCGAAGGCATCGAGGAGGCGCAACGGTGGATATCCAGCTACGAGTTCGCGCGCAATCTCACCTGGGAGATCGAAAACCACTGGGAAGAGATCAGCGAGGCGCTGCGCAACCGCAAGCTCAAGGACGGATTATCGTGTACTCTCGAGCGTTATCGCGAGGCGCGCGAGTTCGCCGAGCATTGCCGGCAGCTGTTCGCGCCGTTGCTCCGCGACTACGACGTGCTACTCGCCGCGGCGGCGGCGGGCGAGGCGCCGGTCGGATGGGACCCGGTCAGCCACAACCCCGTGTACCAGGTCTGGACCGCGATGCACGTGCCGCTGATCACGCTGCCCGTGTTCGAAGGGCCCAACGGACTACCGATCGGCGCGCAATTGATCGCCAAGCGCAACGACGATCGCAAGTTGTTCGCCGTGGCGAGCTGGATTCACCGGCAGCTGCTGCGGACTAATTGACGCGGATCCCGGCAGAAACCCGGTCACGCGGTAGCGCAGGCCCGTCCGAACCAGCGCCGGTCAGTTGAGCTTTACGCCAGACTCCCTGACCACCCGGCCCCACCGGTCGTAGTCCGACCTCAAGAGCACTCCAAACCGCTCCGGATCGGTGGCCACGACGTCGTTGCCGGAAGCCAGAAACCGCTTCTCCACCTCGGGCAGCTTGAGCACCCTGGTCATTTCCGCGTGCAAGCGGTCCACGATCTCGGCCGGGGTGCCTTTTGGGGCCATGACGCCCGCCCACAGGCTCGCGTCGTAGCCCTTCACGCCGGCTTCGGCGATGCTCGGCACGTCGGGCAAGCCTCTCGAGCGCTGGGCGCCGGTGGTGCCGAGCGGCCTCAACCGGCCGGCCTGGATGTGCGGCAGCGCCAGGGCCATGCCGGGGAACCAGACCTGCACTCGTCCGCTGATGACATCGATCTCGGGGCGGCCGCCTTGGTACGGTAACGTGGTCTGTCCCGGGTTTTCGCGCTACTTGATCGACTTGGTCTGCGATTACCGGAGCGCCTGCGCATACCACCAGGCGCAGCCAAAATGTAGCGCCAACTTTCTGCCTAGCTCATTGAAACGACTCGACCCACCATTCGAAACTGCGCAAGTTAGGCTAATACGTTACACTGCGCTGTCGCCAACCGACCTCACCCGTTACCTGGAACGCAACCCGCCATGAAGCGCATACCGTCAATGAAGCTCATTTACAGCTCAGTCATCGCCGCCGCATCTGCCGCAGCCTTTGCATTCCCGCTCGCGGCGAACGCACAGCCTGCATATCCGTCAAAACCGGTCCTGCTCATACTGCCCCTGGGGGCGGGCAGCGCGTCGGATTTTATCGTGCGCACGCTCACCGATCGGCTCTCGACCGCACTGAAGCAGCAGGTCGTGGTGCAGAACATGCCCGGCGCCGGCGGGACGATCGGCGCCGAGCGCGCGGCCAAGGCGGCACCCGACGGCTACACGCTGACGGCGCTGAACAACAGCATCATGACTGTCGCGCCGCACGTCTACGGGAAAGTGGGTTTCGATCCGTTCAAGAGCTTCACGCCGATCACCATGCTCGCGACGTTTCCCACGGTCCTCGTCGTGCACCCCAGCATGCCCGTAAAGTCGGTGAAAGAGCTGATCGCGCTCGCGAAAGCGCGGCCGGGCCAGATACTGTATTCGTCCGGCGGCGTCGGCAGCCCCCAGCACATTGCCATGGCCATGTTCACAAACCTGGCCGGCGTGGATCTGGTGCACGTGGCGCACAGAACCGCGCCGGCTGCGCTCATCGACGTCATCGCCGGCCACGTGCAAGCCCTCTTCACCGGACTGTCGGCCCCCCTGCCGCACTTGAAGCCCGGTCGTTTGCGCGCCCTCGCCATGGCCGGTTCGAAACGTTCCGCGCTCGTGCCCGACGTTCCGACGATGCAGGAAGCAGGTGTGCCCGGTTACGTATTCGACCAGTGGCTCGCGTTGCTTGCGCCGGCGGGCACGCCGGCCGACGTCGTCAACCGGCTCAATGCCGAATCCGTGAAAATCCTCGCCGTGCAGAACGTGCGCGATATGCTGACGCAACAGTCGCTGGATCCGCAGGGCGGGCCGCCGGAAGATGTTACCAAGGCACTCTCCACGGATTTCCCGCGCATGGCGAAGATCATCCAGCAGGCGGGCATCAAACCGGAGTAGCAGCCGCCGGCGTTTAGCGCTCGATGCCGGCGAGCCCCTCGAGCACCGTGCAGATCGCGGCCATGTCGAGCTTGCCGCGTCCCTGTCCGACCGCGGCATTGTAGAGCTGCGCCGACTGCGCGAAGAGCGGTACCGGACAGTTGAGCGCATTCGCAAAGCCGCCGATCACGAGCATGTCCTTCTGCCAGAGCTCGAGCTTGGACGCGACGTTCTTGTCGTACTCGCCCGCCACCATCGAAGGACCGCGCACTTCGAACATGCGCGAGGTGGCGGCGCCGCTTGTCACCAGATCGTAGACGGCCTGCAGGTCGAGCCCGGCACGCTGCGCGAGCACCATCGCCTCAGCGGTGGCGGCGGTGTGGATCGCGACCAGCAGGTTGGCGATGTACTTGACCTTGCTGCCGTTGCCGAAAACGCCGACATAGTGACTCGCGCGCGCGAACGCGGAGAACACCGGAAGGCAGGCAGGGTACAGACTTTCGCTGCCGCTCGCGTATACGACAAGATCGCCCGTCTTCGCCTGCGCGCCGGTACCGCTGATCGTGCAGTCCAGCATCGCCATGCCTGCCGCCTCGAGCGCCGTGCAGCAGCGTTCCTTACCCGAAATCTCGAAGGTGCCGCAGTCCGCGACGATGAGCTTGCGATTGTTCGCGGCGACGAGGCCGGCAGGCGCGGTTATGACGTCGTGCAGGATGTTCGCGCCCGGCAGCAACGTGACTATCACGTCCGCCTGCTCGGCCACTTCGCGCGGCGAACCAGCGGCAATGCCTCCGGCTGCGGAGAGGGCCTGCATGCGCGCCGTATCAACGTCGAAGCCGATGACGGTGAAACCGGCCTTCATGAGATTCGGTAGGATCGCGGAGCCCATGATGCCAACCCCCACCAGCCCAACCTTACGCTCCACGCGGCCTCCCGCCCTCACGATACACGTTGCGCGCGCGTCGCCCCGCCATGCCGGCCTACATCGTGTCCATCTGCTTGTGCGTAGCAGCGACGGCCGCCTCCAGCGCAGCCACGTCTTCGCTGCTCCATTCTCGTGTCGACACGTTGTAGTGCACGGAGACCCAGCCCACCATGTCCCCGCCGCGCACGACCGGCGCCACCATCTGCGCCTTGGTGCCGTAGATCTGCATCAGCTCCTTCGGCGGATTCGGGACCGCGTTCTCGCAGTCGTTCTGTACCAGCATCGTCCGGTTCTTTTCCAGATAGCTCGCGGTCTGCGATTTGCGCTGCTGCAGTGATGTCTCCGCGGCGATCGACTTCACGCCGGGCGCGAGCGCTTCCGCCACCACTCCATTCACGTGAAACCCGCGCTCCGGCACATCGAGACGCAGCGTCGTGCGGCTCGCCTTGGTCTTTGCGAGCAGTTCTTCCAGGATGCCCTTGAAATTGCCAACCAGTTCCTCGGTGCTGATCACAGTCGCAGTTCCTTGAGAGTCGAGACGGCATTCGCAGAGCGGGCATTATATCGGACTACCTGCCGAATAAGTTAAGGCCGTCGCTCGATTTGATCGGCAAATGACTGATGCGATGTCCGGAACCGCGATGTAATGCAGAGTTTATTGTTTTGCGGAGCCGCATCGTCGGAGGTCTTGATTGCAGGTCTTTTTGAAGATTGTTCTCTCCGCATAAAAGTGGAGCTATGATCGAAACGGGTGTATGCGCATGAGTTGAAGGAGGCGGCGTGACCTGCTGGAATTCGATTAGCGAAGTCGATTTAAAGTACAAAAGGGGACTGTCCCTGAGGTCTCCCCACGAATCATAGCGCGTGACGAAGGGGTAGCGGGAGCCGGATTTGCAGGAGCAGGTGCGGCAGATCGCGGGCGAGCAATTGATCGGTGGCGCAACGCACGATCTGGGCGGCGAGGTTAAAGAGGGAGAGCACGGGGCGAGCGCGACGGGTGTTGCTTTGGTAATGGAATTGCAGCCCACGGGCGAGCGCCTGCTCACCGATCAGCCACAAGACGAAGAAGGCCAGAAGCGCGATCAGTAGCAGCGCGGCCAGGCGCTCGCGGGAGCGTGGGAGGCTGAGCGAGAAGCCGAGGCCGTAGCGCATGCATTTCAAGTCGCGGAAGGCTTCTTCGATTTGCATGCGCTTGGCGTAAGCGTTGATGATCTGGGCGGCATCGAGATGTGCGAGCGAGGGCGCGGCGGCGAGCAGCCACGGTTCGCGTTGGGCACGGGCCTGCTTCAGGCTCTGGTTCGAGCGCACGGGTTGGCCGAATACCGATTTCTTGATGCGGTGGCGCTTGGGGTGTTTGACCAGACAGAGGCGGCAGGCCACCGGATTAGTGCGCACCACTTCGTAGGCACCCAGGGTCTGCGGGCGAGCGTGGGCTCGGGCGTAGAGCGTTTTGCAGCCGACCCAGACCGCGGTGCCATGGGGGCGCAGGTAGGTGCGATTGCGGATGCGGCCGATCCAATGCCAGCCCAGGTGGTTCACGCTCTTAAACCAAGGCGCGCGGAACCCGGCGTCGGTGATCAGGATCGGCCTCACCCCTTCGGGCAGGAGCGCTTTGAGTTTCGCGAGAAATGCACGATGCACCCGGGGACTGCCGAAGCGAGCCAGCGGATGGATTTCTTCATAGAGCGTCAGACAGCGTCCGCCGATGGGGACCGCAGCCCGCAGCAGTTGCCAGCGCCGATCGGCGGTGAGGTCGCTCCAGTCAACCACGATCAGCGGCTCGCAGCGCGTCCCCACGAGGCGCCGCGCGAGCGTTTGATACACCT
>Ga0209002_10005213_pt1 | contig 10101 bp, 7 predicted proteins | sample Rifsed16ft2_FD_184010 | JGI IMG/M metagenome (GOLD analysis project Ga0209002, IMG submission 184010) | Soil microbial communities from Rifle, Colorado, USA - sediment 16ft 2 (version 2) | ecosystem: Environmental > Terrestrial > Deep subsurface > Rock core/Sediment | place: Rifle, Colorado...
GCCGAGCAGGCCACTCGTCGAGGCTACCGTGGTCTCGGCCAGCGTCTCCCCGGAGAGCCAGAAGGTCAGGAGGTCAGGGATAAAGAGGAGGGTCCGGGCCGCCGCCAGGGCCCCGTCACCGTCGCGCCGCGATGCCACCAGCTGGTAGAGCGTGTTGACCTGGAGCGCCTGGATCCCCGTTTCGGCGTACATCTCGGCGCGCGGGACCAGCCGATCGACGAGCTCCACCAGGCCGTCGGTCCGGGAGTCGCGGTAGGAGACCGGCATGCCGACGAGGGCGCCGGTCCGGTCGAGGAGACCGAAGTCCACGCCCCACGAATCGATGGCCAGGCTGGCGAGCGGTCCTCCCGCCTTCGCCTTGCCGATCGCCTCGAGACTCTCAGCAAGAAGGCCGAGAGCGTCCCAGTACAGTCTCGGTCCGGCTCGCACAGGTCGGTTTGGGAACCGCGAAATGAGCTCGAGAGCGAGCCTCTCGCCGTCGAACGAACCGACGATCGCGCGACCCGATTCCGCACCCAGGTCGATCCCGAGGAGACGCTGCACCGGCCGACCCATGGCTCTCAGCGTGTGTAGGCCGCAGCGACGCCGCCGTCGACGTTGAGGATGTTGCCGGTCGACTTCGCGGCGCGGTCCGAGACCAGGAAGAAGACCGCCTCGGCGACGTCCTCGGGCTCGACACTCACCTTCAGCGTCGTCCGGTCCCGGTAGAACGCGTCGAGCTCCGCCGGCTCGATGCCATAGGTTCGGGCGCGTTTCTCGCGCCACCCGGTGTCCCAGATGCTGGAGTCACGGAGGACCGCATCGGGATTGACGGTGTTGACCCGGATCCCGTCTGCGCCGCCCTCTTCTGCCAGGCATCTGGCCAGGTGGATCTCGGCGGCCTTCGCCGACGAGTAGGCAGCCGCGTTCTTGCCCGCGACCAGACCGTTCTTCGATGCCACGAACACGACACTCCCGCCGCGGCCCTGGTGCCGCATGACCCGGAACGCCTCTCGGGCGACGAGGAAGTAGCCCGTCACGAGCACCGCATGGTGGCGGCCCCAGTCCTCCAGCGTCGTCGCCTCGACCGGGGCCGACTCCGCGATGCCTGCGTTCGAGACGAGGATATCGATTCCGCCGTAGGCGAGGATCGTGTCGGCGAATCCGGCGACGACTGCCTGCTCATCCGTCACGTCCATCGAAAGCGCAAGCGCCCGGTCCGTCCCGAACAGACCGGTCAGCTGACTCGCGACATCAGTAGCGCCCTCGGCGTTCCGGTCGGCGATCACGACGTGCGCCCCGGCTTCCGCGAGCCGCCCCGCAATCGCTCGCCCGATCCCCGACGCGGCGCCCGTGATGACTGCCACACGCCCGGCGAGCTCGCCTGGGTCCGGCTGCCGGCTCAGCTTGTACAGCTCGAGTGGCCAAGTCTCGACCGCGAAGGATTCCTCCTCGGTGAGCGGCTCGAAGCCACCCAGCGCGTCGGTTGCACCGAGGACGGCGATGGCCCGCTCGTACAGGCTGCCCGACACTGCTGCACCCACGGCGTCCGCGCCGGTCGTGATTACTCCGAGGCCCGGAACGAGCACGATCCGTGGCGCGGGGTCGCGCGATGACTGGCCAGATTTGGCATGGCGGGCGAAGTAGGACAGGTAGCGAGATTCAAACCCCGCAACCCCCGCCCGGAATGCCTCGGCGAGCGACTCGGAGCTGCGGGTGGCGTCCGCCTCGATGACGAGTGGCCACGGCTTGGTGTGGACCAGGTGGTCCGGGCAGGCCGGTCCGAGGCGCGACAGCTCGGCGACGTCGGGTCGACCGGCAAACAAGCGCGCGGTGTCGCTCGTGTCGAGCCGGAGGATCGTGGGACGGCGCGCGGACACGGCGCCGCGCAGGGCGGGCAGTGCCGCGATCGCGACCTCCCGGGCAAGCGGGACAACGGCCGCGGCGGCGAAGATCCGTCGGCGGTCGGCACCCTCGGCGATCGCCTCGGCAGCACGCCCGATGGCCAGGATCGTCGCCCGGTAGCACGCCTCGCCGGAGTCGCCCCAGGTGATCAGGCCATGCTTCGCGAGGAGGACGCAGACCGCCTCCGGGCGCTCACGAACGGCGCGGGCGATCTTCTTCCCGAGCGTGAACCCAGGTCGCTCGAAATCGAGCCAGATCGCGCGATCACCCCACAGGCGTCGCGCCATGGAGCGACCGTCCGGGATGGCGCACAGCGCAATGATCGCGTCCGGGTGGGTGTGGTCGATGTGCGTTGCATCGATCATGCTGTGAAGCGGCGTCTCGATCGACGCTCGAGACTGGCCGGGACGCAGGGCTGCATGCTCGTAGTAGCTGACGACCTCTTCGTCGCTGGCCGACTCCCGCGCCTCGAGGAGCCGCACATCCTCGAGCCGCAGGGCGGTGAACTGGTCCGCCCTGATGGTCGCGAGATCGGAGCCCGATCCCTTGACGTAGAGCACCGACGTGTCCGTGCCCCGGTAGTCGGCCTCCCGCAGCTTCGCTGACGTGTTCCCACCGCCCCAGTTGGCGACCGACCGGTCGGACCCGAGGAGATTGGAACGGTAGGCAAGGAGCTCGAGCGTCGAACGTCCGTCGGCCAGCTCGCTGCGCCATCGGTCCTCGGGGGCGATGATCGGAAAGCCGCCGGGAACCTCAACGGGGAGGGCCCGGATCTCCTGCTCCGTCATGCCCAGCTCGCCCCGGTGCCGCCGACGCGCTCGCTTGCTCGACGTTGCTCGAGACCGCTTTCGAGGTATGAAGCGTAGGGATCCGCCGGGAGTCCAGCCGCCACCCGGCCCTGCGCGAGAGACGGACGGACGTCGGCGTCGAACGCGTCGCGGAGGATGCGGTTCGCCTCGAGGACATCGCCCGCCCCTTGGGCCAGTTCAAGCGCGGCTCGGTCAACCAGGAGGGCCTTGGCCATTGCCGCCTGGAGGGCCATGACGGACGCGATGAGCGCGGGCATCTTCGGCTCGATGTTGTGGCTCTGGTCGAGCATGTACACGACATTGGCCGCACACAGCGAGGCAACCGGATCCGTGGTGTCGGATCGGGCGCCAACGAGCTCATGGCAGATCCGGAACAGCTGGTATGGATCGATCGATCCGACCATCAGGTCGTCGTCTCCGTACTTCTTGTCGTTCAGGTCGAAGCCGCCGAGGCGCCCGGCACCCAGCAAGCTGGCGACGATGTGCTCGATATTCGTCGTCGGGGCGTGGTGGCCGATGTCGACGCAGACCATCGCCGCCTCGCCCAGCTCCTGGCAGAGGGACATCGCAACACCCCAGTCGGCAATGTCCGTGTGGTAGAAGCCCGGCTCGTAGAGCTTGTACTCGAGCAGCAGGCGGACGCCGTCCGGCAACGCTCGGTAGACCTCGCGAAGGCCGCCGACCAGGCGGCGACGGCGCGACCTGAAGTCGTCCTGTCCCGGGTAGTTGGTGCCATCCGCGAGCCAGACCTTGACGATCCCCGACCCCGTCTCGCGAGCGATCGCGCAGCATTCGACGATCGCGTCGATCGCCTTCGCCCGGATCGCGGAACTCGGATGGCAGAGCGAGCCGAGCTGGTACCCGTCGTCTTGGAAGGTGTTCGAGTTGATCCCTCCGATCAGCACGCCGCGTTCGCGAGCGTACCGGGCGAACGCCGCGAAGTCGTCGACCCGGTCCCATGGGATGTGGAGGCCGATGCGCCGGGCAACGCCGGTGAATCGGGCGATCGTCGCGGCGTCGTCGACCTTTTCAAATGGCGTCCGGGGCACACCCGGCTGCGGAAACACCCGAAACCGCGTCCCGGCATTCGCGAACCCCCACGAAGGCAGCTCGACCTCGATCCCGGACACGGCCCACCCTATTCGGTCCGCGACTCCGCTCATATCCATCGAAGCTCGTCCCCACTTACGCGTGCGTATCGGCGACTCTGCGCCCGCCCCGTCAGGTTCCGTGTGGCAGAGCCACCGCGACAAGGTCCCGCGGTGGTCGGCCGCGTCAGCGCTGAGCGACTTTCGCGGAGTCTAGGTCATCCTGGCACATTCTCCACTGAGTATGGCTCATCGTGCAAGGGCGGTGGAGGCGGGCCCTGGGTCGAGGCTCCTCTCCCGTTGCCTCCAAGTGGCGCTCCGCGGAGTGAGCTATCCTCAGCGCTGAATTTCGGGCAGGTCGGCCGTCCAGTTCGATGCTGCCACCCCGACACACGGAGCTTTCGCTTGCGAACAGCAACCGGCCACGGCTCGAAGTCCGCCATCTCACCAAGGGTCCGCGAGGTTCCGTCCCACGGCACCGTCCTGGGTGCGTCCGGACAGGGTATCCAGGAAGGAATCCTGAGCCGGATCCGCGTTGCGCGGGACGCGCTCCACCCTGCCGAAGGTCGTGTCGCAGACGCCGTCCTCCTGCAGCCCAGCCAGGTCGTGCACCTGCCGATCGCCGAGCTCGCCGCCAGCGCCAAGGTATCCGAAGGCACCGTCATCCGATTCTGTCAGTCCGTGGGGTGCCGGGGGTTCCAGTCGCTGAAGCTTGCACTGGCAGCCGACCTGTCCCAGCCGACGCTCGTCCTGCAGGAGGATGTCAGCGCCGCCGATGGCGCCGAGCCGGCCCTGGTAGCCCAGAAGGTCTTCGCGGCAGACATCGCTGCGCTTCGCGACACGCTGAAGCTGCTCGACCCCCCGGCGATCAAGCGAGCGGTCGAGGCCATCGAAAGTGCCAGCGAGATCGTCTTCTTCGCCGTGGGCTCCTCCTTGTCGGTCGCGTCCGACGCGGCCGGGCGCTTCATGAGGATCGGGCACCGGGTCCAGACATCGGCCGACGTCCATACGCAAATCGTCATCGCCAGTCTGATCTCACCCTCTGCGGTCGCGATCGCGGTGTCCCACTCAGGAGCATCGTCCGAGCCGGTGGAGGCACTTCGTCTTGCCCGCGCTCGCGGGGCAACGACGATTGCCGTCACGGCGCGCCATCCGTCTCCGCTCACCCGCCACGCAGACATCGTCCTCATCACGATGTCCACCGAGACGCGCTACCGGGAAGAGGCCATGGCGTCGCGGATCGCCCAGCTGAGCCTGCTGGACTCCCTGTACGTGGCGATCGCGGTCCGCCAGCCCGAGGCCTCGCTGCGGGCGTTGCGCGAGACGAGCGAGGCCCTGTCTGGTCACCGGGTGCGCTGACCTTCCGCCAGGAAAGAAGTCCGCGGTGATGCAGGGATCGTCTGTCGCTTTCCGCTGAGCCGAGCTCACTACCAGGAACCTGCTGCGACGCCTTTGTGCTCGAGGGCAAGCCCAAGGGCTGTTCGTCACCGATTGGCACGGTACAACTCGCGAGTCTGAGGCTCGTGATCGACCAAAGCGCGAACATGTTGCATCCGCGGTGCCGAGTGCTGTATGGTCGCCCTGTTCCTGAGCTGGACTCAGTCTTCTGCGCTGCGCCTGCCGGGGAAGCAAGTTGAGGGAGGTTTCGGACCGATGCGAGCAGCCAAACAGGGCGCGTTGCTCCTGGTGTTGTCCATCATGGTCGCGGCCTGCCAGCAGTCCTCGAGCGAGGCTCCCGCTGCGACCCAGGGAGCTCAGGGCGCTCGCGCCGACATTTCGATCATCGTCGTGACCATGTCGCAGCCGAACGACCCGTTCTGGAGCGTGGTTAAGCGCGGCGCCCTGGACGCCGGCAGGGATCTCGGGGTCAAGGTCCAGTACCAGACGATGGAGACGTTCGACCTGACCAAGCTGGTCCAGAACATGGAGGCCGCGATCGCCGCCAAGCCGGATGGCATCGTCATTCCGATCTACGACTTCAGCGTCCTCGGGCCGGTCATCCAGAAGGCGATCGATGCCGGCATCCGGATCGTCGAGATCGGCAGCGCCGATCAGCCCAAGGGCTCGCTCGTGACGGTCGGCTCCAACGACTACGAGGCCGGCAAGATCGCCGGTCAGCGCATCGCCGACGCCGGCGCGATGAGCATCATCTGCATCAACGCCGAACCGGGCAATGCCGGTCTCGAAGAGCGCTGCCGCGGGATGACGGATGGCGCCCCCAAGGGGAAGGTCGTCCAGAAGGCGATCACTTCCGTCGATCCGGCCGCGTTCAAGCAGCAGCTGACGGCCGCACTCAAGGCGGATCCGACCGTCGATGCGGTCATCACCAGCGGTCCGGTCGAGGCCGACCTCGCCATCCAGGCGCTGAATGACGGCGGGTTCGCCGCCAAGGTGAAGCTCGCGACGTTCGACCTGTCGCCGGAGGTGCTGAAGGCCATCAACGCCGGGACGATCCTCTTCGCCCTTGACCAGCAGCAGTACCTGATGGGCTACCTCCCGGTGGTGTTCATCACCAACCACGTGCAATACCTGGTGAGCCCGGTGGGCAGGGTGCTGACGGGTCCGGGTGTGATCACCAAGGCCGACGCAACGCGGTTGATCGAACTCTCCGCGGCCGGGGTTCGCTAAGAGCCTTTCGACCCCGAGGAGAGGCATGTCCGGCCGGTCAAACGTCATGCGCCGAGTGATGGTCCGCCCGGAGGCGGGGGCCATCCTCGGCGCCCTGCTCCTCTGGCTGATCTTCGCCTACCTGGGCGGAAGCAGCGGCTTCCTCACGATCGCCGGAACGGCCGGCATCCTGGAGGTCGCCGCCCAGGTCGGCATCGTCGGCACATCCGTCGCCCTGCTGATGATGGCGGGCCAGTACGACCTGTCCGTCGGATCGACCGTCGGAGCGACGGGAATGGTGCTGGCCCTGGGGCTGAGCGAGTTCCACCTTCCGGTCTGGGTGGCCGTGCTGCTCGCACTGACGCTTGGCCTCGGCATCGGGCTCGTGAATGGCCTCCTCGTCGTCAAAACCCGCCTCCCGTCGTTTATCGTCACGCTCGGCTCGTATTACGTGCTGCGAGGCGCGACGATTGCGGTAGCGCGCGCGGTGACGGGTCTGACCGTCGTTGGCGGTCTCGACGAGTACACGAAGCACGACCCGTTTGCGCTGCTGTTCACGGCACGCTTCGGTGACTTCCGGGTGGCCATCGTGTGGTGGTTGCTGCTCGCGGCTGCGTCTGCCTACGTCTTGCACCGGACCCGTCTCGGGAACTGGATTTTTGCCACCGGCGGCTCCGAATCCGCGGCGCGGATGGTCGGGGTACCGACCAACCGCGTCCTGATCAGCCTGTTCATGTTCACCGCATTCTCCGCATCGTTGCTCGCTGTCTTGCAGGTGCTGGCATTCAACGGCGCAGACGCACTTCGCGGCCAGCAGAAGGAGTTCGAGGCCATCACCGCGGCTGTCATCGGCGGGACGCTCCTGACAGGCGGCTACGGGACGGCCATCGGGCCGATCTTTGGGGCGCTGACGCTCGCGATTGTCAACCTCGGGATCTTCTTCGCGGGGATCGACACCGACTGGTACAAGGTTGTGGTCGGCTGCCTGCTCCTGCTTGCCGTGGGTTTCAACGAGACCATCCGGCGCCTTGCCATGCGAGTCCGACGATGACCGTGGGCCCGCCGGTGGTCGAGCTGCGCGAAGCCTCCAAGTTCTTCGGACATGTCGTCGCCCTCGAACGGGTATCGATGTCAGTCCGGTCGGGCGAAGTGCTGTGCCTGCTCGGCGACAACGGCGCGGGCAAGAGCACCCTCATCAAGCTCCTGGCCGGCGTCTTTCACCCCGACGAGGGATCGCTGTGGGTCGATGGGTCGCCGGCCCGGTTTGGCTCACCGCGCGACGCGGTTGCGGCCGGGATCGCTACGGTGTACCAGGATTTGGCGCTGTTCCCGCTCATGACCATCGCCCGCAATTTCATCGTGGGGACAGAGCCGGCTCGCGGACGGGGGATGCTCGCGGCGATCAATTTCCACCAGGCCGACACGCTGGTCCGCGAGAAGCTGCTGGAGATCGGGATCGAGGTTCGCAACACGTCCGATCTCGTGGGCACGCTGTCCGGCGGCGAGCGCCAGACGCTGGCCATCGCGAGGGCCGAGCACATCGGGGCTAGGCTCCTGATCCTCGACGAGCCGACCTCCGCGCTTGGGGTCAAGGAGGCCGCCATCGTGCTACGGCACGTCCTCCGTGCGCGGGCAAACGGCCTCGCGATCGTATTCATTACCCACAACGTGCATCATGCCTACGCTGTCGGCGACCGGTTCGAGTTCCTCAATCGAGGCCGGGTCCTGGGCGTCTATGACAGGGATGCCCTGACCGTCGAGGAGATGACACGGCTGATGGGCGGAGGCGCCGAGCTCACGGAGCTTGGCGACGAGCTGCAGGAGCTACGCCGCCCGGGTGGTCCCGCGAGAAGCGGGCACGAGGGTGGTAGCGCAACCGCGGGCGCCGACGTCGTTGGCGGGGCGTCCCGCATTCCGGGCTGACATGGGACAGACGCCGTTTCCGCCGCTTGGGCGAACCCTGTCCAGGGTTGTCCTGGGTACGTCCTGGATGTCCAGGGGCGACCGGGTGAGCGCGTTCGCGCTTCTCGACGAATGGCTGGGGCGTGGCGGAAACGTGCTCGACACCGCCCAGGCGTACGGAGACGGCGACTCGGAGCGCCTGATCGGCGAGTACGTCGAAGCCGTCGGGTGTCGCCCGGACGTGGCGATCATCACCAAGGGCTGCCATCCGATTGGGGACGATACTCCGCGCGTCACGCCCGGGGCGATCCACGATGACCTGACGGGGAGCCTGGCGAGGCTGCGGACGGACTACGTCGACGTCTACATGCTCCACCGGGACGACCCGTCGGTCAGCGTGGCACCGCTCATCGAGGCACTGAACGAGGAACTCGAAGCGGGTCGCGTCCGGTCCTTCGGCGCCTCGAACTGGACCCGCCAACGCCTCGAGGAGGCCAACGCCCTCGCCGCCGCGAGCGGAATGGCCGGGTTCTCATCAAGCAGCTGCCAGCTCAGCCTTGCCGTCCAGCAGGAGCCGTTGTGCCAGGGCTGCCTGGCCGCCCGCGATCCCGCGGACATGGAGTTCCATCGCCGGACGATGTTGCCGCTGATTGCCTGGGCGGCGCTGGCCGGCGGCTTCTTCCGCGAAGGGCCTCAGCCCGATCCGGACGTCGAGCGCGTGTACGCAACCCCCGACAACCGGGAGCGGTCGAGCCGCGCGACGCAACTGGCCCGGGCCATGGGCCTGACCTGCTCGCAGGTCGCGCTGGCCTGGGTGCTCAGCCAGGACTTCCCTGCCTTCGCGGTGGTCGGCACGCAACGCGTGGAGCACCTCCGGGAGCTCGCCGTCGCGGCCGACGTTGTCCTGAGCCCCCGGCAGGTCGCATGGCTGGACCTCCGGGCCGAGACGTCCAATTGAGCCACGGGAGCGGCATGTGCTGACTGGTGCCACCGTCGTCGACCTGACCACGGAGCGGCGCGTCGACCCTCTGGGCATCGATGAGCCGAAACCCCGCTTCGGCTGGCGTGTCCTCGCCGATCGCGACGGCCACTCCTCCTCGGCCTGCCGGATCCAGGTCGCGACGAGCGTCGAGGCACTGGAGCACGCTTGCTTCTGGGACACCGGGGACTTGGCATTCGCGGGCGCGACCACCACCCCGTATGGCGGTCCGCCGCTGGGTTCTCGTCAGCGGTACCACTGGCGGGTCCAGGTGGTCGACCAGGACGGTGTCCGATCGGCGTGGAGCCGGCCGGCCTCATTCGAGATGGGCCTCCTGCGACGCGACGACTGGCGAGGGCGCTGGATCGGATCAGCCCTGATGGACCTCCCGTCAGAACCCTCGGACCAGTGGCACGCCGGTGGTCCGGCGCCCTACCTTCGGCTGGCATTCCGGCTCGAAGGCGGCGTCACGCGGGCACGGGCGTACGTCACCGCACTCGGGCTCTACGAGCTCAGGATCAACGGCCGGCAGATCGGCGACCAGCGTCTGACACCCGGCTGGACCGACTACCGTCAGCGCATCCAATACCAGACCTATGACGTCACCGCCGATCTCCAGCCCGGCGACAACGCCGTCGGTCTCGCCCTCGCGGACGGCTGGTTCGCGGGGGCGATCGGCTGGGACGACCTCGTGCACGGGCGGATCGAGGTTTCGGCCAGCGAGATCGAGGACTTCATTATCGTCCGATCGGATGAGCGCGAGACGCCGGTCTATAACTTCGCCGCGGTCGTGGACGATGCGCTCATGGGCATCACCCACGTGATCCGCGGG
>Ga0209002_10005219_pt1 | contig 10095 bp, 6 predicted proteins | sample Rifsed16ft2_FD_184010 | JGI IMG/M metagenome (GOLD analysis project Ga0209002, IMG submission 184010) | Soil microbial communities from Rifle, Colorado, USA - sediment 16ft 2 (version 2) | ecosystem: Environmental > Terrestrial > Deep subsurface > Rock core/Sediment | place: Rifle, Colorado...
CGGCAGCCGGGCGCACAACCTCCACGCGACCGCCGACGGTCGCGTGGTCCTCACGTGGCACGAGCCGACCTCCAACGGCCGCTCCGCGCTCAAGCTCGCGGTCCGCGACCCTGCCGGCACCTGGGGCGAGCCGCGCACGGTGGTGGAGGAGGCGTCGTTCTTCGTGAACTGGGCGGACTTCCCGTCCTTCCTGGAGCTGCCCAACGGGCAATGGATGGTGCACTGGCTCCAGAAGACCGCACCCACCAGCTACGCCTACCACGTGAAGCTGGCGATCACCGGCGATCAGGGGGCGACCTGGGGCGAGCCTTTCTCTCCCCATCGCGACGTGTCGCCCACCGAGCATGGGTTCGTGAGCATGGTGCCGTGGGGAGATGGCGCCGCGCTGCTGTGGTTGGATGGAAGGGCGATGCAGGGCGATCACGAGGCGACCGAGGGCGATCGAAATGCCGGTCACGAGATGCCCCGAGGGGCGATGACGATTCGGTTTACCACCGTCGACGCCGCAGGAACGCTGGGCGAGGAGACGCTGCTGGATGCGCGCACCTGTGAGTGCTGCCAGACGGCGCTGGTGCGCACCGCCAATGGACTGGTGGCCGCCTACCGGGACCGGGGGGAGAACGAGCTGCGGAACATCGCCATCACCCGGTTCGCGAACGGCGCCTGGAGCGAGCCCGCGCCGGTCTACGACGACGGCTGGATCTTCCCGGCCTGTCCGGTCAACGGTCCATCCTTGAGCGCCAGCGGTGACACGGTGGTCATCGCCTGGTTCACTGCGCCCAACGAGCAACGCCGGGTGTCGGTGGCCTTCTCCACCGACGGTGGTGCGACCTGGGATGCCCCGGTGCAGGTGGACGACGGCCGGCCGGTGGGTCGCGTGGACATCGAGATGCTGGCGGATGGGTCAGCCCTGGTATCGTGGCTTGAGGCTCGCCAGCAAGGAGGCGAAGTCCTGGCGCGCCGGGTGCAGCGCTCGGGCCGAATGAGCCGGCCGTGGGTGGTGGCGCGGACCAGCGAGGAGCGCGCCGCGGGCTTCCCCCGCATGGCGCGCATCGGTGACAACCTGATCTTCGCCTGGGTTGACGCGACCGAGGGCCGCGTCAAGGTGGCCGAGGCGAAGCCGGCGAACTAGCGGTTACGCGCCCCAGACCTCCGCGAACAGCCGCGCGAAGTTCCCGCCGACGATCTTCTCCACCCGCGCCGACGAATGGCCGTGGGCGATCAACTGGTCCGCGATCATCTCCATCCGGCGCGGGGAGTTGAGATCCGGGATGAAGTAGTACTGGTCCTCCCGCGGCGCGCTGATGCCGCGCCGCACCCGACCCTCCACGAAGGCCTTGTGCTCGGCGATGTACGCCGCGTCCACCACGTGCGGCGTGACCGAGCAGTCGCTGCCGATCGCCACGTGGTCCTCGCCGCAGACGTTGACCGCGTGCTCGATGTGCTTGAGCACGTCCTCCGCCATGGACGGTCCGCTCCCGCCGCTCAAGAATGGCATGAGGTAGATCCCGATCACGCCGCCCTTGTCCGCCAGCGCCTTCAGCTCCTGGTCCCGCTTGCTGCGCGGGTGATCGTACACGGCCCGGCAGCCGCTGTGGGTGATCGCGACGGGTTTGTTGGAGACCGCAATGGCATCCGCGGTGGTCTGGACCCCACAGTGACCCAGGTCCACCAGCATCCCCAGCTGGTTCATCCGCTCCACCACCTGGCGGCCGAAGCGGCTGAGCCCCGCGTTCGCCGGCTCCAGGCACCCGTCGCCCAGGGCGTTGCGATCGTTGTAGGTGAGCTGGATGATGCGCGCACCGAAGTTGTACAACAGGTCCAGGCGGCTGAGATCGGTCCCCAGCATCACGGCGTTCTGGAATCCGTAGATCAGACCTAGCCTGCCAGTCTCCTTGGCGCGCTTCAGATCCGCGACCGATGCGACCTTGGTGAGCACGTCCGGATGCACCCTCAGCTCACGCTCCCAGTAGCCCATGGACTCGAAGACACTCTGCACGTCGCCGCTGGCCAGGGTCAGGTTGACGGCCGTGATGCCGGACGCCCTGGCGTTCGTGACCATCTCGTCCGTCAGTGGACTGGCGAGCGCGTTCCGAACGTTGAAGGGCCCCGGGCTTGCCAGGCAGTCGATCACCACCGCGCGCGCGTAGCCTTCCCACGCGGACGTCGGCCTCGCCTCGCGCGTCGGGTCGCTGAGCCGGTCGGTGAGGAGCCGCGGCGCCAGGGCGCCGGCTGCCGCGAGCCGGGTGAAGTCACGGCGCGAAAGGTCGTTCATGATGTCGTCTCCGAGGTTACTCGCCGTACGGGATCCAGATGTTCTTCACGTGCGTGGCCCGGCGCAGAAACTCCTGGCCTTCGCCCTGCTGGGAGTCACTCCAGTCGCGGGCCTTGCCGTAGCTCACCCACGTCCGCTTGAGATTCCCGGCCGAGAGCCGCTCCACCACCGCGCTCCCCTCTGCGCCGCCGAAATACCACATGGCGTCCACGTCGTCGTGGCTCGCCAGCACCTCGGCCAGCTCATCGCGCTTGCCGGTCACGATATTGATCACGCCGTCAGGAACGTCAGACGTCTCCAGGACCTGATAGAAATCCGTGGCCAGGAGCGGCCAGCGCTCCGACGGCACCACCACCACCGAGTTCCCCATTGCCACCGCCGGGGCGAAGAGCGACACGAAGCCGAGGAGTGCGGGTTCCTCCGGGCAGGCGATGCCGACCACGCCAAGCGGCTCGGGCATGGCCATGGTCACGTTGCGGTACGGCGTGTGGTGCACGTGCCCGTCCCACTTGTCGGCCCGGGCGGCGTAGGCGAACAGGCGGCGGATGGACAGCTCGACCTCGGCGGCCGCCTCCGGCCCGCGGACGCCGGTGAGCCGGGCCAAGCGCGTGGTGAATTCTGCGGCGCGGATCGAGAGGTTCTCAGCGACGTAGTACAGGACCTGCGCCCGGTGGTGCGCCGTGGCGCGGGTCCAGCCCTCCGCCCTCCGGGCCGCCTCGACCGCGTTACGAATGTCCTTCCGATTCCCCTGGCCCACTTCACCGGCCAATCGCCCCGCGGCGTCGTGGATGATGAGACTATATCCTTGATCCGGCCGCACCTGCTTGCCACCGATGTAAAGTTTGGCGGTGCGATCGACGGACGGACGGGCGGTCAGGCGGTCAGGCGGTCCTGCGGCCTTCTTCCCTCCTGCCTTGACCGCCCGTCCGCCCGTCCGCCCGTCCGCCTGCTCTTCCCATTTCGCCTTCATATACTCCCACATCCCCTCCAGCCCGCCTTCCCTCCCAAACCCACTTTCCTTATACCCTCCAAACCCCGCCGCCGCGTCGAACATGTTGGTGCAGTTGATCCAGAGAGTGCCGGCGTTGATCTTGGGCGCGACGTCGAGCGCCAGGTTGATGTTCTCGGTCCAGACGCTCGCGGCGAGGCCGTAGGGTGTGTTGTTGGCCAGCTCCACCGCCTCCGCCGGGGTCCGGAACGTCATCAGGACGACCACCGGGCCAAAGATCTCCACCTGCGCGATGGTGGCGGCCGGCGCCACGTTGGTGCAAAGGGTGGGCGGGAAGAAGTACCCGTCCTTGGGCGCGCTCCAGGACGGCTGCCAGATGGTGGCACCCTCCTGCTCACCCTGCCTGACCAGCCGCAGGATCTTCTCGAGCTGCACCGGCGCGATGATGGCGCCGATGTCCACGGCCTTGTCCAGGGGATCGCCCACGCGGAGGGTCTCCATCCGCGCGCGGAGCTTCTCCACCAGCCGGTCGCCCACGCCCTCCTGCACCAGGATCCGGGAGCCCGCGCAGCAGACCTGTCCCTGATTGAACCAGATCGCGTCCACCACGCCTTCCACCACGCTGTCCAGGTCGGCGTCGTCGAACACCACGAACGGCGACTTGCCGCCCAGCTCCAACGAGACCTTCTTGCCGCTGCCCGCGGTGGCGACCCGGATCAACCGCCCGACCTCGGTGGAGCCGGTGAACGCGATCTTGTTCACGTCCGGATGCTTGACGATCAGCTCGCCGGCCTTGCCGTCGCCGGTCACGATGTTCACCACGCCCGGCGGCAGACCAACCTCCTCACACAACTGCGCGAACAGGATCGCGGTGAGTGGCGTAAACTCGGCGGGCTTCAACACCACCGTGTTTCCGGCGGCCAGGGCGGGGGCGATCTTCCACGCCAGCATGAGCAGCGGGAAGTTCCACGGGATGATCTGACCCACCACGCCGAGCGGGGCGTACCCGGCCAGCTCGGTATCCATCAGCTCGGCCCACCCGGCGTGATGGTAGAAGTGACGCGCCACCAGCGGGATATCGATGTCCCTCGATTCACGGATGGGCTTGCCGTTGTCCAGTGTTTCCAGGACCGCGAACAGCCGAGAGTGCTTTTGAATCCACCGCGCGATGGCGTAGAGGTGTAGCGCCCGCGCATGTCCGGAGAGCCGGCTCCAGGAGCCGAACGCCTTGCGCGCGGCGCGCACCGCGGCATCCACGTCCTTGGGGCCCGCCTGTGCCACCCGCGCGATAGGCTGGCCGGTGGCGGGATTGACGGTCTCGAACGATTCACCGGATGTGGCCTTGACCCAACGCCCGCCGATGAACAGGTCGAAGGCGCGCGTATGCCGGTCCAGCCACTCCAGGACCGGAGTTGGAGACTCCGGCGCCGGGCCGTAGTCGAGCGATTCGAACAGTTCGGCGACCTTGCTCATGCCAGTGGCTGGCGGTACGTGGGGGCGTAGCGCCCCGTTAGGTGGAACTCGAGTTGCCGCTCGATGTCGGTGAGGAGCGTGCTGGCGCCGAACCGGAACAACCCCGGCGTGAGCCATCCGGCGCCGAGTTCATCCTTGATCATCAGCATCCAATCGAGGGCTTCCTTCGCGGCGCGAATGCCGCCGGCCGGCTTGAACCCCACCCTATGACCCGTGCGCTCTCGGTACGTGCGGATCATGCGACTCATGACCAGGCCCACCGGCAGCGTGGCGTTCACCGATTCTTTGCCGGTGGACGTCTTGATGAAATCCGCGCCGGCCATCATGCACACCAGGCTCGCCCGGGCCACGTTGCGAAGCGTGCCCAGCTCGCCGGTGGCCAGAATGGTCTTCATGGGCGCGTCGCCGCAGGCTTCGCGGAACCCGCGCACCTCGTCGTACAGCCGGTCCCATTGCCCGGTGAGCACGTGCGCGCGGGTGATGACGATGTCGATCTCCTTCGCTCCCGCGGCGAGCGAGGCGCGGATTTCCTGGAGTCGCTGCGGCAACGGACTCAAACCCGCCGGGAAACCCGTGGAAACCGCGGCGACCGGAATGCCGGACCCCCGCAGCGCCTCGACCGCTGGCTCGACCATCTCGTGATACACACACACCGCCCCGACGCGGATGTCGAGCCTCTCCGCGCCCAGCCCCTCCAGCACGTCGAGCCGCACCGGCCGGCGGGCCTTGGCGCAGAGGCGGCGCACCTTCCCGGGCGTGTCGTCGCCGGAAAGCGTGGTCAGGTCGAGGAGTGTAACCGCGCGGAGCAGCCAGGCGACCTGCCAGTCCTTCTTGACGGTTCGCCGACGCGGGATGGTCTCGGTCCGGCGCTCCACCGCGCTCCGGTTGATCCGGATCTCGCGGATCCACTCCAGCTCCAGCGGCACACCCAGGTTCCGCGCGCTTGGCGGCCGGGGTGCAGTCACCCCCGGGCCATGGTGGATGGCGGTTCGCTCGCGGTTCGAGATGTGCATGCTTGGCTGGAAGATATGGCTCCGGGCGCGGCGTGCCAGCGCCCCAATCCCCGGACGCTTGACGCCCCGGAGAGCCCCGGCGAGCTTCAACGCCCCGATGCGCATCGTTCGCCCCGGCCTCGCCGCCCTCGTCTTCGCGACCCTGCTCGTTGTCGGCTTCGGCGGTGCTGGCCCGCTCCCGCCCATCGGTGCGTTGCTGGATCCCTGGCGCGGTGTGTGGGCGGCTGCGTCGGCGGCAAGCCTCCCGCGCCGCGGCGCGGAGCCCATCCCCGGAGTCACGGACACCGTCCGCGTGGTGTACGATGACCGGGCGGTGCCGCACATCTTCGCCGGCACCGAGCTGGACGCCTATCGCGCGTTGGGATACGTGGTGGCCCGGGATCGCCTGTTCCAGCTCGAGCTGCAGACCCGCGCCACCGCGGGGACGCTCACCGAGCTGCTGGGGCCCGCCGCCCTGGCGACGGATCGCTCCCAGCGCTCGCTGGGCCTCGCCTGGAGCGCCGAGCGCGAGTGGGCCGCCACCGACTCGGCATCTATCATGGCGCGCGCCGCGACCGCCTACGCCCAGGGCGTCAATGCCTGGATTGACGGGCTCGGGCCCCGGGATCTGCCGCTGGAGTACCATCTGCTGCGCGCGCGCCCCCTGCGCTGGAAGCCGCAGTACACGCTGTACCTGATGAAGCGCATGGGGTACACCCTGGCCTACGACACCTTCGAGCGGCAGCGCGACCGCCTCACGGCGCTGATCGGCGAAGCGGCCGCCAACGCGCTGTTTCCGGCGCACTCGCCGATTCAGGAGCCGATTCAGCCGGGGCCAGGGAGGCATCCGAGGTTCGATTTCACGCCCCTGCCGCCCCCCCAACCGCCCCGCCTTTCCAGGGCGATCGGGGGCGATCGGGGACGATCGGGGGCGATGGGGGAGTGGAGTGGGGAGGCGGAGGTCGGCAGCAACAACTGGGCCGTGAGCCCTAAGCGCTCCGCCTCGGGCTACGCGCTGCTGGCAGGCGATCCGCACCTCGATCTCAGCCTGCCGAGTATCTGGTACGAGGCCCACCTGGTGGTGGCTCGCCCGGGCTCGCCCGCGCTCGCCCCCGCTCGCCGGGGTGGTGAGGCGGATGGGGGGCTCGATGTCTACGGCGTCACCATCCCGGGCGTCCCCGGTATCGTGATCGGCTTCAACCGCGACGTCGCGTGGAGCTTCACCAACACCGGTAGCGACGTGCTCGACCTGTACGTCGAGACACTGGACCACAACGACAGCCCCACGCAGTACCTGCTCGACGGTACCTGGCGCCCGCTGGAGCGCCGGCTGGAACGCTACCTGGGACCCAAGGGTGAGGTGCTGGACGAGGGCACCGTCTCCTACACGCACCGCGGCCCGGTGGCGATGAGCGGTAACCGGCCCACGTCCGTCCGCTGGCTGGTCCTCGAGACCGGCGCCGGCGATGCGCTGATCCAGGCGCAGAAGGCGCAGAACGTGGACCAATGGCTTTCCGCCATGGAAGCCTTCAAGACGCCTGCCCAGAACGGCGTGGTCGCCGACCGCGCGGGTACCATCGCCATCCGCTCCTCTGGCATGTTTCCCATCCGGCCGGGCGACGGGCGCGGCGATCGCTTCCAGGACGGCACCGCCAGCCAGGCCGATTGGACGAGCTACTGGCCGCTGGCGCGGTACCCCTTCGCGCGGAATCCAGCGCAAGGCTACCTGGTCTCGGCCAACCAGGAGCCCAAGGACCCCAGGGTGGATCCCGGCTACCTGGGCAACAACTGGCCGTCACCCTGGCGCGCGATACGCATCAACCTGCTGCTACGCCACGACTCGGCCGTCACGGTGGAGGCGATGCGACGGTATCAGACCGACCCCGGCAGCGCGCGAGCGGATGCGTTCGTGCCGCTGCTCCTGGAGATTGGACGGGCGGCAGAAGCGGCAGAGGCGGCAGCACTCAGGCAGGCCATTGAGCTGCTGGCCCAATGGGACCGGCGATACACGCGGGACAATCCGCGCGCCGTGTTGTTTGAGTTCACCATGCAAGAGCTCCAGAGCCGCTTATGGGATGAGCTGATCGCTCCGGGCCCCGGTACGGCGCGCCGAGTGGCGACGCCGGGCGACGCCGTGCTGCTCCAGGCGCTGCATGACTCGGCCACCACCTGGTGGGACGACCGCCGCACCGCCAACGCGGTGGAGACGCGGGCGGACGTGGTGGCGACGAGCCTCGCGGCCGCGCTGGAGCGGGCGCGCGCAGCGTTCGGCGACCCCGCCACGCCGGACGCCTGGCGGTGGGATCGGGCGCACCGTGGGAACATCTATCATCTGCTCCGCATTCCCAGCTTCTCCGCCCTGAACCTCTCGGTGCCCAGCGGGCCGTCCACCATCAGCCCATCATCTGGTGACGGCACCCACAGCGCGAGCTGGCGCATGGTGGTGGAGCTGGGACCGGAGGTGCGGGGATTCGGCGTCTACCCCGGCGGGCAGTCCGGGAATCCGGCGAGCCCGCGATACCAGGATCGCCTCCCGCGCTGGCTGAACGGCGATCTGGATACGCTCCGGTTCCCGCGCTCGGCCGGCGAGCTGGAGCCCGGCCGGACGGCGGCGACGCTCACGCTGATCCCCGGGGGGGCAAGGTGACCTACATACGCGTCGCTCTGATCGCCGCGGCCACCGTGGTCGCCACGACCCTGTTGGGGTGGTGGTCGGTGGCGGCGATCGGCACCGTGGCCGGGCTGATCACGCCGGTCGGTCGCCGTGCCGGTCTCGAGGCGGCAGCCGGAGCGGCCCTGGGATGGGCGGCAATCCTCGCCGCATCGGCGTTGAGCGGGCCCGTATGGACTGTCGCCCAGCGAGTGGGTCCCGTGTTCAGGGTGCCCGGGTTCGGGTTCCTCGCCATTGCTATTGCGTTCCCGGCGCTCCTGGCCGGCAGCGCGGCAAGGCTCGCATCGGAAGCCAGGCGCTGGACGAACGTCGCCGATCATTGAAAGGTTCATCATGACCACCTACAAGCACATTGACACCAAGCTGATTCACGCCGGCGAGCCGGACCCCCGCATCTTGGGCGCCGTCAGCATCCCGATCTTCCAGTCCGCCATGTTCGAGTACGGGGGCGAGACGGACTATCACGACATCAAGTACATCCGGCTCAACAACACGCCGAACCACATCGCGGTCCATCAGAAGCTGATGGCGCTGGAGAATGCTGAAGCGGCGCTGGTGACGTCCAGCGGCATGGCGGCCATCTCGACGGCGTTGCTCACGGTGCTCTCCGCGGGCGATCACCTGTTGATCCAGGACTCCCTCTACGGCGGCACGCACGACTTCGTGACCAAGGACCTGGGCTCCTTCGGCATCACGTTCGATTTTGTGAACGCCGACCGCCCCGATTCCTGGGACCAGAAGCTTCGCCCTAAGACGCGGGCGATCTACGTCGAGACCATGAGCAACCCGTTGCTCCAGATCCCGGACCTGGAAGCGGTGGCCGCGTTCGCGCGGGACCACGGGCTGGTCTCGCTGGTGGACAACACCTTCGCGAGCCCCATGAACTACCGGCCGCCGGAGCACGGGTTCGATCTCTCCCTGCACAGCGCTACCAAGTACCTGAACGGGCATTCGGACATCGTGGGTGGGGCCATCATCGGCCGGGCGGAGCTGGTGGACCGGATCAAGCACCGCCTGGATCACCTCGGCGGATCCATGGACCCGCACCAATGCTACCTGCTGCATCGCGGCATGAAGACCCTGGCGCTACGCGTGCGGTGCCACAACGAGAGCGCGCTCAAGGTCGCCACGTTCCTGGCCGAGCATCCCAAGGTGGCCCGGGTCAACTACCCCGGATTGCCGACCCACCCCCAGCACCAACGCGCCCGCGCCTTGTTCGACGGGTTCGGCGGGATGCTGAGCTTCGAGATGAAAGGCGGGTTGGAGGCCGCCGAGCGCTTCATCGAGGCGACCACGCTGCCCATCGTGGCTCCCAGCCTGGGCGGCGTGGAGACCCTGGTCACGCGTCCGGCCACTACCTCGCACCGCGGCATGGCGCCCGAGGACCGGCAGCGGCTGGGGATTACCGACAGCCTGATTCGCGTGTCCATTGGGATCGAGGCCACCGAGGACCTGATCGAGGACTTTGGGCGGGCGTTGGCCGCTTGAAACGCAACGGCATGGTCCCCTGTATACATTTGGTACACTGACGCCGAATGCACGGCGCCCTTCGGAGGAACCATGATCTCAGCTTCGAAACGAGCGTACTGGTCCGCGGCGCTGCTGGCCCTCCCGGTCAGCCTGTCGGCGCAAACGGTGGACCAGGTTATCGCCAAGTACCATGAAGCCGCAGGCGGTCTGAACCAGTTCAAGGCCGTCAACTCCATGCGGGTCACGGGGCGGATGACCCTGGGGC
>Ga0209002_10005228_pt1 | contig 10090 bp, 9 predicted proteins | sample Rifsed16ft2_FD_184010 | JGI IMG/M metagenome (GOLD analysis project Ga0209002, IMG submission 184010) | Soil microbial communities from Rifle, Colorado, USA - sediment 16ft 2 (version 2) | ecosystem: Environmental > Terrestrial > Deep subsurface > Rock core/Sediment | place: Rifle, Colorado...
ACCGCCTCAGCCCGTCCGCTACTAATCGCGGTAGTCGCGACAGCACCTAACGGCTGTGCAAAGACGGCTTAGCCGTCAATCAGGGTGCATATGATCCCGTGATTTTCCCGCGCATGTCATCCCGCCGAGCGGAGCCGCTGGCGAGCGGAAGAGACCGCCACGAGGACGACGAGGAACGTTGCACCCGCGACAAGGGCCGCGGTCCACAACGCCATCGCACCGCTCGTCGCATTCGCGATTGCCCCGGTGAGCGGCGCTCCAATCGCCACGCCCGCGACGAGGATGGCATAGAAGGTTCCCGTCGCGAGCCCAAGGAAGTCCGCGTGTGCGAACTTTGAAATGAGCGCCGACGAAGAGGGAAACACGAGGCCGTGGCCGAGGCCGAAGAGGGCCATGAGTCCGATGAGGGCCGTATATGAGGGCGAGAACGGCAGTAGGGCGACGGCCGCCCCAATCGCTCCGAGACCGAGCCCGCATGGAATGGCGGGACCGAACCGATCCGCAATCGCACCGCTCGGATAGTGCACGACAATGGAGACAACCGCGAAGACGAGGAGGGCGATCGCGAACCGGGCGTCGGTGAGCTCGACCGGCGGGCCTTCGAAATAGGGTGCGATCGTCACGAGGGCGCCGAGGAGAAAGTAGAGGGCGAAGATCGAGGCGTAGCCCGCAAATGGGTACGCGGAACGGAGGAACGCGAGGAACGCGGCGCGATTGAGCGGCGGACGTTTTGCCACGGCGGTGATCGGCTCATGAACGCGCGCCGCAACGATGGCCCCCGTCCACAGCGCAAAGGCGAGACCGAAGAAGAGAGGTTGATACGCACCGCGTGAGGCCGCGACTCCGGCGACGCCGAACCCGAGAATCACGGCGATCGCGATCGAAATTCCGTATAGAGCGAGCGAGCGGCCCATCCGCCCGGGCGGTGCATGCCCCGCGACGAGCGACATCGAGGCGGGTCCGACGAAACCCCCTCCAAGTCCATGGGAGAGACGCACGACAAGGAGCCCGATGGGCGTCGTCGCAATCGCATACAGGGCAACGCTCACGGCGTCCCAGAGCAAGCCATAGACGAGCGGGCGCCTCCGTCCGATCCGGTCAACCACACGGCCGAAGACGAGGTTCGCGGGAACGTGCGCGATCGAGTATGCGCCGACGATCAAGCCGACCATCAAGAGGTCCGCACCGAGGGCGACCGAGTAGAACGAGATGATCGGGATGATCGCGTTTGTGTCCATCGAGCCGACGAGGGTCGCATAGAGGACCTTCGCGGTCTCCCCATGTTTCCTGCCCGCCATGGAGCCGCGCGAACCAAGGGATGGCTATAAGGTTGCGTCGCACGCGAAACAAGCCTTTAGGCTAACGCTGTATAGCGGGACGTGTGGCCACGGAACTCGTCGTCGATGTGAACGAGCCGCGCGAAATTCACGAGCGGCTTCTCGAGCTCGGCGTTGCCACGGTCCGTCAGAGGATTGCACCGGGGGATTATGTGTGCGGCGAAATCGGGATCGAGCGGAAGTCGCTCCAAGACTTCTTCTCGAGCCTGATCCGGAAGAGGCTGTTTGATCAACTCCGACGACTCCGCGAGGCGTACCCCGTCGCCCTTCTCATCCTCGAGGGCGACCTTGCGGAGGTTTCCGAGTTCAAGGCCCCCCGCGCGATCTTCGGAGCGTTCGCGGCAATCGAAATCGACGAGCGGGTGCCGATCTTGACGACCGCGGACCGCGAGCAGACCGCGGTCCTTCTCTCCGTGATTTGGAAGCGACAGGAACGCCGTCGCGCGGAGTACGGTCTGCGCCATAAGCCGAAGACGCGGACGCTCGAGGAGCGACAGCGCTTCCTCGTCGAGGGGTTGCCGACCGTCGGTGACGTGATCGCGAAGAACCTGCTCGAGCACTTCGGGTCCGTGCGGGCCGTGTTCTCAGCCGACGAGGCCGCACTCCGACAGGTGCCTGGAATCGGGGAGACGAAAGCGAAGGAAATCATCTCCGCCCTGACCGCCCGATACACGGCCCGGCAGCGGCGGCTCGACGAAGCGGACTCTTAAGCGTGTCTTCGTCAGCGTCCGGCCCTTTCGTACACCCGGCGGATTTCGTCCCATGGGGCGTCTGTCTTGAAGGCGTTTCGGCGAAAGTGGGTCGGCGCTGCCCGGAAGCCGTTCTCTCTCAACCGGTCGAGCACCACTTCCAGCCGCGGCGGTGGGATACCGAGGCGGCCGGCCGTCGTGTTGTTCTCAAAGTAGAACGGTGGGAGTCCTGCCTCGTGGCGGATTGCGTCGAGAAGCCGAGCCGTCGAAGCGCCCATGTACGGACGCGGTTCGAGGCGAACAATCACTTCCTCACCAACCAAAGGGCCGAGCCACAGCGGGCCGATTGCACCGGACATCAGAACTTCGTCAACGCTCTCGCACCGACCCGTCTCGGGATCGAACCGGATCCAACCCAAGCTTCCGAGCGCGCGGTCTGCCCGTTGAGCCCCCTCGGAAATTCGAAGGTAGGCGCGGAGGAAATGCTCCGCGGCGTATGCAAACAGCGGCTCGACCGCCTTGTCGAACCGTCCCGCCATTCGAGCGACAAAGCCGATGAGGATCCGCACACCGACCTCCGCGTAGGCGTCCGTCGGCCTCACATGCGCGAGATACCGACGGGCGCACGTCCCCGGCTTCGCGCCGCACAGCACGGGCGTGTCCGTTGCCGTCACACCAAGGACAGAACCCCGATGAGCGGACTGGAGAGCCGCGTCGAGGAATGGCACCGGGGAGCCGAAAGGGTCGATTTCCACCAGGTCGTAGTGGTGCATCGCGAGGTGTACGTTCAGGTCTCCCTCGGCAATCGCGACATCCGGGGCCCCGGTCCGTCTCGCGTTCTCCTTCATCAGGGTGACGGACCGCGGATTCCGATCGTTCAACGTCACGCGAGGCGCGATTCCCGACTCCGACGCGATTCGCAAACCGAGCGCTCCCGTCGCAGCGAGTCCGTCGAGGACGGACGCACCGCGCCGTCCGACGAACTGAGCGAGAAGTACGCTGACGTCCCGCGCAATCTCCATGGTGGGATTGTAGAACGGAAGCGCGGAACGCGAGCCCGGCCCGCGCGGGCTCGGAACATCCGGCACGAGGAGCGTCACGAGACCCTCCCGGACCTCGCGGGTGGGATAGTCGATCTCCACGACTCGCTGGATAGGGACGCGACCTTAAGGGACTTCGCTAGACGATCTCGCCCTTGATGAGCTTCACGATCTTGTACGGGAGCAAGTTCCGGTTCACAGGGGTAACCTCGAGAATGCGAACATCGTCCCGACGGCGGATGTCCTGAAGGAGGGGGTTCCTCGATTTCTTATGAAGGGTGAGGATGAGCGGCTTGTCCGCGTCGAGGGCGTCCTTCACGGACGCAATGAAGTTCGGGCTCTCGACCTCCATCTTTCCGACCTCGTCAATCACGATGACATCAGAACTCTCCGTCGCGTACTTCAGCGCGCGGACGCCGACCTCCTCCAGCGCGGAGATGTCGACACCGAAGCGGCCGACCATCGTTTTCGACTCGATGTCCTTCGATGCGAACACACGCCTCTCTTTGGTCGCCCAGTCCATCACGTAGAAGCCCTCGCGGCGGTTCTTCTTCACGATCGGCTCCGTGATCATTCCGCCGACCTTTCTCCCATCCGCCTCGAGCATCTCAATGACCTTCAACAGCGCATAGGTCTTGCCTGCGCCGGGGAGGCCTGTAATCCCGATTTTCGGCGACTCACCCATCCCGAATTCCCGTCGTACCTGTATTGCATTTCTTATATTTAACGAGTCTTATTTAAAGAGTCGACAGAGGAAAAATGCCTTAGAAGAATTACCAGGAGGGAGCGAGCTCGAACGGGGACTACGATGCCGTGCTAGCCTTGCTCTCGCTTCGGCGGACCTTCCGGACCATCAAGACGGGACACTCTACGCGGTGCGCGATCTGGTCCTGCATCGCACCAAACGCGAATTGGGTAAGGCGCCATTCACTCGAAGCCCCGAGGACGACGAGGTCATAGCCTCGAGACTCCTCGACGACCGCGTCGGCGATCGATCGGACTTTCGCAAATTTCTCTTCGACCGGCACCCCGTGCGTCTTGCACATTGAGGCGAGCCGACTCGAATACGCCCTCTCCTGATTCAACTCCGCTTCCGTCTGCGCCGCGCTGAACAAGGCAATCGACGCTCGATGCTGTTTCGCGAGCATGATCGCGTACCCGGTTGCGTAGCTTACGTGCCACTCGGGCGCGTTCATCAGGAGGATGCGGTTCAGTTTCGCTTTGAGGCCTGCGGTTTTAAACACGATGACATCACATGGCGCTTCTTGCACGAACTGATCGATGTTTGTTCCCAGGACCCGGCCGCGACGCCAGGTCCCTTTCCACCCTACAACGAGGACGTTCACGTCCTCTTTTTCCACGCTCTCGAGAACAGCTTCGGCGACCTCGTGGGACACAACGACCCGGGCCGTCACGCCCACACTCGCTTCCGATAAAATCCGACGCAGGTCGTCCATCCCCCGTCGCACCTCGAGCACATAGATTCGGTCGATGGCGTTGATCGGAAGCGTCGAGGGGACCTCGAGAACGTGCATGAGGGTCACCTCAGCACCTTCGACCCGCCCAACGAGTGCCGCGAACTCAACGAGATCGGTTTCCGCCGTGTTCTCGACGGCCACCAGGATGTGATACTTCTCCTCCGGGGTTGGAATGATCGCCTCGAGGACCGGCGCTGCGAGCTCCACGATGCGCTCCCGCTTCGCCCATAGGTAGTGAATCGCGAGCCCAAGGATGACCCATGCGATCGCGATGGCAATCGCGAGCGGGCTAACGAGATAAAGGACGACGGATAGGATCGCCGAGAACGCCAGCCCGATCACAGGAATCACGGGGTAAAGGGGAGTCACGTAGTACCGTCGCACGTCACCGCGGGTTCGGCGGAGGACAATGGCAGCCGCGTTGACCAACATGAACAGGACGAGAAACATCAGATCGGCCGCCACGGCAATCTGAATCGGATCGAGGAAGGCAATCATCGATCCGATGATGAGGCCACTCGCAAGAATCGCGACGAAGGGGGTTCGGTTCCCGCGATGAAGTCTGCCGAAGACCCTTGGGAGCGAGCCATCGCGGCCCATGGCGAACGCGACGCGACTACTCGAGTAAATGAGGGAATTTAGTGCGGCGACCGAGCCGAGGACAATGCCGGCGACAATGAGGGTGAGACCTGCGAATTCGGAGGGGCCGAAGAATAATTGGGACGCGCACGCGACCGCCTCCACGGACGCGAGACATTGAGCAGACTGGGGGTTAAGGGGTGAGAGGCCTGCAATCGTCACGAACCCGACCATCACGAAGATGACCGTGGCCATCGTCAAGACGATCAAGACGGCCCTGGGCACATTCTTTTCGGGTTGCGAGACTTCCTCACCTGTTTGCGCGATAATTTCGTACCCTTCAAACACGACGAACGTGAGGCCCATAGCGGTCAAGATTGAGAGAACGGTCCCCAGGCCATCGGCTTGAAAGAACGGAGAAAAATTCGCCGCTGTCGAAGGATTAGACGCAAACCAGACGAGTCCCGCCACAACGAACGTAACGACGATAGCTGTCAGGACGACTGTCACGACCGTGCTCGAACGGCCCGTCGTCTTTGTTCCTCGATAGTTGATGTAAAGGAACACCAAGAGGAGACCGATCGAAACGCCCCGCACAACCTCCGACTCGTATGGTATACCGCCGATGAGAGGTTCTGCGAAAATTGCCACGGAAATGCCGAACGACGCGACATAGAACGCGCAAACGATGCAATGGCCAAACCAGCTCAGCCAGCCGCCGATGAAGCCGACAGGTCCGCCGAAGGCATCCTTCACCCACATGTAGCCTCCCCCCGTCTCCGGGAAGGCGGAGCCGAGTTCCATGTAGGCCATCGCCGTGAAGATGGTCACGACGAAGTTCAGCACGAGGACGAGGAGGAGGGAAGGGCCTGCAAGAGAATAGCCCGGTCCAATCAGCAGGAATACCGTGGTCCCGATGGTCGGGCCCAGCCCGATCATCACGATTTCGCGGAGGCCGAGGTCCCTGCGGAACTTAAGTTCGACCCCCTCCGAGCGGCGGCGGACCATGATGGGCCGGGCCACGGAGCGTTGCCGATATAAACTATCGGCGGGCCTCCTTATGAAGTGCGCTCAATGTACATCAAAGGGTATTTCAACGAGGCCACGTAGCGCAACCGCCCGATCGCAGTCGAGCCGCCAACCCGCGTCGTGACGGTGACGTCGAGCATGTCGCCCGTGAGGCTCGCATACCCCATCTTCGTGGTCCCACGGCGGAGCGCCGCACGGTCGATGCGAGCCCGTACGGACTGAACGTGGGGCTGAGCCCGCACCCCCGCCTCAATCGCACGCTCGAGCGCCCGCACGCTTCGCGTGTCGAGAGGGGTCCCCACGAACTGGTGGTAGACGGAGCCCAGCTTCACACCGGCCTCGAATATCGCACGCTCACGGTCACTGCACTGGAAAAATCCCCTCAACGGATCGCGCGCGGCGGACATCGCACAAGACCTCCTGAGACTGACGAGGGAAGGCGCATCTCGTACTTGCCATTCCGCTTTACTGGCAACCATGACCCCGAAACTGCTATTGCCAGCGGACCGGATGGCGGGGCGGGACCGACAAGTGGCGCCAAGCCCGCACAAATTCGATCCGGAACGACGACACCTGCTCTTGGACCCAAGTCGGGTCGCGTACCTTCCGGCGAAAACCGTGCTCCGTCGTTTTCCCGTTCGCCGCGGGTTCACAGTCGTGGACGTTGGGTGCGGGCCCGGTTACTTCACGATACCGCTCGCAGAAATCGTTGGAGATTCGGGGCGTGTGTACGCAGTTGACGTAGAGGATGTCATGCTCGGCGACTTGCGAAACCGAGCCGCGGAACGGCCCGGACTCCGGGTCGACACGCTCCGATCCATTGAGGACGAGATCCCGCTGCCAGACCAGTCCGTGGATCTTGCCTTCATGGCGTGCGTCCTCCACGAGCTCGACGGGCTGGGAACCCTTCGGGAGGCCTCTCGGGTCTTGCGTCCATCCGGCGTTTTGGGGATTGTCGAGTGGAAGAAGATCAAGCAGGACATCGGTCCTCCGCGGGAACATCGACTCTCACCCACGGCGGCCGGCGCGATGCTGCGCCGCGGCGGGTTCGTCCCGGGACGGGCCTTCGAAGTCGGCCCGTATCACTACGGAATCGTCGCGCACCCCCGGTGGGCACGTCCCAACCTGCGACATCGGGCCCGTAAGTCTCGGCGCTGATACCGGGGATTGAAAAGACTTATCCAAGCGGAGGGTCTGAAGTCGGCGTGTTGGCAAATCGAAAACTGCTCATCTCGGTCATCGGCGGTTCGGACTCTGCCCCTCCGGACGCCCTTGCGCTTGCGGAGGAAGTCGGGTTCCTCATCGCACGGGCGGATGCGATTCTCGTGTGCGGCGGCCTGAACGGAGTCATGGAGGCGGCATGCAAGGGCGCGAAGCGGGGGGGCGGGATAACGGTTGGAATCCTTCCGGGCAGCGAGGTGACCACGGCGAATCCCCACGTCGACATTCCGATCGTGACGGCGATGAGCACAGCCCGCAACGCGATCGTCGTGCGGACGGGGGACGCCATCATCGCAATCGATGGAAGCTTCGGGACATTGACCGAAATCGCGTACGCACTCGATCTCGGGAAAAAGGTGTTCGCGCTCCGATCGTGGGACCTCGCAAAAGTTGGCGTGTCCACGGATCTGCTCATCCCCGTGAGAAGCCCGCGAGAAGCGGTTGAAAAAGCAATCGCAGAAGCGAGTCGTGGTCGCTGAATTGCCTCCTCTAGGGAGCGAAGATAAAGTGCGGGGCGGCGCGGCGCCGTTGCCCGCACGCGACCGCGACTCAGGGTCCGCTGCCGTACACTTAAGAGTTGCAGGCGGTATTCTCAGACGTGGCCGAATCCCTGAGACCAAGGGGTTTCGAGGCTCTCCGCATTGCTCCTGGGCCCGCCCGCGAACTGGCCGCGCGGGTGAATGCAATTCTCGAGCGACATCCGGAACGGTCCGATCCGGAGGATCAGGTGCGAACTTGGCTGGACCTCCGCGAGGTCGCACTGTCCGAACCGTCGTGGCGGAGGAATTTCGACGTGCACGCACTCCTCTATCGTCTCGCATACGAAGGCCGTGCTGTGAAGAGCGGTCCGGGCCCCGCCTGGGTCCCTTCCCCCGCCGACGCGGAGGTGACGAATATCGGAAAGCTGATGGAAGACCTCGCCCTCCGGTCGTATGGCGACCTGCACCGCTGGTCCATCGAGCACCGCGAGGAGTTCTGGGCGACCCTCATTCGCAGACTCGGGATCGTTTTTCGGAGGGAGCCCGACCGGGTCCTGAGCCCGCGGTCCGATCCGACCCGTCCGGAGTGGCTCTCTGGCGCGCAGCTGAACATCGCGGAGAGCTGCTTCCGCGAGCGACCTGAAAAGCTAGCGATCCTCTATGGGACGGAATCGTTCCCCGAGCCACAGAGGACGACCTACGGCGAGCTGAGGAGACTCTCGCATCGGGTCGCAAATGGCCTCTCGGACGTGGGCGTGGCCCGCACCGATCGCGTCGCCGTCTTCATGCCGATGACCCCAGAGTCCGTCGCAATCTATCTCGGAGCGATTCTCGCGGGGCACGCCGTCGTCGGAATTGCGGACGCCTCTGCCCCGGAAGAATTCGAAAAGCGCGCGCGGATTGGGGGCGCGAAACTCGTCTTTACGGTCGACTCGTTCGTTCGCGACGGGAAAGAGCATCGAATCTACGAAAAAGCCGTTGAGGCTCACGGACCACGGGCTGTGGTATTGCCAAAGGAAGGCGATGCGTCGGTCGAGACGAGAAGGCCCCGTGACCTGGCGTGGGAGGACTTCTTGTCCAGCCGCGAGGAGTTTAACGCCGTACCGTGCCGTCCCGGGGACTACACGAACATCCTCTTCTCCTCTGGCACGACGAAGGACCCCAAGGCAATTCCATGGACGCACACGACCCCGATCAAGAGTGCCGCGGACGCATACCTTCACCACGATGTCCATCGGACAGATGTCCTCGCGTGGCCCACAAGCTTTGGCTGGATGATGGGCCCATGGCTGACGTATGCGAGCCTCGTGAACGGTGGCGCGATGGCCCTGTTCGTCGGAGCACCGCAACGGCGAGAGTTCGGCGTCTTTGTGGAGAAGGCAGGAGTGACGATGCTCGGCGTCGTCCCGAAGCTTGTGCGGAGCTGGAAGGCGGATGGGACCATGGAAGGGCTCGACTGGAGCCGAATCCGGCTCTTCAGCTCGACCGCGGAGCCCTCGACTCCAGAAGAGATGCTGTACCTCATGTCCCTTGCCGGCTACAAACCGATCGTCGAATACTGTGGCGGGACGGAGATCGGCGGCGGGTACATCACGGGGACGATCGTTCAGGCCTGTGCCCCGTCGACGTTCACGACGCCCGCCCTCGGCATCGACATCGTCATCCTCGACGATGGGCAGCGCACGGACCGTGGGGAGGTATTCCTCATTCCACCGTCGATCGGGTTCTCGAATGACCTTCTAAACTACGACCATTACCGGGAGTACTTCGAAGACCTCCCACGGGGTCCGAAGGGGGAACTCCTCCGCCGCCATGGAGACCAGGTCGAGCGGATCGGTGGCGGGTACTACCGCCACCACGGTCGCATCGACGACATGATCAATATCAATGGCGTAAAGACGAGCGCGGAGGAGATCAGGAGCGTCATCGGGCACGAGGCGGTGTACGACGCAAAGCCCACGGCGGTCGATATTGACGGGAGCGGCCAGCACGTGCTTGTAATCTATGCGGTTCCTCGAGACCGCGCCCAGGTCGACTCCCTGGACTTCCGGGAACGGCTGCGGCAGGATTTCCGCCGGGCGATCAGGGGGAAGCTGAGCCCGTTGCTCGCCCACGTTCACGATGTCGTCCTCGTCCCAGAACTCCCTCAGGCGGGGCCCGGGAAGACACGCACGACCAAAGAGCTGGAACGGGATTACCTCGCCCGAGTTAGCGCCTCCCCGGGGCGGTCCGCATAGT
>Ga0209002_10005229_pt1 | contig 10089 bp, 17 predicted proteins | sample Rifsed16ft2_FD_184010 | JGI IMG/M metagenome (GOLD analysis project Ga0209002, IMG submission 184010) | Soil microbial communities from Rifle, Colorado, USA - sediment 16ft 2 (version 2) | ecosystem: Environmental > Terrestrial > Deep subsurface > Rock core/Sediment | place: Rifle, Colorado...
CCCCGCGCTATGCGCGAGCCCTGCGTTCCTCCCGCTTGGGGTTTGCCGCGCGGGTCGACGCCAGGATCTCGGTCACGGAGCGCCTGCCAGGCAACGCCACGACCGACTTCGGCGCACCGGATGGCGCTCTGTCCAGCGACGACACCAAGCTGCCGGATCGGGAGATCCGCCGCCTGCAGGCCGTCTTAAAGGCAAGCTGGCGGGCTTTCGATGCGGCCGCAGATGCTGCGGCGGGCAGGACCTTGAGCAAGGGCCCGCGCGGAGGGGGCCGGGACCTCGACACAATGACGCAGCACGTGCTGGAATCCGAGGCGGCCTACTTGTCCCGCCTCGGGCAGCGTTACAGGATTGGCAACGGCGATGCCGCCGAGGAAACGCGCAAGATACGCCGCGTCATCCTGGAGGCGTTCGCCGCGGCGGCCCCGCTCGGAAGGCCCGCCCCTGGACCACGCGGCGGAATCCGCTGGACCCCGCGCGGTTTCATCCGAAGAGTGGCGTGGCACGCTCTCGATCACGCCTGGGAGATCGAGGATCGAAGGATGTGATCCGACGGTCTTCGAGGGTACCGCCCGGCGGCTATGCTCCTGCCCAGCCGGGATAGAACACCCTGCGCAACGACTTCGTTCCTTTCCGGCTCGCTCAAGTCGATCGAGACCGGAGGCGATCGCACCGGTCTCCACAGCCTCCAACTTGGCGCGATACTGGTTGACGAAAGCGGCGTTGACGCCGCTGTCCATTCTTCGCTACACATCTCACGCGATACGAGGGGCGCTCATCCGCATGGCCGTGGAACCCAAGGCGATGACCGATGGCCTCAAAGCAATATCCGGGCTGCTCGTGCTCGCCGTTCTGGCGGGCCTGACCATCACCTGGCTTGACAGCCGGCAGGGATGGGACGACACGGGGGTTACTGCCGGCCTCATCCTGTTGACCTCCGGGGGCTTCGCTGCGCTTCGGCCTGCCCGGCCTTGGCTGTGGGCCGTCGCCGTCGGCGGCTGGATTCCCTTTCTGGGGATCGCCTCCTCCGGAAACTACGGCAGCCTGCTGGCGTTGGCCGTGTCGTTTCTCGGAGCGTACAGCGGGGCGTTGGTGGTGAGGACGATCCGCCTCTTTCGTTGAGTCAATCGCGACCCTGACGGCCTAGAGCCAATCCGCGCGAGGTCTGCATGCGCATCGGAGACATCTTCTCATGGACCCGGACCTTCCATGAAGAGGACGTGCGCGCGTTCAGCTTGGTCTCAGGCGACGAGGGGCGCCAGCATGTCCTCCCGGATGCGGCGGGGCGTCTCATGGTGCAGGGCCTGCTGACGGCCACGCTGCCATCGAAGATCGGCGGCGAGCTGAATTTCCTCGCCCGCCAGATGACCTTCCGCTTCCATCGTCCGGTATTCGTGGGGGACACGATTCGGTGTGAGGTGAGGGTCGATCGCCTCGACGGTCCACCCGGTCGCCTGCGCCTGGCTTGCAGCTGGTCCTGCACCAACCAGGAAGGCACGCTGGTGATGAGTGGCGGCTCGGAAGGCGTGATCCTGCAGCCGTCCGACCTATCGCCCTCCGCGGACGGAGCCTCGCAGGGCCGGGACAGATAACGGCCCAGCCACGCCGGGGTGGTCTTTCGGGCGGGAAAACGCCGAGCCGTGGGATACTGAGTGGCGGCGAAGAGAACACCCAAGGAACGTCAACCGAGGAGGAGACATGCTGTCGATTGCCGAGAAGCTGGATCGCCTGACCAAACTCTACGCCGAGCGCGATGCTATGCAGTCGCAGAAGCAAACGCTGATCGACCAGGTGCTTCCACCGGAAGTCAAAGACCGCCTGACCGACATCGAAGCCGAGTTCGCCCACAAAGCGGAGGCGGCGGCCGCCAACATCGAGAGCCTGGAGGCCGAGGTCAAGGCGGATACCCTCGCCCACGGCGAGTCCGTCCGTGCCGCGGGAATCCAAGCGGTCTGGAACAAGGGCCGCCAATCGTGGGACTCGAAGGGCCTGACGAGTTACGGCGAGGCCCACCCGGAGGTCCTCCAGTTCCGGAAGGAAGGCGAGCCTTCGGTGACGATCCGCCGCGCCTCCGGCAAGGAAACCGATTGATCCCCCGATCGAGGGGCGCCGTCCGTCCCGGCTGCACCCAGGGAGGCCCCGATGCCCAGGAAATCGCCACCCCCGCCCTCGCCTTCCCAGGACGAGCGCATCATCGCCGCCCTGGCGAACGTCACGATCGTGCTTCCGTTTTGGGGTGCGATCGGCGCCATCGTGATCTGGGCGACGCAGAAGGATAAGTCCAAGTACGTCGCCTTCCAGTCCTTGCAGGCTGTCGTATATCACCTGGTGTTGGTGCTGGCAGGTTTCCTGGCGGGCGCCTGCTACCTGTGCTCCCTGGTGGCCTTTCCCGTGATCATGGCAGTGACCGTGTCGGCCTCCGATCCGTCGGCCGAGCTCAGCCCGGCGTTCATCCTGCCGATGGCCATCCCGTTCGCCATCCTGGGCGCCTCCAGCCTGGGCTGGTTCTTGTTCGTCGTCTACGGCCTGGTCGCGGCGGCGGCCACCCTCCAGGGGAAGGACTTCCGTTACATCGTGATTGGCGGACGGCTGGAAACGTACCTCGCCCACCCGTGATCGGCCCGGAGCCCGGCACGTGGCCGCCGCGCGGATTCTGCTCGTCAATCTGCTCCTGAGCTCTGTGGTTGTCGGCGCGGCCGCCCTCATCCTGGAGGCGGACGCGCTTTGGCCCTTCGTGCTTCCCCTGGCCCTCGCCCCTCTGTTCTGGCCTCTTCTGATTCTGGGGACCGCACCGATCGCGTGGGCGGTGGCGGTGTTTGTCCGGGAAGGCGGAGCCTCGGGGGCCGTCGGGCATCGGCCCGGCCGCCTTGTGACAGGCGGTCCATTCCGATACTTGCGCAACCCGATCTATGCCGGCGTGTGTTTCCTGCTGTTGGCCGTCGCCCTGGTCCGGCGCTCTCCATCGTTCCTGTTGGCGGCGATCCTCTTTGCTCCGATCATCGACGTCTACGTCCGGCAGGTCGAAGAGCCTCGGCTGACCGCCCGCTTTGGCGAGGCTTACCGCCGATATGCCGAGGCGGTGCCGCGCTGGATTCCCCGGTTGACGGCTCAACCGGACGTTCGTCCGGCGGCGCCGGATCATGAGGTGGACGACGTCTCCATTGACCACAAGCATCACCGTCCGTCCGCTGGCGCAGGGCGGACGATTCGCCGAGGCGTAGCCACGGACCGGCGTGGCCGATGCCGCCTCGAACGATCATGGCCCGATCGACCTGTACCTCGCCGATGGCTTCGCCGGATTTCGCGAGGTCGGCGCGTGGTCGGTCGTGCGCAAGGCCTCTGAGGCGGCCGGCCATTGGACGAACCGCAAATCCGGTAGACGACGAACCCGGCGCGGTCTCGTCTGGTACGATCAGAGGGAGGCCGGCCTGAGTCAGTTCCTTGACCCGATCCCATTTCGGAAAGGGCGCCACCCAGGCCGGCGGTCGGTTCGACTCGGCGCGATACTGGCCCCGCCCGAGAAACCCTGCCCGCTGGCGGTCGCACGATGTGGGAGCCTGGGGAAACACTCCATGTCCATGAGGGGTTCACGCCTGTTCCCGCGCATCGGGACGGCTCCGACCACGCTGCCCAGGCGCGGCTGGTCGACTACCTGACCCGCCTCACCGGTCAGGCTCTGCCTCTCCCCTCCTCGCCGTTGCCTCTTTTCCTCCATCTCCACGTACAGGTCCCGCGGGAGGCCAACGTGCTCCACGGGTATGTCCTGGAGACCTTCCTGACTCCGCTCTTCGGTGTCCGCTGGTTTACGGGTTCACGCTTCTCGCTCGTGATCGGCACCAAGGGGACGGAGACCCCCTCGCGCCTCACCATCGGCCTGGCGTCGTCGCCCTCCGCCTCCCGCAAAGGGCCGGCGGGATGCAAAGCCACCCCCTCGGTGGCACCGGCCTCTCTCGAATGGGTCGAGGAACTTCGCCGCGCCCTTTCCCATGCCGGGTCGGTTCCCTTGCCGGACGGGCCGATTGACCTGCGAGTGCAGCTGAGCTGTTCGCCGGCTCGGAACTGGGTCGGGTTGTGGAAACCGGTCGGCGACGCTATGGGCCCGATTCTCGGCTACGACCACTCCCGCAACCCCTACCATCCGCGCGACGACCGCCTGGTCCGTCTCGAGTTCCATCGCCAGACCGACGAGCGGCTGGTCAGCGCCGTCGAGGTCGAGTACCTGTGGACTCCCGTTCCATGGGGGGAGGCCTGACGCGACAGCCGCCCGGCCGCCTACGATCGTCGCGGCGTGCCTCCCATCGACTTCGAACGTCCCAGGAGATCCCATGATCGAACCGCCCCTCTTCCGCTTCCTGACCGCCGCGCTCTTGATCGGCTTCGTCGCCCACCGCGCCTACTACATCCGCAAGTTCCCGCCGTCCGAGGCGGCCACGGTCGACAAGCTCCGACCCGGAGTGGCATCGCGGTTGGCGGAGGTCTTCTCGATCTTGGCGTTGGCCTCCGCCGCGGCCTATGTCATCGATCCGAGATGGGTCGCCTGGGCTTCGCTGCCTTTCCCCCTGTGGCCTCGCTGGGTCGGCGCGGGACTGGCGGTCGCCGGCTTCGGTCTTCTGGAATGGTCGCATCGGGCGCTCGGCCGCGAGTGGAGTGAACAACCCCGCCTCACTCAATCCCAGCGCCTGGTGCAGAGCGGGCCCTACCGCTGGATCCGCCATCCGATTTACACCTCCTTCCTGATGATCCTGGGCTCGACGCTGTTGATTTCAGCGAACGGACTGGTCGGTTTACTCTGGACCACCTCCGTGGCGATCGACACCACCGTCCGCATCCGCTACGAAGAATCGCTCATGAGCGCTCGTTTCGGCGAGGAGTACCGGGCCTACGCTGCCCGCACCGGCCGGCTTCTGCCACGCCTGTTTTCACGGCGCGGCAGCGGCTGAGACCGATGTCGACCCTCGCAGGTCAGGCGTTTGGCCACGTCCTCCTCATCGCCCGGCTGGCGGCGGCGATCGGAGCGACGGCGCGGTTCAGCTCGCACCCGGCTTAGCGCCAACTCGGATGGACCGGCTGGCGGGCAGGCTGCGATTGCGGGAACGGCTGAACGATCCAGAGGGCATGCTCCTGGTCGGCGGACTCGTCTTGCTGACCATCTACCTGCTTCGCGCGTGTGTCCCCGCCTTCCAGAGCGGGATGCCTCCACAGATCCTGGACCTCCTCCAAACACGCTATCTGGTGTGCGTCGACGATACGCCGATCTGGCCGGGCGAGCCGCGACAGCCGGAGTGCGGCCAGTTGGACGCCCACGTCGTTGGAGAGGGCGCCGTGCCGGAGCCGGCCCGTTCGACGGGTGTGGCGCGGGCGTTGTGTTTTCGGGTCACCTACACCAATCCCTATTGGACGACCCAGGGGCAGACGCGCCACGAGATCGCCCAGCGGTCTCGCACGGCGAGCAAGGTCGCGCTGCTCCAGGACGGCATCTGGACCGTCTCCCCGGATGAAGATGTCGCCGACCGGCTGCGATGGGACGAATTCGCTTGCCCGGCCCCCTACGGCGATCCGGCGGGCGAGGCCGGAGGCTAGTCCACCTGATGACCCTGTTTCACCGATACGGACCGGCCGAAGGACGCGGGGGTCCTCCGCTTCGTGCGATACTTGCCCGAGGCCCGAAGGGGCGACCGTCGCCAGTCTCCGGACGCCGGCGGTCGCAGGAGGGCGGCAAAGTGCCGACGATCGGGTCGTCGCAGCGATCAGACGGAACGGGGTGACCCAGTGACCGACTCAATGCCCACCCGGGGGAAGCTCGAGCGGTACTTGGCGCTGTTGGCAGCCGCCGTCTGCTCCCTCATCTCGATTCGCGTCTTTCGACTGGTGGGCTCGATGCAGCCTGTGTGGCCGTTCCCAGCTTTGTATCTGGTCGAGGTGACCTCGCTGACCTGGGTGGGCGCGTGGGTCCTGATTCGTGAACGCCCCGGTTCGGCTGCCGTCGTCTGCGCCGTGGCCGGCGTATTGACGGGGTTCTCGATTCTCGGTGCATGGACCATCGGGTTCTTCTATGTGCCGGTCGTCCTCCTGCTGGGCATCGCCGGAGGATGGGCAACGTGGAGGAGGCGGAGTCCCTTGCCCGTCGGCCTGGCCTCGTTCGCCGTCGGCTTTGCCGGCCAGGTGGTGCTGATGCTCGCCATCCTGCAACTGCTCCCTTCCCTCACGACCTTTTGGGTGGTCCCGGCCGCCGCGTGACCGACATTCCGAGGTGCGCTCTCGAACCGATCGCGACCCTGGTCCAAGGAGGCTGAAGTGGCTGAACTCAAGACGAAACCGAGCAAGCGCAGTGTGGCCCGCTTCCTGGCGGCCATCGGTGACGAAACCGTGCGCCAGGATTGCCGAACGCTGGTCAAGATCATGGGTCAGGCGACCCATCGGCGGCCGACGATGTGGGAAAGAGCATCGTCGGATTCGGCACTTACCGCTACGCCTACGCCAGCGGGCGATCGGGCGAATGCTTCCTACCGGCTTCGCTCCTCGCAAGCGCGAACTGACTCTCTACATCATGTCCGGCTTTGAAGGTTACAGCACGCTGCTGAAGGGGCTGGGGAAGGTCAAGACCGGCAAAGGCTGTCTCTACTTGAAGAGCCTCGATGACGTCCACCTGCCCACGCTGCGGAAACTGATCGGGCAATCGACGCGCAGGATAACGAAGGCCAGCGCCTGAGGCAGGCGACGCAATGACTCTCGATGAACGCGTTTTCGAACGGGCAGGCCGTCGCCTGCACTCCTGGGTTGGAGGCGCATCCGGCGGTTCCCCGGTCGACTTCACGCACGGCGCGACCATCGACCATCGGGAGTGGGTGTTGCAGCGGGAGCTGATGACGTTTCTCGACCTTCTTCCGGCCTACCCGGGGACGATGGAATGAGTCGCAGGTCCTCTTCACCCGGCCGAGCCCAAGGCGATGGTTCCCGCTAATCCCTTCGGGATCATCTCCGGCCTGGCGTCGGCGCTGGTCTGGGGAACGGGCGACTTCGTCGGCGGCGTGGCGGCCCGTCGAGCGTCCCAATTCAAGGTCGTCGCCCTCTCGGCCCTGGCCGGGCTGAGCGTCCTGATCCCGGCGGCTGTCCTCGCGGGCGAGTCCTTCCCGTCCGGCCGAACGATCGCCTGGTCGCTGGCGGCGGGCATTTCCGGCGCCGTCGGTATCGCCGCGCTGTACCAGGGACTGTCCACTGGCGCGGCGGCGACCGTCGCGCCGACCTCGGCGGTGGTCGGCGCCGCCCTGCCCGTCCTCGCCGGGTCGCTGTTGCAGAGCCTGCCCAGCCCCGGCGATCTCGCCGGGATTCTGCTCGGCCTGACGGGCATTTGGCTGGTGAGCAGCCTGTCGCCCGACAAGAAGGGCTCGACCCGTCCGGGCGTCACTCTCGGCATCCTGGCCGGCGCCGGTTTCGGCGGATTCTTCGTCTTGATTGCCCAGGTCGACGCCGCCGCCCTCTTCACGCCGCTCGTCTTCGTGAAATTGGCGGCTCTTGCGTTCGGCCTCGTCATCCTCTTCTTCCAGCGACAGGGTTTCCCACCCCTGCGGGCCAACCCGCTGGCTCTCCTCTCGGGGATTCTCGATACGGGCGGCAATTTCCTCTTCCTGCTGGCCACCCGCGCGACGAGCCTGGCGGTGGCGGCGGTCCTGGCCTCGATGTACCCGGCCGTCACCGTCGGCCTGTCGATCTTGCTCATGCACGAAACCATCAACCGGCGTCAGGTCGCCGGCGTGGTCCTGTGCGTGGCGGCCGTCGTGTTGATCAGCCTATGACAGGGAGATGCCGCGGCGGTGGTCTTGCGCCTCTTCCCCGCAACGTCCTTCGGCGAGGCGTCGATCGAACGGTCATGGAAGAGTGAGCGGTAAAATGCCCCCACCCCAGACGCCAGAGAGGGTCGAGCGGCTGCTACACCAGGTTGTCGCCTGGGCCGCCGAACAGGAAGGGGTCAAGGCGGTGGTCTTGGTCGGCTCCTACGCCCGTGGCGACGCAAGAGCCGATTCCGATGTCGATCTCGTGCTCCTCGTCGATGATCCCCGAGGTCTCATCGAAGACCATCGTTGGTCAGCGCGCTTCGCCCCGGTTGAACGACTGAAGACGGAGAACTGGGGAGAGGTCCGCTCGGTCCGCGTCTGGTATTCGGGCGGTCCGGAGGTTGAATTCGCCGTCGCCTCCCCCGACTGGGCGCGCCGACCGCTCGACGAAGGCACCGCCCGCGTCCTGCAGAATGGATCCCGATCGCTCTACGACCCTCTGCTGCTCCTTTCGCCGATCGCTCCCGCTCCCGGACGGAACCCGCGCGGAGGTCGCGGTGGCTGAGAAGCGGGGCACACCCTCATGACGAACCCGGTGTACCAACCCAACCCTCGTTCGGAGTTCCGCGTCAAGTTCGACTTTCGGGTCGAGTTCACCAACGGCGGTTTCGTCGAGGGCCGCGATTTCCTGCTCGACCTCGAAGGCACGGAGGTCTCCGACGCCGATCTGGCCGAGATGATCGTCGAGGCGATGAACCTGGCGCGGGCGGGCCGGGTTCGCGTCCGACGAAAGCGCATCGTGCGAAGGGGCGAGCACGACGACGCGGCTCCTGCCGCTGGCTCGTGCTAGACTCCGCCGATCACGGAGGCACTTCCGTCGCCCCTGCGATCGCCAGCGATGGGTTCACGAGACTCTCTCGGTCAAACGCCGGCGCCACCCCTCGACCGGCTTTCCTTCCACGAGGTCGATCGAGGGCGGTGGCGCGATCTGGCGAGACTCTTCGACGCCCCCGGCGGGCCGAAGTACTGCTGGTGCATGTCCTGGCGCCCGCTGGAGAATCGGTCGAGGCCGGGGGGCAGCCAGCGACGGCGAGCGGCGCTTCGGCGCCGCGTGCGCGCCGGCGTGCCCGTCGGGATCCTGGCCTACGTCGAGGGAGAACCGATCGCCTGGTGTTCGGTCGCCCCGCGGGAGACCTTCCGTCCCCTGGGCGGCCTGGATAGTCCGGATGACACCGTCTGGTCCGTCGTCTGCTTCTTTGTGCCGCGTCGACTTCGGCGGCGCGGCCTGATGGGACGGCTGTTGGAGGCGGCGATCGAGACCGCCCGTCTTCATGGAGCGACCGTATTGGAGGCTTACCCGGTCAACCCCGATTCGCCGAGCTTCCGATTCATGGGATTCGTCCCGCTCTTCCGCGCCGCCGGATTCAAGCCCGTCGGCCGGGCCGGCTCCCGCCGACACGTCATGCGTCTCGCCCTCGAATGAAATCAGGAGGCGTTCCGTGATGGATCGCGTCCCTCAGGGTGTTCGCAAGATGTTGGGGATGGCGTACGCGATCTCCCCTGCCCCCGCGAGGCGCCGCCCCTTCTGGCTCACCCTGGCATGTGCGCTGGTGTGGGTTGAGGGCGCGGCCCTGTTGGTGCTCCTTCTGCCGCTCGTCGCGGTCGTGGCGATGGGCTTCGCTTTCGCCGCCGGCCGGCCCCTGGCATCGCTGAGCATCTTCGTTCCCGCGGCCGCCGCGGCCGTGCTCCTCGCGGCGACGGTCGGCCTGTGGCGGATGCGCCGTTGGGGGGCGGTACTGCTTTCGGCCTACGTCGGGATGGAGTTGATCCGCATCCTCCTCGGCGTGCCTTTGCCCGTGGCGCTCTTGCCGGCCGGCCTGCCCCTGGTCGACACCTACGCCGGCCAGGCGACGGCCTCGGCCATCAGCACAGCCCATAACCTCTTCATGGGTTTGTTCTGGCTGGCGAGCCTCGTGCTGTGGCGGCGAGGATCCCTCGCACCTTGAGCTTCTTGGAAAACCAGGCGAGGGAATAGCCGGGGCAGCCGCCGGACTTGGGTCGGGAGCATCGGTACTTGGATGCTTCATCCGCACCGGAGTACATTGGGAAGTGCCCGCCTAGAGGGAGACCCCCGTGGTTACCAGGCCATCCTTGGTCCTCCTATTCGCGTTCGCGTTTGCATTCTTCATCCTCGTTCCACCCTTGCTCTCTCAGCCCTTCCCTCCTTATTCATCCATCCACTGGGCCGACGTTCTCGACCTGCTGACCCCGCTGGTTCTGATTCCGCTTTACTGGCTGCTCTTCACCGACTCCGGCCGGA
>Ga0209002_10005230_pt1 | contig 10088 bp, 10 predicted proteins | sample Rifsed16ft2_FD_184010 | JGI IMG/M metagenome (GOLD analysis project Ga0209002, IMG submission 184010) | Soil microbial communities from Rifle, Colorado, USA - sediment 16ft 2 (version 2) | ecosystem: Environmental > Terrestrial > Deep subsurface > Rock core/Sediment | place: Rifle, Colorado...
GATTCCAGCCTCGACGTTCCATGCGGCGGCCCGGTCATCGCCCATGATGTCAAGGGTATACGATCTCCCGAGATACTTGAATGGGAGCGTCTGCAGGAACGTGTGGGCAGTGCGCTCGACGCGGATTTTATCCTCGGGAGAGGACAGGACTTGCAGGCCGGCGCCCACACTGCAAGCAGTGAGGGCCAGCATGACGGAGAGAATGACCGCGGGAGTCCGACGCGTCACCCGACGGTCCTTCTAAGGCGGCAGAAAATGGCAATCAAGAGATCAGGGTCCTCAGTCGAGTCCCTCCTTCACTGCGAACGCGGTGATTCGACGACGAGACGACCCTCAACGCGGGTCCTCGACGCGTGGCCTATCCAAGGGCATTATGCACGAAGGGATATGCAGAAGTAAACGATTTCTTGAATTGTGCCCTTTGGGTCTGATCTCCGTGGAGGAATTTGATCCCCATGAGCATTCGATCTACGTCGTTCCGGCCTGCAACAGCTCCGCAACCCGACGGTGAGCGGCGCAGCCCACCACTTCGCGTATCGTCTCGGCGGAGGCGGGCATCCCGGGGCGCAGATACGTGGCCTTTACGGCGGCCATCCGATCGCATGAGAGTCGGACGCGCGCCTCGGAGAGGCGCCCCGTTTCGACGGCCTCAACCACGGCCAGGATCGCCTGGCGCTGCGCCGCCTCGTCGCGACAGATGAGCACACAATCGCCCCCGGCCTCGAGAAACCGGATGGCCGCCTCGCCAGGGGGGGTTGTGTCGGCAATGCCGCGCATCAACAGGTCGTCGCTGACGAGCAGGCCGGAGAATCCCAATCGCTTGCGCAAAAGCTCGGTCAGGATCGGCCGAGACAGGGTGGCCGGCCGTTCGGGGTCCAGCGCGGGAACCAGGAGATGCGCGGTCATAAGTGCCGGGATCCCCCCATCAATGGCCGCTACAAACGGCGCAAGCTCCACCGCCCAGAGCCGAGCCTGATCGTGCGGCACGACCGGCAGCCCCAGGTGAGAGTCCACGGTCGTGTCACCGTGGCCGGGAAAATGCTTGCCCACAGCGAGCACCCCCATAGCTTTCAGCCCCCGGAAGAAGGCCATGCCGAGTCGAGTCACCCCTTCCGGGTCATTGGCAAAGCAGCGGCCGGCCATGATGGGGTTCGCCGGATTGGTCAGGACATCGAGGACCGGCGCCAGGTTCATGTTGATCCCCACCGCCAGGAGTTCCTGGGCCATCGCTTTGCCCAGAGCGTAAGCCAGCTCGCTTGAGCCGACGTCCCCAACCGTCGCGGCGGATGGCCATTGGGTGAAGGGTGGTTGGAGGCGAGCGACCTCTCCGCCCTCCTGGTCGATCGCGACGAACAACGGGGTCGGCGCTGCGGCTTGAAGCGCGTTTGTCAGCGTCGCGATCTCTTCCGGGCTACCCAGGTTGCGGGCGAAGAGAATCACGCCGCCCGGATTGTGCTCACGGATAAAGGCCTCAACGGCGAACGACGGCGCGCGGCCCTCGAACCCGAGGATAAAGAGTTGACCGATCGCCTCGCGTAGGGTCATCGGCTCCCTCCCGCCTCCTTGGTAATGAATGCCTGACGGTACGCCTCCAGATCCTCGGGCCGGACGTCCTTCCAGGTGGCCATCTCCCGGTAGAGGCCTTCCGGATCCCCTACGACCTGCTGGAAGAGCTTGCTCGTCGCCTCGGCGATCATGCCAACCCTCCGGTCGATAAGGAAATTGATGAACGGGGTCAGCAGCCTTGCCACAAAGCCAAAGAAGAGGTGATCGATGCGCAGGTAGAACTCCGGATCGCTCTCCATGTAGGTCCGGCCTCCCTCCGTCACCTCGCGGGAGTCCAGGACGAGGACCATCCGCCCGGTGAAGCGGAGGAGGTTTGCAAGGGATCGGAACTCGCCCTTGAACCAGTAGACGCGCTGGCGGTCTGTCACCCTGACCAACCTCGCTTCGCCCCTGAGTGCGCCGAGGTCCTCGATCGTGTAGAGGCCTTCCCCGACCTGCGTGACGGTGTACCGCTCCAAGGGAGGATGAAGGCGCCTGGCCAGTTGGGTTGCCAAGGGCGGGTGGCTGACCAGGAAGTCGTAGGTCCGGCGATCACCCACGAATCGGATCCGAGGAATCCGTCGGCGGAGCGTCGGCTGTGCGATGATCTCGCGCGCTTCCTGATCATCGGCCACGCCGGCGAGGGACGGAGGCTGGACCTCCTTACCCGAGGCCGACATGGCGGCAACGGCCACGAGGACTATCCCAACGCAGGCGCCGAGGAGCGCGGCTCGACGGGAACGCGGCACTGGTAATCTCACGGGCGGCATGTGCCGAGGGCCTGAGCGACAAGACACACCGCTCGGATCACAGATCGCCGGCGAGGCACTACTGCACCGGGAGTTCGCCGCAAGCCTTCAGGTCATGAGGCTTGAGCGCGGCGTAGATCGCTCGATTCATCGGCGTTCCGACCCCGACCGCCTCGCCGAACCGAACGACGGCGCCCGACAGCGCATCCAGCTCCAACCGCTTTCCAGCCGCAAGGTCATGATAGAGGGAGGCGCGACCGCCGGGGGGCATGTCGGCTGTAAAGCGCATCGCCTGCTCCACCGCGTCAGCCGGCAGCGCGATCCCTTTCGCCCGGGCGACAGCGGCCACCTCCTCCATGACAGCCTGAAGCATTGCCCACGACTCGGGGCAGCTCTGGATTTCGCCGATCGGGGCACGGGTGAGCGCCGTCATCCCGCCGAGGGCGCAGATGAGGAGGAACTTCTCCCAGAGGTCGGCCAGGATCCGGGTCGAAATCCGGCAGTTGATCTCGGCCTTCCTGAAGACCTCGAAGATCCGTTCCACTCGCGGGGTGATCGAGCCATCCGGCTCGCCGAACGTGATCTTGCGAGGGCCACCGGTCTGGGCGATCACGCCGGGCGCGCTCACGACGGAGAAGATATGGACGACGCCGGGCAGGACGGCGCGCTCCCCATAGATTGCCGCGAGTTTCTCCTCGTTGTCCACCCCATTCTGGACGCAGAGGATCGCCGTCGTCGGACCGACCATCGGCCTCATGAACGTCGCCGCCGCTTCGGTGTCGTAGGACTTGACCCCAAAGACAACCAGATCGGCCGCCCCTACCTCGATCGGGTTGTCGGTGGCGTTGACCCTGATGGCGAAGTCCCCGAGCACGCTGGTCACCCGCAGTCCACCCGCCTGCATGGCCCGCAGGTGCTCGCCCCGTGCGATGAACCAGACCTGTTGGCCGGCGCGGTGCAGCAGGGCGCCGAAGTAGCCCCCCACTCCACCGCTCCCCATGATCGTGATCTTCATCTCCCTCCCGTCTTTGCGTGAGACGGCGCGACCGAAGGCTTCCGCATGAGGACGTGAAAGAAACCGTCCAGTCCTTTGTGCTCCTCTTCGATCGCCAGGATCTCGCACCGGCCGCCGAAGATTCTGGCGAAGTCGCGCTTGACGAAGAAGCGGTCATAGTGGTTGCGGTGGACGTTCCAGTTGCGGGTCCGTCGCTCGCCCGGGTAGTGCTTGAACTTGGTGCTGAAGACCGAGAGGTGGAAGTATCCGCCCGGCTTCAAGAGTCCCAGCACGGCGTCGAGATAGTTCGGCCAGTCGGCTTTCTTGACGTGGTGGAAGCAGCCATAGTCCACCAACAGGTCGAAGGTGTCCGGCTTGATCGGGGGCAGGAGGGCATCGCCAATGAGGAGCCTGATGCGGCGTGCGAGACGCGCCTGGCGTGCCCGGGTCGCGACCATCTTCAGCGGCGCAAGGAGATAGTCAAGGCCCACGGTGGAGAATCCGGCCTTGGCAAAGAGGAGTGTGTGTCGTCCTTCGCCGCATCCGAGGTCCAGGACTCGCCCGCCCCGCACGCGTCGCTTGAGCAGGCGCGCGACCTTGACCACAGACGGCGTCGGCTCTGTCGAAGGCCAGGGCGTCGGCCCGCCCGCCTCGTACACCCGCGTAAAGTAGCCTCGCTGCCGCCGGTACAGGGGAGAGTTCGCCGCAGCCTGCGCGGTGGAGGCCAGCGCTCTCAACCTGGAGCCTGGCACGTGGAACCCGGAATCCTTCTCAATGCTGATGTTTGGTCGGCGAATCCAAACTCTTCAGATAGGCCACCACGTCGATGAGCTGCTGGACAGTCATGGCCCCATTGTAGCTCGGCATCTTTGTTTTGCCGTCGGCACCGAGATATCCCTTCTTTTCCTCTTTATGGTGTTTGATCCGCCAGGCCGCGGAGGCGTTCGGGTTGATGATCGCCTCGGCGAAGTACTCCGCCGGGTGCATGGGACCCATCCCGGAAAGGGCAGGACCCACTCCCTCCTGCTCGGCCGTCGGCGCGGGGAAGGCTTCTCCCTCGACCGCATGGCACTTGAAGCATTCAAGGTTGGCGAAGGCCTGACGTCCGGCGGCCGAGTCCCCGGGCGGCAAAACGAATCGCCACCCTTTCGGCGTCGCCAGTCCTCGCTTGTCCGTCATCGGGCGGCCATCTTGCTTCATCATCTGATGGCCAAGATGCCCACCGCCCGTCGTTGGCTCAGCGCTCCATCCCTTCAGAGCAAAGAAAAACCAAAGACTCAACGCAACAATGGTTCCGCCCATCACAGCGCGGCGTCGAAGGAGTCGTTTCTCCATCATTGCTCCTTGTGATCGAAAGACTATCGTCTCCAATATCGTCAGTGACGTAGCGGTCAGTTTCTTGCCTACGATGATGTGTGTCGTCTCGCCCACCCTTACGAGACGAAGACCCACATCGTGCCCTTCCAACTTTCGCCGGCCGCCTCTACCGTGACCTTCAGGCCTACGCGATAGGGCGGCTCCATCGGCCTGCCCACCGCAACCACCGGCTTGCCGTCCTTCGCAACAGCGATGACCGTCACCTGGACCAGCCCCTTGGGCTCAATCGTGGTCGGGTCCGACGCCACCCCCCCTTTTTGGCCCGGGCCGCCCTTGACCCCGATCGGGTAGGTGATGCTGTCGGCCGTGATGAACGTCCCTTCCGCCCAGAGCACTCGCACAGCGGAGTCAGCGGGGTTGGAGAGGGTCAGCTTCACCTCGGCGGGGCTCGCCTGGGCCTGATCGACCTTGAACGGCGCAGGACCCATTCCCGTGGCCGGCTGAAGCGTCACCTCGTGCTTGAGGGGGGACATCCTGAACGGCATTTTCGGCGACCTGAGCTCGGGTGGAACAAGCTGAAGCAACTGACACCCCCCCAACAACAAGAGGGTCAGCGACCCTCCGACGCCCACGACTTTGAGCCACACATTGCGAGATACGATTTCACCTCGACCGCTCTTCATGCCCTACACCCTACCGTCCCCGGCGCGCGTCAAACGCGGCGGCATACTGGTCGATCAGCCCTTCGTCAGCGAAGCTGTAATAGCGGTTCTCACCGATGATCAGGTGATCCAGCACGCGGATCTTGAGCAGCCGTCCCATGAAGACCAGCTCCTCGGTGAGCGTCTTGTCGGTCGGGCTTGGCCGCGGGTTGCCCGAAGGGTGATTGTGCGCGACGATCAGGGCGGCGGCCTGGTGCCGGTTGGCGAGGTTCACCAGGTCGCGAAGGTAGACCGGGCTCTCGGTCAACGACCCCTCTGAGGCGGTGACGCTCTCCAGGATCTCGTTATTGCCATTGAGCAACAGCACCTTGAACACCTCTTTGGTGAGGCCCTGCATCTGCGGTCGAAGCCACTCGTACACCTCTTTTGACGAGGCCACTGCTGCCAGGACTTTCTTCTCCTCGGCCATCAGGCGGCGGCCCAGCTCCAGGGCCGCCTTAAGCTGGGCGATCTTGGCCAGACCCAGCCCCTTGGCCTCCTGCAGTTCTTCCGTTCCCCGGCGGTCCAGCTCGCGCAGCCCACCGGTCTTCTCCAGCAGGCTGCGGGCAAGCTCGACGGCGCTCTGGCCTTCGGTCCCTGTGCGAAGGAGAATCGCGAGCAGCTCCGCCGTGGTGAGCGCGGCCGGCCCATGCGCGAAGAGTCGCTCCCGTGGCCGTTCCTCCGCCGGCCACGCCTTGATCGCTGACACATACCGTTGCTTCGGCCCCATGCCTCGTTCGCCCCCTCCCTCTTTTACCGCCTCATCCTGAACCTGTCAAGGAAAAGCCCCGCGCGCTGGACGGCGCGCCAGTTCAGACAATGGTCGTCACAATGAGCAGGAGGGTGAGCACCACCATCAGGGCGGCGGTTCCCCAGGCGATCAGGTTATGGGCCGGCGAGTTCACTTGGGCGCCCATGATCGCCCGGTCGTTGATCAGGAGGAGCATGAAGATCAGGACGAACGGGAGCAAAATGCCGTTCAGGGTCTGGGAGAGGAACATGATGGTGATGAGCGGCGCCTTGGGCCAGAGGATGAGGAGCGCGCCGGCCGCTACCATGCTCAGGTAGATGCTGAAGAACCCCGGGGCCTCGCGCAGGGTCCGATCGACGCCGGTCTGCCAGCCGAACCCCTCGCAGACCGCGTACGCCGTCGAGAGAGGGACGATGGCGGCGGAGAAGACGGAGGCGTTCAGCAGGCCAAGGGCAAACAGGAGGGTGGCGTAGTGGCCGGCGAACGGTTCGAGCGCCATCGCGGCTTGCTCGGCCGTCTCGATCCGCACCCCATGAGCGTGAAGGGTGGCCCCGCACGCGACGATGATGAAGAACGCCACGGCTGACGCGACGACGCTCCCGAACCAGACATCCAGCTTGACGTAGCCGTATTCCTTGCGGCGAACGCCCTTATCGACGATCGAGGACTGGATGTAGAACTGCATCCAGGGCGCGATGGTGGTCCCGACGAGCGTGATGAGCATCGTGAGGTAGTCGCGCTCGATCTGAAAGTTCGGCCTCACGCTCTGGCGCAGGACGGTTGGCCAACTGGGGCCGGCGAGAAAGGCCGAGATCAGGTAGACGGCGTAGAAGAGACTGGCGCCGAGAAAGATTCGCTCGACGAGGCGGTAGGTCCCTTTGACCACCAGCCAGCCCACCAGGAGCGCCGCCAGCGGAACCGCCGCGTAGCGGCTCCAGCCGAAGATCTCCAGGCTGGCCGCGACGCCGGCGAACTCGGAGACGGTGTTGGCCAGGTTCGCGAGCACCAGGACCAGCATCACGCCGAAGGTGACCCGGATCCCGAACCGCTCGCGGATCAACTCGGCGAGCCCCTTGCCGGTCACCACCCCCATCCTCGACCCCATCTCCTGGACGATGGCGAGGGCGATCGTGATGAAGAAGAGCGACCAGAGCAGGCCATAGCCGAACTGGGCGCCGGCAAGGGAGTAGGTGGTGATCCCCCCGGCGTCCTGATCGACGCTGGCGGTGATGATCCCCGGCCCCATGACGGCCAGGAATCGGAGGATCCGCCGCTTCTTGATCCGAGGGAGCCGCATCGAGTGTCCTGGGTGTGGAGACGGCTAGATGAACTTTTTCGCTGCCCGTTGCTTCCATATCATCGGGAGGATCAGGTTGAGGACATCATCGACGGTGATGATCCCCTTCAACTCCCCCCCCTCATCCACCACCGGCAAGGCCATCAGGTTGTACTTGGTGAAGGTCTCGGCGACCTCGCGCAGGCCGGTCTCCGGCCGGACACTGATGACCTGCCGCTCCATGATCTCGTCAAGCCGCTTGCCCGGGTCGGCCAGGATCAGCTCCCGAAGGCTCAACACCCCCAGCAGCCGCTCCAGGTCGTCGGTGATGTAGGTATAATAGACGGTCTCGGCCTCGGCCCCCTCGGCGGAGCGGAGCCGGCCGATCGCGTCAGCCGCCGTGAGGTCGGGCGGCAGGTGGAACGCCCCTGTCGTCATGAGACCGCCCGCGGTGTCTTCCTCGTGCGTGAGGAGCTCGACGACCTCTTGAGCCTCCTCTTCTTCCATGGTCTCGAGCAGCTCCTGCGCCTTGGCCTCCGGAAGATCGCTCAGGATGTTGGCCGCCTCGTCCGGTTCCATGCGCTCCAGGATGTCGGCCGCCTGCTCGCTCTCCATCATCTGCACCATCGAGGCCTGGACCTCCGGCTCCGTCTCGGTGAGCGCCTCGGCGGCCGTCTCCTGGTCCAGGCCATCCAGCACCGCCGCTCGCTCGCTGGGGTTCAGTTCCTCGATGATGTCGGCGATATCGGCCGGATGGAGCTTGGCGAGTTTGGCGTAGGCCGTATGCCGCTTGGTCTTGGCCGGGCCGATTTCGACCGGCTCCACCACCTCCCATGGGATCGTTTCCCCTTGCAAGCGGACGCCGAAGAGGCGCGCGACTCGCCCAGCCAATGCTTCAGAGCCGAGATAACGCAGCAGACTGCGGAGGCCACCCTCGACCGCAACGAGCTGCAGCCGCCCCTGGGCCTCCCGGAACTCCAGGTCGTTGACCCGGATCACCTTGCGGCGTTTGGTGTCCACCACCTTCCGGTTCAGGAGGCTCCTCCCCAGCTCCATCTCCTCGGGCCGCGGCTGGACCGCCTGCAGCGCGGCGCCCTCATGCGCGAGGTGGATCGCCGCAGGGTCTCGCTCCACGCGCGCTACGGTCTCCCAAGGCACGACCATCTCTTCCTTCTCCGCGGTCTGGATCACGAGCTTGGTCACCAGCGGGAGGGTCTCCAACGGCAGAAGGATCAGGTCCTTCAACTGACCGACGAGGTGACCCTCGGCATCGAGGATCGGGCAGTGTCGCAGCGCGGAGAAGAGAAGAGCCATCATCAGTTCCTGTCGGGCCTTGCGACTTTCGTGTACGTGTCTATTCCCGCTCTCCCTGCCAGGGAGAGGAGTCGGACGAGGGTCACACAGTTCCTCTCGAAGAGACAGATCTAGAGGCAGCTCCTACCCGGGAGGCCGGAACTGACTGGCGCCGCGAGGTGGGGCGGATGTCCATCCAGTCCCGACCTGGGCCACCCCCCCGTGTCGCGCTGGACGCGATGAGGACCGCGTCTGGTGCCATTCTTGTAGTATGAAGAGTCCCCTTTGTCAACCGTATTCCCTCTGATCTTTCGATGCAACGGGGGCCTCTGGTGTGTTATAGTCAGCCTGGCGCGCCGTGTCCATGGCGGGCCAAGGGGTAAGAGCCATTGGCAAGTGGGAGATACCATGCGGCTCGTGGCTGATGCGATGTTGGGCCGGTTAGCCAAGTGGCTACGGGTGCTGGGATACGACACGCTCTACTTGCGCCACGCGTGCGACGGAGACCTTCTCGAGCTGGCGAGGCGCGAGCAGCGGACCCTCCTCACGCGGGATCTCCGCCTAGCCCGGAGCGCGGCAGAAGACGCAGTCTACCATGTGCGGGCCGAGAGGCTCGAGGCTCAGCTCGCCGAAATCGTTGCCGCCTTCAGACTCGACCCCGAGGCCGATCCGCTCAGCCGTTGCCTCGAGTGTAACCATCTCCTGACTGCGCTCGAGCGTGACAAGCTGGGAGGGAGTGTGCCTCCCCACATCCTCGCCTCTCACCGAGAATTTTCCGGCTGTCCGGCCTGCGGGCGCGTCTACTGGGAGGGGAGTCACGCCGGGCGAATGCGGAACCGCTTGCGAGCAATCACACCGCGGGCCGGCGTATAGGACCGCTATCTCCTGTCGGCGGTATCACCAACACCTGGGTGGCCGGCCAATCCACGCTGGCCAAGGTCAGGGTGCGCCTGGCACGGCCACCGCAGGACAATATAGGGTCGCCAGCGCACTTTTCCGCCCAGGGCGGCGCCATCCAAACCTCTCTTTCTTGAAGACGTCCCATTCTAACTTCGCGTCACATCTATCAATTATTCGCTTCGGCCTTTGTGGGATTTGGCATGAACATTGCTTCTGTTTTCGTAGCGCTTTGTGCCTGACGGGAGGTGGGGAAAATGCGTCAGAAGCCGATTCAGGGGATGAGGCATTGACGAACATGAACCGACCGCCGGTTTCTCCCTGGGAGTGGTGCACGCGCACGCGGATCGAATTCGTTCTCGCCACGACGGTCATGTACGTGTTGGCCTTTATCTCCCTGCGTCACCAGGTGGATGTGCCGATCGTCATGCTGTCACTGGTCCCTGCGGCGGTGGGCGGGTGGCTCCTCGGTCTGCGTGCGGGCTTGCTCACGGGCCTCACGGTCTGTGTGTTGAACGCACTGCTGTTCGGCCTGGTGGCAGGGTTGGGATGGGTAACGGTCGGA
>Ga0209002_10005234_pt1 | contig 10084 bp, 15 predicted proteins | sample Rifsed16ft2_FD_184010 | JGI IMG/M metagenome (GOLD analysis project Ga0209002, IMG submission 184010) | Soil microbial communities from Rifle, Colorado, USA - sediment 16ft 2 (version 2) | ecosystem: Environmental > Terrestrial > Deep subsurface > Rock core/Sediment | place: Rifle, Colorado...
CTCGATCCCGCTGAAGTAGCTCCCGTTGGCCCGCCTATGAACGAGTTCGTACTTGCCGATCCCGCAGACCGGGCATCTCCAGTCTACGGAATGTGTAAAGAAACTACGGTTGACCTTCGACGGACAGATGCCGTTCTGCCGCAAGAACGCCACGTCATGAGGGTCGTAGCTCACGCGAGGTCGTCGTACTTGAGCTTCATGGGCTTCATGGCCTGATCCGCCCGACGAACTCACCGAGACCTTCGAGGTCCGTCCCGATCCAGCCGACCATCTTGTACATCAACTCGGGTTCGTTCTGCTGCACGTCATCGAGCAGGATCGCCGTCTGCAGGCCGATCCCGACGGCGTAGCCAAGTTCGAGATGCGCCGATCTCCCGCACGGCAGGACGAGCACACAGATGTCGCTCGTGGACAGCGCGTGCATGTCCGACCTGAACCCCTCCTCGGCGCGCTCGTGCTGGAGCGCCGACAGGTACTGCTCGTACCCCCACGACTGCCAGTTCGGATCGATTTCCCTCCAAGCGAAGCCCGTCCTCGGCTCCGGGTTCTTGAAGTCGTAGACGGTATGGCCGAGGCTGCGGAGGACGCGCACGACCTCTGGCTGCCGGTTGTTCCGCCAAGACGAGGCTACGTAAATCTTCATCGCTGTCGCCTAGTCGTCAGAGATCGGAGACGGCGGCGCTTCCTGCTCGCGAGTCAGCTCGTCTTCGACGTCCGCGATCTCCCTCTCGAGGTTCTCCGTCTTGTCTGACTCCTTGACGTAGCGGCCGTCGGCGCGGTCGTACACGCGCTGTGCCTTCTCGGTTGCCATGTCAGCCGCCTCGACTGCCGTGTCAGCCGCGTCACGCGCTTTCGACGCCGCCTTCTCGCGCTGCTTCTGCACCTTCAGCTTCGCCTTGAGGCTGGCGATCTTCTTCTGCAGCTTCTTCTCGGTCTTGCTCATCGGTCTATCTCCCCGTAACTGGGTGGTGGTCGAGGCGAATCCCCATCGCCTCGACCACCGGGTTGTGAGCTACCGGCCCCGACCGCCGCTGCGCGCCGCCTGCTGCGCCGGCTTGCCGCGCCCGCTGCCGCCCCGCTTGCTCGCGCCGTTCTGCTCGTCCTTCGGCGGCTCGTCGCCGTAGTAGTCGATCCGGCCCTTCAGCTTGCCCTGGTACGTCTCGTGCTTGATCATCACCGGGAGCGTCCGGTTGATCGCACCCTCCCCGAACGCGATGACGTCGTCGTACGAGTCGCTGTCCGGCAGGTCGATGCCGGCGACGAGAGCGAAGTTCTTGATGCGGAACCCGCCCGCCTCGGTGAAGACCCAGTTGTCGTAGACGGTGGTGCCGACGCCCTCGTCCCGCAGCGCCTGGTCGGAGGCTCCGATCAGCTCGACGCGAACCTCAAGCATCGACGCGCCCGACTTGGCGAGCTTCGGCTCGATCTTCACGACCTTGCCCTCGTAGAGCCCCTCCGGGGGAGCCTTCCTCCCCTCGACGGAGACGTTGTCCCAGTTCAGCTTGTTCGCGTTCTTCCAACCGGTGGTTCCGTACGACATGGCGTTCTCCTTCAGTAGTCCGCTTCCGTTGGGCCCTTCCGCGTGCGGACGAATCGCGAGGGGCCTTGTTAAACTACGTCCAACAGGCTGTCAAGCGCAATCGTTCATCCGCATCCGCCGTTCGCGGCGCAGTTCGGACAGGTGTAGCAATTGCCGGTGCGCTGCATCATCGACCCGCACACACAGACCGCGCCGTCGTTGATCGCCACGGACGAGCGCCGCTCGTTCGGGCAGACACCGCCCTTCTCGGGGATCCAGCTCCACCTGGGCGGCAGCTTCCAGGCCCAGCCCTCGGGGCGCTGCACCGCCTCGACGGCGGCGCGCGTCATGGTGCCGCGCTCCTTGCATGCGAAGCAGACGACGAAGGGCGTCATGATTTCTCCTCCGGCCGCATGCGCCGCATGCGGTCCCAGTGGAGCAGCACCAAGGCCAGAATCCGCAGGTGAACGTCCAGTTCGCTTGCGAGCTGCCTTCCACGTTCCATGATCGTCTCTCGCACTTCGGGCAAGACGCCGGCAATCTGTTTCGCCGCATGGCGCATACGCTTGGTGTCCATGCTGGCGGGCAGCACCTCGGCCAACGCCAGTCTCTTTTCGAGACTGTCGATGGTACTGCCGAGCGCGCCCGCCAAGAGCGCGTTAGCCCCGCCTCCGTCCTTGTCAGGGACTGCCTTCGTGTAGGCGTCCATGACGCGCGCTACCCTCTCAGCGAATTGGAGCGACACCGCCACCTGGATGATCGCAGGGTTCCTGCCGTCCGGGCTGCGCTTCAACCAGGCCGGCGCAGCGGGTTCTTGCCGCCGACGAGGAACCTCGACCTCAACACGCCGACTCACGGCTTGATCTCCGCGCGCTTCATGAACGCCGTGAAGTCGGCCGGTATCTTCCCGACGAACGAGAGCGATCTGCATCCGTTCCGCCAACGCCCCTGAGCGTTGATGAGAAACTCGCGCTTCGTCGGCTCCTTGTCCTTCTCCGGCGTCACTTCAAGCCAAAGGTGATCTTGAATCTGTGCCGGGATGAGGTGCTTGTTCTTGCCTGGGAAGACCGGGATGCAGCCGGTCCCGCCGTCGTCGTCGCTGTGCGACGTGAAGATGACGTGCGCGTTGAGTGCCATCACCCGCTGGAACATGTCGTTGACGACGTGGTCGAACTCGGCCCACAGTTCGCGGCTGTCGAGCTGTCGCCTCCGAAGCTCTGCTTCGACCATTCGCCCGAACACCGATAGGGTGTCAACAGCAACGGTGTGAAATGGGTTCTTGGTCTTCATCTCCTTCTCGACGAAACTGAGCGTGGTCTTGAGGGTCGCGATGTCGAAAATGTCTTCGCCCTCGAACGTGTGCTTGGCCCTGGCGGGCCCGACGACGCCGCCTCTGTCGAAGTTGAGAAGGAAGACCGGCTGCGGAGAGGTAGCGGTGATGCTCCAGGTCTTTCCGCTCTTCGGGGGCCCATAGAGAAGGATCCGCGCCTTGCCAATGTCCTTGATGTCCTTCGAGCTGTACGGCATCTAGTCTCCTTTTTCGGTCACCGAACGTGACGGTGTTCGCGCATGTGCGCGAGGCTGAAGTACTTCTTGTGTGCTGGTGTGTCGGGTCCGACAACGAAGGTTCGGTAGCAGCCGCACGCACATACTCGGTGCTTGCGAAGCGGTTTCGTACGAACAGGCAGTTCCATAGAACGGATCCGCATAAGCAGCCAGGATATTCCCATCTCGTGGTCGGAACGGCCGTATAGGAGCCCTTCGGCCGACATCGCTTCTGTCGCTACGCTGGTGGACAGCAGACTCATCAGCGCAGCGCCTCCGTCAGGTTCGTCCCCTTCGGCACGAAGTACTCGCCGGCCATCCCCGGCCCGGCGTGACACAAGCTGAACATCTCGCACGGGCCGTACCGACCCATGCACGCGGAGTAGCGGCGCGGGAAGTAGCCCTTCGCGTTGTACCGCGTCAGATCACTCCAGAGCGCCTTGAGATCCTTCTTCCACCTCGCGATCTGGTTCTCCGTGAACGCCAGACCGATCCGGCTGAACTGCGGCGTGTTCGTCTTCACGAGGAGGTTGATCCGCGCGACCGGCTTGCCCTTGTACGGCCAGACGGCGACCATGCCCATGAGCTGGCCGCTCATCGCGAACTCGGTGCCGGTGTTGTCAGACATCCGCGAGCTGCTCTTGTGGTCGTAGATGATCGGCAGCTTCCGCCTCTTCGCGACGAGGTCCATCCGCGTCGAGTAGGGCACGCCGTCGATCTCGGTCTCGACGAGCTTCTCGACGGCGACGACCTTGTCGAAGCCCTCGTCCTTGTCGGCCCAGAACTGCTCGTGCGCCGAGACGAGCCGCGTCGCTTCGAGCTTGATGAACTCGTCCTCGTAGCCGGCGGCGATGACGCGCCGCCAGAGGTCGGGTGTGACCTCGGCCTCGCGCTGGGGGCGCATCCGACGCCAGTAGACGGCGGCGAGGCCGCGATGGATGACGGTGCCGAGCGACGCGGCACGGGGCGTCGTGCGCCCGTGGACCTTGTGGTTGTACCGGAGGTCGAAGAGCTTCGGGCACCGCTCGAGGGTCTCGTACTTCGAGTGGCCCCAGCGGGTGGCAGTGTGCTTGAGGAAGCGGCGGATGATGGAATCGGTCATCGCGCCTGCTTCTTCATCGGCGGCACGTACAGCACGCGGTAGAAGGAGTCCTTCCGCGAGATCACCTCGTAGTCCAGTACGTTCTGCTGTCGAAGAATCCGCAGAATCCGACTCGAAGAGTCCGGTGCAACGGTGTTCTCCGGCATGGCGCTCTGTACGGCCTGGACAAGATCCTCCATGTGGAAGGTTCCTCCTTCGCGCTTTCGCTGACAGAAACCGAGTACGAGGGCCCCTATTTTTGCTGAGACTCGGTCGAGGTTCTCTTGCTGCTCGTCGCTCATGTGTCCTCCTCTGGTAGCACTTCGCCCGCGATCACCATCCTCCGCAGATCCGCCAACACCTCGTCCTCGTTCATCCGCTCGAACGCCCCCAGGTCTGCGCGCAACCCCTTCGCCTCCTGCGCGCCGCCCAGGATCTTCTCGTAGAGGTCGAGCCGCTCGATGACCTTCTTCTGGATGTACTCGTCGGCCGTCCCGATCCCCACCAAGTAGTAGATCGTCACGGAGCGTTTCTGGCCGTGCCGGTGCGCGCGGCCCTCGGCCTGGAGCAGCTTGCTCGGGATCCAGTCGAGGTCCACGAAGATGACGACGTCCGCGAAGGAGAGGTCGATGCCGACGCCCAGGGAGTCGATGGTCGCCACGAGGACGACCGGCGCGGTCTTCGCCTTCTCGCGCATCTCCTCGACGAGCGCAGACCGCGAGGCGCTCGTGTCCTCGCCCGTCGCGAGCGCAGCGACGACGCCCTTCGTCTTCGCGAGCTTCGTGTAGATCTGCTTCGCCGTCTCGCGTAGGTGTGTGAACACGAGAACGCTGTGCCCCTCTGCGGCACGCGACGTCGCCAGCTCGACGGCCTCGGGGATCTTCCCCGAGCCGCTCAACGTCAACGCCCGGCTCAACGTGTCGCGACGGCTCTTCTCCCAGCCCTCGCGCCAGACGGGTGCGATGTTCTGCGTCGGAACCTTGATCGGGATGACCTGGCGCACGCGCGCAGGCAGCTCGGCCATGACGTCGGCCTTGCTGCGCCGGAGCATCACCCACCGAAGCCGGAGCGCCAGTTCGTCCTCGTGGCTGCTCCCGTCGGTGATCCAGACGGTCGTGTTGCGCGCGACCGTCTCCTTGTGCGCCGCGCAGTGACGCATCAGGTACTTCCACGGACCTTTCCCGAACCTTCCCGGCTCGAGCGTGTCCACGACGTTCCACAAGTCGCGCGGCCGGGCTGTCATCGGCGTGGCTGAGAGCGCGATGCGCGCATGGGCCTTCGCAGCGAGTGCCTTGATGGCCTTCGACCGCCGGCTCCGCTCGTTGAGGAGGTAGTGCGCCTCGTCGAGTACCAAAACGCCGACGGTCTTGCCGAAGACCTCGACCCAGGCGTGCGCGATGTCGTAGTTGAGGATCCAGAGCGCCGCGCCCGTAGGCGAGTTCTTGTTCGCGATGTGCGATGCGATGAACTCGTTCTGCGCCGCAGGGCGGTTGCCCTTCGTCCCCTGGCATACGAAGACCGCCTCGAAGTAGTCCGGCAGCCACTTCTTGGCCTCGGCCGCCCAGACGGCCTTGACGACGGCCGGACACACGACCACGACGAGCGGCGGGCTGCCGTCCTCGATGAGTGCCTTCATGGCGAAGAGCGCCTGGGCGCTCTTGCCGAGGCCGACGTCATCTCCCAGGAGCGCCCCACCATCCGATGCGAGGAGCCGGAGGAACTCGACGCCCTCGCGCTGGTACGCGCGCAAGGCCTCTGGCGGGTTCTTCCAGCCGCCCACACCCTTCCCGAGAAGGTCTGAGGGTTCTTTCACTTCTCCGACGACGGCTGCCAGTTCCTCCTCCTGCAGCGCGTGCGCGAACGCGACGACGGCGTCCGGCCGTCCACCGTACACCTTCGTGGTGGGGTCCCAGGCGAGACCGGGGATCTGACGCGCAAGGCCGGCGACCGGGAAGGCGTAGCTGCGTGGACGCGCGAACGCGAGGCTCGAGGACGCCATGCCGATCTCGACGACGATCACGTCCGTCTCCGAAAGACGAGCGCCGTCGCAGACGTCCTGACGGGGCGGGCCACGTCGTCGCGGTCCTCTTCCGCAATGAGATTGACCGTCGTGAGCAGCTCCCAGTCGCCGTGGCGAGCTTCTTCATCGAGGCGACGTTCCAGGTGGTCGGCCGTTTCTCTGAGCGTTCCCTTCACCCAAGAAGGATCGGTGACGACGACTCTGTGCGCCCAGCTCATTTCGCGCCGATCCCGGCATGCACCTTCGTCCAGTGGTCGTACTGCGTCTTCGCGACGTCGAGGAAGTTCTCCCAGGTGACGCCGTCTACGACTGCGACCTGGGCCGCGCCCGACAGGAAGGTGTTGCCGATCTTCTCGGATGGGGTCTGCGCGGCGAGGGCCACGGAGGCCAGGCGGAAGATCGCCATCTCGAAGGCTGCCCCGAGCGCCTCCGGCGTCGTGACGATCACTCCGACGGAACTACGGCCCCCGCGACGCCGCGTGGGCGCGTGACCTCGACGTGTGTCGAGACGCTCACGAGCGTCGCGGGGGACCTTCGTCTTGGGCTGCTTGCGCGTCGAGGTCTTGGCCCTGCGGGTCGTCGAGGTCACGTTGAACGTCGTACTACGAGCGCCAAACGGTGTCAAGCCTGTTGGATAAAAAAAAGGCGACGGAGGAGCATCTCCGTCGCCTCCCACACCGAGCGCCACGAGGAAGTCCTGTGGCTGGACCGGAGTCCTACCACGACCGATCAGTTATCAGTTGTGGCATTTGTTTCGACCGGGAGTGGGATGGGGGTGGGTGAAGCCCACCCCCACTCCCGCGCCGCACATTTGTAAGTAGGCGTAATCTTATTCACTTTCTGCGGCATCAAAAATGAGCCTACACCCCTGCTGCCGCACCTTTTTGACCCCCTGGTGCCGCAAAAAAAAAGTGTTGACAGGTCTACGGCGCGGTCTGATTCGGGCCGTATTTGCCCCAGCCCGGCAGCCCGACGAGGCGCTTCTGCGTCCGGCGGCTCTCGCGCTCGACGGTGAGCAGCTTGTGCTCCTGCGCGTACTCGATGCAGCGCGTGAACGAATCCTCCGTGGCCTTGAGTGCCTCACGCAGTTCCTTCAGGCCGAGCTTGCGGCCCTCGGCTTCGAGCACGCGTACGGCCGCACGCGTGTCGGACTCCTCGCCGCGCACGCCCGGCACGTTGCCCGTCGCGATGAGCCGGAGCGACTCGTCGTCGGCTTCCCACCTGATCTTCAGGATCTGCCCCTCGCCCGGCCAGCCCCGGACCTTCGTCCACTTCATCTCCTCCTTCTGGACGTGGACGACCAGCTCGCTCGATGCGTCGATCTCGCCCGAACCACGGGTGGCCGACTGCCAGTTCGTGTCGCCCTTCGCCGTGTGGTGGATGACGATGACCGGCCCGTCGATCTCCAGGCTGATCCGCTTGAACGCCGACATCACCACGCTCATCTGCTGCGAGTCCTGCTCCTTGCCCGTGTGCGCCTGCCTGAGCGAGTCGAAGATCACGAGCCGCGCGCCGACGTGCTTCGCCACGGTCGAGATGCACTCGACGACGGCCTCGACGTTCGAGTTCTCCTCGTCGTCCAGGTTGCGGAGCCGGTAGTCCTCGGGGAACCCCTTGTACTCGCCCTGGGCGTCGGCCTTGCGGCCGGGCGGGACCGTGTGGATGAAGATGCGCGGCGAGTCGATGACGCCGAACAGCCGGAACCGCTTCGCGACCTCGGCCGGATCGTTGTCGTAGTTGATCACGAGCGACGCGAAGGGCGCGCCCTGCGGCATCGCACTGCGGCCGAGCCACGGCGTGTTCGTCGCGACGGCGCGCACGAGGTCGTACGCCGCGAAAGTTTTTCCTGCGCCGGGCTCACCGACGAACATCAGGACGCCGCGCGCGGGGATGAGCTGGTCGATCAGAAAACCTGGATCGGGAAAGCCCGCCGCCAATTCGGCCGGCGTGAAGAAGTGATCGCGGACGTAGGCGTCGAGCTGTTCGAGAGACGGGCCCTCGCCCGTCTCGTCGGCTGCTTCTGATTGCTCTGCGTGCTGTCCGTTGCCGTTGCTCTTGCCGTTGCCGTTGCTCCTCGCTGCCTCAGACGCAGTGACGGTCACGTCGCCTCCTCGGTGGTGGGAGAGCGACCCTACACCCGTTAACAAAAGTTGACGAGCGCCCTGTTGGCGCTATCCTTACCTCATGGCTCTCATGGAGATGATCGCGTTCCGCACCTCGAAGGAGGAGCGGAAGGCGCTCGAGAAGGCCGCGAAGGCGAGCGGGCACAAGCTCGGATCGTGGTGCCGCACGGTTGCGCTGATGATGGCCGCGAAGAAGCTGCGCTTCGTGCAGCAGCTCGAGATCAACGGCAAGATCCAGTAGGTCCGGGTCTTGCCCGCATCCAGGCTCCGGCCGGCTCAGGGCTCGGAGCGAGGGCACCCTCGCCCCTGATCGACCCCGACCGCAGCCTGGCCGGATCCGGCCTGGATCGGCCTGGATCGGCCTGATCCAGGCCGAAAACCCTCGAAAAAGGCACCTAAAAACGCTGTGATTTCGCTGGGTTATGGAATAGGCGCTGGGGGGTGAATATTGTACGACTCCGGGTCGTCCTACGTGTAGTACGTAGTCGGTCACGGTTCTTTCGAGGGCGACGGGAAGGGCGGTCGGAAGGGCGGCCGAGGGTCCAGCGCGAATGCGGCGCTCCACACACGGGGCGGACCCTCGGTGAGCCAAGGTCAGAGGCGGTAGCCAGTCCGCTTCGGGCGAGCAGCCACCGAGCACCCCCCAGCGATCCCACAGCGACCCGGTCGGAGCGAACGGCCGGTGACAATCGACAGGCGGCAGGAGGCAGGGCCGAGGAGGCCCCAGGGCGGCAGGGCGCGCGACGAGCGCAATCCCCCCACCCCGCGATGTCGGAGGCGAGAACGCGCGCACCATCCCCGCAGAGGGGCGTGGGCGAGTCCGCTGCACCGAGGGCAGTCGCGAGCCGGCCGACAACGAAGATCAGAAGGAGGAGAACGAACGAGAGCATCATCTACAGACGAAGGCGAGCACGGAGCACCCGGCGCGCAGAGGACCGCGCGCCGGGCCCATCGCATGGTCAAGGTGGCCCCCGGTACTCAGCCGGGGTGCGGGTTCGAGTCCCGCGCGTGCGACCATCGCGGACGCGGAGTCCGCGAGAAGAGGAGGACGGACCCATGAACCTGAGCACGCACAAGGGCTGTGGCGGGACGATCCTGGTGGGCGGCAGCGGCGAGCAGGCACACGAGTACTGCGAGAGGTGCAGGGCGTTCCGGTACCAGGATGACGAGGACGAGAACTTCCCGCTGGGTTGCGACGCCGCCGCGAACCGCCGCGCCTGGGACAACGGTGCCGGCCGGTCACCGGACTACAGCTGCGCGGACTGCGCCTGGACACACGCCCCCCACGCGTGCCCGGAGATCGGCTGATGGACCTCAAGAGCTACGACGTCATCGTCGTCAACAGCAGCGCGGGCAAAGACAGCCTGGCGATGCTCGACTACATCTGCGAGATGGCGCGCGAGCAGGGCGTCCTCGACCGCGTGACCGTCGTCCACGCCGACCTCGGCCGCGTCGAGTGGGCCGGGACGAAGGAACTGGCCGAGCGCCAGGCTGTCGCGCAGGGCGTGCCCTTCCGCGCCATCGCGCGGCCCCAGGGCGACCTTCTGCAGCACGTCGAGGCGCGAGGGCAGTGGCCGAGCAACACGGCGCGGTACTGCACGTCGGACCACAAGAGGGGTCAGGTTCGCGTCGTCATCACCGACCTCGTGCGTCACGTCGCGAAGCGCCCTGGTCGCCGCGTACGCGTCCTCAACTGCATGGGGATGCGAGCGCAGGAGAGTCCGGCGCGCGAGAAGCTCGCTGCGTTCGAGCACTGCGCGTCGAAGACGTGCCCGTGCCTGGAGTGCGACGACATG
>Ga0209002_10005236_pt1 | contig 10080 bp, 9 predicted proteins | sample Rifsed16ft2_FD_184010 | JGI IMG/M metagenome (GOLD analysis project Ga0209002, IMG submission 184010) | Soil microbial communities from Rifle, Colorado, USA - sediment 16ft 2 (version 2) | ecosystem: Environmental > Terrestrial > Deep subsurface > Rock core/Sediment | place: Rifle, Colorado...
GGAGTCTTGACCCCAAAGCTGGGTAAAGCGATCGGTGCAGAAGGACCGGTTTTAAGAGGATCCGGCTTGAAATACGATTTGCGCAAAGAGGAGCCTTACTCTTCTTATGAAGAATTCCAGTTTAATATCCCCACCGGAGATAAAGGAGATTGTTTTGACCGCTCTAGTGTCAGAATCCGAGAGATGAAGGAGAGTCTGAAAATTGTAAAGCAGGCCATAGAAGGGTTGCCAGAAGGTTACATTTCTGCCCGGCCAGCAGTGCGGGTAGCGCAGGCAGTCAAACCTCCAGAGGGAGAAGTCTATGCCCGCATCGAATCTCCCCGAGGGGAATTAGGGGTCTATCTAGTCTCAGATGGCTCGCCTAAACCCTACCGGCTAAAATGGAGAGCCCCCTCCTTTTCGAATCTGGCGCTTCTGCCACATTTAGTAGTCGGCCACAAATTAGCCGACATTATGGCTATCTTGGGCTCCTTAGACCCTGTCTTTGGCGAAGTGGATCGATGACAGATTTGATTTTCAGTTTAGCCATCCTGGCCGGCATATTAGTTGTAGTAATGTATCTAACTCTTCTGGAAAGGAAATTTGCCAGCCGGCTGCAGTCCCGAATAGGTCCCCAGAGAGTGGGCTGGCCCTTCGGCTATCTCCAGCCAGTAGCAGATGCACTCAAACTTTTGGTAAAGGAAGACGTGATTCCGAGTGTGGCTGACCCCAAAGTCTTCAACTTAGCCCCTATCGTTGTCCTTCTGCCAGTCTTGCTGGTGTTTGCAGTCATCCCTTACGGGGAGGATTTCGTCCTGGCCGACTTGAACATAGGAGTTCTCTATATCTTAGCTATCTCCTCTCTTACATTGATAGGAATTTTCATGGCGGCCTGGAGCTCCAAAAACAAATATGCGGTTTTGTCCGGCATGCGGGCGGTCAATCAGATGATCTCCTACGAAGTCCCTTTGGTCTTAGCCTGCCTGGTGCCGGTCATCTTGGCTGGATCAATGAATCTGACTGATATTGTGGCTTTTCAGAATAAAGTCTGGTTTATCTTTTACCCGGTTTTGGGACAACTATCTTTCCTGGTCTTCTTAATCTCAGCTCTGGCAGAAGCCAACCGCATGCCCTTTGACATTACTGAGGCTGAGTCCGAGCTGGTAGCCGGTTTCATGGTGGAGTACTCCGGGATGAAGTTCGCCTTCTTCTATTTGGCTGAATATGCCCATCTGCTGGCAGTTTCGTTCGTTGCTGCCATACTGTTCTTTGGCGGCTGGGGAGGGCCGATTTTGCCGTCTGGGGTCTGGTTAGCCTCCAAAGTACTATTCCTGTTTCTGTTTATACTCTGGATTCGGTGGAGCTTAGTCAGAGTCAGGTTAGACCAGATATTGGCCTTCTCCTGGAAGGTTTTGTTCCCCTTGAGCCTGGTCACGTTGCTCTTGGCCGGCATCTGGAAGGTGTGGTGAAATGAACTGGATGAAAGAAGCCTGGGAAGTAACCCGCTCAATGGGGCAGTCGATGTCGGTGGTCTTCAGAAATTTCTTAAGGAAGCCGACCACCATCTCCTATCCCTATGTCAAGCGAGAGCTCCCGGACCGGCAGAGGGCCACATTTGCCCTTTTGGTAGATAAAGAGACCGGGGAAGAAAAATGCACCGCCTGCTTAATCTGTCAGAATATCTGCCCCTCCCAGGTAATCTCCATGGTCAAAGAACAAAAAAATAATCGAGGATTTGCCAAGGAGTTTACCCTGGACTTAGGGGGTTGCATCTTCTGCGAGCTATGTGTGCAGGCCTGTCCTCAAGATGCCATCACCATGATTAAACTCTGGGAAAACTCGCAGATTGACCGAGAAAAACTGGTTTTGAAGAAAGAGGCTCTGTTGGCCAATCAGAAATATCAGAGTTCTGAAATTATTGGGAGCAAAATTCGGGACATGCAGGCTCCACCCAAAGCTCCGCCTAAACCCGCAGAATAAATATTTCCTAGCCGAAGATTGCTTATCAGATTAAAATGGATTATTATGTGGCAATTAAAAGGGAGTTACAGTTATACTGATGCCTGAGGGAACCCAGATTATCTTTTTTATTACAGCTGCCCTGCTTCTAATCAGTGCCTTGGGAGTGGCTTTCCTGAAGAATCTTTTTCACTCGGTCTTGGCCCTGGCCGCAGTCCTAGTACTGACTGCCGTGCTGTTTTTGACTCTCCAGGCAGAATTCGTGGCCGCGGTCCAGATTCTGCTCTACACCGGAGGAGTCATCACCCTGGTAGTTTTTGCCATAATGCTGACCGAAAAGCTCATCGGCACCAGATTGACCCAGACCAACCGCAAGATGGCAGTAGCCGGAAGCCTTAGCTTGGCCCTGGTTTTGTTTCTGGTCTATGCCATCCGACAAGAGAAGTTATTGGACTTTTCCAAAGGATTCTCCTTTGATGCCACCAGAGAGATTGCCTCCGGATTTCTCTCCGAGTTTGTAGTCCCCTTTGAAGCTCTCTCACTTTTACTTTTGGCCTCTCTGATAGGGGCCTTGGTCTTAGCCAAAGAGGATGAAAATGAGTAACTATCTTATTCTCTCTGCCATCCTCTTCGGAATTGGGACATTTACGGTCATCTCCCGGCGAAACGCGATTGGCATTCTCTTGGGCATCGAACTTCTGCTGAATGCCGTCAACCTAAACTTTATCGCCTTCGCCTTTCTGCGGGAGAATTCAGTTGGTCTGGTATTCGTGCTTTTTACTATTGCGGTCACTGTAGCAGAAGTAGCCTTGGGCTTAGCCATCGTGATTTTAATCTTCAGGCTGAAGAAGACAATTCAGGCGGATGAAGTGAATTTGTTGAAAGGCTGAAAATGAATCTGAATGCCCAGTTAGCCCTGTGGGTCTTCCTTTTGCCAACCCTGGCGGCAATTATTCTGGGAGTGGTTTATCCACTCCGCCGCTCCGGAAAACCGGCCGCCTACCTCTCAATTTTCGGAGTTGGCCTTTCCACTATCTTTTCGATCTGGAATCTAATCCTAATCAAATCAACTCCGGTCTCAGTTAGTATCAAATACCACTGGCTGCCAGCCTCAAGCGGAGCCTTAGCCTACGTAGGCCTCTGGCTGGATTCGATTTCAGCTGTTATGTTGGCAGTCGTCTCCGGGGTAGCCCTGGCCGTACAAGTTTATTCTCTAGGTTATATGTCTCAGGAGAGTAAACCCTCCCTGGGGAGATATTACACTTACCACTCTCTTTTTGCTGCGTCTATGCTGGGTTTAGTCCTGGCCAATAATCTTTTAGAGGTGTATCTCTTCTGGGAGCTGGTGGGAGTTTGCTCTTATCTATTAATCGGTTTTTGGTATCACAAACCAGAAGCGGCCCGGGCCGCCGTGAAAGCGTTCTGGGTGACCCGGTTTGGAGACATGGGGCTCATCTTAGGGATTATACTTTTATGGGGACAGACCGGAACCTTTGATTACCAAGAGATTTTTAGCTTAGTCAAAACCAGCCAGATTCCGCTGGGCTTCTTGAGCTTAGTCTCGGTTCTGATGCTTTTGGGGGCTTTCGGAAAATCGGCTCAGTTTCCATTTCACATTTGGCTCCCGGACGCGATGGAGGGGCCTACTCCGGTCTCAGCCTTGATTCACGCGGCCACCATGGTCGCGGCTGGAGTCTATTTAGTCATTCGCCTTTTTCCTCTGTTTGAATCAGTTCCCCTAGCCCTGGGGGTCCTGACTTATGTCGGTTCATTTACTGCTCTGCTAGCCGCCAGTTTGGCTACTCGTCAGGCAGATATCAAAAGGGTTTTAGCCTATTCAACCGTATCCCAGTTAGGCTTTATGATGGCAGCCCTAGGGGTCACGGCCCAGGTGGCTTCCTATTTCCACTTATTCAATCACGCCTTTTTCAAGGCACTTCTCTTCTTGGCAGCCGGCAGCGTCATCCATTCAGTGGGGAGCAACAATCTCTCTGAAATGGGGAATCTGAGTAAAAAAATGAGAATTACATCCGCAGTTTTTATAGCCGGAGGCTTGGCCCTGGCAGGAATCTGGCCTTTTTCCGGATTTTTCTCCAAGGATGAAATTTTGGTAGCAGTGGGAAGATCAGGCCAGGTCCTCCCCCTTCTGTTTCTGCTACTTACTACATTTCTGACCGCTTTCTACATCTTCCGGGCGGTCTTTTTGGTTTTTTACGGCCCCAAGAAAACTGAAGCAGATCCCCATGAATCTCCGAGGGTGATGACCTCTCCCATGCTGATTTTAGCGGCTCTTTCACTAGTTACCGGCTGGTTTTCAGGCGACTTTGAGCATCTGCTCTATCCAGGCCTGGAGGTCGAAACGTATCCTTCAGCTTTGCCCTGGATCTCTTTAGGGCTGGCCATAATCGGTATACTGACTGCCTGGCTCTTCTATCAAAAGCAAAAAAGAGCTCCGGCTCTACTAACCAGGAGCCTTTCTCCTTTAAGTCAAGCCATAGATAGGAAGTACTGGCTGGACGATTTGTATGGGTTAATGTACTCCAAGATTCTTTTGGGGTTTTCGTCGCTGATAGGCTGGATTGATCGCTACTTAGTCGACGGGGTGGTCAACTTATCCGCCTGGCTGACTGGCCAATCTGGCTCTAAGCTAAGAATTGCCCAGACCGGCAAAGCTCAAGACTATTTGATCGGGGTTACGGTCGGACTCTTGGTTTTAATAATCTTGGGATTGGGTTTAAGATGAATAATTTACGCGTCCTTTCCATCATCACTCTGGCTCCCTTCCTGGGTGCGGTAGTGATAATGTTCTGGGGGAGAGACCGGGCCAAGCTGGTGCACTGGACCGCGGCTTTGGTGACCTCTGTCTCTTTATTTTTTTCCATCTACATCTGGCTTGAATATGACCAGGTGGCCAAGGGATTCCAGTTTTTGGAATCTTGCGAACTAGTTCCCAGTCTAGGAATATCATACAGCTTGGGGGTAGATGGAATTTCGATGCCCCTGGTGTTGCTTACCTCTTTGGTGATTTTCTGCGGGGTATTTGCCTCCTGGACAATCAAGGAGAGATTTCACGAGTTTTATGCTTTGCTTCTGGTATTAGTCACCGGTGTTTTCGGGGTATTTGTCTCTTTGGATTTGTTTGTCTTGTTTTTGTTCTACGAAATTGCAGTCCTGCCTATGTATTTGTTAATTGGCATCTGGGGCTCCTCCAAGAAAATCCCCCCTAAAGGGCCTTTCTCCAGGATGATACAGAGCCTGAATCTAGGCCGAAAAGAGTATGCGGCCATGAAGCTGACTCTATATTTGCTTTTCGGGTCCGCTTTCATCTTGGTCGGCATTTTAGCCCTCTACTTCAAAGCCCCTCACCCCAGTTTTTCACTCTTAGAATTAGAGAAGATTGGTTTCCCCATCGGATTTCAGCATTTGTTCTTTCTGGCTATGTATGTCGGGTTTGGGATCTTAGCTGGCATCTGGCCCTTCCACACCTGGTCGCCGGATGGCCATGCTTCCGCTCCTACCGCAGTCTCAATGCTGCACGCCGGGGTTCTGATGAAATTGGGAGCTTATGGTGTGGTCAGAGTGGGGATGAGTCTGTTGCCCGAAGGCGCCCAATACTGGGCTTATCTGATGGGAACCATCGCGGTCGTCAACATCGTCTACGGGGCTCTATCTGCCATGGCTCAAACTGATTTGAAGTACGTGATTGCCTATTCCTCAGTCTCTCATATGGGAATTGTGATGTTAGGGGCAGCCACCCTGACCGAGACCGGAATGAACGGGGCCGTTTTCCAGATGGTGGCTCATGGAATTATGACCGGGTTATTCTTTGCCTTGGTGGGATTGGTCTATGAGAAATCTCACACTCGGGAAATCGGAGAGATGGGGGGATTCGGAAGTAGAATGCCGGGAGTAGCAGTAGCTTTTACGATTGGGGGCCTCTCCTCTCTGGGGCTGCCCGGACTTTCCGGATTCGTAGCCGAGTTTATGGCCTTTGTCGGGACCTGGAAAGGGATAGCCTTATGGTGGTTATTCCCGGCGGTCTTGGGGACTTTCTTGACCGCAGTTTATGTTCTAAGAGTGGTCAAGAAAATTTTCTTCGGTCCTCTGGATCAAAAACAGTATCCTGAATTGCCGGATGCGGTGGGGCCGGAGTGGGTAACCTTAGTGGTTTTGGGTTTTTGTCTGGTCTTCTTCGGAATCTTCCCTTTCACCCTCTTAGACCCCATCGATGTTTCCGTGATTGACTTGATGGGTAAATTAGGCGGGGCGCTGCAGTGATCCAACTCTATTTGGAGTTGGCTGTTTTCGGCCTGGCCCTGGTGGTTTTTGTGATAGATTTAGCTTCCAAGAAAAGAATCCAAAATTTAGTCTCGCTTCTGTCTCTTTTAGGAGTATTAGTAATTTTAGCCGCTTCGATTTTTGCTCCTCCGCAGGGTTCAGCTTTTAACGCTTCCATAACCAATGACCCTTTGGCAATTTTTTTTAAGAGACTCTTCCTTCTGGCAGCCGTAATCGGGCTTTTGGGCTCTTATGCCTACCAGCGCTCAGATTTTGGCAAGAGGGTAGGGGAATATCACTTTCTATTCTTAGTCTCTCTCTCCGGAATGATGCTTTTAGTCTCCTCTCGGGAATTAATAGTCTTATTTGTAGCCTTCGAAATTATGAGCCTCCCCTTGTATGCTATCTCCGGCTTTTTAAAAAAAGAGCCGGAATCGATTGAGGCGGCCCTGAAGTTCTTCTTAATTGGCACAGTCTCTTCCGCGATCATGCTGTACGGCTTTTCTTTTGTCTACGGAATCGTTGGAAGCACCTATCTGGAGCAGATTGCCAGCTTTTCCTCACCGTCAACTTTGTTTTACACGGGAATCATTTTAATCCTGGCCGGGATCTCTTTTAAGATTGCCTTAGTCCCATTTCATATGTGGGTTCCAGACACATATCAGGGTTCTCCTACTCCTTTTGTGGCCTATCTTTCTGTAGCTCCCAAGGCAGCCGGTTTTGCCATCCTGATTCGACTTTTCCTGGAAGGGTTTGGCCAGAATCTGGCCTTCTGGCAGCCGCAGTGGCTGGTCTTGGCAGCAGCCACAATGATAGTGGGAAATCTGTTAGCCCTCCCCCAAACAAATCTAAAAAGATTATTGGGATATTCTGGGATTGCCCACGTCGGATATGCCCTTCTAGGTCTGGCAGCTGCCTCTGTCTATGGAATAGCCATGCTTTTGTTTTATTTTGTGGTGTATCTGTTTGCCAATATGGGGATTTTTCTGATTGTAGAGTTGATAAATCGCAACAAGCACTCTGACGAGCTAAATGTCTATCAGGGCTTAGCTCAAAATGCACCCCTGCTCTCCCTGGTGATGCTTTTGTTTCTGCTTTCCTTGGGGGGTATCCCATTTTTGGCCGGTTTTTGGGGCAAGCTCTATATCTTTCTGGCCGCGGCCCAGGCTGGTTTTTTGGCGCTGGTCTTATTAGGGGCCCTGGTTTCTGTCGTGGCGCTATTCTACTATCTCAAGATTGCCCGGGCTTTATACATTGAACCACCTCCGGCCAAGAATAAGATTCAGATATCCTGGTCTTTGCGCTTGGCTTTGCTTTTGACCTCGGTTCCAGTGGTTGTCATCGGGCTATATCCTTCGCCATTAGTCAAGTTGGTTACTCAGATCGCCCAGAGTTTCCTGAAATAGTCTCTGACAAAATGTCCCAAGACAATCTGCCAATAAAATCTACTCGACAAATTTTCGCTTAAAATTCCGGAAGTTCGCTAAGTTTTCTTTTTCAAATCTTTCATCTGTGTAACCCGTTGCAGTACAAGCTAAATCATACCGCTTAGTTTCCTTCCTATTGCCCAGATTGGTATGCAGGTTGCAATAAGTATAAACAGCCTGATAAGTATGTGTATGCCTGATGGAAAGAGAAGATGCCTGAAATCTTAGAAAAGAAGACCTTAGCTCCTAAGATTCACCAGTTCAAGTTCTATGCTCCTCGGATAGTAAAGAAAGCTAAACCAGGCCAGTTTGTAATCCTGCGAGCCAACGAATACGCGGAGAGAATCCCAATGTCGATTGCCGGCCTGGACAAACAAAAAGGAACTCTGACCATCGTGGTTTTAGAAGTAGGAAAGTCCACCGCTTTTTTAGGGAGTCTGGAGACCGGGGATGTGATTTTGGATCTATTCGGGCCTTTGGGACAGCCAACGGAGATGGGGAATTTCGGAACGGTTGTCTGTGTTGGTGGCGGGATCGGAATTGCCCCACTCTATCCCTTAATCGAAGGTTTCAAATCATTCGGAAATAAAGTTATCACCATCATCGGCGCCCGCAGCCAGAATCTGTTGATAAAAGAAAAAGAGCTGGGCTCGGTCTCAGACGAAATCATCTGCACCACTGATGACGGAAGCTACGGGATGAAAGGTTTGGTCACAGATGCTCTGGCATATGTGCTAGAAAAAGAGAAAGTAGGATTAGTAATGGCCGTTGGACCGGTAGTGATGATGAGAGCGGTCTCAGATTTGACCAAGACCTATGCGGTAAAGACCATGGTCTCATTAAATCCAATCATGGTGGATGGGACCGGGATGTGCGGGGGGTGCCGGGTGGTGGTAGATGGAAAGAATCAGTTTGCCTGCGTGGACGGCCCGGATTTTGACGGCCACCAAGTCGATTTTGAAAATCTATTGATGAGACAGAGAGCCTATCAGATTCAAGAAAAAAATTCTTACGAAAGTTATCAGTGCAAAGTCCTTAACTCCGTGAAAGTAGTCTGATGACAGAGAAACCCAGAATGAGACGGGGCATGGAAGTCCCCCGGGCCAAAATGCCAGAGAGAGACCCTCAGGAAAGAGCATGTGACTTCCAGGAGGTTCCCTTGGGATTCACACCCTTGCAGGCCATGCTGGAAGCTTCCCGGTGTCTGTTATGCCAGAAAGAGCCCTGCCGATTGGGATGCCCGGTGGGTGTGCCTATAAAAGATTTCATGATAGCAGTTGCCAGCGCAGATTTTATGGGAGCTCTGCGGATAATCAGAGACGCCAATTCTCTGCCGGCGATATGCGGTCGGGTCTGCCCTCAGGAAGATCAGTGCGAAAAACTGTGCGGTCTGACTAAGAAGTTTGGGTCGGTTTCCATCGGCTACTTGGAGAGGTTTGTGGCGGATAAGGAGATGGAAAATGGGAATCTGGAGGTACCGGAAATAGCTCCTCCTAGCGGAAGAAAAGTCGCCATAGTCGGCTCCGGGCCGGCCGGTCTGACCTGCGCGGGCGAATTAGCCAAATTGGGCCAGGCGGTCACGATTTTTGAAGCCCTGCATGTGGCGGGCGGGGTCTTAATGTATGGAATCCCGGAATTCCGCCTTCCCAAGAAGATTGTCCAAAGAGAAATAGACTACTTAAAAAAATTGGGGGTAAAATTTGAGCTGGACACTCTGGTGGGCCGCACCCTGACCATTCCAGAGCTTTTCGCGGAAGGGTATGATGCCATCTTCATCGGTACCGGAGCTGGTCTGCCGGTCTTTATGAACGTCCCGGGAGAAAATCTAAATGGAGTCTATTCTGCCAATGAGTTTCTAACCCGAGTCAACTTAATGAAGGCTTACGACTTCCCCAATTACGACACTCCGGTAATGCGTGGCCAGAAAGTGGCGGTCATAGGCGGAGGTAACACCGCCATGGATGCGGTGCGCTGTGCCTTGAGGTTAGGGGCTAAACAAGCCATGATCGTCTACCGCCGCTCGGCAGAGGGAATGCCGGCCAGAAAGGATGAAATTCACCACGCCCAGGCTGAAGGGATAATTTTCCATTACCTTACTGCCCCGGTTAAAATCCTAGGGAATGGAGATGGCTGGGTGACCGGACTGGAGTGCCAGAGAATGGCCTTAGGGGAGCCGGATAGTTCTGGCCGCAGAAGACCGGTCCCAATTCCAGATTCAAATTTTGTCCTAGAAGTAGATACGGTGGTGATTGCCATCGGAACCACGGCTAATCCGATTATACCTCACACCACTCCAGGATTAGGGACTAACAGATGGGGATATATATTGGCTGACCCGGAGACCGGAGCCACCAATATTCCTGGGGTTTATGCTGGTGGGGATATTGTCACTGGCTCTGCTACCGTGATTCTGGCAGCCGGGGCAGGCAAGAGGTCA